>Ga0265338_10000635_pt1 | contig 60919 bp, 62 predicted proteins | sample 42126metaG_FD_193579 | JGI IMG/M metagenome (GOLD analysis project Ga0265338, IMG submission 193579) | Rhizosphere microbial communities from Carex aquatilis grown in University of Washington, Seatle, WA, United States - 4-21-26 metaG | ecosystem: Host-associated > Plants > Roots > Rhizosphere... | reverse complement strand
TAAAGTCTCGATGTATTTGGTGACTTTTTCAATAGTCTGATGCAGATGCATTTCTGTGGCAGGTTGGGCTGGCACATCGGCAAGTTTTTCCTGCATGGCCCATACTCTTTCCAAAAAACGCCGCACGCCCATGATGTTGGCGGTATTCCAAGGCTTCATGGCCTCGAGCGGACCCATAAACATCTCGTACATGCGCACGGAGTCGGCGCCGAAGCGTTCAACTATATCGTCGGGGTTGATGACATTGCCCCATCGTTTGCTCATTTTGCGGCTGTCTTCCGCGAGGATAGTGCCTTGATGCCGGAGTTTGAGAAATGGTTCGTCAAATGATAGGTATCCCATATCGCGGAGCGCCTTGGTGTAAAACCTTGCATATAAAAGGTGTAACACCGTGTGCTCTGCCCCGCCCAAATAGAGATCGACTGGCAGCCATTTTTGGATTGCTTCTTTAGAGGCAAATTCGCGTGCGTTGTGCGGGTCCGCAAAGCGGAAAAAGTACCACGAAGAGCAAGCGAACGTGTCCATGGTGTCTATCTCCGGCGTCCAGCCTTTGCCGAAGATTTTTTCAGTACGTGCAAATAATTCTTTAGAGGTGCCTAAAGGCGAAGTGCCTTTTGGAAGATATTCAACATCGGTGGGCAAAAGCCAAGGCAGATGCTCTTCGGGTATGGCGTGCGGTTTGCCTTCGGGGTCATACACAATAGGTATAGGCGCACCCCAATACCGCTGGCGAGAAATGAGCCAATCGCGCAGGCGATATTGTGTTGAACGTTTTCCGAAACCGCGTTCTTCGAAATAAGTTAAAATGCCTTCCCGTTCATTGTGTGGTCTTTTGCCTTTAAACTCAGGCGGAAAAAGCAACGTTGAGTGTTCGAAATCGGTAAAACATATTTCAAGATTGTTTACCTGCTCTACTATTGTTTTGTCATCGGGTAAAAGTACTACACGAAGCTTGAGGCCGTATTTTTTGGCAAAAGCAAAATCGCGGGCGTCGTGCGCAGAGGCTTTTACAATGCCGGTGCCGTAGTCTGCGAGGGCATAGTTAGAAACCCATAGCTGCAACTCTTCGCCGGTTATCGGGTCAAGCAAGGAGCGGCCGGTAAAAATTCCGTCTGGCTCTAACTCTTCGCCATATTTGGCAAGTTCCCTGGTGTTGGTAATATTTTTTGCGCGCACGAGTATAGTTTCTTTTTCGGGATTATCGCCGATTATCTTTTCGAGCAAAGGATGGTCGGAAGCAATAACCGCAAAAGTGTCAGCCCAAAAAGCTTCAAAATGGGTGGAATAAGTATCTACGCTTAGGTCGCTGTCTTTTACTTTAAGCGTGTATTGAACACCGTTGTTTTTACCTATCCAGTTGCGCTGGTTTATTTTGGTCGACTCGGGCCAGTCTAGCTTCTCGAGCCCTTCAATAAGCTCGTCAGCATAGTCGGTGATTTTGTAAAACCACTGCTCCAACTCTTTTTTTTCTACTTTAGCGCCGCTTCTCTCGGCGGTGCCGTCGGCCAAGACCTGCTCATTGGCAAGCACGGTTTGGTCTACCGGATCCCAATTGACCAGCGCCTTCTTCTTATATACAAGGCCTTTTTCGAAGAATTTATTAAATAGCCACTGTGTCCATTTATAATATTCCGGCATATGGGTGCCGAATTCTCGGCTCCAGTCATATGAAAGCCCGAGATTTTTTATCTGCTTCCTAAAATTATCTATCGACTCGTCGGTGGTCTTTTGCGGCGGAGTGCCGGTTTTAATGGCGTAATTTTCCGCAGGCAGGCCAAAGGCGTCCCACCCCATCGGGTGCAAAACATTGAAGCCTTTTGCGCGTTTATAGCGGCTGTAAATATCGGTCGCGGTGTAACCCTCTACGTGCCCGACATGCAGCCCCGCGCCGGATGGGTACGGAAACATGTCGAGGATATATTGCTTTGATTTGGCGGAATCGTTGTCTGTCTTAAAGGCCTTTGTTTTTTCCCACCGTGCCTGCCACTTTTTTTCTATTTTTTGGTGGTCGTACGTCTCCATGTGTACACCACAATACCACACAAAAACGCCTATTGCATAGGCGTTTTGGCAGGAATAGTTACCGGGTATCGCGCCGGATCAATGGTGCGGGCAAAACATACATGCCCTGCGGCGTGCTGCCAGTTGTCGCTTATGTCGGGCGAAGCAGGCATTATCGCTTGAGGTTCATAGGGTGAGCCAACAGCGTCGCCGGCCAGGTTAAACGTCGCACACAAGTTAAACGTGAGCGCTCCGGTCGCTTGGTAGTCATACGTATCGCCTGCCTGCGGGTCTTGCGGCAAAGTATAGTACGACAACGAGTCATTTAAATCCCCGAGATTAGTCGGCAAAACGTCCTTTGTCTGGTAATAGCTCACTACTTGCTCCTGTATGGTCTCTAGGTCGGAGATTTTTTGCTGATCAAGCAGCAGGTCACGCGCATGTTGCGGCGTGCCCAGGATGATAAAGCCCGCAGCTATCGTAAGTATGCCGAGGATACCTACGCCCCACGTTACGCGGACCGAAAGTTTCGGATTTTGCGTCCAATAGCCGCGCAGATCGGCCCAAAAATGCATAAAGCCCACGGCTGACACCATAAGCACCATAAGCACTTTGAGCAAGAAACGCGTACCGAGTTCGTCGCCGTTAAGGAACGAGGTAAGCAGCACGATAAGGTCTATCGCCATCGCAAAGCCCGCGACAAAGAGCGTAAAGTACAGGGCCCAGCGGCGTACCCAGATATCGGCGCGCGTAGGATCTTTTTCAATCGTGCGATGGATAACGCGTAAAAGCACCAGGCACAGAGCGCCGAAGATGATGAACGATGCCATCTCGTACGATGCGCCGTTTTGATACGGGTCGCTGCTGTAGTAGTTGAGCGGGTCAGGAAAGGCGTAGTTGATGTAGTCGAATATGAGCGCTAAAAACGCGACGATGCTCGCAAACAACGATAGCATCGCCCCGGCCCATAAAAAGAAATCTCTCGGCGTGGTTCTGCTGTGTTCTCCTGGCTTATCCATATATATAAATATAATCCCTGCTAATGCCCCAAGGATACCATACTCATGCTGGTGCCTCACCGTGTTTTTTGTTAGAGTCGGAAAAGACCTGTTCTCTAGAGTATAAGGAGCGGATATGAGCAAGCCTAAAGTGGTTAAGGTTGGCGGCTCATCGGTTGCCACCATCGAGCGCATAAAAAAAGTAGTAAGTATCATCAAAAGCGATCCTGATCGGCGCGTCGTGGTAGATTCTGCCCCGGGCAAAGGTCATGGGAAAGACCACAAAATTACCGATCTTTTATATGCATACGATTCCTTCCAGCATGAAGGAAAGCCATATAAAGGAGAGCTCGGCGAAGTGATTAAGCGTTTCCGTGAAATAGCCAAAGCGTTTTCAGTCGCGCTTCCCGAAGGTTGGGATCGCGATCTGTATGCAGCAGAAGGCGACTTCCTGGTAAGCCGCGGCGAGTATCTAATGGCGCGCATCTTGGCAGGCGCGCTTGGGTTTGCATTTATCGATGCGAGCGAAGTCATCCGGTTTGCCGAAAACGGCGAATTCGATATGGAAGCGACCCGCAAAAATGCTTCCCGCATAAAGGCCGCTGCCGAGGGCGGCGTGGTTATCCCCGGCTTCTACGGCTCTCTGCCGGATGGCTCGGTCAAGGTGTTCGGACGCAATTCCTCTGATGTCAGCGGCGCTATCATTGCCGCTATCGTTGGCGCAAGCTGCTACGAAATCTGGTCCGACCAAGACGGGCTGTGCATGGCCGACCCGCGTATTGTAAAAAATCCGCGGATCATAGACCAGCTTAGCTACGAAGAGTCGCACGAACTTGCATATATGGGCGCGCAAATGCTGCATCATGACGCGGTGCATCCTTGCCAGGATGCGGGTATTCCGATCCATATCCGGAATACTTTTAATCTTGAGCACGAGGGTACGCGGATTGTAAGCAGAAAAACGAATAGTCTTGCGCTTAGTCCCGTGGTTACTGGTATTGCGGGGCGCAAGGGCTTTACTACTATTTCGTTTGCCAAACGCGGCATGCACAAGGAAAAAGGATTCCTGCACGGCGTTACCGAAGTTCTGTACAAAAAGTTCGATGTCTCTATCGAACACATGCCGACCGGCATGGATACGATGTCGGTCATCATCTCCGACGACCAACTGAAGGGAAAAATCCGCAAAATAGTGGCGGCTCTTGCTATCGACTGCAAAGTCGAGAGCGCTAAAGTTGAAGAGTCCGAGCTTGCGCTCATTGCGGTTGTCGGTTTAGGCATGCGTGAGCGCGTCGGCGTGTTGCGGCGCATTGCCGAGGCGCTCGAGGATGCCAACGTGAGCGTGCATACCATCAACCAGGGCGGTTCGGAAGTGACGATCGTGATTGGCGTCAAAAGTGCCGATTACCAAAAGGCAATGCAGGCTTTGTACGCTGAGTTTGCAGAAGAGTAAAACGATCGGGCCCCGCTTTTGCGGGGCCCTTTTCTTAACTATGGAGGAATTTACTACATAGCTAGCTATGTAAAAATTCAATAGTGTCGCCATCCTTTACAATATATTCTTTCCCTTCGGTACGAATGGCGCCAAGTTCTCGCGCTTTGGTTCTCGAGCCCGCTTCTATCAGCGTTTGCCAGTTTATAACTTCGGCGCGGATGAATTTGTTGAAAAAATCCGTGTGTATGGCCGCGCCCGCCTCGGGCGCGGTAGAGCCGACCGGCACCGTCCACGCGCGAGTCTCGTCCTCGCCGGTCGTAAAGAAGCTCATCAATCCGAGCAATTTGTACCCGGCTTTTATAAGCCCGTTTATCCCGTCGTCAAAGACGCCGTATTCTTGGCGGAAGCCTTTTTTATCTTCTTGCCCCAGGTCACGAAGCTCGTTTTCCACATTGGCATCCACCACCGCATACTGAGCGTTGCTCCTTTCAAAAAATTCGAGCAGGCGCTCGTAGCGGCCGTCGTTTAGCTCGTCTATATTGTGCCCATCGGCTTCTTTATTAAGCACATAGAGCATCGGCTTCATTGTCAAAAGATGCATGCCTTTAATGGCAAAGAGCTCTTCTTTATTGTAGTCGGCGGTGCTTGCAAAGTTTGCCGCCTCGAGCGCTTGTTTGGCCTTACCCAAAGCCGCATGCTCGGCTAGCGCCTCTTTTTTGCCGGCACGCACATCGCGCTCTAAACCGCCGAGCCTTTTTTCTACCGTTTCCTGGTCGGCCAAAATAAGCTCGAGGTTTATAGTCTCGACATCTTTAAGTGGCTCGACTACTGCGTCAACGTGCGTGATATTAGGATTGTCAAAAAGCCGCACCACATGCGCAATAGCATCTACCTCGCGTATGTGCGATAAAAATTGGTTGCCCAAACCCTCGCCCTCGCTCGCGCCTTTTACCAAGCCGGCAATATCGACAAACTCCACGGCCGCCGGCACGTCTTTAGCCGAGTTTGAAAACTTGGCCAACCTTTCCCGCCGCTCATCGGGCACGGCAACGACGCCGACAGACGGGTCGATAGTGGCAAAGGGATAGTTAGCGATTAAAACGCTCTTTTTAGTAAGAGCCTGAAAGAGAGTAGACTTCCCCACATTCGGGAGCCCGACGATGCCTATTGATAGTCCCATACTGAAAAGCCACTATATCCTAAAAAACCCTCAAGTAAAAGTCTTTTACTCCGCCAAGCGGCCTAACTTTTGCACTTTTCTGAACCAGCTGTTTTTTAGCCACTCCGGGGCTTTTTCTGACGGGCCAAAGTGCGATACTTTTGCCTTGAAGCCGGCAAACCACAAAATGCCCCTCTTTATCTCGTTGGTGTAGTCGCCGAAGAGAAGCCAAATGAAAACCGGCTGCGTCCCGGAGAGCACGAAAACCCGCGCGGTCTTGCCGCGCATGTTGCGTTTCCATAAGTTGAAGTGCCCCATGATGCCAGTTTTGTAATATCCGAACGCAAATCCGGGCAGCCACATGCGGTCGAAGAGCCCTTTTAAGAGCGCCGGCATTGTGGACCACCAGTTTGGATAGACAATGACGAAATGGTCGCACCACTTTATGGCCTCCTGCAATTCTTTGAGGTTGGGCTCAAGTTCTTGTATCACTTTGTAACCCAGGTGGAGTATCGGATCGAACTGCAGATGCCCTAGCTTGAAATATTTTACCTCGTGGCCGGCTTTTTTTGCCGCTTCTTTATATATAAGAGCGATCTCGGAGCTAAGCGTCTTGCCGGAATCGGGATGCCCCAGCAGTATCGTTATTTTTTTCTTGGTGTGGTCGCTAAAAAATCCCATATAATATCGATGCCTATTATTTGATATCACCCGGCGCTTTAGGCATGATCGTAAGACCCTTCAGTTCGGGTTTGGGTCCTGCAGGAGGCACTGCGCCTACCGCTGGCAAGGTTGCAGTCGGTGCGGCGGGTGCTGGGGCAGCAACCGGCGCTGGGGGGACAGGCGCAAGCGGCATGGTGGGGATAGGCTGGAGCGGCGGCACCTGCGGCAAAAAAGGCTTGTCCGTTACTTTGGCAGCCGGCGATGGAATAATCGGCTGAATTATATTCGGCAAAGGCTCGGGTTTTATCTTGGCCATCTGCGGTATCGTTACTTGCGGCGGGGCGACGGTAGAAGGCGCCGCGACCGGGATGATTTTTTGCGGCGGATCCAAAATTATTTTAGGTTCTTCTTTTGTGACCTCTTTTGGAGCCGGTTGCACGGGCTCCTCTTTTTTCACTATCACTATAGGGGGCGGCTTTGGTATAGGCGCCGGTTTTTCTTCTGTCGTTTTTGGCTTCTTGTCGCGGATTATAAGGGTAAGCGCTGTCCAGCAGAGTGCAAAGCCGACCATCCAGATCGCCCACCACTCCAAAAGATTGGTCCAGGTGGTAACCGGGGCTAATATGTGCACCACAAAGAGCGCGTACCAGCTGCCGCCTAAAAGCGCTTCGTCATATTTTTGCGGCACCAGCTTCCTAAACGCGGTAAGCAGCAGCACGACAAGTATAAGCAGCCATTTAAAAAGATAGGCCGGAGTAAAGATAGTGGCGCTTTGCGCCGCCAGTACATGGAGCGCAGTAATGCCGAAGCCCGAAACGATAATAAGTGCGAGCGCGGTAAAAAGAACGCCGCGGGTAGCACGCATGAATTGCGCCTCTTTGGCGTCAATCACTCCGTCGCGCGCGGCCTGCAAGTATGCCACGAGCATAATGGTCTCGGCGCCCACGCCGAGCGCCACGCCAAGCTGCTGCGCGCAATAAAAAATGAGATTGAGCACGTCTGCACCGGGGACCATATAAAAAGTGTATCACGAAAAAAGCCTGCAAAGTGTTTTTAACACTTTGCAGGCTTACATAGTATTTAATATGCCATTCGTACCGGTTTAATGCCGAGCGAATGGGCCGCGCTCAAAATCCAAGAACAGCTGAATGACGGGGTTCCCCATACATGCCGCTCCCATACATCGGGCTTCTCTTCCGCAAGCTTCGCGAGCGTAAAGGCAAGACTCGCAAGATGTCGAAACTCCTGACTTAAACGTTTGTCATCAAACCCACGTTTGCGCAAGTCTCTAATGGCATAAGCGATAGTTAGGGCGCCTCCGCTTAAGTCGACGATTCGGGCCTGTTCGTCTTTTATAGTTATGGGTTCTTTCCTTGCTGCAAAGCGAAACTGGAGCATCATGCCTCGCACAAACTCCATCGCGCCACCGCTCGAATATTCCCATCCAGGCACCAGGTATATTTCTTTTGCGGACGCCGAAATGAACTTGAGCCACAGCACCATGTATTCGCGCTGCGACCAACCAAGCTTTCGGGCATCAAATATACCGGGTACTAAGAAATTGGAACCTTTGTCTGTATGAAGCTTATGAGCAAGTGTCCGACCATTCTCGATGTTAGGAAGCACAACCTCCTCCCATAAAGCGCCAGGGCACTTTTTTTCCAGCTCTTCTTTGGTGCGGACGCCGTATTTTTCCATCAATTCATACAGGCGCTTGCCTGCTGTTACCGGCATCGTGAGATAGGCAAGATCCGCTACAATAGATTGATAAGCGCTTGAGACGACTTCGATCTGCGCCTGACGGTCAGGCGAAAGTTTAGGAAAAAAATCATCTTCCCACATGGTCAGCTACTCCTTGTGCATCTGCGAAAGATACTAACACTCTTGTACAAAAATGAAAATCTCTTTTGTTTTGTGGACCTACGGGGAATCGAACCCCGACCTCGTCCATGCCATGGACGCGTTCTACCGTTGAACTATAGGCCCTTACTCATTACCCATGAGATATAAGAACGTTTTTTAATTTAGCATTTTTTATACCCTGAGGCTAGAAAAACCCCCTACTTGCGCGGGGGTTTGACTGAAACTGCCACTTCGAGTTCGATTGTTTCTTTGCCGAACTCCTTTTCAAACTCCTCAAGGAGCTGGCACATTTTTTCAGTTGCCGAGCCCCAGTCGTCACGCGGAGCTTTGGGCAAAAGTTTGCGGCGCAACGCATCGCATACCGATTTTACCTGCATATAATCCTCCTGTTTCTTCTCTATGTTTAAACTTTACTCGCGCTAAAAGGTTGCATCATTAAAAAAGCGCACCTGTGCGGCATCCTCGGGAGTATTGATGCCAAGCGCTTCCTCTGGCCTGAGTTCAAAAGTGCGTATGGTTTTGCCTTCATAAGATGCCACGGCCACCAGTTCTGTCAGATAATATTCGCCCGTATTTTTATTTGGTTTTATAAACGGCAGCGCGTGCTTGAGCCACTTTGTATCCGCAAGACAGGGCCCGGCATTCAACTCTTTGATATTTCTTTGCACCTCTGATGCGCTTTTATATTCGACGATGCCTTGTATGCTGCCAGAGGCATTCTTTAGTATGCGGCCAAAAGCATTGAAAGGGGCATATTCGGCGTTAAAATGCGGGACGGTTACTGTCCCCACAAGAAGGTCGGCGGGGGTTGTGTCGAAATCCGCAGAAATGCGCCTGAGCGTTTCTTTACGCAGGAACGGCTGGTCTCCGTAGACAAACAAAACCGAACCGCACGCTTCGGCAATCGATGGCAGCGCGGCTTTTGCAGCCGAAGCCGTGCCGTTTATGTCTTTTTGCAATGCAAAATGCGCGCGATCTTTAAAACGATTGATGATAACATCGGCATCACGGCCAACCACTACCACTGGTTCCGCATACCCCTCGACGCTTAAAAAAGCATCTAGGACATGCTCAAGCATCGGTTTGCCTTCGACTTTAAAAAGTGCCTTGGGCAAGGTTGAGCGCATGCGCGTGCCCTTGCCTGCGGCAAGAATAACCGGCTGTATCATGCATAGTAAACTCTATCAAAAGCAATGGGGTTACAAAAAAGCGCCCCGACTTGTCGGGGCGCTGTAGATTCGCCGGCTACGCCGGCTCTTTTTCCGGCACTTTCACGGGAGTTTTTTTCGGCGCTCGCTCCGGTGCCGGGTTCGGTACGAAGTTCGGTACTACCGCGGGGTTAGGCGCCGTCTCAGGGATGCTTATGGGCTGAGAGCCCGGTTGATGCAGATAATGCATATCAGGACTCCGCTTCCGGTTGGTGGTTTTGGATCAGCTTGCGGTACTTGTTAAGTATCGCTTGCATTTCGAAAAGAATACCGCCTTCTTGTAAGTTGCCGATATTCTTCCCTTCCTCTTTGATGCGATTCAGCCGCGCCACTTCGTCGAACGCATAGTCCATGAGCTCGGTAAGCCGCTCATAAAACTCTGCGTTGTCGCTAATCGAACGAGACTGATTGTGGATCCATTCCGTGGCAAATATGCCCCCAAGATGATGCCGGTTGAGCATATCTGTCATGTCCGAAGCAAATTGCAGTCCTACTGTGCCCCAATATCCCATCATGTTCGCGTGCACCAAAAGCGATGCAACCAAGTTGACGTTTTTTATATCAAGCCTAGTTTTGCAAGATAGGATATCTGTCCGAGAGTTAGTGAGAAAAGGCAGTTGCTCATGCACCCGTAGAGCGCCTCCTTCAATGCCCCACCACGGAAAGCCCCGATCCAAGAATCCATGGCCGTCGTAGATGACAAACCGGTCGCCGGTGTAGTTGTTTTGCGAGGTGCGATTATCTTCCGGCGCGAAGCGCTTCAGCACATCGGAGCCGAGATAGAATGCAACCCCAAGCAAACTCGCGTATCTGTCGGGGAGCCTGCCCGGCGTACAAACCTGGATCTGCACGTCGGGGTTATTGAAGATAGGTATCCCGCTGCCTTGCTCCATAAGTTCGAGAAAAGCGATGGCGACATCGGCATTTCCCATAGGCGGAAGCACGATGCATTCTTCGGCGCGGACGAGGCGGAATGGTCTCTCCGACTCCGCTCTAAAGAGATATTCCGCCAGCTCTGCACTTTTATTGCTGCAGTGGAGTTTTAACCCCACCGATAACAAACCGTTTTGCACCGTACGCAGACGCGGCCACAGCTTTTCGATTGTGATCGGATTTTCTAGAGTAAACGAGTGAAGCAGGGCTTCGATGTGGATAGGGCCGTCTTTCCTGAAGTTAGACAAGCCTTTTAACTGCTGCAGTTTTTGCAGAAGCTTACCCACTACTGCCTGTCTCCCTCTTTTAAGCCAGTCTTTTTGCCATCTCGGCATATGCCTCTCCTATGAGATAGGTTGGGAGTGAAAGAAAATCTATATCCTGTTTAACACAATTTAAAACGGGGAGCAATACAGTACGCAAAGATCATAGGGCAAAGCAAAGGTACAAAAAAACGCGCGGTGTACACCGCGCGCTACGCATCTACCCCAAGCCTTCAAACGCAAGTTGCCGTTTGCGTTTGCGGGAATAGGAGACCTTTTTGCCATGCCGGCGAAAGGGGCGGCTTTCCCTGCTGTTGCGGTTGAAAACCGTGATCAAATCCGAAGTATCAGCATCAGCGGCCAGGTACAACATCGTCAAGACAAAAGTCCCGTCTTTTTGCCATCGCGTCAAAGCAACCCGGTAACGGTAACTATTGTTTTCTAGGCCTCCGGTGCCCATAAATTGAGCGTTACCGTCGATAATCTTCCTCTTTAGCTGAGCATATTCGCCGGGATAGAGAAAGATATGATACCGCTTGTACAGACGCCTATGAAAGTGCCAATCCCTCCGTGGAAGCGCGTAGCCGTCCCACGAAGCATCCCACTCGAGCTCCATGACACAACTCCACATCCGTGCTATTTCCATAAACACAGTACCACGTTTTTTGAGGTTTACAAAATAACTGTAGCCCTATTGTCGCGCACTTCAAGCAACCCGCTTTGTATCGGATACTGTTGTTCGCCTCCCGGCAAGCTACTTGCGCGGACTACTATCGCGCCTTCTCTTAGCGTTGTTATGAGAGGCTCGTGATGGCTGAGCACCGTCAAGTCACCGTCGGCTCCCGGCAAGGTAACAGAGGCTGCCTCGCCATCGTAAAATACCTGATCAACTTTTGCGATAATGAGATGCATGGATTATTACTGAGCTTTTACCGTATCGATGCTGCCTTTCATATAAAAGGCACTCTCTGGCTTGTCGTCGTGCTTGCCTGCCAATATTTCTTTGAACGAGCGGATAGTTTCTGCAACGGGTACATAGACGCCCGGAATGCCTGAAAATACTTCGGCCACATGCACCGGCTGGCTGAGGAAGCGTTGTATTTTGCGCGCACGATACACGAGCTTGCGGTCGTCGTCGGAGAGCTCTTCAATGCCGAGAATAGCAATAATATCCTGCAAGTCTTTGTAGCGCTGCAAAACCTGCTTTGTCTCGAGCGCAACTTGGTAATGCTCTTCGCCGACGATTTCCGGCGTAAGCGCGGTGGAGTTTGAGCCAAGTGGATCAACGGCCGGGAAAATACCAAGTGATGCCAGCTCGCGCGTGAGCACGATAGTAGAATCGAGGTGGGCAAAGGTCGTAGCCGGCGCCGGGTCGGTCAGGTCGTCGGCGGGCACGTAAATTGCCTGCACTGAAGTGATAGAGCCTTTTTTGGTAGAAGTAATCCTCTCCTGCAGGCCGCCCATTTCTTCCGCCAAGGTAGGCTGATACCCCACCGCAGACGGCACGCGGCCAAGGAGCGAAGATACTTCGGAACCCGCCTGCACAAAGCGGAAAATGTTGTCGATAAAAAGGAGTACGTCCTTGCCCATCTTGTCGCGGAAGTACTCGGCCATGGTGAGGCCCGAGAGCGCCACGCGAGCGCGTGCCCCCGGCACTTCGTTCATCTTTCCGAACACAAGCGCCATTTTGTCTATAACGCCCGACTCCGACATTTCATGGTACAGGTCATTGCCTTCGCGCACGCGCTCGCCCACGCCGGCAAACACCGAGTAGCCGCCGTGCTCCTTGGCGACGTTGTGGATAAGTTCCTGCATGAGCACCGTTTTACCCACGCCGGCGCCGCCAAAGAGGCCTACTTTGCCGCCGCGAATAAACGGCGCTAACAGGTCGATCGATTTGATGCCGGTTTCAAACACTTCTGCGCGCGTTGCCTGGTCTTTAAAAGGCGGCGGGTCGCGATGAATCGGCAGACGCGGAGCGTTTACGGGAGCAGGCTTGCCGTCTATTGGGTCGCCAATGACATTGAAGAGGCGGCCGAGCGACTGTTCACCCACTGGCACGGAAACGGATGCGCCGGTGTCTTCAACGCTGTCGCCGCGCGTCAATCCGGTGGTGTCTTGCAAGGCTATGGCGCGCACGCGGCCCAAGCCCACATGCTGCGCAACCTCGAGCACGATTTTACGATCGCCTACTGAGGTTACAAGAGCATGTTTAATGGAAGGAAGTTTTTCACCTTCGAAGTACACATCCACCACTGGGCCTATTATTTGTTTTATAGTTCCTTTGTTCATAGTATTTTTTAGTTGCTTACGCCGTCAATTTATTTTCACAAGCTTAAGCTTGTGAGGCCTCCTGTTATCTCGCTAATTTCTTGGGTTATTGCCGCCTGCCGCGCCTTGTTGTACTTGAGCGTAAATATATCCGTCAATTCCGCTGCTTTATCTGAAGCCGACTTCATCGACACCATGCGCGCCGAATGTTCGCTCGCCTGCGATTCCAAAAGCGCATGGTACAAAAAGATGCCAGCAAGCATGGGGACAACCGCGGAGAGTACTTCTTCTTCGTTCGGTTCAACGGTGTAAGAGGCCTGCGCGGCAAACGTTTCAGCCGACAGCCGATGTGAGGAGTCGGAGGAAACGTTTGCTGCGTCTGGCCTCTTGATCTGAATGTCATTAACTACCTTTTGCAGCTCTTCAATACTCAAGGGAAAAATAGTGCGCAAAGTGGGGCGCTGTTCGAACGTCGATATAAAATTTTGATACGCGATTTTAACCGTGTCCGCGGCGCCGCTTTCAAAACGTACGCGCGCTGCAGTTAAAATTTGCTGCATCGCCGCGCCATCTATCTCGTCGTTGTTGGAATAATATTGCACAACCTCGATCCCGCGCGCGGTAAAAAAGTCATTTGCCTTGCGGCCTATGGCAATAATAGAAACTTCGCTCACGCTCAGGCCCGCACTTCTTATATTGTCCTGCGTTGCTCGCAGGACAGCCGAGTTAAGGGCCCCGGCGAGGCCCTTGTCGCTGGTTATGACTATATAGATGGCGCGAGAAGAAAAAGTACTACCCTCAAACTCCTGACGGCCGTTTGCTGGCAGTACTTTTTCTTCTCGCGCCGTGCCGCGGACCAATGGATGATTCGAAAATTGCTTCGTGCCGGAGAGTCGTGCGAGTATTGAGGTTGCCGCGCGAGCATACGCGCGGCTTGAGATTGCCACCTGCTGTGCTTTGCGCATTTTCGCGGCAGAAACAGCCTCCATCGCTTTGGTGACTTTTTCGGTCTTTTCTATCGACCGTATCTTGGTTTTTATTGCTTTTAATCCAGCCATAACATTACTGTAAGTATCAAGTATCAGGGCAACAAGTATCAATTAAGACTTGTTACCTGTTACTTGTAATTTGTCACTTACCTCGAAGAGGTTTTGATGCGTCTGCTTGAACTTTTCTAATTGTGTTTTTAGCTCTGCTTCCGTCTGCGCGGCAATATCGCGCGCGCGTTCAATGCTCTCGAGCACCGCAGGCGCCTCCGCTTCTAAAAACTGCACGAATTTCTGCTCGAATTCCGGCACTTTGGAGACCGGCACGCCCGCCAAGTAACCGTTAACGGCGGCGTAAATAACCACCGCTTGTTGCTGGAACGGCAACGGCTCGCCGTTTTTTTGCAAGAGCGTCGCCATCAGGCGCTGCCCGGTATCGATGCGGTTTTTGGTGTCCTGGTCGAGATCTTGCGAAAATTGCATAAAAGCTTCGAGTTCGCGGAATTGCGCAAGCTCGAGCTTGATGCGGCCCGAAACTTTTTTCATCGCTTTTGTCTGTGCAGAAGAGCCGACGCGGGAAACCGAGATGCCTGCATTAATAGCCGGACGCATGCCTTTGTTGAAGAGGTCCGTTTCCAAAAAGATCTGGCCATCGGTAATCGAAATTACGTTGGTCGGAATATATCCCGACACGTCGCCCTCTTGCGTTTCGATTATCGGCAATGCCGTAAGAGACCCGCCGCCCAGTTCTTTATTTAACTTTGCTGCGCGCTCTAACAAGCGTGAGTGGAGATAAAACACATCGCCCGGGTAGGCCTCGCGGCCCGGCGGACGGCGCAAAAGCAAAGAAAGCTGGCGATACGCGACCGCGTGCTTCGAAAGGTCGTCATATATGATGAGCGCGTCCTTGCCTGCTTCCATGAAGTACTCGCCAATGGCAGCGCCGGCAAAAGGCGCCAAATACTGGAGCGCTGCCGGAGCCGACGCGCCCGCGTCAACGACAATCGTATACTCCATCGCGCCTGCCTCTTTTAATTGCTGCACCAAACGCGCGGTCTTGCTTTCTTTTTGGCCGACGGAAACATAAATGCAAACCGGGCGCGATTCTTTCGGCTCGCTCTTCTGGTTTAAAATAGTATCGATAGCGATAGTTGTTTTGCCGGTATAGCGGTCGCCGATGATAAGCTCGCGCTGGCCGCGGCCGATGGGGATCATGCTGTCGATTGCCTTGATGCCGGTATGCAATGGCACGTTCACGCTCTGGCGGTCCATCACGCCGTATGCTTCGCGCTCAATGGGGTTATGTTTGGCTGCCTTAATTGCACCCTGTCCGTCGAGCGATTCGCCTAAAGGCGACACGACTCGGCCGAGCAGCGCATCGCCCACCGGTATAGAAAGCACCGAGCCGGTTGAAAGCACCAGCGTGCCTTCGGCAATTTTACTTGCGTCGCCTAAAATAATGGCACGCACGGACTCTTCTTCGAGGTTTAAAATAACGCCAAACACTTCCGTGGCGCCTTCGAGCGCGTCTTTGAGCGGCTTGCCGTGCGCAAGGTCGAAGCGGATCATTTCCGACATCACGGCGCCTTCAAGGCCTTCTATTTCTGCCACGCCGTCGCCGACGCGCACGACGACCCCCGTGTTTTTTGGGCGCTCGCTCGGCGTAAAGCCTTCGATCTCCTTTTTAAATTGTTCGATAAAATTTTGCATAAAATAAATGTCGGAAGGTTAAGCGGTTTTCACTAAGCGGCGATACAATTCGAGCAGCACCCTGGCTTCTTCCGACTCGGCCGTTACCGTCCCGCGGTTTTTTCTTCGAGTATCCGCTAAAGAAAGCTTTTCGTATTCGGCGAGTATCGAAGGCATAAGCTTTTGGTGTCCGCGTCGCTCTAGTGCCTTGCGCAGGTTGTGAATTTTTTTAGACAAGTCGGTCTTGTCCATCTGGTAGAGCGCTTTGGCGTAAAGAGATGCGGTAGACATCGTGTTATTTATGAGCGCCGACCTTTTGCATGCCGAGCACGATGAGCTTCGCCACTTCTTGCCGGCTTTCTTCTAGTGCCTCCGCTTTAAGGGCAATCGCCTGAGCCTCCGCTTCTTTAAGCACGCTTGCTGCGGCAGCCTCGCTTTGCGCCAAGAGCGCCCGGCCTTTTAGGTCGGCAGCGGCGCGCGCTTTGGACAACACTTCGTCTGCTTCGGCGCCAGCGCGTCCGAGCATGGCGCTTTGTTCATGCTCGATATCGGCAAGCTTTGCGCTCGCCGCGTCGGCGTCGTGTACGCCTTGTATGACTTTTTGGCGGCGCGCCTCGAGCACTTTTGTCAAAGGCGCGTACAAAAAGTACCAAAGCGCGAGCAAAAGCACTCCAAAGTTTATGGAGTCGATGAGGAGGAGCCTCCAGTCAATGCCGAATGCTGCAAATACCGCTGACACAAAAGGTTAGGTAAATTTAATGATAAATCCGACCACCAGTGCGAAGATGGCGAGCGCCTCGGTAACGGCGATGCCGATGAACATCGTGGTTTGTATCTGACTGGACGCTTCCGGGTTGCGGCCGATAGCCTCAAGTGCTTTTGAAACCAATATGCCAAGACCGATGCCCGGGCCGATAACGCCGAGCCCTACCACCAAACCAAACGCCAACGTTTTTGCGGAATCCAAATCCATACTACTTATATATGATGCTTATAATTAACTACATTTAATGCTGCGCTACTTGTCCTGAGCTTGTCGAAGGGTGCGCCTCGCCATGCGGCTCCATAATAGAGAGCTTGATGAACACCAGGGTAAGGAGCGCGAATATCGCCGCCTGAAGCAAGCCCACAAAGGTCTCAAACAGCATGAGCGGCACGGGCAAAAGATACGGCAAGAAGGATGAAATCACGGCAATAAGCACCTCGCCGGCAAAGATATTTCCGAAAAGCCTGAAAGAAAACGACACCAGGCGCGCGAGGTTGCCTATGATCTCGAGCAAGCCGACCACGAAGCCCATCGCGCCTGTCTTAAAGTTAACAAATTTCGAGCCATACTTCAACAAGCCGAGCGAAAGGATGCCGGATATCTCGATGACTAAAAAGACGATGATCGCGAGGGCGAGCGTTACGTTGAGGTCGGTGTTGACCGGCCGCAAGAGCGGAACCAAAACGCCGTGCTGGTACACGCCGATGCTGCCGAAGAGCGGTACAAAATCGAACAGATTGGAGGTAAAAACGAACAAAAATATGGTAACGATGAGCGGGAAAAAACGCACCGCAAGCTCTCGAGTGCCCAGGGTCTGCTGCATATAGTCGAGCACAAACTCGAAGAGCATTTCAAAAAAACTCTGCACGCGGCCCGGTATCATCTGTGCCTTTCGACCCACCAAAAATGCGGTACTAATAAGCACTATCATAACCACCCATGCCGCCACAAGCGTATTGGTTATAGGTATGCCAAACACGCTCCCTACCCGCTCTGCGGCGAGCGCTATGTGCAAACCGCTGTCCATATATGCATTATTTATAACACAAAAAGCCCGAATATTCCCAATACGGCTATTGCAAAAATAATGCCGGCTTCTATGCCCAAATAAGCAATATTATCGTATTCGGTTTGGATCCGGCTGTGGAAATGCTGGAGCGGCGCCATAAACTTTGGTTTGAGCTTGAAATACACAAACTGCAGAGCATCGGGCATCTCGCCTCCGGCAGCACCGAACACAACTATATATAAAGGCGCGCCGCCCAGATAGCAAAGTATAAAAAGCGCGCCAAAAAGGCCTAACAGGCCGTCGATGCATACTATGCCTAATTCATAAAGAGTTTTTTTAGTAAAAGGCCTGTCGGAAAATAGAGGATTGAATTCTCGTGCGACATTTTTAAACAAAACGCGGCCCTCGGCCCAGTGCGGTATAGAGTCCAACACAAAATGGCTCGCAAATGCGGCGGCAAAACCGAGCGTAACACCTACCGCCGGGTAAGCCGGCACCAAAGCATAAGTAAAGCTTGTAGCCGCAGCGCCTACTACCGCGTGTGTCGTAAGGGTCATACCGATTGATAACGAGCATCATAGCACATTGGTAACTTTAAAAATGAAAAAGCTCAACCTGTTGTGGTTGAGCTTTAAAATTCCGTCCCTATTTTTTGATACTCTTCGGGTACGTTGGTTACCAAACGCGCGGTTAAGTCTTTTTTATTGAAGACAAAAGTAGCATACGGCAACTCTTCTTTTGTGAAGATATTTTCTCGCGTTAATGGACAGATCACGAAGTTGTTGCCGTCTTTCTCAATCTTGTCCCAGCTTGTTGCCGGTAAGGGTCTGGTGTTTTCTGCCAAAGTTTTTGCTATCTGACCGCTTCTCCACATAAGATAAAGAAAGATAGGATTCTTCATGCCCTGCAAAAATCGCGCGGGCAATAAAGCAATTCCCTTATCTAACAGAACGAGCATATCTGCCTCCGTGCACGTTTCTACATATCGTTATACAACAAAGTATAAAAAAGTAAAACCCCGCATCATAAGACGCGGGGCTCCCGTTTAAAAGGCTAATCGGGTGAGCCTTGTAGTTGTTCAGCCCTTGAGCACCTGGTCAATTTTGGGAGCAAGGTGCTCCTTCATATCGCCGAGGCCGAGGGTTGCTTTCGCCATTGCTCCCTCATATTCAAACGTGGTCTCTTCGTCGAGACGAGCTCGGGTCTGCAGCGCCTGGACTTTCGCATGCTCAGCATGGGTCGAAGCGATGACCTTGTTATTCGGATCGCCCGACGCCTTGAGAGTGTCGATAACCTTTTGTGCCGCGCCCTGGCCGTTGTCACGGTCATACAAGCCCGGAGCAAACTCATCGCCGCTCAGGTCGACCTTCATCACGCGACCTTTGACGTAGTCGAAGCGCATGCGATGACCGCTGTCGATGATGGCCTGCGCATCTTCCACAGTCATGGGCTTGGGATCGTATTGCATAAAGCCCATGCCCTGAGGCTGCGCGTTGTTGTAGAGCGCCGCGAACACCGCAGCCTTGTTCAGGCCGAGAATCGAGATAGTGCTCATGTCAGTCCTCCAAATTGAAGGGCGGTTCAATGTGCCCAATTTCATTGTATCATATATAGTCAGATTGTCAATACTAAAAATAGCCCCTTATTGAGCCGTATTCCATTTACTCTTAGTCGGGATGCGGAGAATCGAACTCGCCTGTCGGTGGTTCCGTCCACCGACACGATACAAGAGACGCTCACGCATTTTATTTTCGGAAAATAAGTCGGGGCGCCGAGAATCGAACTCGGGTTTCGCCCACCCGAAGGGCGTATAATGCCACTATAAGACGCCCCGACTTTTTTTCCGATGGGACGTATAATGCCACTATAAGACATCCCGTTTGCGCACTACTATACTATCCAAAAAAGCTTCAAAAGAAAAGGCACGATAAGCCCTTTCTTTTGGGATAAAAAATAGGTACTATAGTAAACGCAGCCGCAAGGGCCCTTAGCTCATCTGGTAGAGCGCCTCATTTGCAATGAGGAGGTGACCGGTTCGATCCCGGTAGGGTCCACCAAAGCAGAATCGGCAGTCATAAGTTCCTCAAAAAGCCTTGTGGTGCTTAGTGAATCTCCAGTTCGATAGCCCTCTTTTCGGTCGTAGGTCAATTTTTCCTCAAAAAGGAAGAAAAAGAGTCGCCGTTTTTCCACCACATCAACCTTTTGCCAAACAGCGTAAGGGCTTTTAAACATACCCATCACTTTGCCTAAGGCAGTTCGATAAGGTACATCAATGTCTGTTTTTCCACTTGGCATATCGCTTGCATCAAGCTCTTGAGTAGTTTCCTCAATCTGAGCCTCATAAGCATTGCGTACTGCTTCTGAGTGCGCTTTGCGGGCTAGCTCTGCTAACTCGGCTATTTTCTCCCGCAGCTCCTTTCTATGCTGTGCCGTGCGTGTTTCCTTTTGCTCCAATGTTTTAATTTCTTGCTTCCATAAACGCTCAAAAGCAAGCTGGATAACTGGCTCAGCTCTTGCTTTGAGGACATTGCGTTTGAGCAGAGCAACAAAATTATTCTCCACATCTTTTTTACGTGAAGTTTTGTTATCAAGCGGACACTCTTTGTTTTGACAAAAATAATGTGCATATGAGCGTTGCTTAGCCCATGCACCCGTAAGGTGATGACTGCAATGTGGGCAGATAAGCAAACCACGAAGCGGAAAGTCCGGTGACATATCCACTCGCTCGCGCATAGTAGCAACTGGCTTTTTTAAGCGGGCTTGTATACGTTCGTAAGTCTCTACGGAGATAATTGCTTGATGTTGCCCTTTGCGGCGCGTAACGTCCCATGGCAAGTACTCAATGTCACCGCAGTAGAATGGGTCTTGCAACAATGCCTTAACGTTACTAACACATCGCTCTGCCGACTTTCCTTTACGCCAAAAGTTTAACTCCACAAAATACTTAGCAACCTCCATTTGGTTACGCAATTTACCTGTCGAAAAATCTTCTAAAGCAATCCTTATCAACTCTGCGTCTTTATTTGGTACAGCTATCTTGCCGTGCGTAGGGTCAGATACCATGTCATAGCCTCTCTTGCGTGCAAAAGGCCAATACCCCATCTCTGCGCGTGCTTTCATTTTTTGAACAACTTGGCGTGCATTTTGGTGGCGCTCAAGTTCATTGCCCGCAGCTAATACAGTCTCAACAAACATTCCTTCCGGAGAATCATCAAAATTGTAGTTAAGACAGCGTGGCATTATGTCGCGAGCCTTGAGAGTAGAGCGGAGCTTTAAATGAAAAACGGTATCACGGGCAAATCTCTTGAGGTCGTCAAAGTCCACAACAAATTTCTTATAGGGGTTGGCGTCTACAAATGCAATTAATTCGCGCATAGCGGGTCGGTGCATGAAGTCTCCGCCGCCGGTGTAAGTGTCTAGAAAAGATTTTACATAGGGGACGCCGATAGATTTTAAATCTTTTATGCAACGCGCCTCTTGGCTCTCGCGCCCACTTCCTTCCATTTCCTGTTTTTTGCTTGATACACGGGCATACACAAGCCCAACACGCCCCTCAAAAGGGTCTGTCTGCTTTGCTTGTTGGCTTTTAACGCTATTGGTGCTGTTTAACATAAATTTCTAACTCAGCTCGTATCACCGACCGGCAAAGTGTTTCTATGTACTCCACCCGCTTTTTAATCTGCTCATCTGTACTCGTGTAATCATCCAGCAGGCGTCTATATTCCTCAATAGTAATTATACCCCCGTCTTGAGAGGGGTAAGTGCTATCTGCGGGCTTTTGCTCAGCAGATGGCATACGTGCTATGTGCGGCTATTTACGCCTCTCTGTGAGGCGTTTTTGCTACAAATCCCGTACGCTTCACGGGTACTTGTGGATTGGGAGAGTGCCAGTAAATGCCCCAATAGTGCACGCCTATCGCGCTTGTCGTAGTCGTCCTTTTCGACCAATTTGGAAAACCACCGGCTAATTCTGTCCGCACTAAACTTTTGACCTGTAACGGCAGCAGCAAGATTGATAAAGCTGCTGTGGAACGGCCGCTTCTGTTGGAGATTAGAGAATCTCCTTTCAATGCTTTTCATAGAAAGCTAAAAAGCTAGCGAATAAAATCCGCTCTTAGCTCGGCAGGTATCCCTTGCAAGGCAACCCGCAAAGCTAGGAAAGGACTTTGCTGTATGCAAGGGATTTAACGCCAAAATCAAAAAGCGAGACACATTCGTGCCTCGACTTCATTGGTTTAGTTCTCCCACCAATAAAGCGAAGCAAAAATGCTTGCGTTATTGGTATGCGGCTGCCAGTTGGACTTACGCCTACTCCACCGTATCGTGTCGTATTTTTCACGACAGTGTGAGAACCGCTATTTAATTCACTTTTAGTGTAGCATCTCCCTAGTTTGAGTCAATCCCTTTTTTCTTTAGATTTTTTATACGTCTTCTAAAATTCAGAGTGAGGGTAGTCGCATTTTTTGAGTGCTTTTTTGCGCCAGTTACTACATTACTTCCTAAATCATTACCTAACTCTTTTGGTAAAGAAATACTGTACATCTCTTTTTTACTTGGCTGCCCCTGCTTTTTTGCGTTCTGCTCTAAATATCTATATAAATCATAAAAATTACTGAACGGTTGTACCTTCTCGGCGTTCCAATCTATCAAAATTTTCTCCTCGGAATCGTCAGACATAGAATCAGATTATTTGATAACCATTATAGACGGAGATTGTGCCTCGTGGTACTTTAAGTACGACAACTGAATATCCCGCCGCCTAAACCCTTTAACGGGCATGGCAATTTCCCCAAGTCCATCCAGACTAAAAAACCCATTATATGGGGGTAGTCTGGATGGCTATGCTGGAAACGGCATGGGAGGCGAAAGCTTCCACCTCATGTAGTGGGCTTTTTGTATTTAAAAATTAACTAAACTCTGTATGTCGTTTCTTACACACATGTTTGCAATCGTTGTGTTGCCATTTGTAGCAGTTGCAGGTATATTTTTTGGCCACCATCAGCCTACCCAATTAGCTGCTACTTCAACAGCTATAGTTGCAAGTAGTACCCAACCTACTTTAATTTCAACGACGACTCCTATTACCACAATGACTCCTACGGTTAAAGTACAAAGCCCTACAATTAAAAATCTCTCTGCGACTCAAAATAATATCTCACCTGCCGCGACAATACAAAATTCTACTGCCACTAGTCCTTCACTGGATACTAATGCCGCAGATATCGCCGACTTCTCAAACACGATAAATACAGCCGTAAACCAACTCCAAACCCTCGAATCAAGCGTTGGGTCTTTTAGTAGTCGGGTCAACTCTGATTCTGCTGAAATATCACCGAGTGTCCCTTCATTTGTTAGTCTGGCAAGCCAAACTCTCACGACTAATAATGCGCTGGTGATTGAAATCCAGAGTTACATCACAACGCTAAAAACTTCTGAAAATAAAGCGGTATCGAGTGGGGCATTTGATAAACAATACTGGCAAACCACGGGTATACAAGAGATTGTATCTACAAAAAGCGAATATACCCAGCAAGCCTTGAGCCTCGAACAATTGTACGAACAAGGACTGCTTTCTGCTGAGCAGGCACTTAAATCTCAACCAGTCACTCAACCTCAATCTGCTCCTCAACCAACCCCTAATCCGGCTCAGATGTACATAGACTGTGCCACTGAAAATTCCAAAGCCTATCAAGAAGTCTTATCGAGTATGAGTGGCTTCGCCACTCAATCGCAAATTAATGCGTTAGTAAACAACAAAATGGCAAGCGATGGTTACGGATATTGTTTCTATCTGCAATAAGCTACAATCACCCGTATGGTTCGCAATGCGTTTATTATCTGTGTCGCGGGCGTATTGGCTATTTTGATTATTGAGGGCTATACGTTATTTCAGCAACAAAAAGAAATTAAAATCCTTACACAACAAATCGCAGTTGCAGGGACGGGGTATTCTGCTCTGATAACAGAGTGGACGCCGATAGTCCCTCAAGTTAATTGTGATTGGAGAGACACCTCACAAGACGATGGTGGTAGTGGTACTTTATTTAAACTACCAGACGGAAAATTCTATATCCTCACTAACGCGCACGTTGTTAAGGATAAGAAAGGGAGAGTAGCGCAATCGTGCGACGTTGTATTCCCTGATGCAGCGAGTACGACTTACACGGTTGCTCACAGTCAAATTACTATCGACCCCAACGGCACAGATGTGGCATTAGTGCAGGTTCCTGAAAGCCCTTTCCTGATGGATTTGGTGTATACGAACAAAAGAAAACTCTGCGCCGCTCCTCCAGCTATCGGAGACGAAATACTCATATTTGGCTATCCGGTAATAGGTTCTAGTGATGGCATAACAGTTACGGAGGGCATAGTGTCCGGCGAAGAAACTTCCGACTTTCTTTCTTCCGCGATAATTGATAATGGGAATTCCGGTGGAGCTGCCATTGATGTTAAGAGCGACTGCTATTTTGGAATCCCTAGCTTTAGCTATACTGATAATGGAGCAAGCCTAACGGGAATCCTCAAGATGAGTTCTCTGTTCACCGACGACCCTGCCAAATTATCTGAAGCGAGACTATAGTCTAAGTCGCCACAATACCATGTTTCCTAGCAATCACTTCTGATATTTCAATCACGACTGGTCTGCCATCTTCGCCACTTACTTCATTCAGCCGTGGCAGAATAGCACCGGCTAATCGAATTAACACCTGCTCATATAATCTGCCGTTGCCTTTTTTAAGGACTTTCTCAATTTCACGTAATGCCAATGTGCGGACACTAGCAGCAAGTGCTCGGTCTTGAAAACTTTTACCACCTTTTCCTGTACCATTTACGACTGCCATAATATATAACCAAACTGGACTACTATTTATCTGTGTGTTTTAGATTTTAATTATATAAAATTTAATCTATTTGCATCAATCTCTCAATTAAGCACGACCCAACCACTGCCACCCTTCTTTCGGAATCAATCCCTGAGAATCCAGTGGGTCGACTTTTATAATGATGTAATGCAATCCATTCATATGCTGCGATACTAAACTGTTCAATTGATTGACATTCAAATTTGTTTTAACTATGTATACTGGCCCCGATACGTAATGCCACCAAGCTGATATACGGGTTGGATATAGACTAATTATAAAATTATGAAATTTCCCGAGGTCAAACGGGGAATTGTTGTTCGCTGCAATAAGGTATGTATTCATAGTTACTCTAATTGTAGAGAATCCGCATCGAGGGGGCCTGATTGAATAGTGGAATTGGGAGGAAGCTCCATACTATCGGAGTCAGAAATAGGGACACGCGGATTCACGACTGCAACGATATGTTCAGCTCTTGTTCCCAAACTGTGTCTCTCGTCACCGACGAGTGCACCCATGGCCATTTTTTTCTCTATGTGTATTTCAGAACCGAGTCTGTCAGGGTCATTAATCATAAAATATAGGCAACAAATAAGAGTCGAAGCAATAGAGATAGCAAAAATTCCAAGAACGAATAACTGAATTGGAAAAGAGTAAAGAGGCGCAGTGAGAGCAATAATGCCTGTAACAACATCAGTGACTAGAAATGGGAAAAGGGCAGTACCCCTTATATTCTTCACAAATTCTGCAGCCTGATGCCAATTATCTGACATAGGCGAATTATACTCCTCCAATTCATGCAAGTCTCGCACTGATTTACGTGCTTGTTTTTTATATTTGCCACTTAACTCCAATACTAGCTCTGTGTCCCCTCTATTACGCATCTACTAGGCATTTTCAAGGGCTTTTTGGAGTGCGGGACTACTCTGGTAATACTCCCAGAACCGAGAAATATAGCTTTTTACGGAGTTCAATGTTTTACTACCTGTGTCCACCAAAGATGATTTTTCACCAGCAAAGTGCTGATTAAGTTCGTAAATTAGTCCTAATTTCGTGGTTCCAAATCCTTTACCACGCTCATATGGTATTCCCTCGGGGAATACCAGCTTTTGGAACTTCGGCTGTAGGTGTGGCACAAGGTCAAACCATTGTCGGCCTCAATAAATTCAGGTATCTTTAATTTCTTATGCACCATGCGCTTTATGGCCTGCACAGCACTTTGAACTGATTTGATGCTTGAAAGTTCAGTCAGATCGATCAGAGTTTTGGTAGGGATATACTTCCGGCTTGTCATCAAAGCCATAACAAGCTTCATTCGTCCGCTCGAGCTCTCCATACGGAAAATGTATTGGCTTTTAGGCTCACGATATAACTCTCCATCGGATGATATGTAAACAGTGGTCTTGGGACCGGTTGGGGTTATAGCGTTCTTGGTTAATGCTCCAGCCAAAGAAATAGCCGCTTCGCGGGCAAATGCTTTTATAAAATGCTGGTCATATTCTGTTAACCCCTCAAACTTGCTTGTTCGGCGTTCCAAAAGCACGCGAATGCTTTTAACCTCGAGCTTGGTTTCCACGATCTCTTTTGTCAAATTGGCGATTGCCGGCTTATTGTTCCGGATGATCTTGTCGCCACCGACAATGCCGACCGCTTTCATGGACGACCTCAATATTCTTTCGGTTGTGCCAATCGAAAGATGATAGGTGGTATCCACCGCCACTGATTTTCTGGTATGGAATTTGTACTTAGTGGCCAATCTAGCCTTTTTCATTTTCATACTCATTTTTACTCTCAAAACCATTATGACAAAAGACGGCGATTTTGACAATAAACTTTGAGAGCGGTAAAATGGTAGCAAGACTAAATAGTCAGTTTTATTTTATGGATGAAATGGAAAAACTTTTAACCATCGAGGAAATCGCCAAGATATTGCGAGTACATACCCGCACTGTAACCCGATATATTGAGTCGGGCAGGTTGAAGGCGTCTAAGCTGGGAGTCTGGAGAGTCAAGCAATCTGATCTTAATGCTTTTCTAGAAGAGACTAGTAATGTAAAGAAAAAGAAGAAATAATTTATGCCTGAAAAAGATTTACAAAAAGAAATAGTGGCCCTTAAATCTGAAATAAGACGGCTCAAGAAAAACTATCTTGGACTCGTTTTTGAGGACAAAGCAGAAGACATTATGACTCAATGTCAGGAGAATATTCCAGTTTTGAAAGAGGTTAAAGCTAGACGCATTATTTCTGATGATCAAAATCCGAATAACCTACTTATTGAGGGCGACAACTACCACGCGCTTTCTGTTTTAAATTACACACATAAGAAAAATATTGACCTTATTTATATTGATCCACCTTACAACACGGGTGCAAATAATTGGAAATACAATAACGACTATGTAGATAAAGAAGACGCATATCGACATAGCAAATGGCTTTCGCTCATGCGTCACCGTCTTAATCTTGCCAAAAATCTACTCAAGGATGATGGCGTGCTGATATGCGCAATTGATGAGAACGAGCAGGCACATTTAAGTGTTCTTTTAGAACAGATATTTTCTGCACACGAGCTACATACAATAACGATCGTTCATAATCCACGCGGAGTACAGGGTACAAATTTTTCATATACACACGAATATGCAATTTTTGTAATTCCTAAAAACTCAAAAACTATTGGTGACCGAGTAATCGAGGAAGAAGATATAAAGTTTAGAGGATTGAGAGACAACGGTGGAGAATCGTTGAGAACAGATGCTAGGAACTGTTTTTATCCGATCATTGTTAAAGACGGAAAAATTATTGGCTTTGGCGATGTCGTTCCGAATGATATACACCCAAAGAAAGAGGAAAAGAAAAAAGACGGAGACTATGTTTACCCTATAGACAATGACGGAATTGAGAGGAAGTGGCGCTATGCCCGACAAAGCGTTGATAAAGTTAAACACCTGCTTGAAGTAGTGGAGGGTAAAAATGGAAAAGAAATTCAAATAGGAAAAGATTTTGGTAAATATCGAACAGTTTGGATTGATAAAAGATTTGATGCAAATGAATATGGGGCGAAGCTTCTTAGGGAGATAGTTCCAAATTCTGGCTTTGATTTTCCGAAGTCACTCTATACAGTTTATGATTGCCTTTTTGCTGTGGTCGGAGATCGCCCTCACGCAAGCGTTTTAGACTTTTTTGCTGGTTCAGGCACGACAGGTCATGCTGTACTTGAAATGAACAAATTGGATAATGGAAAACGAAAATTCATTCTTTGCACGAATAATGAAAATAATAATGGCAATGGTACTGGCGGTATTGCAGAAAGTGTCTGTTATCCGCGTATAAAAAACGTCATTAAAGGCTACAAGGATAAAAAGGACGAAAAGGTCGGAGGGCTTGGTGGAAATCTTTCCTACTATAAAACTGATTTGGTTAATATTGAGAAGATTCACAAAATCCCAGATGAGGCAAAAATCCGTGTTACTTATGAAGCTGGCGAAATGATAGCCGTGCGAGAAGATACACTCAATGAAGTTGAGAAAAATGAATGGTGGCAGATTTTTGAAGAGAAAGGGCGAATGACAGCGATTTATTTCAAGGAGGACAAATCAAAGCTCGCAGAATTAATAGAGAAACTGGAAAAGAAGAATACTCCTGTTGCCTTGTATATTTTTAGTTGGGGCAAGAACGAATACAAGGGCGAGTATTCTTCTCCTAATATCCGTGTCGAGGATATTCCTGAGCCAATCCTTGAGGTGTACAAGGAAATAAATCGCCTATAAATATATGTTTGCACTAAAACCATTTCAAGAAACCGCAGTATCAAATCTCAAAAATGAGTTTCTTTCTCTGTGGAAATTACCTAAGCAAAATATCCCTCTTGTTTTCAAATCGCCCACCGGCTCGGGCAAGACTATTATGCTCGCACAGTTTTTGCGCGATATTGTAAGCGACCCACGTTTTGAAGGCAACGATGTTGCTTTTGTCTGGTTCTCGTTTAGTGAGGACTCATACGAGCAGAGCAAAAAGAAACTTTTTGAATACTATGGAGGTGCATCAGAACTTGACTTGATTGACTTGAACGATCTCGCTCGCGGGAAGCTCAATAAAAACAATGTCTTTTTTATAAACTGGCAAAAAATCAAGGGTAAGACAAAAGATAGTCGGAAATTGCGCCGTGAAAATGAGCAAGGACTTACATTTGATAATCTCATAAACGAGACACACGAAGATGGACGTAAAATCGTAGTCATTATCGACGAGGAGCATATCGGCTCTGATACCGAGCTTGCACTTGAAGTTGTAGATGGACTCATAAAGCCAAAAATAACGCTTCGTGTGTCGGCTACGCCAAAATATATTCCTACTCGCGCGGACACCGCCGGATACGTTGAAGTAAAGCGAGCTGAAGTGGTGGGGGCGGGACTTATAAAAGAAAAGATCGTCTTCCAAACAGAAGAAGATTTAGGACAAAAGGCGGTCAAGAAACTTGATCAAGATGAAATGCTTTTGGAGCTTGCCTACAACAAACGGCAGGACCTTGTCACCTTGTATAAAGACATTAAAGCTGAAGTAAATCCGCTTGTGCTCATTCAGTTACCTAACGATGATCAAGCAACCAAAGAAACTAACGGAACGACCAAACAGCAGATTGTTTTGGATTTTCTTAAGCGTAAGGGTGTAAAAGAAAACGAGATCGCTGTTTGGCTCTCAAAGGAAAAAGAGAATCTCGAGGACTTGGAAAAAAGTAACTCTCCAGTTTCATTCTTGCTATTCAAGCAGGCCGCCGCGACCGGCTGGGATTGTCCGCGTGCCGGAGTGCTTGTGATGTTCCGCGAGATCAAGAATCCGACTTTTGCCATCCAGACAGTCGGTCGTATCTTGCGTATGCCATTTGGAACACACTTTGCTCATCCAGAACTTAACCTTGGATATCTCTACACGAACTATAAGCGTAACGAGGTACTTGCAGAATATGCAAAATCAAAGACAGAAAATCGCCCAGCGATAAACGGCAGTTTCCGAAAGAAAAGTATAAAGCCAGTTAAACTTGAATCGGTCTTTATGACTCGCGCCGACTACAACGACCTTGGTGATACATTCCAGCAAACATTCAAGAAAGTCGCGGATAAGAAACTCGATATTAAGAATTTAGATTTGAAGCCAAAAGTAACGAATGGTCTTATTGTCGGTGTAGAGATTGATGACTATGACAATTTCACTAAAGAGCTTTTTGAGGAGGGCGGAAGCCATGACCAAGAAATGTCTCGGCACGACCTCGAGCGACTCTATAACCTGCTTTGCTTCAAGATAATTGCCAAACAAACGGATGAGAATAGAAAATTTGCACCTGAACGATCATGGGGAAAGCTGAAAACTGCACTCAATATCTGGCTTATGAATAAGCTTGGTGCTTCACGTGTCGACGCATATAAAATTATTGTAAATGATCTTATAAGCCCAGCTGGTGCGCTTGCTCCTATCATTGGTGACGCGCTTCTTGAGTACCGCTCTATTCGAGAGCAGGAAGTAAACAAAAAATCTGCGCGTGCCAAGCGTATCGAGCATATTGAAATCCCGCGCGAGGCACTGTTCTTTACCGATCAATACGAATCTGTCCCTACTAAGAAATCGGCTATGGAGCCATTCTGGATCGAGAAAGGAGCCTTTGGTTCAGTGAATGAAAAAGCGTTTGTTGATTTCCTTGAGTCTACAAAAAACAAGAGTGTCGTCTGGTGGTATAAAAATGGTGATTCCGGAAGCGAGTATTTTTCAATCTCTTACTACAATCCTGACGAGAACAAGGAGAAACTCTTTTATCCCGATTGGATTATTCAGACAAAGGGCAAAGTTTATATCCTTGATACCAAGGCCGGAATAACTGCCGAAAGCAACGATACAAAATATAAAGCTGAAGCACTCCAAGCTTGGCTTAAAGGCAGAAAAGGTTTCGATGGCGGAATCGCCGTTCAGGATGGACCTAATGGTTGGAAGATCAACAGTAACGCCAAGTATACTTTCGACTCGTCGATGAAAGGGTGGATAACTCTCGACTTCAAATAATACTATGGCGGCCAAAAAGAATCGTCGAGAGGAATATGTCTCCGAAGACAACGCTACTAAGCGAGTGTTTAACTTTCGAGACGATGTCTTAAAAATAGATGTTCTGTGCCGTGTCGTGTTTAAGAAGAAAAAGGAGGAAATACATTACCCATTCGCCAAAGATGGAACTCCTAAATTTGATCATGTAAAAGAGATCGTATATCGCGGCCTACCATCGCCTTTACCACGTGGCCTTATAAAAGATCACAGATTGGGATACGGCTTCACCAAGGTGCTATCACCAATTTTGTATCAGGTAGATAAAGAGCTACAACCCACCAAGCTCATAGTATCTCTCAAAGGTAAAACTAGAATTGATGGAAAAACCATCTATCTGAACTACACCGACCTTAACAAGGTCTACCCTAAAATGGAGTCTTTGCTTCAAAGGCATGTCAAAGAAAAAGAGACAACTGCCAAGAAGTTTCTTGCGCCATTTTTCTCACAAAAATTCAAAGATATAAAATCGGCGTATGTAAAAGGAACAATCTATACCATTGTTTCTGATCAAATAGCAGATGACACTAAAGCTCTTTCTCGCGAAGATTTTGATTCAATGCTTGGACTTGTTTTGAAAGACTTAAAAAATCAAGGTCTTGATACTAAGAAAATCGTGCTGGAAACGCGAGAGAGAATAGAGAAGCGATTCCTTGAGGACACGATATCCTCTTTTAAGAAGCTCCTCACAAGAAAACTAAATAATAATAAGCTAGAAAAGGACTGGGAATCCCTGCTAAAGGAAAACCCGTGGATTATTTCCAATTTGTTTGCGACACCAGTTTTCCTGTTCCAAAATCAAGCATATGCGGGCGGTAAGGAAATAAATAATACCAACGGAAAAGTCACCGATTTTCTCTATAAGAATGATTTTACGGATAACATCGCTATCGTTGAATTGAAAACGCATAAGACTGATTTGCTCGCCAATAAGCCCTACCGAGGAAAGGACGTATTTTCTCTATCTCCTGATCTTTCCGGAGCAGTCAATCAAGTGCTCAACCAGCGACAGAATTTAATTCAGGAATTTGTAAAATTGAGAACCAAAGATGAATGGTTTGAGTCATATAATCCAAAATGCTTAATCATTGCTGGCACAACGGGTGGTCTGCCAGAGCACGGTATGAAATCCTTTGACATTTTTAGGAACAATTTGCACGGGGTAGAAATCGTGACTTTTGATGAGGTATTGAAGAAGCTAGAATTTTTCCATGATCTGATTAAGAGCAAACGTCGAAAAAAGAAGAAATAGAGATATATTTGCTTAATTAAGCAAATTGTCCAAGGGGTTCAAATTTGGTCAAACCAGTGGTTCGGGGTTTAGGATGGGTCAAATGTTGATCCTCGGCACAAAGCTCGCCACAGGGGCAAACAACGGGGATTTCGAGGGTTATACAGTGGCAAACTGGCTCTCATAAGCGATCTTTAGCTTGTTCCATTCGGCCAATTCTTGGATTATTTGGTTCCACTGGTCTACTATTAAGTCCACCATTCCGAATTTGAAGAAGCAGACATGGGTAGGAGGATGGCATACCTAAACAAAAAAACCGACCAAGTGGTCGGCTCTTTTGACAGTAGAAGTGCCAAAATAGTCGCCACCTAAAAGTGAACCAGTTTAGGTAATCAGTTTAGGTTGCGCATCCTTACGAATGCTTGTGTTTATTGTACACCCCCCTTGAGTGACATAGTGGGACTTGTCGGACAATAGAATCTATTGTACAGTGCTTCCAGACGAAAACCCCTTGAAACAGCCCACGGAGGTGGCAATGGTACGCGCAGAGGAACTTCCAGAACGTCCTACAACGCCAGAGGGCTACTTTGCCCTCATAGACGGTCTCGGCGGGCAGGCGCACTTTATGCACCGAATACAGGTGCGAGAGGAGCGCTATGCAAGTCGCGAAGGTCGTGAACCCCGTAAGGATCACGATTTTTCGTCTGACGTCAGTCGCGCTCACGAGATCGCCGACATTCTCGCAACGGAACTCGAAGCGAAGTTCGGCATCATTCACCCCAAGAACTGCCCGAAGCCCGACGCCGACGGCAAGTACCCTGACCCGCCCGAAGGCAAGCAGTGGTACAGACCGTGGTTCGACAAGATGCGGGAGCAGTGGTTGCAGTCCGAGTTCGACAAGCACATCTGCTCGTCGTGTCCGTTCAACGAGGGTATTGGCTCGTTCTCGTATCGCATCCCGTGCGGATCGCCTGCTCGCGGCGGACTGATGATGAACCGCCTTGTTCGTCTGCACGTCTGCGGGTTGGTCGACAACGAGAAGTGGACGCGCAAGGAGATGCTTGCCGCAATCGAAGAGAAGGGTGGCAAGGAAGGTTTGCGGCTCTTTTTGGAGAAGGAGCAGGCACTTACGCCCAAGACCGGCAGCGTGGCAGGTACCACCGCTACTGAAGAGGTGCCCGATTTCGGATAATATTGTGCCGAGATCTTCTATAAAGCCGCCAAAACGCGCAAGCGATAAGCGGCTTTTTCTCTTCATTGTCGCCTCAGGCGGGGTCTGCTAGTATATCCTCTTAGTAACGGCAAGTACCTGCTGAGTCTAGGGAGAAAACGCATGATATATCGCTTGGCGGTATCGTATATGCCGCTAGCGCTTACAGCGCTGGCAATGGCTTTTGTCAGCACCATCGTGCTGTTCGTGCACTAAAAAATAATGAAAATAAAACATCCCGGCACTCGCGTGCGGGATGTTTTTTGCTTTACGTTTTATTTCAGCTCATCTATCTTTGCCGCCAAGATAAAATCATTTTCGCTCAAGCCGCCTATCGCGTGGGTCATTAACTCGACCGTAACGGCGCCATAGGTTACCGTCATATCCGGATGGTGTCCTTCTTCTTCCGCGATATCGGCAACCTTGTTTACAAACTGCATGGTTTTCTTAAAATCTTTGAACCGGAAGCTTTTGGCAAGCAGCTTGGCTTCATCCACAAGCATCCATTCTTTTAGTTGCGGCATAAGCGCCTCGGCCTCGGCCAGAGTAAGCGGCGGTATGCCGCCCTCGCACGGGACGCATTTGCGCTTTGCAAGCGGCAAAGAAGGATCGGTAAATCGGGAATTAGCCATGGATGGTTTAGAATTATTCTTTAGTCTGAAAAGGCTTTTTTGCGAGCTGTATGACATGGTCCAAAAAATCCGCGGGCCGCGCACCCACGGCCTTAAGCGCCTTGGGAAACAAAGACTCCGAAGTAAATCCGATAGCGGGAGCCGGGTTTACCTCCAAAAAGTATATGCCGCGAGGGGCTACGATAAAGTCCGAGCGCGAATAATGCAAGAGGCCTAAAGCTTCATGCACTTTTTTGGCTGCGTCCATAAGGCCGCGCTTTTGCTCCTGGCTAAAATGCCCGGGCACGCGCTCTATCGTTTCCCCGCTATATTTTGCCTCATAATCAAAAAAGGGCGAAGTTTTAGGCGGGATTATTTCTATCGGCATAAGCGCGTATATTTTTTCGTCCCTGAAGCCGTCTATCACGCCGACCGTCGCTTCCTTGCCGGCAATGTACTCTTCCACGAGTGCTTGTGATGAGACGGCAAACGCGCGTAAAAGCGCAAACTCAAGCGCATCGAAATGGTCTACCTTAGTAATGCCCACCGACGAGCCGCCAATAGAAGGTTTTACGATAAGGGGCGGCGGGAAAGAGCGGAATATATTGAATGCCGTTTTATGCAAGTCGGTTACTTTGCTTTGGTCGATAAGCGCGCCATGTGCTATCTTGACGCCGAGTGCTCCGACCGCTTCTTTGGTGCGGTGCTTGTTAAAAGCGAGCTTCGAGGTAAATGCGTCCGGCCCGGTGTACGGCACGCCAAGAGCTTCGAGTATGCGCTGCAGCGTGCCATCCTCGCCGTACTCGCCGTGCACTATGTTGAACGCCACGTCAACGCCGCTTAACACACGCTCAGGGCTCTGAGGCACGCCGCGCGAGTGCCAAATACCCGCACGGTCGATAAAAATATCGCGCGGCTCGTATTTGGCAGTGTCGAGCATGGAAAGGACGCTCGCGCCGCTTTTAAGCGATACTTCGTACTCGCTCGAGGGCCCGCCACGCAAAACTCCGACCACAGTACGCATAATATATAAAGTATATAACGGAAATTGCCCCAGCAGGTTACCAAACTAACGCAACCAGCTTTCTTTGCCGCGCATGTATTTTTTTATCCGTGCGAGGCCTTCTTTTATTTTGGGTATCTCAAGCGCATAAGAGAGGCGTATGCGGCCAGGAGCGCCAAACCACGCGCCATCGTAGATTATGACTTTGTGCTCGTAAAACAGCTCCGATACCGCGCGGGCGGAGTTTTTAATCTTAGGCAAGACATAAAAAGCGCCCTCGGGCTTCCATAAATCAAAGCCCATCCCGATGAGTCCCGCGTGCATGAAGTCGCGGCGCTTTTCCCATATTTCTTTTTGCGCGGCAATGATGCTATGCGGCGTCTGCATGGCGCGCAAGGCCATTTCCTGCGCCAAGATATTGGTATTCATCGAGGTGTGGATTTTTATATCTATGGCCTTTTCTACTATTCTTTTATCCCGGGCATACAGGTAGCCGATGCGCAGCCCGCACATGGAGTAGGTTTTAGAAAACGAGTTGACGGTAATAACGTGCGGGCCTTTTATAAGGTAATTTTCGCGCCCGTAAATGAGGTCTTTGTATACTTCGTCCGATATGATGTATACGCCAAGCTTTGCGCAGAGCCTCTCTACCGCGCGCAGCGTTGCCAGATCTTCTACCCTGCCAGTGGGGTTTGAGGGCGAGTTTATGAGCACCGCCTTGACGCCACGGACTTTTTTCTCAAAATCTTTTAAATCAATTTTACCCTCCACCAGCTCGGTATATACCGGCGTCAAACCCGCGAGTCGCACTATCGGCGGATAAGAATAGTAGTATGGCTGGCACAAAAGCACTTTTACCTTGCCGTGCATTTCGTATATCGCGCGAAAGACAAGGTCGAGCGCCTCCGAAGCGCCGTTAGTCACCACAAAGTCCTGCGCCTTGGCCCCAGGATATTCTTTTGCAAGCGCTGCGCGCAAACTCTCTTCTCCTTGTACGAGGCCGTATTTAAAAAGGCGCTTGTCGTCGAGATGCTTAAAGATTTCCTTCGGGGGCGGCAAGTCCGGCTGGCCGGAACCAAAGGATATAATGCCATCGCCCCCAACTCCGATAAAAGCGGCCGGGCTTGTTATTGGTTGTCGGGATTTTGCGGACATATCAGTACTATACTGCACTTTTTTATTTTGTAAGTTCACGGCGGCTTTTGGAGCGATGGAAACCTATCGCAAAGCGGTGCGCTTCGGCATTGGCGAGCAAAATGTCGCGCTCGCGCGTGGCTATGAGCGTGCGATCGCCCTGTATGGCGCGCGGACGGTGCTTTTCATCTTTGGTAACGCCGACTATAGGCACGCGGATGCCATACTCGTCTAACACTCTTTGTGCGGCGTTCATCTGTGCCGTAGAACCGTCGACTACGATGATGCGCGGCATGGGCCACTCATCGTGTCCGAGGCGGCGGGAAAGTATCTCGCGCAAACCGCCGGCGTCGTCGCCTGCCTTTGTTTTACGCAAGTTAAACTTGCGGTACTCGCTTTTAACTGCTTGTCCGTCTTCGACGACCACCATCACGCCTACGGCAGCCGAGCCGCGCAAATGCGCAACATCGTATGCCTCGATCCGCACGGTGCGCGCGTCAAGCAGCGCCGACGGGCTGCGATATTCGTCCTTTATGAGCGACACGTCTTGTATGTGCTGCAGGGCAAACAGCTGCTTGCGCAATTGCACCGCCTCTTCGAACCGCTCTTGCCTTGCCAGCGCTTTCATATCGCGCTCGATCGACTTTATAAGCTGCATCTTTTTGCCTTGGAAGAGCATCACGATGCGCCGCACGATTTTACGGTATTCGGTTTTACTGATAACGCCCGAGCACACGCCCGGACACAGACCTATAGAAGCGTTAAAACAGGCTTTGGGCCGCCTTCCTTCTCGTATCTGCTCAGGAGCTGGCGTGCATGTGTCACGGTACGGAAATATCTTGCGGATAATCCGCAAAGCCTCTTTTAATTGCAGTCCGTGCGGAAACGGGCCAAAAGTAAAAGCTGGCGCAGGAAAAACTTGTGGCTGCTCACGCTGCGAGCTGCCAAGGTGAGTGAACGCAGGATTTTTTTGTGCCAGCTCTTTTCCCCGTACTAAAAGTATGCGAGGAAAATCCTCTTTGGTGATGACCACGTAATTCCAGCTTTTGTCATCTTTTAAATCGGTATTGTGTTCGGGCTTGTAGTTTTTTATAAGGTTCGCTTCAAGTATCAGAGCCTCTAAGACCGAGTCGGTGGCACGCCAGTCAATGCTGCGCGCTTTTTCGACCATTTTGGTTATGATAGGCCCACGGGTTGTATGCAGGTCGGGCGCAAAATAACTGCGCACGCGACTGCGCAGATCGGTCGCTTTGCCGATATAGAGCACTTTTTTGCGCGCATCCAAAAAGAAATACACCCCCGGCGTATCCGGCATTTTGGCTGCGCGTTTTTTGAATTGCTCCAAGTTCATGACACTCTGTGGATTACTTCAAAACTTTTTTGAGATATTTGCCGGTGTAGGAGTGCTTGTTATTGGCCACCTCTTCCGGCGTGCCTTTGGCCACCAAGGTACCCCCGCCCACGCCGCCTTCGGGCCCGAAGTCCAAAATGTAGTCGGCGTTTTTTATAATGTCCATGTTATGTTCGATAAGCACGACGGAATTGCCCGCATTTACGAGACGGTTAAGAATATCTATCAGTTTTTGCACGTCTTCGTAATGCAGCCCCACCGTCGGCTCGTCTAACAGGTAAATCGTTTTTTGGAGGTGCGGCCGATACAGCTCTGCGGAAATTTTAACGCGTTGCGCCTCACCGCCCGAGAGCGTGGTTGCCGACTGCCCCAACTCTAAGTACCCGAGGCCCACCTCATCGAGCGTTTTGAGGCGGTCATATATGGCGGGAATGTCGTTAAAAAACTCAAGCGCTTCCTCGACAGTCATCCTTAGCACGTCATAAATGCTTTTCTTTTTGTATTTAACTTCGAGCGTCTCCTTCATAAACCGCTTGCCGTTGCAGACATCGCAGGTAACATACACGGTGGGCAAAAAGTGCATTTCAACGGCAATAGTGCCGTTGCCTTCGCACGTTTCGCATCGCCCGCCGCCGCGCGCTTGCGGCACGTTAAAGGAAAACCGCGAGGCCTTCCAGCCGCGGGCACGCGCTTCGGCGGTTTCGGCAAACAGCTCGCGCATAAATACAAAGGAACCCGTGTACGTGGCCGGGTTCGAGCGCGGTGTGCGGCCGATCGCACTTTGATCTATTAAAATAGCGCGATTGATATGCTCGGTGCCTTTAAACACCGACGCATTGTAGATTTTGTTGGTGCGATATTTTTTATCGAAGCGCGCACGCAAATTCTCGTACAGTATTTCGTACAAAAAGGTAGACTTGCCCGACCCCGACACGCCGGTTATGGCCACCAAGCGGCCGAGCGGCACGTCGGCCGAAAGATTATGAATATTGAACGCGCGGCCGCCTTTTATTTCCAGCTTGCCGCGGTCTTTTTCGCGCCGATCCTCGGGCACGGGTATAGCTTTTTCTCCCCGCAAGTACGAAAGCGTTACCGAGCCGCTGTCGTTTTTCTTGGCGGTCAAAAGTTTTTCCAAATCTCCCGCAACGACGACATTGCCGCCGTGTACGCCAGCGCCCGGGCCGATGTCCACCAAATAGTCACCGGCGTAAATGGTGTCTTCGTCATGCTCAACTACTATAATAGTATTGCCCAAATCGCGCAGATTAATAAGAGTTTTTATCAAGCGCTCATTATCGCGCTGATGCAGGCCGATGGTCGGCTCGTCCAACACATAGAGAGCGCCTACGAGGCCGGAACCGAGCTGCGAGGCAAGACGTATGCGCTGCGCCTCGCCGCCGCTAAGCGTATTGGCGCGGCGCTCAAGCGTAAGGTAGTCGAGTCCGACGTCAAGCATGAATTTGAGCCGCGAGCATATTTCTTTAATGACCGTTTTGGAAATCTCCTGGTCTTTTTTCGATAAATCGAGCTCTTCAAAAAAGTCGTACGCGTCTTTAATAGAGAGAGCCGTTATTTCTACAATGTTAAGCCTTCCCTGTTTAATGCGCTCCTTTGTTTCCGGTATCGGTTGCTCAGGATCTTTACTCTCCTTCTCCAAAAAAACATTGAGGGCTTCTGGGCGCAGGCGCGCGCCATGGCACACCGGGCAAGGTTCATCGCTAAAAAAGTGCTTAGTGCCGAGCCCGTTGCAAGCCGGGCACGCGCCATATGGCGAGTTGAAGGAAAAAAGCCGCGGCTCTATCTCGGGGAAGGAAAAGCCGTCGTATGGACACATAAACTTTGCAGAAACGAGCCTTGTGCCATGCGCATCTTCTATCTGCACCAAGCCTTCGCTCTCGGCAAGCGCGCGCTCAACGGCTTCGCTCAAACGCTCGACAGCCGACGCTTTGTTCCTTTTAAAATCCGTAACTAAAATCTCGTCCACTAAAGGCGAAATGTCATGCTTTTTATGTTTTGCTAAAATAACTTGTTCGCGCAAACTCACCAGCTTGCCATCTACTTTGGCGCGCTCAAAACCTTTACCGAGCAAATCGTACAAAAGCTGATAGTACTCGCCTTTGCGGCCCACCACGACGGGCGAGAATATTTTTACGGTATCTTCGTTAATATCAACGCCCATCACCTTGCGCGTGTTTTTCGGCGCGGCTTTTGTTACGCCCTCAATGATGCTTTCTATTATTTCTTCGTTGCTGAGCTTGCGTATCTCGCGGCCGCACACCAAGCAGTGCGGTTTGCCAACGCGCGCATAAAGTATGCGCAGGTAGTCGTATATCTCGGTTATAGTTGCCACCGTCGAGCGCGGGTTGTTTGAGCGGCTTTTTTGATCGATTGAAATGGCCGGAGAAAGGCCGGTTATTTCCTCGACGTCGGGCTTTTGCATTTGGCGCAAAAATTGACGCGCATAAGCGGAAAGGCTCTCTATATAGCGGCGCTGCCCTTCGGCAAAAATAGTATCAAATGCCAAAGACGACTTTCCGCTGCCGGAGAGCCCCGTAAAAACGATCATCTTGTTGCGCGGTATGCTCAAACTTATGTTCTTGAGATTGTGCGTTTTTGCTCCTTTTATTGTGATTTTATCCTCCATACAATGCTTAAGTGCCCCTCGGATGTTCCAAGGGGTTAGATTATGTGTATTGATTATAGCATAGTGGTCAACAAAACTAAAAGAAAAGCCCCGAGCAATGCTCGGGGCTTGATGTTGGGTCGTTTATTGCTGCGATTATGGGAGTTTTGCAAGAGCTTTGCGGATCACTGCGGCGCTTTGTTCGAGCAGCTCCGCAGAAACTATAGCAACGGCTCTTGTTTGGCTTGGCAGCGGACTTTCGGAAAACTCGGGAACGAATTTTCTCATCCAGGCTTCCACTGCAACAAGAACCGCGTCGCCCGTGTCGATGACGTTTTTCTTGTAGGCGACGTCCCCTTTATTGAGAATCTCCTTTTCGACCTGACGCACCCGTGCATTGAGATCGATTACCTGTGCGGTTTGCATGGATCTCTCCTTGTTGAAAGTTCGTAACGAATCCTGGGTTTTATTATGCTCTTATTGATAAATTATGTCAAGAGGCTTTAAAAAGCCTTATTTTGCAGTGTATTTTTGCTTAGGCTTGGATTTTGCCTTTGCTTTGGCTTGTGCCCTGCCTTCCGGGCTCAATGCTTGAATCTCGTCCCTGATTAAAGCTGCGGTTTCGAAGTCGAGGTTTTTGACCGCTTCAGACATTTCGCGCTTCTTCTCGGCAATAAATCCGCGCGGATTTTTGCGATACAGCTCGGCATCTATGCTGAGCAACTCAACAACCGCTTTGCCGTGCTCGCTCCTCAGTTCGCTCGTAATGTCTTTGATAGCCTTCGTAATCGACTTTGGCGTAATGTTGTGCTCTTTGTTATAGGCGACCTGCACGGCACGGCGGCGGTTTGTTTCGCCTATCGCCTTCTCAAGTGAGTTGGTCATTTGGTCAGCATACAAAATGACGCGGCCTTCAACGTTGCGTGCCGCACGGCCGATGGTTTGTATAAGCGAAGTTTCAGAGCGCAAAAAGCCCTCTTTATCGGCATCGAGTATCGCAACCAGCTTTACTTCGGGCAAGTCGAGACCTTCGCGCAAGAGATTAACGCCCACAAGCACGTCGAACTCGCCTTTGCGCAAGTCGGTAAGCGTGGTGATACGGTCGAGCGTTTCGACATCGCTGTGCAAGTACGCGGCTTTAATATTGCGGTCCTTTAAATACTCCGCCAAATCTTCAGCCATTTTTTTAGTAAGGGTCGTGACCATCACGCGACCTTTGTTTTTGATGGTTGCCTCGGCCTCGTTCAAAAAATCCTGCACTTGGCCGAGGCCGGAAGGAATTTGCTGGACGAGCGTAGTCGAAGACTGCTGGACATGAACGCCGATGCCGTCCTCGGCGGAGGGTGAATGGGAGGCAGTCTTTGACGGAGATAAACCACCCGTAACCGGCCGCACTATAATTTCCGGATCAACCAAGCCGGTGGGGCGGATTATTTGCTCCACCACTTTTGTTGAATGCGCTTTTTCGTACGCGCCCGGCGTCGCGCTGGTGTAAATAGTCTGCCCGACTTCTTTTTCGAATTCTTCAAACTGCAAAGGGCGGTTGTCTACCGCACTCGGCAAACGAAAGCCGAAATCAACCAAGTTTTCTTTGCGGGCCCTGTCGCCCGCGTACATGCCGCCGATTTGCGGCACGGTAACATGACTCTCGTCGATGACGGTTAAAAAGTCGGCAGTACCGTCGGCTTTGTGCGGAAAGTAGTCTAGTAAAGTAAAAGGCGGCTCGCCCGCTTTGCGGCCATCGAAGTGGCGCGAGTAATTTTCTATCCCGTTGCAATAGCCGATTTCCCGTATCATGGCCAGGTCATGGTTGGTGCGGCGCTTGATGCGCTCGGCTTCTAAAAGTTTGCCGGCACGCTCGAATTTTTTTAACTGATCGGCAAGCTCGTGCTTAATATCTTCTATCGCGCGAGCGCGCTCGTCCTCGGGTGTAACATAGTGTTTTGCCGGAAAAAGAAAAAGCGAACGTTTGGGTTCGAGCTCGGCACGGGTTATAGCGTCTATCACGCGGACTTTGTCTATTGTTTCTCCGGCAAACTCGACGCGATACAATACGCGCTCGCCGGTCGGCATTATTTCTATGCTGTTGCCGAGCGCGCGGAACGTGCCGGGCGTTACGTCGGCCGTGGTGCGGGTAAAATAGACGGCAATAAGGTCGCGGATGAGTTCTGAGCGGTTTTTGCGCATGCCGGGCGCAATTTCCAAATGCACTTTGCGGTATTGCTCCGGAGAACCCAAGCCGTAGATGCAAGAAACCGACGCGACAATGATAACGTCTTTACGGCTCAGCAGCGCTTGGGTCGAGGCATGGCGGAGCCGGTCTATTTCTACGTTTATTTGCGCCTCTTTTTCTATATAGGTGTCGCTCGTGGGGATATACGCCTCCGGCTGATAGTAATCGTAATAAGAAACAAAGTAATGCACCGCGTTTTCGGGGAAAAACTCTTTGTACTCCTGTGCCAGCTGCGCGGCCAAGGTTTTGTTGTGTGCGATAACGAGCGTGGGCTTTTGCTCCGCTTCAATAACATTGGCAATAGTAAAAGTTTTGCCCGAGCCGGTAACGCCAAGCAGCGTCTGGTGCCTCTCGCCGCTTTTGAGCCCGGCCACGAGCTCTTGTATGGCCTTTGGCTGATCGCCTGCGGGCTTGTAGTCTGATTTGATCTTGAATTTAGCCATATAATTGAGCCGTATTATAGCATATTTGACAAAAATAATACTTACAGGTATGCTTTAAAACGGTGTTAGGAGCGCTTGCACAATAAACCTTTCGGACGGGGGTGCGATACCCCCCGCCTCCACCATAAGAGCTGCGCGCAGCTTTTTTGATGGGGGCGAAATAGGATCGACGAGGGCGTAAAAGCTTGCTCGGGTTAACAGCCCACTTCGACACACCGCTGCAAATGCCAACGAGGCAAATGCGGGCGAAGAGACGAGCGGGTTCCCCGCGCATCTCGCCGCCACCCAGCTCGGGCAGTTCTCGTCCGTCGCTGGACACGCCTAAGTAAGGCGTAAAAAGCCCTTACCTTTCGCACGGTAAGGCGGGGTTCGGAGGCACCTGGCAACAGAAGCCTCCACTTAGTTCTTTTTCACAATTCAATTTGTTCGAACAACCCGCCTGCACGGCAACTATGCAGGCGAAGAGGGGCCGCGCGGAGTGCTTAACCGCTGCGGCCCCTATTATTTTTTATATGCGGCTAAAAAGGCGTCTCTGAATTCCGCAAACGTGCCGTTGAGGATGCTCTCGCGGATATCTTCGCACAGGCGCGTCAAAAAGCGGATATTGTGCTGGCTCGCGAGTATTTGCCCGAGCATTTCATGCGTGCGGAATAAGTGGTGTATGTAGGCTCGGGTATGCGTCGGCTTTCCCGAGTCATTGGGTTTGCAAACTGGACAATCGCAGCCTTCTTCGAGCGGGCCGAAATCTTCCCGATATGTAGAATTGGGTATTTGATACTTGCCCTGTGCAGAAAAAATGCCGCCGTTGCGGCCATTGCGCGTGGGTATCACGCAGTCGAAAGTATCGACGCCGTGCGCAACGCCGAGCAATATGTCTTCGGGTTCGCCGACGCCAAGACCGTGCACGGGCATCTCGCTTGGGAGTTCTGTGAGCATAGCGAGCGCCGACTGCAAAGAGTTTTCTCCGTACTTTTTGCTGAATGAGCCGCCAAGCCCGAAGCCGTCGAATCCCATCTCGCCAATGATACGCGCGCTTTCTTTGCGCAAGTCGTCAAACTGGCCGCCCTGCGCTATGCCGTATATCGCCTGCATTTCACTCGCAGCAAAATTTTGCCGGTGAGCGGCAAGCGAGCGTTTTGCCCACGCGTGCGTGCGTTCCATCGCTTCTTTTTGAAATTCGTACGATGCGTCGGGCGCCGTGCATTGGTCAAACGCAAAAAATATATCCGCCCCAAGCTTGTGTTGTATTTCTACCGAACGCTCCGGCGTAAAGCGATGCAGCGAGCCGTCGAGGTGCGAAGTAAAAGTAACGCCATCATCATCGACTATCGCAAGTTTGCCGTGCGACGTCGCAAGATCTTCGTCATAGACGGCCGGAGAAGGGGCAGGAATTGTTGGATACTCACGCTGCGAGCTGCCAAGGTGAGCAGCCGGCAATTCCTCTTCCTGTTCTGTTGATTTAAATTTAGAAATATTCTTACCGAACCCCTCGCCGAGCGAAAATACCTGGAAGCCGCCGGAGTCTGTCATGATAGGACCGTCAAAACCCATAAACGTATGCAAGCCGCCGGCCTTTTCTACAAGTTTCTCGCCCGGAGACAGATACAAATGATACGTATTGGAAATAACGGTTTGAATGCCAAAACTTTTATAGTGCGTTGAGTCGACGCCTTTAACGTCGGCTTTGGTACCGACCGCAACAAAGGCCGGCGTGTTAATGGTGCCGTGCGGAGTTTTGAGCGAACCGGCTCTTGCCCCGCCTGCCAATCTTTTTTCTATTGTAAAGCGGAAAGCACGCATTACTGCGCAGGAGAAGAAGTTGCTACGCCAAGAAGGTCTATCTCGAACGTAAGCGTCGCGTTGGGCGGGATAGGGCCGTCGCCTTGCGGGCCGTATGCCAAATCGGGAGGAACAATAAGAATGCGTTTGCCGCCCACTTTCATGCCGACCAGCCCCTGGTCCCAGCCGGGGATTACCTGCGCTTCGCCAAGCGTAAACTGAAACGGTGCTTTGCCGACCGATGTGTCAAAAACAGTGCCGTTATCGAGCTTGCCGGTGTAATTGACGGTAAGAACGTCGCCTGGCTCGGCCGCAGCGCCGGTGCCAACCACCTCGTCTTGCACCACCAGGCTTGATGGAGGATTTTGCTGTGCCACGGTAAAAGGATTAAAAATAAAAAAGAGGCCGACAACTGCGAGTGCGAGGACCACTGCGATGCCTATTTTGAGCGTATGTGATGACATGTCAAAAGCCTAACACTTTTTAATTAGTGCGGAAAGAGCGCATACCCGGTGTCGGCTGCCTCGGCGCTTATGACGACTCCGCCCGCGGCATTTATGACGCCCGCCGATTGCCCGGTATCGGAGAGACCGCCGACCAGATGCACGTTAAGTATAAGGAAAAAGAACGCCAGAAAGGCGACAAACGCGCCCGACAAAAGCATGGCCGGATGTTGAACCTGCACGTGCACGAAAAAGGTAATAAGGAGGGCTAAAAGGAGCAGCGCCCCTATCAACCCTAAAAATATATCAGCCGATTGCTCCGGTTCGCTGAAAGCGCGCACTACTTGGCGCACTACAGAGTCGCTGAGTGAAGCGCTCTTAGTTATCGTTGGAGGTGCAGTGATGTCTGTTGATGCTGCCGCAGGAGCTGATGCCTCGGTTGCCGCGCCCTCTACCCGTGCGGGCGAAGTCGTGGAGACCTGCGTTGATGCGAGAGATGTTTTAGGTTGGGCCGAAGGAAGCGCTGCGGGCGTGGTGCTTGCAGCCAAAGATGTGCTTGGAGCTGCCGGAGGCGGCGCAGTAATAGCAACGGCGGCGGCATCCGCGCTTTTCGGCGTGCCGAAATATTGCACGATATAGGTTGCGGACTCTCCTTGATAGAGGCCTTGTGCGACACCCACACCTATTTCGGTGTAGACCGGCTTGACTATGTTGGCGCGATGCGTCGGCGACGCCATCCATGCGTTTACCACGTCGGAAGAATCTATAAATCGCACTGCCAAATTTTCTCCGGCATATTGGTATTGATAGCCCGCTTCGCTTATCCACTGCCAAGGCGTCTTACCGTCGGGGCCTACGTGGGAAAAGTAGTCTTTGGCGGCCATGTCGTCGGCCTTAGCCTGCGCTGCCTGCTGCAGCAAATCGTCTTCGGTAAGCGGGCCCACGTCGTTGTCGGCTCGTTCGGTGTTGGTGAGCGCTATCACCTCGGCGGGCACGACCGCCGCTAAAAACTGCTGGTCCGACTGCCGCGCAACAAGGTTGGATACCAAAAAACCTTCGGCCGCCAGCACCGCCGCGAGAAAAAAAATAAGCCAGGGCCGATGCAAGATGCGGGGCCGCTGCGCGTTGTGTGTGCCGGGTACGAAATAATGCCGCAGGTACTTCCACAGTCGCATGCCCTCATGGTATCACGGGAAAAAGTGACTATATAATGAAGCTTATATGAACATACTCGGCCGTCTCGGGCTCATCCTCCTTTCGACTGCTTTGTTACTCGCGCCTGCGGTCGCCGTTGGAGCGGGGTTTGCTAAAGACCCCTTGTTTTTATCGAGCTCGCCTGTTACAGAGGGCCAGACCGTGCATGTATATGCGGTCATAACCAACACCTCAAACGCGGCGTTTGTCGGCACGCTCGTGTTTGACGACAATGGGGTGCGGATCGGGAGCGAATCAATCAACTTGGCGGCCGGCGGTACGGAAACGGGTTCTGTGCTATGGACACCCGCTGCCGGCACGCATCCAGTTACCGCCGAGCTGGTCGCAAGCGACGGCGCCGTTGCAGAACAGGTATCCGAAACGTTTGACGTTGCAGCAAATGCGGCAGCAGACACCGCGCCCGCATCGGCGGCCCAGACACAAAGCGCCGCGAGCATAGATTCGTCGGCGGCGATACAAAAAGACATCGCCAATGTCTCGCCGCAAGCCGCAAACGCCTCGCAGCCGGTGTTTAGCGCCATCGACGGCGCACGCAACAACGCCGCCGACTTTCTTGACGGGCAGATTGCAGCCACTAAAGAAAAAGTAGCAGCTACGCCAAAGCCCGGCATAGTAGCAGGCGCCTCGACCGAAGACGTGCAGATACAAAATCCGTCGAACGGATTTTGGTACTGGTTCTATACTGCGTACCTATATATCCTGACGGCTCTCCGCTGGCTCATAGGCAACGCCGGGGTCTTTTATCCTGTGCTGGCGATACTCTTCTTGTACCTGCTATGGCGACTTTTTAGGCGCTATCGCCGCCCCACCTGGGACAGATAAGGTTCCGCTTTACAATCGCTAAAAAGAGCGGTATACAAAGCTCAGAGTTCATCCGAATCTAGGAAAAGGAGGCTGCCATGCTTCGGCTCGCGTTTTTTCTGCTTTGCTGTGCGGTTTCAACCCTGCTCGGCCCAGCGCAAAGTTCCGCACAGGAAAACTTATATGAAAACGGCGGCGTGCCCCACATGGCCGACATGTGGCATTTGGGCGAACACTATACGTTGAGCCCGAACGCGGGACTCGGCGACTACGGCTACATGCACGACCATTTCCACATGGACTTCTACATGAACCTGAAGCGCACGAACGGCGACAGCTGCTGCAGCGGCGCGGAGTGCCGGCCGACAGAGCCGCTTAAGGAAGCACTGCCGGAGTTCAAGGCGCAGGGCTACGACTATATGGTCAAGGTCGACGGCACCTGGTATCCTGTCAAACTTACGGATAAGCAAATTGTCTTCAGCAAAGAGCAGCGGCGCAAGATGAAAGAAAGCTCGCTCTACGGAGAGTTCTTCACTTATACGCACGTGTGCGCAAGCAAAGCATCGCTGTGGACTTGGGATGGCGACCTGGGCAAAGATCAGGGTTCGCAGCTCCAAAGCAAGCCGCCGGCGCCGACGATTTACTGCATCGTCGTGGGCGGCGATAAAACGTAGGATACAGAAATAATCCCCGGCATGAGCGCCGGGGACTTTTATTGAATCATCTCTTTAGTGCTCCGCCAATGCCAAACCGCGAAAATAAATAATAGGAGCGTTGTTGCCGCAGAAAGGCCGCAGTACAGGCACAGCGCATGGATTACAAAATACTGGAAGAGTTCAAATCCGATTGAGCAGATAAGGCCGATAGTTGCATAGGCAAGCATTGCAAACCGTGTCCCCTTTCCAAACGGATCATAGGCCAGCACTAAGGCGAGTGCGAGCATATACATATAATAGAAGAGGCCGATGTAAGCGAACGGGATACCAAAAGGAGTCGCGTATTTGCTGCTCAAAACAATCTCGCAGCCTCCAATAGCGCAAGTCGGGATAATCCCCAAAATGTGATAGTAGGAGAGATACAAAGTATCCCCGAGCCCGATAAAAGTGGCAGCAATTATATAAAACGGCGTCAATAATACTTTAGGTTGCATGGATTTTATCTTAGCAGACTCTTGAACTTTTCTTGCACCTTCTCCACTTTCGGCGTAATGATGAGCTGGCAGTAGCCGGCGTCTTTGTGGTTTTCGTAATATTTCTGGTGATAGTCTTCTGCTTTGTAAAACTGCACCAGCGGCTCGACCGAGGTAACTATTTTGCGGCTGAGACCCGGCTGGATGTTTTGGATATACATTTCGCTCATCTGCTTTTGGCGCTCGGTCGTGTAAAAAATAGCCGAGCGGTATTGCGGGCCTACGTCATTACCCTGACGGTTGGGGGTGGTTGGGTCGTGCGATGCAAAATACACCTGCAAAAGTTCCGGGAAAGCGATGCTGTCCGGGTCGTATACTATTTTTGCCGATTCTACATAAGGCGTTTCGCCGGTCGAAACTTCGTCGTAGTTTGGGCCCTTAGAGGTCTTATATTCCGGCCCGGCATACCCGGGCTCGACCGACTGCACGCCTTTTATCATAAGAAAAACAGCCTCGGTGCACCAAAAGCATCCGCCGCCGAAGACTATTGTCTCCCTGTTACTATCACTGGGCATATGGTTATTCTATCTTACCGAGCGTATCAAGCGCGAGGAGTGCATAAAAGCGTATGTCGGGGAGCAATTCTTTCATAGACTCAACTTCTGTGCGTGAGAGCCATTTCCATATGTCTTTTGGGCTTTCGGGAACCACAACGTCAGTTTTCGCAGACGCTAAAAAGCACATGCTCAGGTGTTGATGCGTTTTTGACACGTTGTGAATGTTCATGCCAACCGGCGGAATAAGCTCGCGATAATTATAGGCGCTGCTCACTTCGGGAAGTTTTTTCATAGTGCCTTCCCAAAGCACTATATCCAGACCTACTTCTTCTTTAACTTCGCGAAGCACGGCTTGGTTGGGATCTTCGTCCAGCTCGACATGTCCGCCAACGGCAAGCCATTCATTATATTTGTCATGCAAGCGCAAAAGCACTTTATCTTTATAGACAATGAAGGCATCTACCGTAAAATCTATTTTTTCGTGAATATGCGACATGGGTTGCAGTGGACGTTTTTTTAGTATACCTTTTACTTAGATTTTCTTGAAACGGGAGTGTTCGATGGCCGAGAAAGCATTAGACGATGTCAAAGTAAGAGGCTACTACGCCACTTTTGAAAGGCGTATCGAAGAAGCCAAAGAAAAAGGCAGCTACCGCGAGTTTTTGCTCGCCATGGCGAGAAGTCTGCAATATGAACTCTATGGCAACACCGAAGTGCGCTTTGCCTGGGGTATGGAGTACCTTTTGCGGGCAATTATCCAGCTTTTGGAGCGCGAAAGCCCCGACCCGGATTATGTGTTTAATAAGATCGAAAACGGCATTCGGAATCTGCGCGAAAAGTTTAAATCGCAAAAAAAGACCGGCCCCTAAAAGAAGTAGTTGAAAGCCGCGCATCAGATGCGCGGCATTTTATATTGCCAAAACAATACTTGACGAAACCGTATAAATAGTATTTGATATTTTTTAGAGTTCATTGGAGGGAGGCGCATATGCGCACAGCAATGATTGACAGATACATTGCTGAGTTGAAAAAAACGTTCGGTACCCTGCGGGTGCCAATAGACGAAGATGAGTTGGAGTTGCTCTTTAAGGCTAAAAAGTACGCAGAAATGGTGCGGATCATCCGCTCAAGCATGGGCATTACGAAAAAGCTGACGTTCGGCTTGGCTTTTAGCGGAGGCCCAAAAAAGACGCCGGCGTGGCTGGAGACAGAAAGAACCACGACGACAACCCGTTCCCTGTTTGGATTGATTGAGAAAAAAGAGGTGACGGAAAAACTGACTCTTTTTATTAGGCAAATCTTTATACAGGAGTACGGTTTCGACGCAACGGTCTGCGCGATGGCACACGAAATGGCGCATATCGTATTGAATGACGCGAAACATTCGCTGCGACGGGAAGAGGAAGCGGTTGACCTCACCGCTATGTTGTTTGGTTATCGGGACTTCTACACCACCGGTACCAGAACAGTCAAAGTAGTAGACCATCCCATGGATAAATCGTCCAAGATGGAGATTACCGAGCAGTTAGGGTATCTCACTCTGGAAGAAATCCGCTACGCCGCACATGTAATGACATTTGGAGTTGCACCACGCCACTGAACCCAAATCCGCCGAAATAAATCTCGGCGGATTTTTCATTTCAAATATTTTTTATTTTTCAATTTGTCGGGCAAGTATGACTCTTTGTCGTACAGTTTGTAGCCCTTGTGATAGCCGATATCCTTCATCAACTTTGTCGGCGCGTTGCGCACCTTCATGGGTATCGGCAGATTACCGAGTTTTCTAACATCGTCTACCGCTTCAAAATAAGCGTCATAACTTTTGCGCGATTTTTTACATTCGGCTAAATAAGCAACCCCATGCGCCAAGTTAATAGCGCACTCGGGGTAGCCAATAGTTTCGCACGCGCGGAACACCGCATTGGCAACCACGAGCGCGGTCGGCACTGCAAGCCCGATATCCTCGCTTGCAAACACCACCATGCGCCGGGCTATAAACAGCGGATCCTCGCCTGCTTCGACCATCCTTGCAAGATAGTAGAGCGCCGCGTCGGGCTGGCTGGCGCGCATGCTTTTTATAAACGCGCTGATGGTGTTGTAGTGCTCCTCGCCTTTTTTGTCGTAACGCAGGTGCCGCGACTGTATCGTTTCTTTCAGCGTATCTAAAGTGATTTTGCCATACAGTGCTTTGGCATTTTCAAGCACGCCTATCGCTTGCCGCGCGTCGCCTTGCGCCATTTCCACAAGCCAGTCAGCCGCGGCTTTTGGGATTTTGACTTTAAGCTCTTTGCCAGCGCGTTCTAGTATATGCGCGATGTCATCGCCCGTAAGCTCACTGAGCACGAACACCCGCGTGCGCGAGAGGAGCGCAGAAATAACTTCAAAACTGGGGTTTTCTGTAGTGGCACCTATCAAGGTCAATTCTCCTCTTTCGACAAACGGCAGCAAAAAGTCCTGCTGTGCTTTATTAAAGCGATGGATCTCGTCTATGAAAAGAACTTTGGGCCTTGGTGCAAAAGTCCCGCCGAAAGAGGGTTGGACTTGGCCTAGCGGCCCGGAGCGCACTCTTTCGGCGGGACTTTTGCTTCCAAGGATCTGCTTAATGTCATCTTTACCGGAATCGACTGCCGATAATTCATAAAAATCGGCATTCAAGGCATTGGCATATATCCGCGCCAAAGTGGTCTTGCCGCTCCCCGGCGGGCCCCATAATATAAAAGAAAAAAGTTCCTTCTTGTCTATGGCAATCCTGAGCGGTTTATCTGTCCCCACCAAATGCTCCTGCCCGACGAATTCGTCTAAGCTCGTAGGCCGTATTTTGTTAGCCAAAGGTTCCATATATATAGTGTACTCTTTTGCCTTATTTGCGGTACACAAATTTAGTTGACAAAATTTAATTTTAGTTTATATAGTTATCAGGTAGTTAGATCCATAGGGAGGTAAAAATGCTTTATCTTCGGGCCGTTTACGCCAACAAAGCTACGCTTGCAGGGTACGGGATAATGATTTTCGCGATAGTCTATTTGTTTGCCACTCTTTATAAGGAAGGGTTCGTTTCTAACAAAGACTTCGATTTCTTTCTTGGTATGTTTCTTGCGGGGTTAAGCCTTTTGGGTGCAACCAGCATGGGCTTCGAGACGATGTCGGCATGCAAAAGATCGTTAACGCACTTTAACGGCGTTGGCCGACCGGATCCTCGATTTGAACGTGAATTCGAATGGTACTGTGGCAGGGCGGGCTACCGGTTGGCAGAAAAAATCTGGAAAGAGCAGCAGATCTCTTCTTAACCAGTTTAACGAATACAAAAACCGCCCTCTACCAGGGGCGGTTTTTTCTATCTATCTTGCCGGAATTACTGAGTGGTAGTCTCGGTAGTCGTCGTGGTAGTCGGCTTTTTGCCATTCCATTGCATCTTAGGCATCGGGCCGTCGATGATCATTTTAGCGGTGACTGAAGTGCCGCTTACGGTCCCCTGCACGCTTACAGTATCGCCTACCGCAACTGAAGAGAGCGTGGAGGCTGCCGGTTTAGCAGTGCCGTCGCCTTTCAATACTGTTGCACTTGATGCATCTACCGTATAGGTCGAAGTGGTCGAGCCTTTAGGATTGGTTGCCGTAATGGTAAGCGTAGTGCCATTGATGGCGCTCACGGTACCATGCACGCCCATGCCAAACCCACCCATGATGCCTCGGCCGCCCTGGCCAAAACCTCCGCCAGCTGGCGGGTTGCCGTCATGAATGCTGGTTGCGGTTACGCTCGTGCCGCTCACGGTGCCATTGGCGACGATAGTGTCGCCGACTGCGACATCGGAAATGCTTACAGTTTCATCTTTGGTAATGGTGGCGCTGCCAGCGTTAACGGTATACGTCGTGCCGTTAGCTCCGGTAATAGTTATCGTGTTGCCCGACACTGCGGTAACTTTACCGCTGACGCCCGGCGGCAGGTGCATCATCGGGGTGCTTGAGGCGGTGCGTGCTTGCCACGGAGTTACGGAACCCGTAGCGGCGAACGTTATCGCGCCCGCGCCGAGCACGAGAGTTATGACCGCGCCTGCGGCAGCGGCTAGTAATTGCTGTTTGCTAAAAGCTTTTATATTTGGCATAGATCTTTACGATTACTTTTTACTGATACAAACATATATACGTAGCCAAAAATAAAAACGGCGCATCAACCAGAAGGCGCACGAGGTCGGTTTGTTGTACAATGGGCCAAATCATGGACTCGACCGATGAAGAATTAATAGAAGCTTATCTTGCAGGAAACGAGCCGGCCTTCAGCGAGCTGACCGCGCGGCATTTGGGAGGCATATATTCTTTTGCGCAAAGGTTGGTCAACGACCAGGCCGCGGCCGAGGATATCGCGCAGGAAACTTTTTTAAAGGCATGGCGCAGCCTTAAAAAATACGATAAAAAGGCGAGCAAGTTTAAGACCTGGCTTTTGCGAATAGCGCGCAACACGGCTATAGACTATCTGCGCAAGAAAAAGCACGTGCCCCTTTCGGCTTTTGAAAACGATGAAGGTCTTAACGTATTGGCCGAGACCGTGCCCGATCAAGAAGAACTGGCGACCGTAACGCTCGAGCGTTTGGATGACGCGCGCGAGTTAAACACCTTGCTTGAAAAGCTGCCCCCTAAGCACCGCGAAGTGCTTGTCCTGTATTATGGCAACGACTGCACATTCGAAGATATAGCATTACTGCTGCAGGAGCCGGCCAACACCATTAAAAGCAGGCATCGGCGGGCTCTGGCCGCGCTGCGCGCGCTCATTGCACCAAACATATATTAATAGACGTATACTTAAGGTATGGAAAAAGCCGACACACAAAGGGTTTTAAGCATTACTGAGCCGCCGGCAGGCCTGTTTGAGGCTATCATGGCGCGCATCGATGCTGCCAAGCGCAGGGGCGCGCAAATACGCGCCGCACTTTTTGGCGCGGCTACATTTCTGTGTGCATTGACGCTGGTGCCGGTACTCCAATATACCGCCGAGCAGTTGTATGCGTCGGGTTTTTATGATTATCTTTCGCTCGTGGCTTCCGACCATTCGCTGGTGTTGACCTACTGGCGCGAGTTCGGGCTCTCGCTCGTAGAGTCGTTGCCGTCGCTTGCGCTCCTGCTTTTGCTGCCGATAGCGGCCGGGTTCGTATGGTCGCTGTATCGTCTGGTAAAAAACGCACGCGTAGCCGTTAAGCTTGCTTAACGAAATATAAATAGGATGTATGCTTGAAGATTATTTTTTTACTAAAAATACGAAATGGTTTCTGTGGGGTTTTTGCGCTCTTATAGTCGCGCTGCTTATATTCCACGCGGGCGTGGTGGTAGGTTCGCACGAGCCGGAACGCGGCCGCATGCCTGACCGCACTCAAGTGGGCACGCCAGGCATGCTCGGCGGCTTTATGCCGACAGAAGGATACCTGGAAAACGGCCATGGCGCCGTCGGTACTATCACCGCGCTGGCATTGCCCTCTTTCTCGCTCGAGACGCGCGACGGCATGGTGCAGAAAATTTACGCGGGCACCAGCACGGTTATTACGGGCGGCACGCTTACCAGCGGCGAGACAGTGATCGTGGTCGGCGAGCCGGAAGGAAGCGACGACCAGGGGTATCTTGATGCGCGCATCGTGCACATACTCCCTGCCCCGCCGGCGCCAATGCCTCAGGCATCTTCAAGCGCTTATTAATATTAAGCTGTTACTTTTACTATGAAAACTATTTCCGCCTATTTCAATTCCGCAAAAACGTACGTGCTCGCGCACAAAATTATAAGCGTCATAGCGCTCATAGTTATTCTTGGTGGCGGCTGGTATATATATAGCAATGCCACCTCGACCAGCGGCGAAACGCGCTACGTGCTCGGCACCGTATCCACCAATACCATAGTATCGAGCATCTCGGAGAGCGGCCAAGTGAGCGCGAGCAACGAACTTACTATTACGCCCCAGGTGTCGGGACAGGTTATTTCGGTCAACGTAACGCCGGGCCAGCAGGTCAATGCCGGGCAACTTATAGCCGAGATCGACCCGACCAATGCACTACAGTCCGTAGAGAGCGCCAAAGAAAATCTGGAAAGCGCGCAGCTGAGTTTGCAAAAACTTCAGGAACCGGCCACCACCCTGACTCTGACACAGCAGCAAAACGATATCACGCAAGCTGAGCAGAACTTGACTACGCTTTACCAAAGCAGCTATAGCGATGTCATAAACACGTTCGTCGACTTGCCCGCTATCATATCGGGACTGCAAGACATCGACCTCGGTTCCGAAGCGGCCGGCAGTGGGCAATGGAATATCGATTACTACACGAGCCAGGTGAGCAAGTACAGCTCGCAGGCCAGCGAGTACCGCGAGGCCGCTTATAACGATTACGAGACCGCGCGCGCTTCTTACGACCAGACTTTTTCCGATTATAAATCGCTTTCCTCGACGCCTGACCAAGCTACTATTACAACTATATTGAATGAGACTTATGCCACGACCGGCGCGATAGCCACGGCGGTCAAGAGCGCCAACAACCTGATACAGTTTTATAACGACCAGATAAGCAAAAACGGCGGAACGCCGATAGCCGTCTCCAACACGCAGATAACGAAACTCACTTCCTACCTGAGCGAGGCGCAGTCGCATATCAATACCCTGCTTAACGACACCAATAACCTACAAACCGATCAGGAAAATATAACGATAAAACAGCAAACGCTTGCGCAGACACAAGCTGGCGCCGACCCGCTCGACGTGCAAGGCGACCAACTAAGCGTGCAAAAAGCTCAGGAAGCCTTGGACCAGGCAAACCAGACGCTCGCCGAGTATTATGTAACGGCACCGTTCGCGGGCACCATAGCTTCGGTGCCGATAAACAAATACGACCAAGCAGGCAGCGGCACTACGCTCGCGACTCTTGAGACCAACCAGCAATATGCCGACCTTTCCTTAAACGAAGTCGACGCGGCCAAGATACAGCTCAATGACAAAGTAACACTCACCTTTGACGCCATACCCGACCTCACGATGACCGGTACAGTTGCCCAGATAGATCCCGTGGGCACCGTAACTCAAGGCGTGGTTACCTATGATGTAAAAGTGGGCTTCGATACGCAGGACTCGAGGGTTAAAACCGGCATGTCGGTTAATGCCGATATAGAGACGAGCGTCGCAATAAATGCCTTAAGCGTGCCATCGAGCGCCATCAAGACAACCAACGGCACGAGCTACGTGATGGTGTTTAACCCGGCTATTGCAAGCAGCACCGTGGCAGCGGCGGGCGCGCAAGGCGTGCTTTCTACTGTGGCGCCGCAGAGCGTGCAGATAACGACCGGCATATCGGACGATACCAATACGCAGATACTCTCCGGCTTGACCGCAGGCGAGCAGATAGTCGTGCGCACAGTTACCGGCAGCAGTGCAACCGCCAAGACAACTGCCGCTGCGGCAACCAGCCGCACGAGCGGCGCAGGTGGTGGCTTTGGCGGAGGGAGCGCGGCAGTGAGGCTGTAGTAAAAAGATTGGAGTAAAAATAAGTTTTATGAAAATAAACTTATGATTGAAGTAAAAGACATAACCAAAACTTACGGCACAGGCGAAATGGCTTTCCAAGCGCTTAAGGGAGTGTCTTTCAAGATCGAGGACGGCGAGTTTGTGGCTATCATGGGTCCGTCTGGTTCGGGCAAGTCGACGATGATGCATATACTCGGCTGTCTCGATACGCCTACTTCGGGCACGTACAAGCTCGATGGCAAAGACGTGTCAAAATTAAATGACGAAGAGCTCGCGGAGATACGCAAAGACAAGGTCGGGTTCGTATTCCAGTCGTTCAACCTGCTGCCGCGCACGACCGTGTTGCGCAATGTCATGTTGCCCCTTATTTACGCCGGCGTCAGCGAAGAGGAGCGGGAAAAGCGCGCGCGCAAAACGCTTCTCTCCGCCGGCATGGTCGAAACGCATTTCATGCACAAAAGCAATGAGCTTTCCGGCGGGCAGATACAGCGCGTGGCAATAGCGCGCGCTTTGGTAAACGACCCTTCGCTTATTTTAGCCGACGAGCCGACGGGCAACCTCGACACCAAAACCGGCGAGATAGTACTGGGCACGTTCCAAAAATTAAACAAAGAGTTCGGCAGCACTATCGTACTTATAACCCATGAGCCCGACGTAGCCGAGCATGCCAAGCGCATCATCGTTTTGCGCGACGGTTTGATAGTGTCGGACAAAAAGCACGAACAAAAAATCGCGCACATCCACAAAGAGGCCCAAACATCATGACATTAAAAGACACTCTTGAAGAAACCTACGCCGCTCTTTCGGCCAACAAGGCGCGCTCGAGCCTCACTATACTCGGCATTGTCATTGGCATATCATCCGTTATCGCGCTGGTGTCGGTAGGCCAGGGCGCATCAGCATCGATATCCGCAAGCGTAGACGCGCTCGGTTCTAATTTGCTTGAGGTGCTACCGGGCGCAACGCGCAATATCGGCGCGGGTGTATCGGCCGGCCGCGGCACCGCCAAAAGCCTTACAGAGGGCGATGCCGATGCTATCAGCTCGAGCGTCAGCAACGTAGAAGCAGTGTCCGACGAGGTAAGCGGCAGCTATCAGGTCGTCGCCAACGGCAACAACACGCGCGTTACGGTAGACGGCGTCGATGAAACATATCCGGGGATACGCAATGTGGCCATAGATCAGGGCGCTTTCGTTACCGATCAAGAAAGTACTTCCCTTTCTAAAGTTGCCGTGCTCGTTCCCACCGTGGTGACCGATCTTTTTGGCACTGACACAACACAGCCGGATGGCTTGCCGACCGGCGTGATAGGCCAAACCATCCGCATCAACAATATTGATTTTAAAATCATCGGCATCACCGTGGCCAAAGGGGGCACCGGTTTTGGCAGCCAAGACAACATGATTTATATTCCGACCCAGACCGCGGAGCGGTTTTTAAGCGGCAACAGCTATCTTTCTACGATAGACGTGCAGGCAAACAGCGCCGATGCGATGACTCAGGTAGAAAATGATATTACGACGCTTCTTTTGACGCGCCACGACATCAGTGACCCGACGCAAGCCGACTTCAGCGTCCTTAATCAGGCCGATATTTTAGCAAGCGCGTCATCTATCGGCACCACGCTCACGTATCTGCTTGGCGCAATAGCGGGTATATCGCTTTTGGTTGGTGGCATTGGCATTATGAACATGATGCTTACCACCGTTACCGAGCGCACGCGCGAAATCGGCCTCCGCAAGGCGATAGGCGCGCGCAAAAGCGACATCAGCACGCAGTTTTTGGTGGAAGCGGTTGCGCTCACGGTTATCGGCGGCACTATCGGCATTTTGCTCGGCGTCGGCATATCGCTTGCCGTTACCTGGTCGGGGCTCATTACTACGAGCATTTCCTGGCAGGCCATCATACTTGCTTTCGGCGTCTCGGCTGGCATCGGCATCATCTTCGGCTGGTATCCGGCCCGCCGAGCCGCCAGCCTTAACCCGATAGAAGCCTTGCGATACGAATAGTTGATTTTCGAAAAAAGCGTGCTATGTTCTAATTTAGAGTCTCGTACCTTTTAACTCGGAGGACGGAAGAATGTCTGATTCCAACCCCAAGAAGTCCTACACGGGCTTGATTCTTGCTGGTTTGATACTCATGTCAAAGTCGACGAAGATCGTCGCGGCTTTAAAAGTCCTAAAGTTCAGCAAGCCTCTTATCACGGTCATATCCATGCTCATCTCCGCCATTTTGTATGGCATTTGGCTGGGGCCGTGGTTTGGCGTCGGGCTGGTGTTGATGCTGTTCATCCACGAAATGGGACACATCATCGCACTGAGGCTTAAAGGCTTGGAAACGCCGGGGCCGGTATTTATCCCGTTCCTTGGCGCAGCCATCTTCGTGCCGAAGTTCGACAATCGCGACACTGAAGCGTACGTCGGCTACGGCGGGCCGCTGCTTGGCACCGTGGGAGCCCTTGCCTGCTTTGCGGCGTGGTTTTTCACCGGACAAGACTCAGAAATACTACTTCTGGTGAGTTATGTCGGCGTGTTCATCAACGTCTTCAATCTCATTCCGGTGAGTCCGCTCGACGGCGGCCGCATCACGCAGGCGGTGGGAAGCTGGTTTAAGTATTTGGGCGTCGGCATCTTGCTGCTGTATACTTTTTATTCGCGGCAGCCTTCGCTCCTCTTAATCTGGCTTCTGGTGCTCGACGGTTTCGACAACTTTGCTTTGTGGCTGAAGCCTCTTGCCGGCACCATCCTCGGCTTAGTCATGGCCGGGTTTATGATCGCCGGATACGGAAGCCAGCCTTTCTGGATAGACGCGCTCGACTGCCTACTCGCGTTTTTGATCGTCGGCTTGTTTTGGATCAAGGATTACAGTCGACATCAAAAAGGCGATGACGAAGACGAGCGAGACCTCCGTGCCTATCCTTCCGGCCCCGTTCGAGCAAAGTGGCTTGGCTACTATCTTGGCCTTGCACTGCTGCTTGGATGCGTAATAGCCTGGCAGGCCGAATATCTGCCGAAAACGGTTAAGGCTAACGCAACTACGGAAGAGCCGGCGCCTCCCACGCTCGTGCAATAAGACTCCAACCCCGGCTAGCTTTGCTAGCCGGGGTCTTTTTTTATCATTGGGCGCCGCTTAAAAAACGCCAATTTGCTATACTAAACCTTCACGCATGCCCAAAGAGAACGAAACAGCGCCAAACGGGCCGGGGCTTCTTAGCCTTTTGCTGCCCTACAAATGGCTTATTGCCGCGCTTGTAGTAACGACGCTCATAAGCAACGCCTTTAACCTTTGGATACCGCAGATAATAGCGGGAGGCATAGACTCCTACGCGCGCGGCGCTTTTGTAGTTAATCATTTTATAATCGAATTTTTCCTGGTAGGCTTCGGGGTTTTTGTTTTTACTTTCCTCCAAAATATCGCTCAGACCTACGCAGCCGAGCGGGTGGCGCGCGACATGCGCAACCAGGTCGCCGTAAAACTTTCGCTCCAGGAAAATGCTTATATAGAAAAGGTCTCCCCTGCCAAACTCCTTACCAATCTCACGTCCGATATAGATGCGATAAAAAACTTCGTGTCCCAGGCTATCGCCTCGCTCATATCGTCATTCTTCCTCATTATCGGGGCCAGCATCCTGCTGCTCTTAATAAACTGGAAGCTGGCGCTCACCGTGCTTATTATCGTGCCGGTCATCGGCATTACTTTTTACATGGTGCTCATGCGCGTGCGCAAATTATTCCGCCGCTCGCAGGAAGCTATAGACTGGCTCAACAAAGTCATAAATGAAAGCATCCTGGGCGCGGCACTGATACGCCTTTTAAACGCGCATCAGCCCGAATATGAAAAGTTTATAGCGGCCAATACCGAGAGCAAGAATATCGGCATGAGCATCCTGCGGCTTTTTGCAACGCTGATACCGGTCATCACTTTTGCCACCAACTTGGCGACGCTCGCGATACTCGCGCTCGGCGGCAGCTTTGTCATCGGGGGCTCGATGAGCATCGGCAATTTTACCGCCTTCAACAGCTATCTGGCGATACTTATTTTCCCCATCATCATCATCGGCTTTATGAGCAATGTCATATCGCAGGCGAGCGCCTCTTACCAGCGCGTGGGCGAAGTGCTCGATGCCCCTGAAAAGCGCCGCACGGGCACGCTCAGCATAGCCATAAAAGGAGACGTCGAGGCGCGCGATATTTCGCTCAACTTCGGTGAACGTTGTGCACTAAAAGACGTTTCGCTTAAGGTACAAGCCGGCACTAAGACGGCTATCATTGGCCCCACCGCGGCTGGCAAGACGCAGCTCCTTTATATATTGATGGGGTTAATTTCGCCGTCTAGCGGCGAAATTAAATATGATAGCCGCCGGTTAGCGGATTATGATCCTATATCCTTCCACAACCAGGTTGGATTTGTCTTTCAAGACAGCATCATCTTCAACCTGAGCGTGCGGGAAAATATCGCCTTCAGCAACAAAGCAAGCGACGAGTCCATAGCAAAAGCGATTAAAACCGCCGAGCTCGACGATTTTCTAGAGGCACTCCCGCAGGGCCTCGACACCGTGGTCTCCGAGCGTGGCGCATCGCTCTCCGGAGGGCAAAAGCAGCGCATCATGCTTGCCCGCGCGCTTGCGCTTAACCCGACCGTGCTCCTCTTAGACGACTTTACCGCGCGCGTCGACTCCAACACGGAAGCCAAGATACTCGCCAATATCGCGCGCGAATACCCACACCTCACGCTTATTTCCGTTACGCAAAAAATATCTTCGATAGAGCACTATGACCAGATACTCTTGCTGATGGAAGGCGAGCTCTTGGCGCGCGGGACGCACGAAGAGCTGATGAGGACATCGCCCGAATACGTGCAGATATTCGACTCGCAGCGTAGCACCGAGCAGTACGAAACCGCCTCATAAAATATATGCCCGACAAACCCACAAACTATCAGCTACAAAAGACCGACGCCGCCACCGAAAAGACGACGCTCTTCCAGGCGGTCAAAAAGCTGATCCCGCTGATGAAGGGCGAGGGCAAAACCGCAAGCATTGCGTTTTGCGCCATACTCGTATCGTCCCTTTCAAACCTCCTCTCCCCTATCATCATTGGCCGCGCGGTCGACTCTTATATTGCCGTCAAAAACCTGCCCGGCCTTTTGCACGCGACCGAGCTGCTGCTCGTCATTTACTTGCTCGGCCTTGGCGCGTCATACCTCCAAACCATCACCATGGGCGGCGTAGGCCGGCGCGTTTTGTATAACCTCCGCAACGCGCTCTTTACCAAGCTGCAGGAGCTGCCGGTCGCCTTCTTCAACCAAAACAAGGCGGGCGATCTTATTTCCCGCATCAACAACGATACCGACAAGTTAAACCAGTTTTTCGCGCAAGCGCTGATGCAGTTTTTAGGCAACGTGTTTCTTATCTTCGGCGCCGGCATCTTTCTTTTGGCGCTTAACGTCAAACTTGGGGCTGCAGCGCTTGTG
>Ga0265338_10000634_pt1 | contig 60990 bp, 64 predicted proteins | sample 42126metaG_FD_193579 | JGI IMG/M metagenome (GOLD analysis project Ga0265338, IMG submission 193579) | Rhizosphere microbial communities from Carex aquatilis grown in University of Washington, Seatle, WA, United States - 4-21-26 metaG | ecosystem: Host-associated > Plants > Roots > Rhizosphere... | reverse complement strand
AGGCAAAACCAGAGCGTCCGCTCGCTCATCGAGTCGAAGCTCCCCAAGACGCTCGTGCTCGTCGGCCTCTCGACGATCTTCGCGCTCATCGTCGCGGTACCGCTCGGGATCCTCCAGGTCATCCGCCGCAACAAGCCGGTCGACTACATCCTCACCGGGGTGTCCTTCGTCGGCTACTCCATGCCGGCCTTCCTCCTCGGCCAGCTCCTGATCCTCTGGCTCGCGATCGACCTGCACATCTTCGAGTCCGCCGCGCCGCAAGGTGACACGGTCTGGCAAATCCTTTCCGACCCGAGGGGGTGGATCCTGCCGGTGTTCAGCCTCTCGGCGATCACGATCGCCGGCTTCAGCCGCTACATGCGCTCCTCGATGATGGAGCAGCTGACCGAGGATTACATCCGGACGGCGCGGGCGAAGGGCGCCGGCCCCTCGCGCGTGCTGTTCCGCCACGCCCTTCGGAACGCTCTGATCCCGATCATCACGCTGCTCGGACTGAGCCTGCCGGCGATCGTCGGCGGCGCGATCATCACGGAGACCGTCTTCAACTACCCGGGCATGGGGCTGCTGACGACGAACGCGGCGACGCAGAATGACGTTCAGCTTCTCGTCGGCACCACGCTGGTGGCCGCGGTCGCCACCGTCATCGGCAATCTCGTCGCCGACCTCCTCTACGCGGTCGTCGATCCCCGGGTGCGCTACTCGTAATGGCCGTCACGCCCGCTCCACCGCCCTCTGTCGAGCCTGCTCCCGAGCCGGCCGGCGGCGAAGCCCAGCAGCAGCTCGGCGGCGGCTTGACGATTCAGCTCATCCGCGTCTTCGTCGAGAACCGCCTCGCCGTGGTCGGGCTGGGGATCATCGTGTTCGCCATCCTCTTCTGCTGGCTCGGGCCGGTCTTCTACCACACCAATCAGACCGACGCGCAGAAGGCTCTGCTCCAGTCCGTGCAGGACGCTCCTCCGGGCGCCGGGCATCCCCTCGGTACCGATGACACGGGCTACGACATGCTCGGCCGGATCATGTACGGCGGTCAGATCTCGCTCGAGGTCGGCTTCGCGGCGGCGGGCATCGCGACGCTCCTCGGCGTCATCGTCGGCGCCGTGTCGGGCTTCTTCGGCGGATTTGTCGACACCATCCTCATGCGGTTCGTCGACATCCTTCTCTCGGTGCCGATTCTCTATCTCCTGATCGTTCTCGCCGTGATCTTCAGCCCGTCGGTGAACATCCTCATCCTCGTGATCGGGCTCACGGCCTGGCTCGTCCCGGCCCGGCTCGTGCGAGGCGAGACGCTGTCATTGCGCGTGCGCGAGTACGTGCAGGCCGTGCGCGTCATGGGCGGCGGCGGCGGACGGATCGTGCTGCGCCACATCATCCCGAACACGATCGGGACGATCATCGTCAACGCGACGTTCCAGGTCGCCGACGCGATCCTCCTGCTCGCGGCACTCGGCTTCATCGGGCTCGGCGTGCCGTCGCCGCAGACGGACTGGGGCTCGATGCTCTCGAACGGCGTCAACTACGCGTTCGCCGGCTACTGGTGGGAGATCTACCCCACGGGTCTTGCGATCGTCCTCGTCGTCGTCGCGTTCAACTTCGTCGGAGACGCCTTGCGCGACGCGTTCGAAGTCCGGCTCCAACGCCGCTAGCGGATAATCCGCAGCCAGTTCGCGTCGGGCTACCGATTACGGGGCAACGCGCCGCGACGACCATGCCCGGAACGTTGGAATCCGGACCTAAAGGAGTCGCAATGAAGAAGATCCTCGCCATTTCGGCGCTCGCCGCGATCGCATTCGGCACGAGCCAGGCGCTCGCAGCAACGAGGCACCACGCGGCCGCGAGGAAGACGCTCGTCGTCGCGATGCGCGATCCCGGCTGCCACTGGTTCCTCATCCACGGGAAGTACCTGACGACGGCGTCCGTCAAAGGGCCTGTTCGTGTCATGAACCAGGATGAAGCGACGTTGAAAGTCGCGTCGCGCCACGCCATGCGCCGGATTCACGTCGGCAAAGGCCTCGTCCTCAAGCACGGCAAGTACGTCGTGATGATGGCCGGCCAGGCGGTCGACGACAACTATCTGAAGCTGACGGTCCGCTAGACGCTCGCGAGCGCCGCTTCGGTCGACTCCACCGGCTCCTGCAACGGGAAGTGGCAGGCGGCCCGGTGGGCACCGCCGAAGGAGCGGAGCGGCGGCTCGATCTCTGCGCAGACGTCCTGGGCGAGCGGGCACCGCGTGCGGAAGCGGCAGCCAGACGGCGGGTCGAGCGCCGACGGCAGCTCGCCGCGCACCGGAACCGTCTCGCGCTGCTTCTCGAGCACCGGATCCGGGATCGGCACGGCGTCGATGAGGCCGCGCGTGTACGGATGCGCCGTACGCTCGTAGACGTCGGCTGCCGGCCCGATCTCGACGAGCTTCCCGAGGTACATGACGCCGATCGTGTCGGCGAGATAGCGGACGACGGCGAGATCGTGGGAGATGACGATGTACGTCAGCTCGTGATCCTCCTGCAGGCCGCGCATGAGGTTGAGGATCTGCGCCTGAATCGAGACATCGAGCGCGGAGACGGGCTCGTCGGCGACGATGAGCTTCGGGTTCAGGGCCAGCGCGCGGGCGAGGCCGATCCGCTGGCGCTGGCCGCCGGAGAACTCGTGCGGGTAGAGACCGGCCGCCTTCGGTGAAAGGCCGACTTCGGAGAGCAGCTCCGCGACACGCTTCCGCCGGTCGGCGCGATCTCCGACGCGCTGAATGTTGAGCGGTTCGCGGATCGACGGGCCGACGCGCATACGCGGATCGAGCGACGCGTACGGATCCTGGAACATGAGCTGCAGGTCGCGCCTCGCCCGGCGCAGGCCGCCCCAACGGAGCGTCGCCATGTCCTGGTCGCCGAAGCAGATCTCGCCGGACGTCGGCCGGTGGAGTGCCGTGACGAGCCAGCCGATCGTCGTCTTCCCGCAGCCGGACTCGCCGACCAAGCCGAACGTCTCGCCGCGGTGGACGTCGAACGAGACGCCGGAGACAGCCTTGACGGTGCCGATCTTCCGTTGCATGACGGCGCCCGCGGTGACCGGGAACTCCTTGACGACGTCCCTGAGCGAGAGCAGGACGTCGCCCTTCGCCGCCGGTTCGACGACGGACGCGTCCGGCGCACGCTCGCTCACGAGGATCGACCGCGCGCGATCCGCCTCGGCGCTCGCCTCGACCGGGTAGAAGCACGCGAAGACGTGCTCGCCGGCGCGGCTCGCTTCCGGCAGCGTCGGCGTATCGGTGTGCTCGACGCCGGCGCCGGGCCGCGTCCGGGATTCGGGCGCGAGGAGCGGCTCCTCTTGCGTGCAGCGCTCCTGCGCGTTGCGGCAGCGCGGCGCGAAGCGGCAGCCGGGCGGCGGGGTCATCAGATCCGGCGGCACGCCGGGAATGGTGAAGAGCGCCTGCGAGCGGTCCTGGTCGAAACGCGGAATCGACCGGAACAGCGCCTCCGTGTACGGATGGCGCATCGACGCGAACAGCTCACCGGTCTCGGCGCCTTCGGCGATCTTCCCCGCATACATGACCATGACGCGATTCGCGCGCGCAGCGATGACGCCTAGGTCGTGCGTGATGAGGATCACCGCCATCTGGAGGTCGCTGCGCAACCCGTCGATGAGGTCGAGGATCTGCGCCTGGATTGTCACGTCGAGCGCCGTCGTCGGCTCGTCGGCGATGAGGAGTTTCGGCGAGTTGACGAGCGCCATCGCGATCATCACGCGCTGGCGCAGGCCGCCCGACAGCTGGTGCGGGTACGCGTTGAGTCGCTCGGCCGGCCGCGGCAGACCCACGAGCTCGAGCACCTCGCGCGCGCGGACGAGCGCGTCCGCCTGGGAGCAGTCGTTGTGGAGCCGGTACGCCTCGGCGATCTGATTCCCGATCGTCCACGTCGGGTTCAGCGAGGTCATCGGATCCTGGAAGATCATCGCCACGTCGTTGCCGCGCACGTGACGCATCTCCCTCTCGCTCAGCGGCCCGAGATCGCGGCCGAGGAGCTTGATCGAGCCGCCGACGACGTGGCCGACGGTCGGGAGGAGCTTCATGATCGAGAGGCCCGTCGTCGACTTCCCGCAGCCCGACTCGCCGACGAGTCCGACGCACTCCCCCGCGCCGACGGTGAACGAGACGCCGTCGACCGCGCCCACGGTTCCCGAACGGAGATGGAACTCCGTGCGGAGGTTCTCGACTTCGAGGACGACGTCGCCGCCCAGTGGTGCAACTTCGCTCACAGTTGCCGAGGTTGTTCCCACTTTGGCGGGAACGGGAACGTCAGAGCGAGGGAGTTTCGAGTCCCTGCTCGTCGAGCATCCGCCGCACGCCCGGCAACTCGAGGGTGGCGCGAAAGTGACGCCGGAGGTTCGGCCGGTCCCACGCGGCCGGCTCGAGCCGGCGTCCCCAGCGCGTGAGCATGAAGAGGAAGAGGTCGGCCCCGGTGCGATGGTCGGCGGCAAGCCACGTCCTGCCCTCGAGCGCGCGGTCGAGGATGTCGAACGCCTCTCCAGCGTCGCGCGCAGCGGCGTCCTGCACGGCGCCACCGCCGCCCCCAGCATCGGAATAGCGCTCGGGATAGAACCAGCGCAGCATCGCGGTCTGAACGGTGTTCGTGAGAAAGACGAGCCAGCGGTAGTAGTCGGCTCGGTGTGTCGGCGCAAGCCGTGACTCAGAGAAGCGGTCGCCGAGGTAGAGGAGGATCGCGGCGGACTCCGTGAGCACGAGGCCCTGCTCCTCGTCGAGGAGCGTCGGGACGACGCCGAGCGGGTTGAGCGCGCGGTAGTCCGCGTCCGCCTGCGCCTCGTCGCGCCCGATCTCGACGAGGCGGTAGTCGACACCGATCTCGGCAAGCGCGGCGTGCGGCGCCATCGCGGCGGTGCCCGGCCGCCAGTAGAGGACGAAGCTCACGCGGCGACAGTACTGTCTTCCGAGTGGACGTAACGGCTGAGTCGGCCCGGCGCTTTCTCGTCGCCAGGCACTTCCTCAGCCCGGCGCGGTCGCTTAAGGGCCTCGACGGCGTGCTCGAGGTCTTCGCGAGGCTTGGGTCGGTCCAGTTCGATCCGATCGCCGTCGCCGGCCGCAACCACGACCTTGTCCTCCACGCGCGGGTCGCCGACTACGAGCCGGCCTGGTGCGACGACCTCTACGCACAGCGGAAGATCTTCGAGACGACGAACAAGGCGCTGTCGTTCATCCCGGCGAGCGAGTTCCCGTGGTACCGCGTGAACGCCGGCCGCAAGGGGGCTCGCTTCCACGCAGCCGCGCTGAAGGACAACGCTGCGGTCGCCAAGCAGGTGCTCGAGCGGATCCGCGCGGAGGGTCCGCTCTCCTCCGCCGACTTCGAGCAGGAAAGCGGCGAGACGAAGAATTGGTTCGGCCTGCCGGAGAATGCCGTGCGCTCGGTGCTCGAGGCATACACGGTCGCCGGCGTGATCGGGCTCGCACGCCGCGACGGCAACCGCCGCTACTACGACCTCGTCGAGCGGCTCTTGCCCGCCGAGCTGCTCGAACGGAAGATCCCCGAGCGCGAGCAAATGCTGCACAAGCAGCTTTCCCGCCACCGAGCGCACGGCCTGCTCGGAGCGGGCGGAGCGGGAGGCACTTTCGCGCGCATCGCCAGTCCAGATGTTCGCAGGACGCTCCACGCCGAACTCGTCGAGCGCGGCGATCTCGTGCCGGTCGCCGTGGAGGGACTCCGCGGCAAGCGGTTCGTCCCCGCTGCAGAGACCGCCGAGCTCGCAGCCCCGCCCGAACCGGCGCCGACCGTCGCCTTCATCGCCCCGTTCGACTCCGTCCTTTGGGACGCGGCCCTCCTCGCGAGCCTGTTCGGCTTCGACTTCGTGTGGGAAGGGTTCTTCAAAGCGGAGAAGCGCCGCTGGGGCTACTACGTCCTCCCCATCGTCTTCGGCGACCGGTTCGTCGGCCGAATCGAGCCGCGCATCGACCGCGAGCGCGACCGCGTCCAGGTGCTCGGCCTGTGGTGGGAGGACGGCTTCGCGCCGAGCCGCGCGGACGGCTTCGTCGAGGCGATGCGCGATGCCCTGCGCGCGTACCTGCGGTTCGCAGGCACCGATCGTCTCGAGTGGCCGCCGCACCTCACCCAGGAGAAGCGCCTCTTCGGATGAGCCCGCGCCGAAGCCGCTCATGCAGCGGCCAGCGCGGGCACCGCCACAGGACGGGCAGGGACAGTGCGCGGCACGAGTAGCCGGTAGAAGGTCAGCGTCAGAACGGGGCCGGCGGCGAGTACCACCGTCGCCACACCGCCGAAGCCCTTGAGGTCGGTGCCGGTGAGGACAGCGTGACCGAGCGCGAGCCAGAAGGCGCCGAAGCTCGCGAAGTGCAGGCGGCGCCATCCCTTCTGCCCGATCCACTTGCGGGCGTTGAAGGACGTGGCGAGCGCAAGGCTCACCCAGGCGGCGACGACGCCCATCGCGACGCTCCCCGGCTTCCAGCTCGCCGTCCCGGGAACGAGCACCGACAGCAGGTTGAAGTGGAGGAAGGGGTCGAAGAGGAGCGCCCCGACGTGGAGGACGAGCATCGAGAGCCCCGTCCACGCGAGAGTCCGGTGGAGCCCGAGCAGCGTCTTCGTCCGCTTCGCCGGCAGCAGGCGCGTGCTCATCGCGAGCCCGAGCCAGACCGACAGCGTCAAGAGCCCGAACGCGACGAGGCCGGCGGCGCGCGCGATGAGCCACGCGATGGGGAGCCCCGTGCTCATCCGAGCGACACCACGAGCCGCGGGGTCTCGACCGGCAGCCGCCCGAGCGGGACGGCCGGCCCGGCGTGCGGGACGTACAGGGCGGACAGCTGCGGGCGCGCGGCGACGTGCGCCTCGGCCTCGGCGAGGCCGGCGATCGCCAGCGTCGTCGCGTGCGCTTCCGCCTCGGACGGATCGGGCGCGACGACGGTGACCGTGAACGGGCCGGCGAGCGCCGACTCCCCCGTCTCGGGGTCGATGAGGTGGTGGAGCGAGCGCGACGGGCCGAAGCGGCGCGCATCGCGGCCCGAGGTCGCCACGCCGCCGTCCGCGAGTGCGAGGACGGCGAGCGTCTCGCCGGGCCGGCGCGGATCGCTGACCGCGACGCGCCACGGGCCGCCTTCGGGCGCTTCGCCGCGTACGGCGATGTCGCCGCCGAGGTCGACGAGCCCGCCGGGGAGACTCGGCGCTCGCCGGAGCATCGCGTCGAGCGCGCGGCCGGCGGCGTAGCCCTTGCCGATCCCGCCGAGGTCGACGGCGGTGCCAGGCTCGAGCCGAGCGCGACCGCGGCGGTGGTCGAGCTCGACCGGCGCGCCGGCGTGCCACCCGATCGGGTGCTTGGCTGCGCGTTCCTCCAGCAGCTCGAAGGACTTGTCGTAGCCGGCCGCGACGAGGGCTGGGAGGATCGTCGGGTCGAAGCGGCCACCGGTGTTCTCGCGCGCCCGGAGCGCGAGCGTCAGCGCCTCGAGCAGGCGCCGCCCAACCGGAACCCAGTCGCCGGCGGCGGCGTTGAGACGCGACAGGTCGCTCTCCGGACGGAAGCGGGAGAGCTCGGCCTCGCACGCTTCGACCTCGTCCTGCGCCGCAACGAGCGCGACGCGGGCACGCAGCTCTTGTCCGCTCGGTGCGGTGACAGCCGCCGAGCAGTTCGTGCCGACAGCGCGCCATTCGATGCGTGACAGCGTGCTCATGGCCGGACCGCGGCGGAGGTGGACGTCGTCGCGTGGACGGACGACTTGAGGACAACGAGGTGCGACTTGCCGTTAGCTCCCTTGACGAGCACCTGCTGCGGCGCGAGCTGCGGCGCGGCGGTGACCGTCGGGCGCGAGGCCCAGGCGAGCACGGCGACGATCGCCAGCATCGCCCAGACGGACAGTACGACTACCCAGACGCGGGCCATGATCAGTCTCCTTCTCCGTCGTGGAATGCCGGCGCGGCCGGTTGGATCTGCTGAACCGCGGCGGGAGCTGCCACCGGCGCCGGACGGTGGACGATCCCGAGAATCGCCGCGCCGCCCGTGAGGACGGTGGCGGCGAGGATCGCGGCCAGACCGAGTGCGTGCCTGTTCGTGTTCATGTCGCCGTTCTACGCCCGCGGGGGCAAAGGACGGGCGAAGCGAGCGGCAAGCTTCGGTAAGGGTTGGGTCTAGAGGCTTGATGCGAAATAGGAGCGGCGTCCGGATGCCGCTTCAGGCGCGGCGCGCGGCCGGTTCGTCGCTCTTGCGCAGGCCACCGGCCTGCGCTGCGACCGCCGAACCACCCTCGCTTGGCCTGAAACGGCCCCGAGCGGGCTCGATTTCACATCAACCCTCTAGGCGGAACGGAGCCGCACGACCGCGTCGATCCCGCCGGCGGGCGCCTCGAGCAGCTCCACTTCTCCGTCGTCGGCGGCGACGAGCCGCCGGACGATCGCGAGGCCGAGTCCCGAGCCGCCCTCGCCGGAGCCGGCGCGCCAGAAGCGGTCGAAGGCGCGTTCGCGCTGCTCCGGAGAGAGGCCAGGGCCCTCGTCGGTGACGTGGAGCTCGACCCACGACGGACTCGAGCGTGCCGAGAGAGTGACTGTCGTCCCGGCGGGCGACACCTCGAGCGCGTTCGCGATGAGATTGTCGAGCACCTGCGCGAGCCGACCGTGGGTGGTGCGCACCTGCAGCGCGCCGGTCGCGTCGGCAAGCAGCGCGACGCCGTGCTCGGCCGCGACCGGGAGCCAGGCGTCGCAGCGCTCGCGAACGAGCGACGAGGCGTCGACGCGTTCCCCGCCTTCGATGCCCGAGTCGGCACGCGCGAGTGCGAGGAGCCCGTCGACGAGCTCCGACAGGCGCCGGCTCTCACGCAGCGCCGCGTCACGGTCGACGCCCTCCGGGAGGTTCTCGAGCCGAAGCCGCAGCGCGGTCAGCGGTGTGCGCAGCTCATGGGAGGCGTCCGCGACGAAGTCCGCCTGCGAGTGGACGAGCCGTTCGAGCTTCGCGACCGTCTCGTTGAACACGGCCGCAAGCGATCTGACCTCGGGCGGGCCGCCGCTCGAATCGGCGCGCGTCTCGAGGAGTCCCTCTCCGACCGCCGCCGCTGCTTCCTCGAGCCGGTGCAACGGTCGTGTCACGAAACGCGACGCGGCAAGCCCGACGAGCGCTGCACCGATGAGGACGACGCCGCCGATAAGCCCGAGGATGAGCCAGTAGCGAAGGATGCGCCCATCCACCGCGGAGAGCGGATACGTGATGCGCACCGCACCGTGCACCCGCCCGCTCGAGGAGATCGGCACCGCCACGTAGAGAAGGCGCTCATGGAGAGTCCGGGAGTTGCGCACGCCGCTTGGGTAGCGGCCTGCGAGTGCGGCTCGAATCTCCGGGCGTGACGCGAAGCTCTCGGCGCCGTGAATCCGCCCACTCGTGTCGACGAGCGCATACCCGCTCCTGCGCACGATCACGACGCGCCCGCCGGTCCGGCTCGTGTACGCCGCGGCAATCGCCGCGAGCGGGTCGAGCTGCCGCCGAGTCGGCCGCTGCACCGCGTCCTCGGCATCGGCGGCGAGCACGGTCGCGTCGTGGGAGACGTTCGCGGTGAGGTCGCGCCGCTCCGTGCGCTGGTTCTGGACTCCGAGCGGAACCTCGAGGCTGACGAGAACGAACAGCGTCACGCCGAGGTAGCCGAGCAGGAGGCGCCGGGTCACGGCGCGCGCAGCCGGAAACCGATCCCGCGCACCGTCTCGATCCAGCCGGGGTCGCCGAGCTTCTTGCGGAGGGCGGCGATGTGGACGTCGATCGTCTTCGCCGAGCCGTACCACGTCGTCTGCCAGACGTCGGCGAGGAGGCGCTGTCGCGGGACGGCCGCACCGGGATCGCGCGCGAGCGCGGCGAGCAGGTCGAACTCCTTCGGCGTCAGCTCGAGCTCCCGGCCGTCGAGGCGCACCTGGCGAGCGCGCTCGTCCACCTCGAGCCCGCCCACGCGCAGCGGCTCGCCGGTCGTGCCGGAGCCCGCGGCGCGGCGACTCACCGCCCGGATCCGCGCGATGAGCTCACGCAGCCCGTACGGCTTGACGAGGTAGTCGTCGGCGCCAAGCTCGAGACCGACGACGCGGTCGGCCTCCTCCCCGCGCGCGGTGACGACGATGATCGGGACACGACTGCGCTCCCGGAGCTGACGGCAAACGTCCAGGCCGTCGATGTCCGGCAGCCGCAGATCGAGCAGGACGAGGTCGCACGCCGCCGCCTCGAGAGCGTCGTTGCCGTTCGCGACGCGGGTTACATCGAAGCCCTCGCGCCGCAGGCCGTCGGCGAGCGGCTCGGCGATCGCGTCTTCGTCTTCCACCACGAGGATGTGCACTCTCCGAGTGTGGGCACGCCGGCTAAGAGCGGCATCGGGACTTAGCCGAACCTTTACCGCACCTTTGGGGAAGCCTCGCGAAGGGCTCGCCCGGCCCTCACCGACGCCGCCGTAGCGTCGGCTGCATGAACAAAGCCCATCTCACCATCCTCGCGCTGTTCTTCGCCGGCTCCGCCGTGCTGGGCGCCGTGGCCGTGACGCGGACGACGCATCTCGGCGCGGCTTCCCGCGCGGCGGATAACGCGACGGTTGCGGCGCAGACGCATCAGCTCACCGCGTACGCGGCGAAGCTGCGGCAGCAGCTCCACGCCAAGACTCCCGCTTTGCCGGCCGTACCCAAGGCGGCTCCTTCGCCCGCCGCTTCCGCAGCGCCGCGCATCGTCTACCAGCAGCCCCCGCCGGTCGTCGTGACCGTCCATCACCACAGCGACGACGGCTCCGACGGAGGAGGCGGTGGCGGAAATGACTAACCATCACGTTCGCCTCTACGGCTTGGCACTCGCTCTCGTCGTCTTCTTCCTCGGCTGGGCGGTCGTGGCCGCGCACCCGTGGGTGGCCGCTGCGAGCGATCCCCGACTCAAGGCGCTCGGCATCCGCGAGGCGGAGCTGCGCCGCGAAGCGCAGGTCGTCCAGAAGGTCGTGGCGGCGCGCTGGGCGCACTACAGGGTCGAGCTCAAGCTCCGGCGGGCCCAGATCGCCAGCGTCTCGGCGTCGAACGCCGCCGCCGCGGCTGCACCGCAGGCGTCCGCCGCCGCCCCCGTGCAGGTCGTCAGCCTGCCGGCCCACGTCGTCACGAGGACGTCGTGAAGCACGATCCCACCTTCTGGCTACTCGCCCGGGCGAGCGGACTCACGGCGTACGCGCTGCTCACGGCCTCGGTCCTCGCCGGCCTCGTCCTCAAGGCCCGTCCGTTCGGCCGTGCGCTGAAGCCGGCGTCCGTCACCGACCTCCATCGCTTTCTCGCCCTGCTCGGGCTTGGGATGCTCGCAATGCACGGCGCAACGCTCATGCTCGACCAGACGGTGCACATGCCGTTAGCCGGCCTCCTCGTGCCGGGAGCGTCGCCCTACCGGCCCGCAGCCGTCGCGGCGGGAGTGGTCGGCGCCGAGCTGATGTTCCTGATCTACCTCTCGTTCGCGCTCCGCTCGCGCATCGGCGCCCGGAACTGGCGGCGCCTCCACTGGGCGACGTATCTCGTCTTCCTGCTCGCCACGATCCACGGCTTCGCGTCCGGCACGGATTCGACACAGCCGTGGGCGCGCGACCTCTACCTCGGGGCGATCGGCGCCGTCGCCTTCGCCACGGCCTGGCGGGCGATCGACCGCCCCACTCGTTCCACCACCCCCGCAATCGAAAGGAGCACGTGATGTACCGCGTCTCGATCGACCGTTCCCTCTGCAACGGCTACGGCGTCTGCGAAGCCCTCGCGCCGGACGTCTTCGTTCTCGACGGCGACGGCCTCGCCGCGCTGCGCCAGGGAGTCAGCGAGGACGACGCCGTCCGCGAAGCCTGCGACAACTGCCCCATGGGCGCGATCTCGCTCGTGAAGGTGGAGGCCGCATGACGCGAACGCTCCTCGTCGCCGCGATCGCGGCGGTGGCCGCCGCCGCCGCGATCGCCGCGAACGTCCTCCTCCTCGGCAGCGCGGCCGCGAGCAACGACCCCGTCGGACAGCTGACCTCGCGCGTCCACCTTCCCGCCGCGCCGCACTGGACGGTGCGTCCAGCCAGCGGCCGCGCGCACGACGAGGGCGCGGACGACTAGAGACGCAAGAGGCGGCTCCTTGCGGAGCCGCCTCTTCTTGCCGTCAGGTAACCGGGACTACTTCGAAGGAACGGTGAAGCTCGCCTTCGCAGTGCCCGCATGCCCGCTGCTCGAAACGGTCGCTGCACCGGCCTTGGCCTTGCCCGGCACCCGCGTCATGAGCGAGAACCGGCCACTCGAGTTGGCGGTAGCCGAGCCGAGCGCCCACTTCGTGCCGGCGTCGAGGAACGAGTTCGTGATGGCGTCGCCGACGTTGAAGAACAGACCGGTGATCGTGAACGGCGCCGTCGGGAAGCCGGTCTTCGGCGTCAGGGAGATCTCCGGCGTGTCGTAGTTCGGGTGGCTCACCGGGTTACCGGACGCGTCCGACCCCGGGCAGCCGTTCGTCGTGTTGTCCCACTCCAGCTGCATCAGGTAGTGATGACCGTTGATCGTCTCGTTCCACTCCTTGCCGCTGGCGCCGTACGTCGTCCCGAAGTCCCAGGCGCACATGTCGCCGTTCTCGTAGCCGGCGGCGCTGTCGTTCGAGTTGCTGTCCCACCAGCCGGTGCCGAACGGGTCGGTGATCGACTCGTTGTGCTCATGGCTCGTGACGCTGATCTCGGCGTCCGACGGATTCCCGTTCGGGTAGTTCTGGGTGTCGCACGTGAGCGGGTTGCCGGCGGTCTGCGCGGCGTACGGCATGTTCGAGTAGATGATCTGCGAGTTCGGGTTGACGGTCGAGTCGTAGTACGCGCTGTGGTACGCGCAGAAGTACGAGAACGAGCACAGCGGGGCAGTGACCGTCGTGTCGACGCCGCTACCCGTGCCCGTGCCGACCTCCGCCGGGAAACACGTGCCGATGTTCGGCGCCGTGAACATGAAGAACTCGGTCGTGTTGCTGACCGGCCAGTGGTTGGCCTTGACGACGTTCGAGATCTCCTGCTGCACCTGCGCGTCGGTGACGCAGCCGGCGGTCGTCGACTGGTTGCCGTTGGCGCCACCGCCGGCGGCGACCGGCGTGTCGGGACAGTTGACCGGATCGAGGGCCGGCAGCGCGTTCTTGTCGGTGTAGGCGCCTGCGAACGTCGAGTGCTCCTGGACGTAGGTCTTCGTCCCGTTCGCGTTCACCTGGTAGTACTGCGTGCCGTTGACGTACGGGTTGGAGTCCTTCCCGTTGGCGGCCTGCAGATCCTTGAAGTACTGGTTCATGTTGTTCGTGTAGCCGCTCGGGAACGCGTAGCCCGACGGCACCCAGTAGATCGCGTAGACGGTGCTCGTCGGCATGACCGGGCCGCCGTTGTAGTAGAGCGAGCCGCTGGCCGGCGCGCTATTGGAGACCTGTGTCCCGGTCGCTCCCGATGTGTCGAGGGGAGCGATCATGCCCCAGATCTTCCCGGTCCTGGGCTGGAACTTCGTCTCGGGGCTCGTGCTGGCCCCCGCCGTGGCGAGGGGAAGCACGGCGAAAACTCCAATGGCGAAGGCTGCAACGAAGAAGCGCTTCATGGCCTTGTAACTCCTTTGTGCGGTTGGGGTCCCTTGGTGTGGACGCCGCGCACGGGAATCTCCTAAAGAGGTGCCGCCCGCGACCCGTCCGTGGTTCCCGGTCGGGCAACGGCCGAACGCGCGACCCGCGCTATTTACGAACGCCTTACGCCGGGTACGGCGCTTTGTCCAAACGGCCCTCCGTCATAAACTCTCTGCCCGTGGACACGGTCGTCCGAGACAACAAGAGCGGCCGCCTCCTCCTCGAGATCGACGCTCTGATCGAGGCTGACGAGACATCCGACCGCGAAGTCACCGGCGGCTGGCAGACGTTCGGCGACATCGTCAGGGCCGCTCATGTCCACACATCGTCGACCTCACCACCGACGCGGCGAGCTTCCGCGCCCTCGACCCTCGCCAGCAGGAAGCCGTGCGGCGCGTGTTCGGGACGATCTATCGCGCCGAGTCCGTTCAGGTCACGCGCTCGCGAGCACGCGCTCGTAACAGCTCTCGAGGCGTCGGGCGAGGAGCGGCCACGCGAACTCGGTCTCCGCGCGCCGCCGCGCCGCGCGGCCTCGTTCCACCCGCGCGGGCTCGTCGGCGAGCATCGCTTCGATCGTCTCCGCGAGCGCGTCGGCGTCATCGGGCGGCGCGAGCGCTCCCGTCTCCGGCGTAACGACCTCCGCGTAGCCCGGGATGTCGGAAGCGACGACCGGCGTGCCGCACGCGAACGCGCGGGTCAGCACCATCCCGAAGCTCTCATTGCCAAGCGACGGCGCGACGAGGAGCTTCGCCGTCGAGAGCTCCTCCGTCAGCTGCTCGTCGCTGACATAGCCGAGGACGTCGATCGCGTCGTCGTGGACGCGAAGGCGCGTAAGGAGGAGGCGCACGGCGAGCGGGTCCGCGCCGATCACGCGCAGGCGTAAGCCGTTGCGGCTGAGGCGCGGCCAGGCGCGAAGCAGGACGGGCAGGCCCTTGCGCGGGTCGTGGCGACCGAGGAAGACGATCCGGTTCTCACGTCCGGCCGGGTCGGCCTCCGGCGGGAGTTCGACGCCGTTCGGGATCACCTCGTACTCACCGGGCGTATGCGCGGCGGCGGCGCGCAGCGCCTGGTTCGAGACGGCGATGCGCAGGTCGATCCGCTCGGCGACGAAGCCGAACAGCGCGTCGGCGAACGGCCGCCAGGACGAGTTTCCGGCCGCGTGGAACGTGCCGACCGCTGGGCCGTCCCACATCGCGAGCGCCGCCGGGCTGACGATCGGCGCGAGCGGCTCATGCACGTGGAGCAGGTCGAACTTCTCGGTCGCGAGGACGCGCCGCAGACGCGGCAAGGTCGCCGGGCTCAGGACGAGATTCGAGAGCGCGCCGTTGCCGGGGACGACGACCGAACGGCCGAGCGGAATCACGCCCGCCGGCGGCAGGGGCAGCCGGCCCGTGCGCGGGTGGAGGATCCGGCTGAACGAGCCGGGCGGGTCGTGCCCGATCAGCAGGCGCGTCTCGATTCCGATCGCCTCGAGTGCGCGCCGCTGCGCCTCGGCGTGATCGACGACGCCGCCGCCGAACGACCATGAGTACGGGACGACGATCCCGACCTTCACCGGCGGCGCCCGACGAGGAAGCCGACGATCGCGCCGGCCAGAAGGAGCTGCACGCCGGTCGAGATCCCGCTGTCGACGTTCCCCTCGCGGTGAAAGAGCTTCCTCCCACCCGGCCGCAGCCAGGGCACGACATGTTCGAGGTCCGGCGCGGCAGCCGTCGCGCCGCAGAGCACGGCCGGATCGAGCAGGCCGCGACGCGCAGCGAGCAGCGCAAGCGCGGCGAGGCCGCTGCCGATCTCGAAGCGCAGGTCGTGGATGTCGTCGTGCGGGACACGGTCGCCCGCGACGTGAACGAGCGGTCCGAGCAGCAGAGCAAGCGGGCGGGAGCCGGTGAGCGCGCCGGCCGCGGCGCCGGTCGCGATGTGAAGCGAGACGATCACGAGAGAGATGATCGCGTATGCTCCGGGCATGAGCTTCGGAGACTGGTTCAAACGGCTCTTCTCGCCTTCCCGCACGGACGCGCCGATTGACGTCGCGAACGAGACCAACGACGAGACGACTATCGACGAAGCCCGGATGGCGGCGGGCGGCGGAGCGAACATGGTGGCCGGGGACGCCGCGGGGTTCCAGGCCGATTCAGTGGTCGAAGGCGAGCGCTCCGACGAAGAGCCGCCGTCCGGCCCGGCGTCCTGATCCGCTAGCTCGCTTCCGGTGTGCCGGGAAGGCTGGTCGGCGTGCGCGAGTTGCCTATGCTCCCGCAATGAGCATCGGCAAGTGGTTCAAGCGGTTCTTCTCCTCGACACAACCCGGCGACGAAACCTCCAGCAACGAGGTGGGGACCGCCGGGGGCAGTCGCTACCTGACACCACCCGGCTTCGCGGGCGCGCGAGAGGTCGACTACGCGGGCGCAGAGGCGGAGGAAGTACTGAAGGGCGAGCTCTCCGACGAAGAGCCGCCGTCCGGCCCGGCGTCCTGATCCGCTAGCCTCGCTTCCGGTGTGCCGGGAAGGCTGGTCGGCGTCGACCGATGACGCCCGCAGCCGCCATTCCCCTCTTCGTAGCCTCGATCGCGCTCATGCTCGGCGCGTCGGCGATCTTTGCGACGCGGCTCGATCGCATCGGCCAGATGCTCGGCATGCCCGAGACGCTCCTCGGCCTGCTCACCGCACTCGCGGCGGACGCGCCTGAGCTCTCGTCCGCCATCACCGCGCTCGTCTCCCATCAGAAGTCGGTCGCGGTCGGCGTCATCGTCGGCTCGAACGCGTTCAACCTCGCCGCGATGCTCGGGGTGAGCGCGGTCGTCGCCTCGCGTGTGCGCGCCCGGCACGAGGCGCTCCGGGTGGAGGCGTTCGTCGGGCTGTGGTTCGTCGCCGTCTGCCTCGCGGTTGTGGCGGGAGGCATCGGCGGCCGGATCGGCATCGCCCTCGTGGCGGTGGTCGCGATCCCGTACATCTTCCTCCTCGGCCGCGGGGAGCCGCCGGAGCACGCCCGCGAGCGCGGCGTGAGCGTCCGGCAGGAGTGGAGGAATCTCATCGCCCTGCTCGCCGTCGCACTGGCGCTGATCGTCGCTGGCAGCGTCGGCGCGGTTCGCTCGGCGACGGATCTCGCGCACGCGTGGTCGGTGCCGCCGGCGCTCGTCGGCGTCCTCGTCCTCGCAATTCTCACGAGCCTGCCGAACGCGTGGACGGGCGTCCGCTTCGGGTTGCAAGGGCGCGGCTCGGCGCTCATGAGCGAAACGCTCAACTCGAACTCGATCAACCTCGTCGCCGGGCTCGCGCTGCCCGCCGCGCTCGGGAGTCTCGGCGCGTTCTCCGGCCTGGACACGTTCGACCTCGCGTGGCTGCTCGGGATGACCGGCGTCGCGGTCGTCCTCTTCGGACGGCGCGCGGGAGGCGGCCGCGTCGCGGGCGGGTTGCTGATCGCGCTCTACGCGGCGTTCGTCGTGATCCAGCTGCTCAGGTGAGGAGGCCGCTCTCGCGGCCGACCTCGACGAACGCGGCGAGCGCGCGCTCGAGATGTTCCGGCTCGTGCGCCGCCGACATCTGCACGCGGATGCGAGCCGTTCCCTCCGGCACGACGGGGAAGCCGAAGCCGGTCACGAAGACGCCGCGGTCGAGCAGCTTCGCGGAGAGCTCGATCGCGCGAGCCGTCTCGCCGACGATGATCGGGATGATCGCCGCCTCGCCCTCGAGCGGAGAGAAGCCGGCCTCCTTCAGCGCGCCACGGAACCAGCGCGTGTTCTCGTGGAGTTTCGTGACGAGCTCCGGCTGCGAGCGCATGACGCGCACCGCCGCACGCGCCGACGCTGCAACAGTCGGCGGCAGCGCGTTCGAGAAAAGCTGCGGCCGCGAGCGCTGCGCGAGCAGGTCGCAGACCTCTTCCGACGACGCGACATAGCCGCCCGCCGCGCCGCCGAGCGCCTTGCCGAGCGTTCCCGTCATCACGTCGACCTCGCCGAGGACGCCGAAGTGCTCGGCGACGCCGCGCCCCGTGTCCCCCACGACGCCGACGCCGTGCGAGTCGTCGACGATCACGACCGCGTCGTGCGCGCGCGCGAGCTCGAGGATGTCGGGCAGCTTCGCGAGGTCGCCCTCCATCGAGAAGACGCCGTCGGTGAGGACGAGCTTCCGCTGGCCCTGCTCACACGATTCGAGCGCGGCACGCAGCTCGGCCATGTCGGAGTGCTTGTAGACCGCCTTCCGCTCGGGCTTCGACAGCCGCACCGCATCGATGATCGAGGCGTGGTTGAGCTCGTCGGAGATGATCACCGTCTTCGGGTCGGCCAGCGACGGGATGACCGCCTCGTTCGCGTTCCAGCAGGAGACGTAGCTGAGCGCCGCCTCGGTCGCCGACAGCTCCGCGAGCTCGTGCTCGAGCTCGAGGTGCGGCGCGAACGTGCCGCAGATGAAACGCACCGAGGCCGTCCCCGCGCCGTAGCGGTGGAGCGCCTCGACGCCGGCCTCGACCACGTCGGGGTGGTCGGCTAGGCCGAGATAATTGTTCGACGAGAGGACGATGACGTCGCCGCGCCCGGCCATCTCCACGAGCGGCCCTTGCGGCGACTGGAGGACGTTGAACCGCTTGTACGTCCCCGCCTCGTGCAGGCCGTCGAGCTCGCCGCGGATGTCCGAGTCGAGCGTCGTCACGCCGCGGCCTCCACTGCGGCCGGCGCCGCTGCCGTTTGGGGCCGGATGATGATCTTGCACGCATCGCCGCTCGCGAGCAGCTCGAACGCATCGGCATAACCGTCGAGTCCGACCTCGGCAGTGATGAGCGGGCGCAGGTCGACGACGCGGCTCTCGAGCAGCCACTGCGTGCGGTACCACGTCTCCCAGACCTGGCGGCCGCTCACGGCGGAGACGTCGAGGTTCTTGAAGATGAGCGCCTCGGCGACGTCGATCTCGACCGGATGCGCCGGGATCCCGAAGAGGATCACACGACCGCCGTTGCGGGCGATGCGGAACGAGTCGGCGATCGCCTCGACGGCGCCGGACATCTCGAACACGACGTCCGGATGGCTTCCCTCGTTCTCCGCCGCGAACGCGGCGACGATGTCGTCGGTCGCGGTGACGTCGATCGTCGCATCCGCTCCCATCGTGCGCGCGAGATCGAGCCGGAACGAGCGCGCGTCGGACGCGATGACGCGGCCGGCGCCCGAGACGGAGGCGATGCCGACGCTGAAGAGGCCGACCGGGCCGCAGCCGAGAACCGCGACGGTCTTGCCCGCGAGATCGGCGTGGCTCAGCGCGAACACGGCGTTCCCGAACGGCTCCTGCAGCGTCGCGATCTCGGGCGGGAGCTTCGCACGGTCGTTCTGCCAGATCACCGACTCCGGGATGGCGACGTACTCGGCGAAGGCGCCGTCGCGCTCGACGCCGAGGATCTCCGTGAACTCGCACATGTGCGCGCGGCCGGTGCGGCAGTTGACGCAGACGCCGCACGTGACGTGACTCTCGGCGGAGACGTAGTCGCCGACCTTCGCCTTGCGGACGAACGCACCGGTCTCGACGATCGTCCCCGCGAACTCGTGGCCGAGCGTGAGCGGCGGCGTAATCCGGCGCTTCGCCCAGTCGTCCCACTTGTAGATGTGAAGGTCGGTGCCGCAGACGCTCGCCGCCTCGACGCGGACAAGGACCTCGTCGTCGGCTATCGAAGGAACCGGAACTTCCACGAGGTCGAGTCCCGGCTCGGCACGTAGTTTCCGCACCGCCCACATGGTCGTTTCCACGACACCAGACTACGTCGTCCGTGCAAGACTCGACGCATGACTGAACTGTCGAGCCTCGAGATCGCGCAGGCCGCGCAGCTGCGCCCCATCACCGAAGTCGCGGAGGCCGCCGGCATCGAGGAGGACGAGCTCGAGCTATACGGCCGCTACAAGGCGAAGGTCTCCCACGCCGTCCTCGACCGCCTCGCCGACACGCCCGACGGCAGGCTGATCGCGGTCACGGCGATCACGCCGACTCCGGCCGGCGAGGGCAAGACCACGACCGCCGTCTCGCTCGCGCAGGGCTTCGCGACGATCGACAAGAAGGCGTTCCTCTGCCTGCGCGAGGCGTCGCTCGGCCCGGTGTTCGGCATCAAAGGAGGCGCGGCCGGCGGCGGCCACGCGCAGGTCGTGCCGATGGAGGATCTCAACCTCCACTTCACCGGCGACCTCCACGCAATCACCGCCGCGAACAACCTCCTCGCCGCGATGCTCGACGCGAGCATCCTCCAGGGGAACGTGCTCGGCATCGACCCGCTCACAGTCACGTGGCGGCGCTGCCTCGACATGAACGACCGCTCGCTGCGCCAGATCGTCACCGGGCTCGGCGGGAAGGTGAACGGGATCCCACGCGAGACGGGCTTCGACATCACGGCAGCCTCCGAGGTCATGGCCATTCTCGCGATGTCGCGTGACCTCGAGGATCTCCGCGCGCGGCTCGGCGCGATCACCGTCGGCGCGACGTACGACGGCGAGCCGGTCACCGCCGAGCAGCTCCACGCCGCCGGCTCGATGACCGTCCTCCTCAAGGAGGCGATCAAGCCGAACCTCGTCCAGACGCTCGAGGGCGGGCCGGCGTTCGTCCACTGCGGGCCGTTCGCGAACATCGCGCACGGCAACAGCTCGCTCATCGCGACGCGGATGGGCCTCAAGCTCGCCGACTTTGTCGTGACGGAAGGCGGCTTCGCGTCTGACCTCGGGATGGAGAAGTTCCTCGACATCGTCGCCCGCACGGCCAAGCTCGTCCCGAGTGCGGTCGTCCTCGTCGCGACGGTGCGCGCGCTCGAGCACCATGGCGACGGCGACCTCGAAGTCGGCATGGCCAACCTCGAGCGGCACCTTCACATTGCCCGGACGTTTGGCCTGAATGCGGTCGTCGCGGTCAACGCCTTCCCCGACGACACCGAGCAGAAGCTCGACACCGTGCGCAAGCTGGCGCTCGAGCACGGCGCGTGGGCGGCGGAGATCAACCACGGCTTCACGCATGGCGGAGCCGGCGCTGCGACGCTCGCGGAGACGGTTGCCGAGGCGGCGGCCCAGCCGTCCGCCTTCGAGCCGATCTATCCGCTCGACATGCCGATCGCGGAGAAGATCGCGGCGATCGCGACCAAGGTCTACGGCGCCGACGGCATCGAGCTGCTCCCCGCGGCGAAGAAGGCAGCGGAGCGCTACGAGAAGCAGGGGCTCGGTGGCCTGCCGATCTGCATGGCGAAGACGCACCTCTCGCTCTCGCACGATCCGAAGCTCAAGAACGCCCCGACCGGGTTCACGGTGCCGGTGCGCGACATCCGCGCCTACACCGGCGCGGGCTGGCTCGTCGCCCTGTGCGGCGAGATGCAGACGATGCCGGGGCTGGGGAAGCATCCCGCCGCCTTCGACATCGATCTCGGCCCCGACGGCCGCACCGTCGGCTTGTTCTAGCGCGACTTCGGCAAATCCCCCACGCGGCGGCGTAATTCCCCGATGCCCGCGCGCGCACGCGTGACGAGGATCGAAGCGTGCAGGAAATGCTGATCACGGGTCGCGGCGGCGAGGGAGTCGTCCTCGCCTCGCAGCTGCTCGCGGACACGTTCGCGCGCGCCGGCTTCTGGGTGCAGAGCTTCCCGGAGTTCAAGGCAGAGCGCCGCGGCGCCGCGATCTCTGCGTTCCTCCGCTGGGACGATGAGCCCGTCCGCCGCCGCTACAAGGTGCGCGAGTGCGACGTCCTCGTCGCGATCTCGGCGTCACCGCCGGCAGCACGCGCAGTGGCCACCGTCCGTCCCGGCGGACTGCTGCTCGTCAACCGCGAGGAGCGCTTCCCGCACCACGGCGACTGGCACCTCGCCCACGTTCCCGGCTCCGCCATCGCGCGCCGGCACGGGATCCTCTCCGCCGAGGGCCGCCCGATGGGAAACGTCGCCGTCCTCGGCGCCGCGGTGAAGCTCCTCCTCCCGGACGGCCTCGAGTTCCTCGAGCAGGCGATCCGGAACCGGATGGGCGCGAGGATCGCCGAGCCGAACGTCCTCGCGGCCCGCGAGGGCTACGAGCGGTGCGCGCGCCAGCACACGGTCTCCTCCGACACGCTCTACGAGCCCGAGCCGGCAGCTCCACGGCCGCCGCTCGGACGGTTCGCGGTCAGCGTCTCCGACTCATTCGAGAACAACACCGGCTCGTGGTCGGTCGAACGGCCCGCCATCCTCGAGGCCTGCAACGTCTGCGGCCTGTGCGCGCTCTTCTGCCCGGAGGGCGCGATGCGGCGCGACGACGGGACGATGGTCATCGACTTCGACCACTGCAAGGGCTGCGGCATCTGCGAGGACGTCTGCCCCGTCAAGAACGCCATCGAGATGGAGGAGATCGCGGTATGAGCGTGCAGCTGCCCGTCGGGCGCACCGTCCTTACGGGAAACGAGGCCGCCGCGGTTGCCGCCGTCCTCGCCCGGATCCAGCAGGTCGCCTGCTACCCGATCACGCCGCAGACGCTGATCGTCGAGCGGCTCGCGGACTTCACCGCCGAGCGCGACGACATCGTCTTCGCCAACCTCGAGAGCGAGCACTCGATGTTCGGCTACGCGCTCGCCGCCGAGCGCGCGGGCTCGCGCTGCTTCACCGCCACGTCGTCGCAAGGTCTCCTCTACTCCCACGAGCAGCTCCACCGGGCCTCACGTGAGCGCACGCCGCTCGTCGCCGTCAACGTCAACCGCTCGATCGTCGCGCCGTGGAGCCTCGAGCCCGACTTCGCCGACAGCATGAGCCAGCGCGACACCGGCTGGATCCAGCTCTACTGCTCGTCGGCCCAGGAGCTTCTCGACACCATCCTCTGCGCCTACCGAATCGCCGAAGAGGCGATGCTGCCGGTGCTCGTCTGCGCCGAGGGATTCCTTGTCTCCCACACGGCCGAATCCGTCGACGTCCCGAGCCAGGAGGCCGTCGACGAGTTCCTGCCACCATTCCGGCCGCCGGCCGACTGGATGTTCGACCCGCTGAACCCCCACGTGTTCAGCGGCGTGACCGAGCCGACCGAGTACGCGACGTTCCAGCGCCGGGTCGCGGAGGCGCACAACCAGACGCGCGGGCTGCTCGCCGAGGTGGCGGCCGAGTTCGAGAAGGTCTTCGGGCGGGAGAAGGTCGCGTCCGTCGAGTTCAGCGGAGACCGGAACGCCGACACCGCGCTCGTCACGATCGGGACCATCGGCGAGACAGCGCGCGAGCTCCTCGACGACGACGAGCCGCTTCTCGTCGCCCGCGTCCACGCCTATCGGCCCTTCCCGGGCGCCGAGCTCGCCGCCGCTCTCGGCAGCGTCTCGCACGTCTGCGTCATCGACCGCGCGCCGGCGTTCGGGACAATCGGCCCGCTCGGCGAGGACGTTCGCGCCTACGGCATCCCCGCCACCGACGTCCTCTGCGGGCTCGGCGGCAGCGACGTCACGCCCGACACCTTGCGGAACGCGCTCGCGGCGACCGGCCGCGACGCCGTCTATCTCGGAGTGGAGGCATAGCGATGGCCGCCTGGCTCGACGACGTCATCAACGAGGAGTCGCTCCTCCATCCCGGCCACGCTGCGTGCGCCGGTTGCGGGCCGGCGATCAACATGCGCCACTTCCTCGGCGCGCTCACGGCGGCGACTCCCGACCGCAAGATCGTCATCGTCGTGCCTGCGTCCTGCTGGTCGATCATCGCGGGCGCCTGGCCCGCGAGCGCCTTCGGCGTCACGGTCTCCCTCGCGCCGTTCGCCTCCGCTGCGGCAGAGGCGTCGGGGATCAAGTCGGCGCTCCGCCAGCGCGGGCTCGGCGACACGCACGTCGTCGTCTGGGGCGGAGACGGCTCGACGAACGACATCGGGTTTTCGACCGTTTCCGCCGCGGCCGAGCGGAACGAGGACATCATCTACGTCCTCAACGACAACGAGGCGTACATGAACACCGGCGTGCAGAAGTCCGGCGGCACGCCCGAGGGCGCGTGGACGACGACGACGCCGGCCGACGCGCCGCGAAAGGGCCGCAAGAAGGACATCGACCGGATCATGGCCGCGCACGGGATCCCGTACGTCGCATCGCTCGCCGCCGGCTCGGTGCCGCTGCTCAAGGACTTCCGCGCGAAGGTCGAGCGCGCCGCGCACATCGAGGGCTTCCGGTTCCTCCACTGTCTCGGCGCGTGCCCGCCCGGCTGGCGCTATCCGACCGGCGACTCGGTCGAGATCGTCCACCAAGCGATCGACTCGCACTACTTCCCGCTCGTCGAGGTCGACGGCGGAGTCTGGCGGATCACGCAGAAGCCGAAGCGCGTGCTACCGGTCGGCGAGTTCCTCGGGACGCAAGGCCGCTTCGCGCATATGTCCCCAGCGGATATCGAGCAGGTGCAGCAGCACGTCGACGAGCGCTGGGAACTGCTGGAGAGGCTCGAGAACTCCTCCGCGCTCGCCGTCTAGCCCACAGACCGGTACCAGGTACCGGTCTCGCGAAGGCGCACTCTTCCAGTCGCGCGTGTCACAGAAGTGTGTCCAGGTACCTGGTACCGGTCTAGCTCGAGAAGCTCGCGGCGCAGTTCGATCAGAAGCGAGCGAGTCCGCAGGACTCGCGAGCTAACTCATCGGCACCTGGCGGAGGAGGCTCGGCTCGATGCGGTCGAGGATCTCCGTCAGGTTGTCGCCGGTGGCGGTGATCCCGTGATTGCGGAGCCCGACGATGGCGTGAGCCGGGTCGGGCGCCGCAGCCACAAGAGCGGCGACACTCGAGGCCAGCTCCTCCGTCCCGCACGGGAAGTTGATCTCCGTCGCCTCGATCTCTTCCACCCACGCGTGTACGTGGAGGATCGCGCCAACCTCAGGGTTCTCGCGGTAGATCATCCAGTGCTCAATCGCGTCGACCGAGACGCGCCGCGGCTCGAGGTCGGGCCGCACGCTGAGGACGATCCGCCCGGCTGCCGCGTCGTACCCCGAAACGAGGAGGATGTCGCGTGCAGGCTCGCGGAGGTTCGCCTTGTCGACCCCGCTCGCGCTCATCCAGAAGCGGTCGCTGTCCTTGCGCTGGGAGAGGTTCCCGTACGAAAGGCCGCCGATCGCATAGAGCCGCTTGATCCGGCGGAGGTCGTCCGCGCTGACGAGCTCCTCGACGGGGAACGGCGCCGGCAGAAGCCCGAGCGCATCGAGGCGCTTGCCCACTTCTGCGATCTCCCGCGTGTGCTCGTCCCCGTCCCAGAGCTCGGGCTCGAGATCGGTCCGAAAATCGTTGTCAATGACGAGCCTGGAAGTGGCGAGCGGCTCTAGCCGCTCGACGACCTGCGCCGCGAGCTCCGGCCCCTCCGGCACGAGATAGTTGCCGCGCTCCATCGTCGTGAAGAGGACGCCGTGGCCGGGGACGTGGCAGAGGCTGATGTTGGCGAGCGCGCGGACGAGCATCGGATACGTCGCCCCGAGGCGGTCCTCGGGCATCTCCGGCAGGCTCCACAGCGCGGCGACGAAGGTGCCGCGCGCCTTGCGGCGGAACGGCCGCGGATCCTCCCGATCGACGATGTTGAGGACGATCGAGGCTTCGCTCGCGGACGCAGTTGCCGTGAAGCCGCGCACGCCAAGCGCCGCGACGACCGCCTCCGCGAGGCCGCCAGCCTCGGGCTGGGCCCCGAATAGGGCAAAGGTCCGTGTCGCGCTAGAGGCGGAGACAGTCATTGAGCTCTAGCTAACCGACCCGCTCCGCCGCCGGAATCCGGACTTTTCCGCATATCCCCCTATTGGGGGACGACTGAAATTGCCGCCGCGGGAGAAGATCAGCCTGACTTTCGCTCGGGCTGACGGCAATCACTCTGCGGCGGATGGTCTCGAGCGGCGACCCACGGGTCGCCGCTTTTGTCTCTGCAGCGAACGGCTCGCAGCCGCAAACGCCTATTGGAGATCGGCGAGCGGGTTCGTCACGTGACTGTGAATCGGAGCGGTGGTCATTACGACGTGCCGGGCGCGAGGGTGCGACCCGAACGTGAGAGCCTGCTTCTTCGTGCAGGACACGCACGGAGCCTCCGCAACGGGCCTCGAGCCGCTTGCGGATGGGAAGAAGAAGCGCCCGCTACCCGGCTGGGCGAGCACAAAGGCGGCGACCGCAGCAGCCGAGGCCGCAGCGGCGCCTACCGAGGCGACACGCACGAACCGCCATCGCAGTGCTCGCGCCGAACCCCCGAACGACCACGTGGGCGAAACCGATTGTGACTCGTGGAGCCATCGCGCCAACGCATCGGCATCGCGCGTCCAGGTCATACATGGGTCGCACACGCCGAGATGACGCTCGAGGCGCGCAGACTCGAGCTCGTCCAGCTCCCCGTCCAGCCAGCTCGAAGCGAGCGCCCGGAAGTCGCCGCAGCCGTCTGTGTGAGAACTCATCACACTTTTCGAGACGCCGCGGAGGCGGAGAAGTTAGCTTAAAGCGGCTTTGAGGGCGTCGGACTCAGTTGCTGTTCGGGCTGGGTAGCACCGGGGTCTTGTAGTCCGCCAGGAAGTAGGTGACGAGCCACTTGCCGTGAATGCGGTCGACCTCCATCTGAAAACCGAGCGACTTGATCGACTTGGCAACCCCCGAATGCGGGGCCGATACGAGCCCGACCTCGAGCAGAAGCTGGTTCTTGGTGGAGGAATGCACGGTGATGTCCGGCTTGTTCACGTTTTTCGCGGGGTAGTACGGGACAGGGTTGTTGCCCTTGAGCCACTCCTTGCGGCTGACTCCAGCCTTCAGGGCGGGGCCGACGATCTTGTAGGCGACATCGAGGTTCTTCCGCGCGACGGCGGTCGCCACGAACGTGCGCGCGACCTGGAGCGCAGTCTTGGAAGCCGGCACCGTCGGGAGCGACTTATTCCCGTTCTCATACGGATTTGTGTCGCTTGCCGGAGTCGAGATGGTCGCGGACGGCGCGGCCTGAGCAGTCCCGCGGCTGAAGAAAACCCCGAGGAAGATGCCTAGCCCGATCACGAGTACGGCACCGCTGATCCACATCAGCAGCCGCTGGTTGCGGGGCGACGAGAGAAAGGTGTTCGGGGATGACGTCGTCGCGGCCACAGGACTCGTACGGTACCAGAGGTTCTCGGCCGTCAGACCTAAATTTTTCGTGAGGGGGACGACCTCAGAACACGCGCCGGCCGGGGTCGAGGGCCGCACCGAGCAGGATGAGGAGCAGGCCGAAAACGAATAGGCCTGCGGAGGACAGCCGTGCCTGCCGCCGTTCCTCCGGCGTCACCTTGCGGCGCTGGCGGACACGGCCGGCGCGCGGAGAGCCGAAGATCAACCCGAAGGGAGAGGGGCGGAAGTCCTCTGTGTCCTCGGTTCGCTCAACGCGCGTCGGCCCCCGACTCCCAAGCGCGAAGCTGATGACGAGACTCACGACGCCGGCGAGGTAATAGCCGAGCGCGAGGGCGTGCGGGACGCTCTTGCCGGCGAGCGCACCCAACGTCGCCGAGATCGCCGCGGCTCCTGCCAGGACGACCACGAGAAGCACGAGCAGACGGCGCAGTCCTGCGCGAATCACGCCTGGCTAGTCAAACGAGCCGGCGGGCGTGGCTTCCTGAGCGAAAGCCCCTTCGTGCCGAAGCTCGTCGTCGCCCATCGGCCAGCGCTCGAGCGGGAAGTGACAGGCGAAGTCGTGATCGGTCGCACCGGGAACGCGCGTCAGCAGAGGCTCGTCGACGTTGCACTTGCCGTCGACAAAGCGCGGGCAGCGCGGGTGGAAGCGGCAAGCGGCGGGCGGGTTGATCGGGCTCGGGACGTCACCTTCGAGCACGATCTGCTTGCGTGCCCGCCCGAGCTTCGGGTCGGCGATAGGCACGGCCGAGAGGAGGGCCCCGCTGTAGGGATGCTTCGGCGACGCGTAGAGCTCGGCCCTCGACCCGGTCTCCACGGGCTTGCCGAGGTACATCACCATGACGCGGTCCGAGACGTGGCGGACGACGTTGAGGTCGTGCGCGATGAAGATGTACGTGAGGTCGAAGTCGCGCTGCAGATCCTTCAAGAGGTTGAGGATCTGCGCCTGCACCGAGACGTCGAGCGCCGACACGGGCTCGTCGCAGATGATCAGCTTCGGGTTGATCGACAGGGCGCGCGCGATGCCGATGCGCTGCCGCTGGCCGCCTGAGAACTCGTGTGGGAAGCGGTTGTAGTGCTCGGGGCTGAGGCCCACGATCTCGAGCAGCTCTTGCACGCGCCGCTTCCGGTCGGCGTCCGACCCGATGTTATGGACCTCGAGCGGCTCCGCGATGATCGATCCGACCCGCTTGCGGGCGTTCAGCGAGGCGTACGGATCCTGGAACACCATCATCATGTCGCGCCGGATCGGCCGCATCTCCTTGCGACCCAGGTGCGTGATGTCCTGACCGTTGAACACGATCTTGCCCCCGGTGGGCTCGAGCAGGCGAGCGATGCACCGCGCCATCGTCGACTTGCCGCAACCGGACTCACCGACAACTCCGAGCGTCTCGCCGGCGTTGAGGGTGAAGTTGACGCCGTCGACCGCCTTGACCTGGGCGATCTCCTTCTGGAAGATGAGCCCGCGCGTGACCGGGAAGTACTTCTCGAGATTCTCGACGGCGAGCAGCTCGCTCACGCGGCACTCTCCGCGCTTGCAGCCATCGCAGCCTGCTTCTCGGTCCAGATGCGCGCGCGGTCTGCCTCTTCGAGGTGGCAGCGGAATTCGTGATCGCTCTTACCCTCCGCAGGCCTCAATTCCGGCAACTCCTCGCGACAGCGGTCGAACGTGTACGCGCAGCGCGGGTTGAACGCGCAGCCTTTCGGCGGCCGCAAGAGCGAAGGCGGCTGACCGGGGATCTGCTCGAGCCTCTCGACGTCCACGTCGACGCGCGGCAGCGAGCCGAGGAGACCCCACGTGTACGGCATCTCCGGCTTCGCGAACAGGTCGTCGACCTGCGCCGACTCGACGATCCGCCCGCCGTACATCACGATCACGTCGTCGGCGAGCTCCGCGACCACTCCGAGGTCGTGCGTGATCATCACGATCGCCATGCCGTGCTCGTTCTGCAGTTTCTCCATCAGCCGCAGGATCTGGGCCTGAGTCGTGACGTCGAGCGCGGTCGTCGGCTCGTCGGCGATCAGGAGCTCGGGCTGATTGATCAGGGCCATCGCGATCATCACGCGCTGGCGCATGCCGCCCGAGAACTGGTGCGCGTAGTCGTCGATGCGCGTGTCGGCTTTCGGGATCTCGACCTCCTCGAGAACCTCGATCGCGCGGCGCCGCGCCTCGGAGCGAGGCACGTCGTTGTGGATGAGCACGGCCTCCTCGAGCTGCCATCCGATCTTCTTCACCGGGTTGAGCGACGTCATCGGATCCTGGAAGATCATCCCGATGCGCTCGCCGCGGATGGGGCGCAGCTGCGAGGTGTTCAGGCCGAGGATCTCCTGGTTGTCGAAGCGGACCGAGCCGGTCATCTCGGCGTGACGTGGATCGAGCAGACCCATCACCGTGAGGAACGTGACACTCTTGCCGGACCCCGACTCGCCCACGACCCCGAGCGTCTTGCCGCGCTCGAGGTCGAAGGACACACCGCTGACCGCCTGGACGACCCCGTCGTCGGTCTTGAAGCGCGTGTTGAGGTCCTGGACTTCGAGAAGCGCCATTCGCTACGCCAGCCGGATGCGTGGATCGAGCCACGCATAGAGGACGTCAACGAGGAAGTTGAAGACGATGACCGACAGGCACGCGAACATCGTGATTCCGACGATCACGGGCAGATCGAACCGGCCATTCGCCTGAAGGAGCTGCTGGCCGAGGCCGGGGAGCCCGAAGACGAACTCGATGAACAACACGCCGCCGAGCAGGAGGCCAAGGTCCATCCCCAGGATCGTCACGACCTGGAGCATGCTGTTACGCAGCACATGCTGGATCAGCACGCGCGAGGACGAGGCGCCCTTGGCTCGCGCAGTGCGGACATAGTCCTCCGACATCGTCTCCATGACGTTGGCGCGGATGAGCCGCGTGTAGAGCGCGGCGCTGCCGATAGCGAGCGTGATCCACGGCAAGATCAGGTGGTCCGCCCACGGCCACAGGCCGCCACAGGTCCCGGCGGCGTGGGTGGGGAGGATGCCGCAGTACCCGTTGATCGGCGTCCAGCCGAGCCTGAAGCCGACGAGGTAGTAGAGCATCACACCGACCCAGACCGACGGCGCGGAGATACCGAACAGGACGAAGACCATGCCCGTCCGGTCCATGATCGAGCGCGGCCGCAGCGCAGAGATAACGCCGGTCGGGATCGCAATCGCGAGATACAGAACGACGCCGCCGAAGACGACGGAGGCCGTGACGGGGATCTCCTGCGCGAGATACGTGCGCACCGGCACCCCATTCACGAAGGAGTAGCCGAACGAGCCGTGCCGGACGAGGTTCCAGACGAAGAGCCAGTACTGCTGGTAGATCGGCAGGTTGAGGTGCAGCTCCATCCGAATGTGGGCCACGATCTCCGGGGTGGAGGCCTTACCTGCAGCGAGCGCAGCCGGATCCGACGGGATCACGAAGAAGAGCACGTACGTGATGATCGACGCGGCTAGGAAGAGGAAAAACGCCCAAAACGTGCGGCGAATGAGGAATTGGCTCATTGGATGCTCTCGTTGATTCGGCTTAGTGGGGTGACTCGGGGATCGTACAGGGGGGTTTTCCCGGAGGGGCGCCCGTGGGCGCCCCTCCGGTTGGTTCCTTTACTTCTAGTCAGTCCCTAGCTGAGCTTGATCGCGTTCCAGAAGGGCTGACCCCACCACGTGCTGTAGACCCAGTTGTGGACCCGCTTGGAAGCGAAGAGCCGCGAGTTGCTGATCTGGGTCGGGATGATCGGTGCGTAGTTGTGCATGAACTCGGCGTCGAGATTGCCGTACGCCGTCGCACGGGCCGAACCCGTCTTCGAGGCGGCGACGTCCATGTCATGGTTGAACTGCGTGCTGTTGAAGTACTCGTAGTCCGTGTTGCCGGTATCGCCGATGGTGCGACCGTCGAAGTTGACGTTGATGTAGTCGTACCCGTCGGCGTAGTCAGCGCACCAGCCGCCGAAGGCGGTGATGCTGTAGCCGTTCGGCCCTTCAGCGATCGACTTCGTCATCAGAGGATGGTAGAAGCCGGACGGATCGGACGACTGCAGGCTCGGGTTCATACCCATCTTCGTAGCCTGCGACTGGATGTACTCGGCGACGCCCGTCTGGTAGTTGCTCGTCGAGCGGTAGTAGATGACGAGAGGCGCGTTGTGGAGATCGCTCCCGCCAACCTGCTTCGCCTTGGTGATGTTGCCGGCACCACCGTAGTACGTGATCTTCTTGTACCCCGGGATTGCGGGCACGAGGATCTGCTCGGACGACGTACCGGCGTCCTTGCCGGCGAAGCCGTTGATCACGCTGCGGCTAAGCCCGTAGTTGAGCGCCTTGCGAACGTCGAACTTCGCCGTCGACCCGCCGGTGTGGAACTGGTTGTTCAGCGCGTTCCACGTGATGCAGGTCGTCGAACCGATGTGGAACTGGCCGTTCTTCCCGTACTTGCTCTCCACCTTGGAGACGTCCTGCGAAGCGACGCCGGCCAGGTCGACCTGGTTCTTCTCGGCCTGGAGGAGCTGCGGGGTGCCGTTCGAGTTGACATCGCTCTTGACGATGATCTGGGACGGATTCGACGGCCAGTTCGACCGGAAGTAGCTGGTGCTCGGGAAGTGCTGGTTGCGCTTGAGCACGGTCAGCGACTGGTTGTTGTTCGAGCTGATGTAGTACGGACCGCCCGACGCGTACTTGAGGACGCCGCCGGAGCTGTTCGAGTACTTCAGGTTCGACGTGACCGCCTGGAACCACGGCATGCCCATGATCGTCGTGAACTGGGGCACGACCTGGGTCAGGTGGATCGTGAGCGTGAGCCCACTCGCGTCGATGCCGGAGATGTGATTCGGCGGGTTATTCGTGCACTTCGGGCCGTGCGGGCACGAGTACTTGCCGGTCTGCGCGAAGGCCTGACCGCCGACGAGGAAGACGTCGAGCCCGTCGTAGATGCCGTACGGAGCGAACATCTGCGGGCTGATGTTCCGCTCGAACGACCGCTGGAAATCGGCTGCGGTAACAGCCGAGCCGTCGCTGAGCTTCATGCCCGGGCGGATCTTGAAGACGTACGTCAGCCCGCCGTTCTTGATGCTCGGGAGCGACAGAGCAGCCTGCGGAATGAGGTGCGTGCCCGCCGACCCGGCCTTCGTCGGGAAGTTGAGCAGCGTCAGCTCAGTGTTGTACAGGAGGCCCCAGTCGTTCGAGACGTAGGAGAGCTGCGGGTCAAGCGTGTCGAACCCGCTGCCGGCCTGCGTCACGCAGAGCACCGAGGTGGTGTTGCTGCAGATGGTGCCCGAGGTCTGCCGCGCAGACGCCGTACCAACAAGCATGGCGGCCGCGAGCAGAGCTACTCCCATGCTCAGCATGAACATGGAGAGCAGAGACTTTCTGTGCATGTGACTCCTTCCGTGTCGGCGCCGCATACCGTCACGCGCGGGCCGGTCGAGTGATGTGAACGACACTAACTAAGACGATGTGGAAGCGAAAGAGTTGGGGACGAAATTTTCAACGGCCGCAGGGTCCCCGATCTCAGACCTGCGAGCGCGGGTCGAAGGCGTCGCGCAGGCCGTCGCCGAGCAGGTTGAAGGCGATCGTCGTGAGCAGAATCGCGATACCGGGCAGCACGACGAGCCAGACGTCGCTGTTGTAGTAGTTCGGAGCCTGCGCGAGCAGGTTGCCCCAACTCGCGGTCGGCGGCACGATCCCGAGCCCGATGAACGAGAGACCTGCCTCGCCCAGAATGTTTCCGGCGACGAGGATCGACGAGTACACGATGATCGGTGCGACGAGGTGCGGTAGGAGGTGCGAGCGCATGATCCGCAAGTCGCTCGCGCCGGTCATCCGCGCAGCCTCGACGAACTCTTTTTCCCGCAGCGAGAGGACGACGCCGCGCATGATCCTCGCGGGATAGAACCACCCGAAGATGCTGAAGATGAGCACGAGCGTGAAGACCCCGGGTCGGATTATTCCGCCGACAGTGATGTTGTTGAGTTGCGGGCCGGCGACGATGTAGATCCCGATGATGAGCAGGAGGCCCGGGAAGACCATCGTCATCTCGATGAGACGCGAGATCGCGGTGTCGACCCAGCCGCGGAAATAGCCGGCGACCAACCCCATGATGACGCCGAGGCTGACGGAGAAGACCGTCGCGAAGACGCCGACCTCGAGCGAGGTCTGCGCGCCGTAGAGGAGGCGGAGGAACATGTCGTGGCCGACATTGTCGGCCCCGCCGAGGATGAACAGCGTCTGCCCGAAGTGCCCGGGCTCACCCGGATAGTCCGCCAGGGAGACGTGCGTCCACGGCGGCACCGGGACGTAGTCGGACTGGTTGACACCAAAGAGGGGGAAGATGTCGTTCGGCCCGTGGCCGAGCAGGTGAGCGGCGAGAGGGGCGCCGGCGAAGGCGGTGAGGAACAGGAGGATGACGACACCCAGGCTGAAAAGCGCGAGCCGGTCGCGCCTGAACCGAAGCCAGACCCCCTCCAGATAGCCGCGCGCCTTGACTGCCGATAGCTCCGCAGCCTCGACAGACACGCCCAAGGGCGCCGCAGGTTCGACCCTAGTACTCACAGCCGCAGGGAAGGTATCTCAAAGCCGTGGTCAACGCCACCCATACGAATCAATCCGACGCCGGTAAGCGCAGAAAGTTAGGAGGCGTGCTTCGGGAGCCCGGCGAACCAGTCGAGCGCCTCGGGGTTCGCGAGCGAGTCGCGGCTGGCGACTTCGTCGACGGGTGCCCCGGTGAGGATGCGCTTTACCGGCACTTCGAGGATTTTCCCCGAGAGCGTGCGGGGGACTGCGGGCGCGGCGAGGATCTCGTCGGGTACGTGGCGCGGCGAGCAGTCCTCGCGGATCCGACGCCTGATCTCTCCAAGGAGCGCGTCGTCGAGCACGGCTCCCGTGCGGAGGACGACGAAGAGCGACATGCGGCTGCCCTCGCCGTGCGGCACGTCGACGACGAGCGCGTCGACGATCTCGTCGATTGCGAGCACGCTGCGGTACAGCTCGCTCGTGCCCATCCGCACGCCGCCGCGGTTGATCGTTGCGTCGGAGCGTCCGGTGATGATCGCCGTCCCGCGCTCGGTGATCTCGATCCAGTCACCGTGCCGCCAGACGCCGGGGAAGGTCGAGAAGTAGCTCTCCCGTAGGCGAGAGCCGTCGTCGTCATTCCACAGGTAGAGAGGCATCGACGGCATCGGCTCGGTGATCACGAGCTCGCCGACCTCGCCGACGAGCGAGTGGCCGTCCTCGCTCCACGCCTCGACCTTCGCGCCGAGCGCGCGCGCCTGCAGCTCGCCGCGGTAGACGGGCAGCGTGGGAACGCCGCCGACGAACGCGGTGCACACGTCGGTCCCGCCCGACGTCGAGAAGAGCCAGACGTCCTCGCCGAGCTCGTCGCGGACCCAGTCGAAGCCCTCGGGCGCGAGCGGCGAGCCGGTCGAGCCGACGCTGGTGAGGCGGGAGAGGTCGCGGCCGGCGCTCGGCTCGACTCCTTCCTTCTGGCACGACGCGATGTAGCCGGCGCTCGTCCCGAAGCACGTGATGCCCGCGGCGTCGGCGAGATCCCAGAGCGTGCCGAGGTTCGGGTACGCGGGATTGCCGTCGAAGAGGACGACGGACGCCTCGGACAGGAGCGCGCCGACGAGGAAGTTCCACATCATCCAGCCGGTCGTCGTGAACCAGAAGACGCGGTCACCGGCGCGCGCGTCGAGGTGGAGGCGGAGCTTCTTCAGGTGCTCGAGGAGGATGCCGCCCTGACTGTGGACGATCGCCTTCGGCAAGCCGGTCGTGCCGGAGCTGTACAGGACCCATAGAGGATGGTCGAACGGCAGCTGCGCGAACTCGAGCTCGGCAGCGGGCAGCTCCCACTCGCCGCCGGCGAGATACGGGAGGACGAGCGTCCGCTCGAGGGTCGGCAGCTCCTTCTCGAGCGCCGCGACCGCCTCGGTGCGATCGAAGTCCTTGCCGCCGTAGCGGTAGCCGTCGACGGCGAGCAGCACTTTCGGCTCGATCTGCGCGAAGCGGTCGACGACGCTGCGGACGCCGAACTCGGGCGCGCAGCTCGACCAGATCGCGCCGATGCTCGCGCAACCGAGGAACGCCGCAATCGTCTCGGGGATGTTCGGGAGATAGGCGGCGACGCGGTCGCCGGCCTCGACGCCGGACTCGCGCAGCGCCGCCGCGATCGCGCCGGCGTGCGCGCGGAGCTCTCCCCACGTCCAATCGTCGAGCGGGCGCAGCTCGGACGCATGGCTGATCGCGATGGTGTCGTCGTCGCGGTCGCGGAAGACGTGCTCGGCGTAGCTGAGCCGAGCGCCCGGGAACCACTCGGCGCCGGGCATCTCGCGGCTCGTGAGGACGCGCTCGTACGGTCGGCTGGCGCGAACGTCGAAGAACTCCCAGATCGACGCCCAGAACTCCTCGAGCTCGTCGACCGACCACTGCCAAAGGTCGTGGTAGCCCGCGAGCTCGAGGCCGCGCGTCTCGTTCAGCCACTTGCGGTAACGCGTGATCGTCGCGGACGCGATCCGCTCGGGGCTCGGCTCCCACACGATCGGCGGCTGGTCGGACACGCAGCGATGCTAACCCCGCTTCCCCCGCTACGGACAGGCCCAGCCGGGACATGTCCGGTGTCAGACACCGGACATGTCCGTTTTGCCGGTCAGGACGTCCTTGCGCGAGTAGCAGACCCATCTCAACGTCTTTCGTCGAATCCGTAGTTTTCCGGTGGCAGCTACCGCACTTGCCGATGCCCAAACGCGAAGGCGCGACTAAGGTGCGCCAATGGCCGAAGACACGCTGATCGCCACTGACACGCTGACCGTCCGGGACAACCGCACCGGAGACGAGGTCGAGATCCCGATCGTCGACGGGACGATCCACGCGACCGAGCTGAAGAAGCTCGGCTTGATGTCGTACGACCCGGCCTTCCTCAACACCGCGTCGACACGGAGCTCGATCACGTACATCGACGGCGACGCCGGGATCCTCCGCTACCGCGGCTATCCGATCGAGCAACTCGCGGAGCAGGCGAGCTTCCTCGAGACCGTCTGGCTCCTGTTCGAAGGCGAGCTGCCGACGCAGGCCGAGCTCGACGCGTGGCAGGACGAGGTGCGCATGCACACGTACGTCCACACGAACGTCGAGCAGTTCCTCGACGGCTTCCGCCACGACGCGCATCCGATGGGGATGCTGCTCGGCGCGACGGCCGCGCTCTCGACGTTCTATCCCGACGCGAAGGAGATCGGCGACGAGGAGAGCCGCCGGCTGCAGAAGCTGAGGCTCGTCGCGAAGTTCCCGACCATCGCCGCGTGGGTCTTCCGCCACAGCCGTGGCCTGCCGTACGTCTTCCCGCGCAATGACCTCGACTACATCGGCAACTTCGTCAACATGACGTTCGAGATCGGCGGGCAGCACGAGCCGAACCCGGTGCTGCAGCGGGCGCTCGAGATCCTCCTCATCCTCCACGCCGACCATGAGCAGAACGCTTCGACGAACGCGGTGCGCGGCGTCGGCTCGACGCAGGTGGATCCGTTCTCGGCGGTCTCGGCGGGGATCGCGGCGCTGTACGGGCCGCTCCACGGCGGCGCGAACGAGCAGGTGCTGCGGATGCTCGACGAGATCGGTGACGTGAAGAACGTCCCCGCCTTCATCGAGGGCGTGAAGAACCACGAGCGCCTGCTCATGGGCTTCGGGCACCGCGTGTACAAGAACTACGACCCGCGCGCGAAGCTCATCAAGCGCGTCGCGGACGACGTGTTTGCGCAGACCGGGATCGACCCGAAGCTCGAGATCGCGCTCGAGCTCGAGCGGATCGCGCTCGAGGACGACTACTTCATCGAGCGCAAGCTCTACCCGAACGTCGACTTCTACTCCGGGATCATCTACCGGGCGATGGGCTATCCGACCGACTACTTCACGGTGCTGTTCGCGCTTGGCCGGCTCCCCGGCTGGCTCGCGCAGTGGGAGGAGATGCTCTCGGACTCCGAGCAGAAGATCGCGCGGCCGCGGCAGGTCTACACCGGCTACGACGAGCGCGACTTCGTGCCGCGCGAAAAGCGCTAGTCGCCCTGAGCCGCCACCCCGAGGGGCCCCGTGTACCAGAAGCGGCGCGCCCATAGCGCGACATAGACGAGGCTCACGAGGACGGGGACTTCGATGAGCGGTCCGACGACCCCCGCGAGCGCCTGTCCGGAAGCCGCGCCGAAGACTCCGACGGCGACGGCGATCGCGAGCTCGAAGTCGTTGGAGGCGACGGTGAAACCCATGCTGGCCGTCTGCGCGTAGGGCAGCCCGATCGCCTTGCCGATCGAGAAACCGGTACCCCACATCACGGCGAAGTAGGCGAGGAGCGGCAGAGCGATCCGCGCGACGTCGAGGGGATGCGACGTGATCTTGTCGCCCTGGATGGCGAACAGGAGCACGATCGTGAAGAGCAGCCCGTAGAGCGTGATCGGGCTGATCCTCGGAAGGAAGCGGGTCTCGTACCACTCTCGGCCTTTGCGCTTGAGGCCGATCCTGCGGGTGACGAAGCCCGCGGTGAGTGGGATGCCAAGGAAGATCAGCACCGTCTTCGCGACCGCCCAAATGCCGACCTCGAAGCCCTGAGTGTTGAGGCCGAGCCACCCCGGCAGCACCGTCAAATAGAAGTAGCCGAGCAGCGAGTAGGCGGCGACCTGGAAGAGCGCGTTGAAGACGACCAGAAGCGCGGTGCGCTCGCGGTCACCCTTGGCGAGGTCGTTCCAGATCAGAACCATGGCGATGCAGCGCGCGAGGCCAACGATGATCACACCGGTGCGGTAGGCGGGCTCATGCGGCAAAAGCAGCCAGGCAAGCGCGAACATCAGTGCCGGGCCGACGATCCACGAGAGGAAGAGGGAGACTCCGAAGAAGAGACGGTCGTCGACGCCGTCGTGCTTCATCCGCCCGAGCTCCTCGTAGCGCACCTTCGCGAGGACCGGGTACATCATCAGCAGCAGGCCGACAGCGATCGGCAATGAGACGGTGCCGACCTGCAGCTTGTCGAGCCAGTCGTTCAGGGACGGGATGAGTCGGCCGAGCGCCAACCCGCCGACCATCGCGATCCCGATCCACACCGGCAGGAAACGGTCGAGCCTGGACAGCTTTGCGAGAACGGCAGCGTGTTCATCCGCAGGCAGAGGTGTCCACCTCCATCGCGTCGTCGAGCACGCCGCCGACGAGATCGCGCAGCTCCGCGAGACGCTCGCGACTCGCCCAGTAGCAGATACGCGGGCCCTCGATCTCACCCGCAATCAGCCCGGCGTCCTTGAGGACCTTCAGATGCTGAGAGACCGTCGCCTGCGCGAGCGACAGCTCGTCTACGAGCTCGCCGCAGTAGCAGGCGTCGCGGGCGAACAGCAGCCGCATGATCCGCACCCGCGCCGGATGTCCCAGCGCTTTCGCGATAACCGCGACCTCCTGCTCGACTGTCGTGTCGGTAGTGACCGTCACGAGGCCCGCGCCGCCGTGTGGTGCCGCGCCGACGCGGCGATCCCAACCGGGACGCCGCGCAGCGGCTTGACGTGCGGGATCCGGTGCGAGCATGCGTAGTGGGTGCCGCCGACGGCGAAGTCGTGCGCCTCGATCAGATGGTCGAGGCAGAGACCAACGCCGCAGTGGCTGCAAGCGCCTACGGCCGCAACCGTGTCATTCACCTTCGCGCACTCGAAACAGTTCATCGCAGACCTCCTGATCGTCAATCGCAGATCAACGATGACGCTGGGGTCCTTCCGTGGCATCCGCGCTCGGCCGTGAACTCCTGCGGAGTACTACCGAGATCGCGACAGCCATGCCCCGCACCGACATCCGTGTGGCAGCGGGACCTGAGCGAACGATGCTAAGCCGCAGCCGAATCCGTAGCGCTCCGGATGCGGGCCCAGGAGGTCCCGGCGACGCTAGGAGTATGGAAGGACACTCGTTGGGACGGCGCGCGGCGGCGGAGGCAGTCGCCTCCTCGCTTCTCATCTTCATCGGTGCCGGCTCGATACCGGCTCTGATCCTTCTCGACCACGGGTCCGGCGCGTTCAGCGGCCCCGACCTCGGCCTGGTCGCTCTCGCCTTCGGAGCCGTCGTCGCCGTCTGCGTCTACGTGCTCGGGCCGGTCTCCGGTCCGCACATCACCCCTGCGGTGACCGTCGCTTTCGCGGCAACAGGGCGGTTCCCCTGGCGGGAGGTGCCGGCGTACGTCGGCGCGCAACTCGGCGGCGCCACTGTTGGCGCAATGCTCATGTGGGGCGTCTTCGGCTCGCGGGGTACGCGTCTCGGCACGGGCTTCGGAATGGCCTACTTCGATCACGCGGTGATGAGCTGGGGCTCTGCCTTCCTCGCCGAGGCGCTCGCGACGGGGATCTTCCTCTTCGTCATCCTCGGCGCAATCGACCGCCACACCCCGCACACGGTTTCCGGCGTCCTGATTGGAATCGCGCTCGCCGCAATCGTGCTCGCCGTCGGGCCACTCACCGGGGCCGCGATGAATCCCGCACGCGTCTTCGGGCCGCTGCTCATGCAAACGGTCGACGGCTCGGGCGCGCACAACTGGCTTCAGTTCCTCCTGGTCTACACACCTGCGGAACTCGTTGGTGCCGCCGCCGGGGCCTTCGGCTACGACGCGCTCACGGGAAGAGCGCGGTCAGCGCGTCCCGCTCCTCCGCCGAAAGCGGAGTCTCCAGCGCGGCGAGCGCCGGCCGCAGCTGTTCCGGCCGGCGAGGCCCAATGACGACCGAGACGCGGTCGTCGGCGAGCAGCCAGGCGAGCGCGAGCGTGGCCATGTCGCCGCGGCGCTCGAGCTCCTCGAGCGCGTCGTAGACGCGGTCGGTGCGGAGGTGCTCGTACGGGCCGCCGCGCAGCGTCATCCGTGAGCCCTCCGGTGGTTCTTCGTCGCGGCGGTACTTCCCCGTCAGCCAGCCGCCACAGAGCGGGCTGAACGCCTGGAACCCGACGCCGTGCTCTCGGCAGAGCGGCAGCACGTCGTCCTCCACGTCGCGGTCGAGGAGCGAGTACGAGTTCTGCACGGCGGCGAACGCGCCTGCGGCAAGCCCCGCGCGCAGCTCCTCCCCGCCCACGTTGCTCAGCCCGTAGGCGCCGATCTTCCCGGCCGCGCCCAGCTCGTCGAAGACGCCTGCGACCTCGGCGACGGGCACGTCGGGATCCCACGCGTGCGTGAGATAGAGGTCGACGCGCTCGACACCGAGCCGCGCGAGGCTCGAGTCAATCTGCCGTCGGACGCGATCCGGGGCGAGGCCGTGGTCCTCGCCCGCGTCCATCGGGGCGAACGTCTTCGTCGTGATGCGCACGCCGTCGGGCCGGCGCGAGCGCAGCCACTCGCCGATGTAGGTCTCGCTGCGGCCGCCGCCGTACGCGTCGGCGGTGTCGAGCCACGTCAGACCCGCGGCGAAGGCCGCGTCGAGGAGCTCGAACGCCTGCTCCTGGTTCTCGCCCTGGCCGAAGAGCGACGGAGCGGAGCCGACGCCGCCGAAGCTGCCACAACCGAGAATGACGCGCGGGTAGGCTCGGTCCATGGCGGCGACCTTATTCGACGTCGCAGGCGCGCGAGCCCGCTTCTCGTCGCTCCGCGATGGCGGCTTCGTCTTCCTCGACGCGCCCGGCGGCTCGCAGGTGCCGGACGAGGTTGGCGACGCGATCGCGCGGACGCTGCGCGAGGCGAGCGCGAACAACGGCGCGCCGTACGCGACGAGCAAGCGCGTCGAGGCGATCTACGACCAGGCGCGCGTCGACGCGGGCCGCTTCCTCAACTGCTCGCCGGACGACGTGATCTTCGGCGCGAACATGACGACGCTCGACTTCATGCTCACGCGCACGGCTTCGCGCGACTGGAAGGAGGGCGACCGGATCCTCGTGTCGCGGCTCGACCACGACGGAGGCGTAGCTCCGTGGGTCGAGGTCGCCGCCGACCGCGGCTTCGAGATCGACTGGATCGACGTCACGCCCGAGCTTCGCCTCGACCTCGACGATCTCGCGCGCAAGCTCGACGACCGCGTGCGCGTCGTCGCCTGCGTTGCCGCCTCGAATGCCGTGGGGACGATCACCGACATCCCGCACGTCGCCGAGCTCGCGCACGCCGCCGGCGCGCTGTGCTGGGTCGACGCCGTCCACTACGCCGCGCACGAGCCGATCGACGTCCAGGCGCTCGGCTGCGACGTCCTCCTCTGCTCGCCGTACAAATATTGCGGCCCGCATCTCGGCCTCGCTTACGGACGGCACGAGCTGATGGAGTCGTGGCGCCCCTACAAGGCGCGCCCGGCGCCGATGGAGCCGCTCGGCCACCGGTTCGAGACCGGGACGCCGCCGTACGAGCTGCTCGCGGGCTTCTCGGCGACGATCGCGTATCTCGAGTCGCTCGGCGGGATGGCGACGCTCCGCGAATACGAGCGCACGCTCGGTGCGCACTTCCTCGAGACGCTGCCCGATTCGGTCACCGTGTACGGGCTACAGACGATGGAGGGTCGCGTCCCGACGTTCCTCCTCAACGTCGAGGGCGTCGACGCGGCGACGGTCGCGACAACGCTCGCCGACCGCGGCTACGGCGTCTGGGCGCACGACAACTGGTACTCGATCGGCCTGCCGTTCCCGTATCCGGGTGACGCGGTGCGCGTCGGCTTCATCCACTACAACACGGTGGAGGAAGTGGACGACTTCGTGGGCGAGCTGGCGAATTTCGCCAGCTAGTCCCTCAGTCGAAGAAAGCCCAGGGGCTCCAGAAGCGGATCTCGCGAAATGAGTCCCGCCGCGGCGGGTCGTAGACCGGCCGGCGAACGAACTCTTTCAGCAGGTACTCCTCGAGATCCCTCCCGTAGATGACGATGTCCGTCTGCATCACGGAGAAGACCGGATTGCCCGCCTCGAGCGGTTCATTCGGGATGCCGCGATGGATGTGGATGGGAATGAGCCGAGGGGCGTCGTCCAAGATCTCGGCCACACGCGCCCGCCTCGCGTGCGGATCGTCAGGCCGCGCGCCCCATTCCTCGGGCCAAGTGGCGTTGTTCTCGACATCGAAGACAAAGCCGTCGAACACAAACTCACGCCAATCGCGCATCGCCGCGCCCGGAGTGTTCCGCCAATCCGGAAACCCGCGTCCGACTGGCAGACAATCCATGAGGAACTTGGCGAGGTCCGGCGGAAAGGTGACACCGGCCGCGTCTTGGGCGCCCTCGAGCTCCGACGCCGTTAGCCCCGGGCTTCGGTTATCGGCGGGGAGGTAATCCGCTAGCAACATCAGGCCAGCAACCCCGCGAGCACCGCGGCGTCGATGTTGCCGCCGGACACGATGCAGACGCAGCGATCGTCGCGCTTCAGCGCGGCGGCGAGGGCGAGCGCTCCTGCTCCTTCGGCGACGACGTGCGCACGGGTGGCGAGGATGCGAACCGCCTCCACGGTCTCCTCAAGCGACACCGCCACGGCCTCGTCGACGACCTCGCAGGCCCGCTCGAACATTCCCGGGAGAAGCGCGCGGCCGCCGGCGCCGTCGACCCACGACGGCTGGAACTCGATCTCGCGCGGCTCGCCGTGCGCCAGCGAAGCCGTGAGCGGCGCGGCCGTCTCCGGCTCGACCGCGACGACGCGCACGTCGGGCCGCAGCGCCTTCAGCGCGCTCGCAATCCCGGTCGTCAGGCCGCCTCCGCCCCACGGGATGAGCACCGTGTCGAATGCGGGCGCGTCCTCGGCGATCTCGAGGCCGATCGTCCCGTTCCCCGCCATCACCGCCTCGTCGTCCACTGGATGGACGAAGAAGCCGGGCACGCCGTCGCGGCCGTGGTCGACCATCGCCTGCCACCACTCCTCGTGCGTCACCGGGATCACCTCGGCGCCGAGCGCCTCGACGCGGTCGAGCTTCGCTCGCGGCGCGTCGGCCGGGGCGATCACCCGCGCCGGGACTCCCACCTCGCGCGCCGCCCACGCGACTCCCTGCGCCATGTTCCCAGCGCTTGCCGTCACGACTCCGTCCGCGAGCTCGGACGCCGACGCCGCACGCACGGCCGACAGCGCACCGCGCAGCTTGAAGCACCCGATCGGCTGGAGGCACTCGAGCTTGAGCAGGATCCGCGGCTCCGGCGCAAACTCGATGAGCGGCGTGCGGAGAACGTCGTCGCCGATCCGCTCCCGCGCCCGGCGGATCTCCTCGAGCGCGATCACCTACTCGGACTCTTTGGCGAGCTCGGTCAGGTCGGTTCTGACCGTCCAGAGCTCGGGGAACATCTTGTGCTTGATCAGGCCGGCGAGGAGCTCGACCGGCGTGCCCTGTGTGCCGACGACGTCCTCGCCGATCACGCGGCCGACCATCTTCACGTGCCGGAACCGCCAGACGCCGACCTGCTCGTCCCAGTCGATGAGCGCCTCGGCGAGCTGGTACAGATCCTCGTGCTCGCGGCCCTGCGTGTAGACCTCGACGAGCGACAGCCCGCGCTCGCGGCGCAGCGTGTCGAACGCGCCCCAGAGCCCCGGCGAGACGCGGCGGATCTCGCGGAAGCCGGGCGAGTCGAAGCCGGAGCCGTGGCCGAGCACGCGGCGCACCTCCTGGTACTCCCACGGCGACATGAGCTCGAGGTGCTCGAGGAAGGACGTGACGTAACGCAGCGCGTGGTTCGCGCGGAAGAGGAGCCGCAGCGCTGCCGCCGTGTCGCGCGTCTCGATCAGCCGCGATGCCTCCTCCACCTCCGCGGTCGCGTGCTTGAGCCAGAGCTCCGACGACTGATGCACCGTCTGGAAGAGCAGCTCGTCGCGGTGCACCCACTCGTCCGGCCCCTTCTGGAGCGAGAGGAGCTCGTCGGTGCGGAGGTAGCGCTCGTAGTCGGACCCGCCAGGCCCGGGGAGGATCGGCTCGAACTCGTCTGCGTTCGGCGCTCCGCTCACACGGTCGAGCGTACTACGTCGAATCGACGAACCTTGAGTTCGACCGGCACGCCTTGGCGACGCCGTCGCCGGCCAAGTCTCAGCGGAGACGAGCGATCACTTCCGCGACGAAGTTGCTCCGTTCACGTGACGCTCTTCGTGATACGCCATGCCCTAGCCCCGGGTGGGAGGGGGTTTGGGATGGAAGCCAAGAGGTGTGCCCACACGACAGCCGGCGCCCAAGAGAAAGTCCCAGCGACGTCCCTAGCTAGTAGATCTTCATCGGGAGACCGGCGAGCGGGACGCCGCCGTCCTCCGTCACAAGCCACGTGTCCTGCATGTAGAGGCACTCGCTCCCGTCCGCCGAGATCGCGTGCGGGTGCATGGAGAAGACCATGTTCGCCTCGAGGACGGTGTCGATGCCTTCGCCGAGCCGCGGGTGCTCGATCATCGTCATCCCGATCGAGTGGCCGGTGACGTGGCCGAGGTGGTAGCCGCGCTCGGTGAAGCCCTGCGACACGGCGCGGTGGACATCGTGCGCGGTCGCGCCCGGACGCAGCGCGGTCTGCGCGACCTCGTAGTACTCGTCGTACGCCTCGAGCATCCGCTGCACTTCGGCGCTCGGTGTGCCGAGCGCGCGCGAGACCTCGACCCAGTGGCCGCCCGGGCCGGCGATCTCGAGGGACGGGACGGTGAACTCGCCGAAGACGGTGTCGTCGCGCGCGATCGCGAACTCGGCGCCGACGAGCACCATGTTCATCGTCAGCCGGCCGCAGCCGCCCGCGACGAACAGCTCCTCCGCGGGTGCCATCACCTTGGCGGCGGTCTTGCCGGGAGCCCACGCCTCGCGGAACGCGTGGAAGCCGGCGACGTTGATCGCGACGCTCTCGCGCACCGACTCGAGCTCGGCGTCGGATTTGACGGCGCGCGCGAGGTCGTAGCCCGCGTCCCAGTTCACGAGGTCGGCGACGGCCGCGAGCGGCGCGTAGTCGCGCACAGTCATCGCGTAGTCCAGCCCGTACACGCCGACGCGCTTGCCGCGCAACGTGTCCGCGAGCCAGTCGCCGGGGCGGTCGACGAAGACCTGCTCGGCGATCTGCGAGTCCCCGTGCTCGCCGACGTAACGCGCCTCGGTCGGGAAGACGATCGCGGGATCGCCGTCCACCGGCAGGACGACGTACGCGTAGCGGTGGACGATCTGGAATCCCGACAGGTACGTGACCGCGCCCTCGAAGCCGGTGTACTCGGAGCCGCAGACGAGCGCGGCGTCGAAGCCGTCCCGCTCGAGCGCGGCGCGCACGCGCGCGTGGCGTTGCGTCAGCTCTGCGTCCACGATGCCTCCACTCCTTTGATGAGCGCCCAGATCGCCTCGTTGAGCGGGGTCGGGACGCCGGTCTCGCGGCCGAAGCGGACGATGCCGCCGTTCAGGAAGTCGACCTCGGTCGGCCGGCGAGCCTCGACGTCCTGGAGCATCGACGCCTTGTGGTCGTACGCGACCTCGGGCTTCGCGGCGTGGTCGATGAGCTCCTCGGGGTCGGCGTCGAGCTCGATGCCCTGCGCCGCCGCGACCGCCTTGCCCTCGGCGACGAGGCCGGAGACGAGCGCGCGCAAGTCAGAGCGCTCGCAGACGCGGCCGTGCGTCAGGCCCGTCAGCGCGCCGATCGGATTCGTCGACGCGTTGAAGATCACCTTCCGCCACTGCGGCCCGCGCGCGTCGGCGACCGCGTGCGCGGGCATCCCCGCGCGACTGCACGCGTCGGCGAGACGCTCGACGGCAGCGAGCGGCGTGCGGTCGTCGTACGGCCCGAAGGTCGTGTCGCCCTGAACGTCCCACTGGACGTGTCCCGGCTCGAGGAGCTTGCCCGCCGGAAAGGTCGTCCCGCGAATGACGCGCGCGACGTGCGCGGCGAGCGTCTCCTCGTTGCCGAGGCCGTTCTGGACCGTCGCGACGCAGCCCTCGGCGAACGCGTGCGCCGTCGCGGCGATCGCCGGCTCCGTGTGCATCGCCTTCGTCGCGACGATGCCGAAGTCGCACGGCGGAATCGCGGCGGGATCGGCGGTCGCGCGGGGGCGCGCGGTGACGTCCTCGGCGCCGGTGAGTCGCAGGCCGTCGCGGTTGATCGCGGCGACGTGGAGCTCGTTGAGGTCGAACGCCCAGACCTCGACGTCGCCGAGCAGCGCGAGGTTGGCCGCGAACAGCGAGCCGACCGCACCGCAACCGACGACCGCGATTCTCATTCCGAGTAGCTCGCCTCCCTCGCCTTGACGAGCCTATAGAGCGCCTCGTGAAGCGGCACCGCGACGCCGTGGCTCCGTGCCTCGCGGACGAGCGCGCCGTTGATCGACTCGAGCTCGGTCGGGCGGCGCGCCTCGACGTCCTCGAGCATCGACGGAAAGTGGCGGTCGCCGCGCTCGGTCGCGAGGACGTTCATCTCCCACGGGTCGTCGTGCATCTGGACGCCGGCCGCCACCGCCACGGCGCGGCCCTCGTCGACGAGGTCCCGGACGAGATGGCCGAGATCGGAGAGCCGCTCCGTCTCGGCGAAGTGGAAGTCGTGCGGGAGGCACGTGAGCGCCGCGACACCGTTCACCGTCGCGTTGAAGACGAGCTTCGACCACTGCGCCGGGCGGAGGTCGTGGAACGCCTCCGCCTTGAGGCCCGCCGACTCGATGAGCTCGGCGACGCGCTGCGCGTCTGCTTCGGTCGTCTCCCGGTACGGCCCGATCCAAGTGGCGGTGTCGAGGACGTACTCGACATGGTCGTCGGCGTGGCGGGTGCCGCTCATGAAGGTGACGGCGGAGAGGAGCGGCCAGTCGCCGTGCGTGGCGACGACGTCTTCCGCGCCTAAGCCGTTCTGGATCGTCATCACCGTCGCGCCCGGCAGCCGGCCTTCGAGCGTGGCGGCGAGCGGCTCGAGGTCGGTGCCCTTGCACGCGAGGATCGCGAGCTCGGTCTCCTCCGGCAGGCGGAACGGGTCGGCGGTCGCCGCGAGCGTGGCCGTGAAGTCGGAGCGGCCCGAGACGCGCAGACCGTTCTCGCGCAGCGCGGTCGCGTGCTCCTCGCGCCGCGTGAGCACCGTCACGTCGGCGACTTGTGCGAGGTGCCCGGCGAGGAGGCTGCCGATCGAGCCCGCCCCGGCGACGACGACCTTCGTCACGACTCGGCCAGCTCCCGGAACTCGTCGTCGGTGACGAGGCCGCGTTTGCGGGTGCCGAGCTCCTTCACCTTGACGAGCAGTTCCGCGCGCTTCTCCTCGGAGACGTCGAGGCCGAGCTCCTCCGCCTTGATCCGGATCGAGTCGAGGCCGCTCTTCTTGCCGAGGACGATGCCGCGCTCGGCGCTGACGAGCTCGGAGGCGTACGGCTCGATCGACGGCGGATCGTGAAACTGCGACGCGACGGCGCCCGACTCGCGGCGGAAGAGCGTCTCGCCGGTGAGCGGCTTCCACGGCGCTAGGCCGTAGCCCGACAGCTCCTGAACGCGGGTCGCCACTTCGCGGATCCGATCGAGGCGCAGGCCTGCCTCGACGCCGTAAAGCGCGCGCAGCGCGAGCGCGATCTCGCCGAGGTCGGCGTTGCCGGCGCGCTCGCCCATGCCGTTGATCGTCCCGTGGATCCAGGTCGCGCCGGCCCGCACCGCCGCGACTGCGGATGCGGTGGCGACGCCGAAGTCGTTGTGGCCGTGGAAGTGGACGGGCACCTCCGCGCCGACCGCCTCCACCGTGCGACCGACGAGCTCGGCGACCGCCTCGGGCGACGCGATCCCCAGCGTGTCGACGACGACGACCTCCCGCGCGCCCGCCTCGACCGCGGTGGCGTAGACACGCGTGTAGAAGTCCGGCTCGGCGCGGGTCGAGTCGACGCCGAAGAACGCCGCGCGGATGCCGTGCTCGGCGGCGAAGCGCATCGCGGCCGTGATCCGGCCGAGCATCGTCTCGCGGTCGACCCCGATCGCGTCGAGCTTGAGGTCGGAGATCGGCGACTCGATCACGCTCGCCTCGACGCCGAGCTCGACGAGCAGCTCGAGGTCGGCGGGGACGGCGCGAGAGAAGCCCCAGATCTCGGCCTTCAGCCCGGCGCTCGCGACGAGCTCGACGGCGCGCCGGTCGTCGTCGGAGACGCGCGGGAAGCCGGCCTCGATCCGCTCGATCCCGAGGCCGTCGAGCAGCCGCGCGATCTCGAGCTTGTCCTCGGGCGAGAGCACGACGCCGACCGTCTGCTCTCCGTCGCGGAGCGTCGTGTCGTAGAGGCCGACGCGCCCGCCGATGCGGTGCGCGTCGTTCAGCGAACCGGTCCAGATCAGGTCGGACATGCGACCACCCCGTCGGGGAAGGGCGAGAGCTTCTCGACGCCGTCCGCGGTGACGAGGAAGTTGTCCTCGACGCGCAACCCGCCGCCGCCTTCCCAGTACACGCCGGGCTCGACCGCGAGCACCATGCCCTCGGCGAACTCGCCGCCGCCGGCCTGGTGCGGGTACGGCGGCTCGTGCGCGCGAGCGCCGACGCCGTGGCAGATCGGGTGCGTCGGGGCGATCCGCTCGCGGACCTGCCGGTCGAGCTCCGCCATCGATGCACCGGGCCGGATCGAGGCGAGCGCTTCGCCGTAGATCTCCAGCAACCGCGCTTCGAGTTCGGCGTACTCGGGCGTCAGCTCGCCGATCACGAGGTTCTTCGTGTGGTCGGCCCAGTAGCCGTCGGCGCAGACCCAGATCTCGAAGAGGACGGGCTCGCCCTCGACGACCGGAAGATCGCCGGTCGCGGTGAATGTCTTGATCCCGCTCCCGGCCCAGACGAGCGAGAACGGCAGCGCGAGCTCGACCTTCCCCTGCCAGCCGGTGCCTTCGCCGTGGACGAAGCCCTGCCAGAGCGCAGCGGCCTCCGCCTCGCGCATCCCGGGCCGGAGGAGCCCGCGGACGTGCTCCATCGCGGCGGCGGCGATCTCGTTCGCGAGGCGCATTCGCTCGATCTCCTGCGCCGTCTTGATCGCGCGCGCCCGGGCGAGGAGCGGCGCCGCGTCGCCGGAGCCGGGGAACGCATCGAACCACGCCGCCGTGAACGTCGTCGGCTCGCCGACCATGCGGTCCGAGGCCTGCGTCCCGAGCGAGAGCTCGAGGCCGACGCGCCCGTACCAGCCCGCCGCCTCGGCCGCCGCCTCGGCCGCGGCCTCGAGTGTCCGCGCGAGCGGTGGGCGGGGATCCTCCGGGTCGTAGCCCTTGATGAAGCGGACGTCCTGCGTCCACGCCGTCCGCGCCGCGTCCTCCTCCGACGCCTCGATCGTGATCAGCACCGGTTCGCCCTCGCGCGGGAAGACGCACGCGTCGTAACCCTTCATCCCCCAGAAGTTCGTGAGGTAGAGGACGTTGTCGGGTGCGCGGACGACGAGCGCGTCGAGCTCCTCCTCTGCCATGAGCTCGCGGACGCGCGCGAGCTTCGCGTCATCTCGAGGCCAACTCATGCAACCGTCCCGTCAGCCGCAAGATTTCCCCTTCTTCGACGCTCGAGACGCATCCCGGACACAGGTTCCGCGATACCGTCGGCTCCGAGGGAGGCGGGTAAGAGCCCCACCCAGGGTGGGGGGTACGACGTGAGAACCGCGCCGCCGGCCATGGCCATCAGTCGCCCCAGGGGCGGATGCGCGGCCGCGCGGGCTCGCCGTGGCCCTCCTCCCATGAGATGACGGGATTGCGCAGCACGCCGATCCCTTCGACCTCGGCTTCCACGACGTCGCCCGGCTTGAGGTAGAGCGCCGCACGCTCCTCCTCCGATTTGAAGCCGGCCACGCCCGCGACGGTGCCGGTCGAGAGGACGTCCCCGGCTGAGTAGCCGAGCGCCGAGAAGTTGCTGAGGATCTCGGGGATCGTCACGCTCATCCGGCTCGAGTGCGACTCCTGCCGTGTCTCGCCGTTGACGCGCAGCTCCATGCGGAGGTTGTGCGGGTCGGGGATCTCGTCGGGCGTCACGATCCACGGCCCGAGCGGGCAGAAGGTGTCGATCGCCTTGCAGAAGCTGAACACGCCGGAGCGCATCTCGCCGCGCTGGATGTCCCGCGCGGTGATGTCGTTGAAGATCACGTAGCCGCCGATGTAGTCGGCCGCCTCCTCGGGTGTGAACCACTTGCCGGCCCTCCTGAGGACGACGGCGAGCTCGAGCTCGTAGTCGAGCTCCTCGGTGAGGTGCTCGGGATAGACGATCGGCGCGTCGGGGCCGATGATCGCGTCGACGTTCTGGAAGAAGTTGATCCACGGCGCGATGCGGTGCGACCAGGCGACGTTCTTCGACTCCTCCTCGTGCTCGCGGAAGTTCCCGGCCGTGTGGAAGAACTTCTTCGGGACGATCGGCGCCTCGAGCTTCGCCTCGGCGAGCGGCGTGCGGCGGCTGCTCTCGTGCGCGCCGCCGGCCTCGAAGTACTCACGCATCGAACGGATGTCGAACTCGACGATCTCGTCCCCGTCGACGCGGCCGACCTTCCCGCCGTTGAAGGTGACTAGCTTCACGCTCCCAACCTGTCCCTTCGGGACTCGTCCGGTGTCAGACACCGGACATGTCCGCCGGAGACGTGTCCAACGGCGATTTGCAGCCGCTTTCCGTTACGGCCATGTCTCGGCTGAACATCGGCCGGTGTCAGACACCGGACGTGGCTCATTGAGACACCCCGCAAACGGCCATTGCGACCCGCGCGTAGACCTCGGCCGTCTTGACGAGGCCGTCGATCTCGAGGTTCTCGCCGAGCTCGACGTCCATCAGACCGGTGGATGTGCCGTAGTTGACCGTCGGGACGCCGTAGCGCGTCAGCGCCGACGCGTCGCTGAACCAGCGCGTCACGTCGCGGCCTGGCGGCTCGCCCCACACCTCGGCGTGCGCCGCGTCGATCGCGGCGACGAGCTCGTGACCCTGCGCGATCTCGGCGCCGGGCGCGGTGACGTAGACCTCGCCCTCGATGCCGTAGTCGGGGAACCGCTCGTCGAGGCCGCGCACCATCTCGAGCACCTCGCCGCGCGCTGTCGCCATCTCCTTCGTCGGCGGCACGCGGACGTCGAGGAAGAGATCGGTGTGGTGCGGCGTGCGCGAGACCCGCCAGCCGAAGCCGCCCTCGATCGCGCCGACGTTGACGATCGCCTTCGCGCCGCGATACGCGTTCGCCGGATCGTCCTCCCACGTCGGGATCCACTCGAGCACCGCGTCGAGCACGTCGTGAGCGCGGAGGATCGAGTTCTCGCCGCGCTTGCCCTCACTGAACGCAGTGTGGATGAAATTGCCCTGGACGCGGATCCGCAGCCAGAGCGCGCCGAAGTGGCCGAGCACCACCTTCCCCTCGGTCGGCTCGCCGAGGAGACACATGTCGGCGACGCCGCCATGCGAGACGAGGTACCTGGTACCGGCCGCGTAGCCGCGGAACTCGCCGCCGGTCGCGTCGCGGTACTGCGTCTTCTCGATCTCCCCGCAGACCGCCGCGAGGAGGACGTCGCCGCGCAACCGGACACCCGCGTCCTGCAGCGCACGCACCGCCTCTACGTAACACGCGAGCGCGCCCTTCATGTTCGAGATGCCCAGGCCGTAGAGGCGGCCGTCCTGAACGAACGCCGCCGGCTGGAAGCCGGGGACGTCGCGTAGCCACGGCTCGCGGCCCGAGTACGAGGTGTCCATGTGGCCGTTGAACATCAGGGACTTCCCACCGCCCGCGCCCGCCCACGTGCCGAGCGCGTTCGCGCGCCCGTCCTCGACCTGCTGCCACTGCACCTGGAGCCCCATCTCCTCGTAGAGCTCGACCATCAGCCGCGCCATGCCCTCCTCGTCGCCGGTGAAGGAGTGGACGCCGATCATCTTCGACGCGGTATCGACGAGCCTGGCTCTGTCGATTTTCAGGGGGTCGATGTTCATCCGCGGACGTATGGCAGGACTTCCTGACCAAAGAGCCGGATTTGCTCGAGCCGATTTGCGCCCCACAGCTCGAGCATCACGTGCGAGCAGCCGGCGTCCTTGTACTCCTCGATCGCCGCGATGCAGTCGGCCGGCGTGCCGGCGATCGGGCGGCATTTGTCGAGCAGCACGTCGGAGACCTGCGCCTTCGCCGCGAGCCGCCCGCCCTGCTCCATCGCCTCCGCCACGGGACGGATCTCGTCCTGCTCGATCCCGGCGAGGTCGAGGAGCGTGTCGGCGGCGCCCTGAATGTTCTGCACCTTGTTTGCGAGGTACATCCCCGCGATCTCGCGCGCGCCGTCGCGGCCCGCGTCGCGGTCGGTGGCGTGGATCGAGGCGACGACCGTGCAACCGAGATCGATCTCCTCGCCGACGTTGCCGCGCGAGTAGCGGACGAACGCTGGTGTCGTGATCGACGGAGTGAGGCAGCCGTCTGCGATCTCGCCGGCGAGCTGCTGCATCTTCGGCGCAGTCGCCGCGACGTAGACCGGCGGCACCTCGCGCGGCGCGTGCGCGTCGGCCGCCATCGCCGGCACATCGGCGCTCCACGTGTCGCCGTCGTAGTCGAACCGCTCGCCGGAGAGGACCCCGCGCACGATCGTCACTGCGTCGCGCATCGGCCCGAGCGTCTTCTTCGTCTGCGTCTTCGTGTTGTTGAGGAAGATCTTCGACGTCCCGAAGCCGAGGATGAACCGCCCCGGCCCTGCCGCCTCCTGCACGACCCGCGCGTCCATCGCCGCCTGCACCGGATGGCGCGTCGACGCCGCGATGATCCCCCAGCCGATCGTGAGGCGCTTCGTCTCGCGGCCCATCAGCGCGGCGACACCGGTGGAAGAGCGCGCCTCCATGCCGTGCTTGCGCCACCACGGATACGCCTCGGCGAGCCAGATCGTGTCCATCCCCGCCTCGTCCATCGCGCGCGCGGACGCGAGCATCTCGTCGAGCGGCTCCATCGTGAGCTGCATCACGCCAATCCGGAACGGTGCCGGCGGCACCACTACTGCTGCTGCTGCTTCGCGGCCTGGACTTGCGCGTCGAGCGCGGAGAGCACGTGTTGCACCTGCTGATTGACGATCGGCTGGAGGACGCGCTGGCCCATCGAGCCGACCGGGCCGAGGATGTGGACGTCCGCCGACCACGCCATCGACGTGCCACCGCCGTCGGGCGCGTCGCCGAGCGTGAACGACGTCTCCATGTTCATCATCGCGCCGACGCCGTGGCCCTTCACCGCGAGCTTCGCGAACTCCGGCTCGCGCTCCTCGATCTTCTCCATGTCGACTTTCATCTTCAGACCGCCGAGCCCGAGCGGGATCTTGACGTTGGCCGTCCAGTGCCGGTCGTCGTGGATGTCGAAGGTCTCGACGCCGGGCATCGTCTTCGCCATCGAGGCCGGGTCGTTCATGACCCGCCAGACGACATCGCGCGGCGCGTCGAACACCTTCTCGCCGGAGACGTTCACTGCAGCATCTGCCAGACGCGCTGGTACGGGTTGTGGCTCTGCTTGACCTGGACGCCGGTCGCATCCTGAATCGCTGCGCAAATGGCGTGGATGCCGGCGCCGCCGCCCTCGCCCATCCCCTTCGTGCCGAGCGGCGTGAACGGCGACGGGCTCTCGATCGCGCCGGTCGCGAGCGGCGGCATGTCGAGCGCGTGCGGGACGTGGTAGTCGTAGAAGTTGGGCGTGAGGAGGTTCCCGTCCTCGTCGTAGGAGAAGACCTCGTGCATCGCGGCGCCGATCGCCTGCGCGGTCGCCCCCATCACCTGGCCCTCGACGATCTGCGGGTTGATCCGATTGCCGCAGTCGTCGACCGCGGCGTAGTCGACGATCTCGTAGTAGCCCGTCTCGGGATCGACCTCGACGACGGCGACGTGGATCTGCGCGGCGTACGTCAGCGTGAGGTTGCCGAACTTCTTCTCGATGTCCGGCACCTGGAACGGCGGCCGGTAGACGTAGCGGCAGTTGAGCGTGACGTCGAGATCCTCCGGCAGGCCGGCGTTGTTCGCGTTGATGATCGCGCCGCACGCCATGAACGGGAGGAACGCGTCGGGGCTCTCCTTGATCCGGATCCCCCCGTCGGCAAGCTCGAGCGCCTCGGCCGGCACGCCCCCGAAGACGGCGCCGGCGAGCTTGAAGATCTCGTCGCGGAGCATCTCCGTCGCGCCCTTGACGGCGCCGAGCCCTGTGACCGCGAACTGGCTCGCGTAGGTGCCGGAGAAGCCCGCGTGCGAGTTCCAGTACGAGTCATGTCCCGCACGCACATGAACATCGTCGGGCGAGCACTTGAGGATGTCGGCGACGACCTGTGCCGCAGTCGTCTCGTGTCCCTGCCCCTGCGGCGTCGTGCCGAGCGTGACGACGATCTCGCCGAAGATGTCGAGCTTGACCGTCGCGACCTCGTTGTTGCCGGAGAACTGCAGCTCCGGGTTGATCATCCGCGACTGCCCGAAGTTGTTCGTGCCGGAGTCGAGCGTCGAGCCGATCCCGACTCCGAGGAGCTTCCCGTTCGCCTTCGCCTGCTCGCGGCGCGCGCCCAATCCGTCGTAGCCGATCAGCTCGAGCGCAAGGTCGAGCATCCGCGCGTAATCGCCGGAGTCGTAGACGCAGCCGTTCGGCGTCTCGTACGGCATGTCCTCGGCGCGGATGTAGTTGCGCTTCCGCACCTCGACCGGGTCGAGGCCGAGCTCGTGCGCAACGATGTCGACGACGCGCTCGGTGAACCAGAGGTGCTGCATCCGCGAGTAGCCGCGGTTCGGGGAGACGGGCGCCTTGTTCGTCGCGACCTGCGTGAACTCGAGCTCGATGTGGCGCCATCTGTACATCCCGGGCGTGACCTGCGCCCAGATCACGCCGCCGAGCGGCTCGTAGCGCAGCCACGCGCCGGCGTCGTCGAGCGCCTTCGTCTTGAAGCCGAGGAGCGTCCCGTCGTTGGAGACGGCGACCTTCGTGTCGCTGAACCAGCGCTCGTTCCCGTGCGACATCGACATGTGGAAGTCGGTGCGCCACTCCGTCCACTGGATCGGCCTGTTGAGCTTGCGGGCGAGGAGACAGCAGACGACGAGCTGCGGATGCGACGTGATCTTGTTGCCGAAGCCGCCGCCGATGTCCTGCGTGACGAAGCGGAGCTTGTCGAGCCCCACCTTCATCGCCGGCCCCATCATGATCGCGGCGAAGCCGGGGAACTGGTTGTTCGTGTGGAGCGTCCACTGCTCGACGCCGCGGTTGAACTCGACGAGCGCGCCGTCGCACTCGAGCGGCGTCGAGTTGAAGCGGTGGAAGTGGAGCTCGTCGATCGCGATCACGCGATCCGCCTCGGCGAAGGCCGCGTCGACGTCGCCCCACGAGTAGAGCCCCGACCACATGAGGTTCCCGCCGGCGTCGTCGTGGAGGACGGGCGCGCCGGGCTTCTGCGCCTCGCGCGCGTCAACGAGCGCCGGCAGCGGCTCGTACTCCACTTCGACGAGCTCGGACGCGTCGCGGGCGAGCTCGCGCGTCTCGGCGACGACCGCGACGACCGCCTCGCCGACGTAGCGCACCTTGCCGACTGCGAGCGCGTAGTCCTTGATGTTCGCGCCGGGCGCGCTCGAGATCTGGAAGAACGGATCGGTGAGCGCCGCGACCTCCTCGCCGGTCAGCGTCCCGTAGACGCCCTCGACCGCCTCCGCCGCGGAGACGTCGATGCTCGTGATGTGCGCGTGCGCGTACGGGGAGCGGACGAAGTGGAGGTAGCCCATCCCGTGCCGCTTGATGTCGTCGACGAAGACGCCCTCACCCTGGAGGAGCCGCTTGTCCTCCTTGCGCTTGATGCTCTGGCCGCCCCAGCCCTTCTGCACCTCGACGGGCGCCGGCGCGACGGTCGTCGTCGAGCTCTCCGTCACTTCCCCACCGCCTTCACGGCCTCGACGATGTTCCAGTAGCCGGTGCAGCGGCAGATGTTGCCCTGCAGCGCCTTCTTGATCTCGTCCTCGCTCGGGCTCGGATTCTCCCGGAGGAGGGCCGTCGCGGACATGAGCATCCCGGGCGTGCAGTAGCCGCACTGGAGCGCGTGGTGCTCGTTGAACGACTGCTGGAGCGGCGTCAGCTCGCCGTTCTCAGAGATTCCCTCGACCGTCTCGATGCTCGCGCCGTTCGCCTGAACCGCGAGGAGCATGCAGCACTTCACGAGCACGCCGTCGACGAGGACCGAGCAGGCGCCGCAGTTCCCGGTGTCGCAGCCGATGTGGCTGCCCGTCAGGTCGAGGTCGTCGCGGAGGAAGTGGATGAGGAGCTTGCGCGGCTCGACGTCGCGCGCATAGGTCGTGCCGTTGACGGTGACCGAGACGTCCATTACCGCGAGGCCGCCTCCTCCGCAGCGCGGGTCGCGACGACGGTCGCCAGGTGAAGCCGATACTCGGCGCTCGCGTGGACGTCGGACGGCGGCTCGAGGCCCGCGGCGCGCACAGCGTCCGCGACACCGTCCGGCGAATCGGCGGTGACGACGACCGGCACCGCGTCGACGCAGCCGAGCGCGACACGAACGGAGCCGTTGACCGTGGCCGCGGCGTTGGCGATGCACGTCCCCTCGGCGCCGAGCGTGACCGCGGCGAAGCCATCCTTCTTCCCGGCCGGGATCGAGATCTTCGTGAGCAGCTCGCCCGGCCCGGCCGCGGTCATGTACACGCCGAGGAAGAACTCCTCGGCCGGAACCTCTCTCGTCCCGCCGGCGCCGAGCACGGTCATCGTCGCGCCGACGGCGACCATGAGCGGTGGCAGGTGGTTCGTCGGATCGTTCGAGCAGACGTTGCCGCCGATCGTCCCACGGTTCCGCACCTGGACATCCGCGATCGTCGCGCACACCTCGCCGAGAATGGGGCGCGCCTTCGCCTCGGCCGAGCGCATGATCTCGGTGTACGTCGTCATCGCACCGATCGTCAGCGTCCCGTCGCCGGCGAGTTCGATCCCCTTGAGCTCGCGCAAGCCATTGAGATCGACGAGCATGTCCGGAGAGGCTGCGCGTGCCTTCATGACGTTGATCAGCGTCTGACCGCCGGCGAGTGCACGCGCGCCGTCGTTCGCGGCGAGCAGCTCTAGCGCCTCGGTCACAGACCCCGGCTTCGCGTACTCGACCTCGCGCAGCAACATGGCCGCGATCCTATAGAGAGGCGTGAATCCGGGTCTTTGCGTCCCTCAGCCGCCCGCCGTCGCGGCCGGAGCGCGCGGCGATGATCTCCCCGAGGATCGAGACCGCGGTCTCGGAAGGCGTGCCTGCGCCGATGTCGAGGCCGGTCGGCCCGGAGATCCGGTCGAGCTCGTCGTCGGCCACGCCGTCCTCCCGCAGGAGGCCGCGCCGCCGCTCCTGGTTGCGATGGGAGCCGATCCAGCCGACGTAGAAGGCGCCGCTCGCAAGCGCGCCGCGGATCATCGGCAGGTCGAACTTGTCGTCGTGCGTGAGGATGACGACCGCCGTACCGAGGTCGGGTTGGGCATGAGTGAGCGCCTCCTCCGGCCACATCGGCAGGAGCTCGTCGGCGCTCGGGATCCGCTCGGGCGTGAGGAAGCTCGCCCGCGCATCGGCGACCACGGTGCGCCAGCCGAGCAGCTTCGCCGCGCGACAGAGCGCCTCGGCAGTGTCGGTTGCGCCGTAGACGAAGAGGCGCGGCGGCGGCGCGGAGACGTCGGCGAGGACAGTACGGTCGCCGAGCTTCAGGACGTGACTCATCCCGCGTCGGCGCGCGGCCTCGATGAGCTGCGGATCGTCGAGCTCATCGCCGACGCCCTCGCCGGCGACGACCACGAGCCGAACATCCGCTTGTGACAACTCGTCACTTGCGAGTTCTTCGACGAAGACGTCGATCTCGCCGCCGCACGGCAAGCCGATCTCGAACGCCATGTCGTCGGTGATGCCGTACGTCAGCAGTCGCGGCGCGCCGCCGGCGAGCACCTCCTGCGCGGCGAGGACGACGTCGTTCTCGACGCAGCCGCCGGAGACGGAGCCGATGAGGTCGCCGCTGTCACTGACGTAGAGCTTCGAACCGACCGGCCGCGGCGCCGACTGCCGCGTTGCGACTACCGTCGCGACGGCGACCTTGCGCCCAACCTCGCGCCAGATCGTGACCATCTGCAGCTGATCGTCCACGCCGCTTCAATCTAGCCATGCCGCGCCACCGAGACAGAGAGCGCCTGCGCGAGACGTTCGGCACTGTCGCCGAGCAGTACGACCGCGCGCGGCCGTCGTATCCCGATGCGATCTTCGACGACCTCGCCGAGATCGCAGGCCCACGGCCGGGCTCGCGCGTCGTCGAGGTCGGGCCCGGCACGGGCAAGGCGACGGTCGAGCTCGTCCGCCGCGGCTACGCCGTGACCGGTGTCGAGCTCTCCGCGGATCTCGCCGAGGTGGCACGCCGCAACGCTCCCGGCGCGGAGATCGTCGTCGCGAACTTCGAGACCTGGGAACCCGCGGCGGCCGGGTACGACGCGATCGTGGCCACGGCGGCGTACCACTGGATCGCTCCGCAGCTCCGCTACGCGAAGCCGCTCGCCCTGCTGAAGCCCGGAGGCGCCCTCGCGGTCGTCCACGGGTGGCACGTCTTTCCGCCCGACGGCGACCCGCTCTGGGCGGAGGTGCAGGAGGACTACGACGCCGTCGTGCCGCACCCCGACAACGGACCGCCGCCGGCGCCCGGGGAGATCGCCGACGAGTGGGGAGACGAGTTCCGCGCCTCGGGGGTGTTCGAGCGCGTCGAGGCGCGACGTCACCTGCAGCGGCTCGTCTACACGGCGGACGAGTACGTCGACGTGCTCGGCACGTTCTCCGACAACCTCGCGCTGCCGGCCGCCCAGCGCGACGAGCTCTTCCGCCGCATCCACGCCCGCATCGCCGAGCGCCCGGGCGGGACGGTGACGAAGCACTACCTCCTCGAGCTGACGCTCGGGCTGACTCCAGCGTAGAACTCCCCTCACCGGAAGGGTAGTTTTGACAACCGTGGAGCACTGGATGCAGTCCGAGGATGACGGCGCGGCCGTCACGCAACCGCTCATGCGCTGTCCCGAGTTCGAGCAGCGCCTCCTCCGGCTCGAGCCGCAGGATGCCGTCCGGTGCGACCGCGAGCGCGACGAGGTGCTGTACGTCCTCGCCGGCGCCGGCAGCGTGACGGTCGGCAGCGAGAGCCACGACGTCGCGGAAGGCGAAGCGATGTTCGTCGCGCGCGGCACCGCGTGGAGCGTCGACGAGGCGGACGGCCTTCGGATCCTCTCCGTGCTCGTCGAGGATCCACTTCCGGCCGACACGACGCACGCGGTGATCGGGACGGGCGAGCGCGGCGTCGCGACGGCCGGCCGCGAGTTCGACCTCTTTGCGTGTCCGGACAACGGTTGCGCGTCGGTCACGCAGTTCGTCGGCCACATCCCGCCCGGGCGTGCGCCGGACCACTTCCACCTCTACGACGAGGTCGGTTACATCCTCGACGGCGAGGGCGCCTTCCACGTCGGCGACGAGAGCGCACCGCTCCGCCCGGGCTCGTGCTTCCACTTGCCGGCGCGGCTCGTCCACTCGCTCGAGAACTTCGGCCCGGGCGAGATGCAGGTGCTCGGCGTCTTCCGGCCGGCAGGCTCCCCGGCCAAGGCGTACTACCCCGACGGCACCGCCGCGGCAGTACCGGTGCAGTCCTAATGCCGCACATCGAGCGCACCGCGCACGTTCGGTGGGACGGGAACGTCGCCCGCGGCGCCGGATTGCTCGACGCGGCGAGCGGCGCGTTCGCGCAGCTTCCGTTCACGCTGCCGTCCCGCATCGGCACATCCGGCGGGAAGACGAGCCCCGAGGAGCTGCTCGCCGCGGCGCACGGCGGCTGCATCACGATGTCTCTCGCCGGCGTTCTGAGCGGCGCCGGCACGCCGCCCGGTCATCTCCAGACGACCGTGACGATCCACATGGACGAGGTCGAGGGCCAGGGCCATCAGATCGTCGGGGCGGTCGTCGAGTTCGTCGTCGAAGCCGACGGCGTCGACGACGCAGCGCTGCAGGCGGCGGTGAGCGAGGCGGATGACGGCTGTCCGTTCTCCGCGCTCCTCAAGCGCGCCGGCGCGACGGTGGACGTCTCGGCCCGCCTGGCGTGAGCCTGCTCGACGTGAAATTTCTAGACCTGGCCGCGCGCCGGCGGACGCACAAGGCGTTCGGGCCGGATCCCGTGCCGCGCGAGACGCTGCTCGAGATCCTCGAGGCTGCGCGCTTCGCGCCGACGCATCACATGACCGAGCCGTGGCGCTTCCGCGTGCTCGGCCCCGAGACGCTCGCCGCGCTGAAGGACGTCGCGGGAGAGAAGGAGGCCGCGAAGCTCGAACGCGCGCCGACACTCGCCGTCGCAACCGCGGTGCTCACCGGCGACCTCATCCAGGACGAGGAGGACGTCTGTGCAACGGCAGCTGCGATCGAGCTCGTCCTCCTCGCGGCGACCGAGCGCGGGCTCGCGACGTACTGGCGGACCCCGCAGGTGCTTCGCACGCCGCCCGGCCGCGCGGCCGTCGGGATTCCGGACGGGGAGCGCTTCCTCGGGCTTCTCCACTTCGGCACGCCGGCGCGCGAGCCGGCCCCGCGCGAGCGGCAGCCCGTCTCCAGCTACGTCGAGTTCGTAGCCTAGGAAGTCGCCGCGTCGCCGGGGCGCGGCTCATCGACGCCGGACTCCGAAGTGCCGACGACGGACGGCTTCGGCGGGCGGAGATAGAGGAACTCGTACAGGAGCGCGGCGACGACGCCACCGGCCGCCGGCCCTGCCCAGTAGATCCACCAGCCCGACCACATGTTGCCGGCGAGCTCCGGCCCGAGCGCGCGCGCCGGGTTCATCGCGGCGCCCGTCAGCGGGCCGCCCATCAGGACGTCGATCGTGATCGTGAGCCCGATCGCGAGCCCCGCGATCGACTTGAACGCGCCGCGCGGGTCGACCGCCGTCGCAAAGACCGCGAAGACGAGGAAGAAGGTCATGATCAGCTCGAGGACGAACGCCTTGCCGTCGTGTATGTGCGGGGCCGGTGCGGCACCGAAGCCGACCGAGCCTTTGTCCCAGATGTAGCGGAGGATGAACGCCGCGGTGATCGCGCCGGCGAGCTGGAACAGCCAATAGACCACGGCGAGCGCCGCGGTGATGCGGCGCGTGACGACGAAGCCGAGCGTGATCGCCGGATTGAAGTGCCCGCCGGAGATGTGGCCGAGGTTCGTGACCATGATCCCGATCGCGAGGCCGTTCGCAAGGGCGACCCCGACGAGGTCGCCGGACGCGCCGCTGTAGAACGAGGCGACGATGCCGGCGCCGCCGCCGATGAAGATGAGCGTGAACGTGCCGATGAACTCGGCTACGCCACGGCGGACAGCGTCCTCATTCATTGCCCGCGAAGATACGAAGCGGTTCGGACGGAGCCAGGGCGGGTAGAAGCGGCTCGTGCCTGGGGTCTCACACGACGAGGCGCCCGAGATCGAGTGCCCGCACTGCCACAAGACGTTCGAGGCTGAGCCGATCGAGGGCGGCGAGGCCGCGCGCTACCACGGCTTCAAGTGCCCCCACTGCAAGTTGTTCGTGCCGCTCGCGCGGGTAGCGAACGAAGCTTCGCTTCGTTCGCTGGAGTAACCGAACTCCGCGCGGACGAGAGAGCGTCTCGTCCGCGCTCCG
>Ga0265338_10000633_pt1 | contig 61054 bp, 49 predicted proteins | sample 42126metaG_FD_193579 | JGI IMG/M metagenome (GOLD analysis project Ga0265338, IMG submission 193579) | Rhizosphere microbial communities from Carex aquatilis grown in University of Washington, Seatle, WA, United States - 4-21-26 metaG | ecosystem: Host-associated > Plants > Roots > Rhizosphere... | reverse complement strand
CAACTGGGACGAGAGAACATCGAGGGACCTCCGGGGCGAGCTGATCAGCGGGAATGGCCGTGCAAAGCGGCGTCCAGCCGAAAGTTCGAGGATTCTACCACGGACCCAATGGGCTACTTCGAGTATTTGTGGGGTGACATCCTGTGTATCAGGCGAAGAAGAAGGCCGAGACGAAGAGAACGCAGAAGGCGATCGCCTGTGCCAGTTCGTTCCAGCCAAGGCGGCGAACGAGCAACGGTTCGGGCTTCTGGAAGAAGTAGTACGATCCTCGAAACAGGATCGGCAAAAAGGCAATCAGCGCAATCGAGGGTATCAGGCCGCGCCAGGCGGCTGCGCCGAGCACACTTGCCATGACGAGCTGGCCGATCGCGAACGCCCATCCCCGGAGGAATTTACTCTTCAGACCCTCGACCCGCGCAGTATGAAACCTGAGTTGGACGTAGTGAATCTGGTTTCCTGCGAAGATCAGGTTGGCCAGCCACAGCATCCATGCAGTGACGCCGAATCTTCCGGTGATGACGTAGTACGCAGCCGGGCCCGAGGATGTTAATCCTATCGTGCCGACGATCTCCGAGAGCATTCGCGTACGACGTCCCATCTTCTTGAGGATGGCTTGTCCGACAAACGCCACGCCTGCCGCGATGCCAATCAGCCACAGCCGGGGATTTCTTCCTGCCCACAGCAATATCCCGAGAGCCAGCACTGCGACAGCGCCCAGTGCAGCAATCACGACTGCCACGGCGCGGCGCTCGTCCGGCGTCTGAGCGCGCATCGCTGATGTTCCCAGGAGGCTCTCGACGGGAGTTCTCAGCCAAAACAAAGCAAGGGCCGCGGTCAGCAACAAGAGGATGGGAAGAACATGATTGCTTTCGCGGAACGCGATGCCGGCGCCGGTGACCATCGGTACCAGCAGCAGGCCCCATGCCCCGTGTTCACGGGGAAGGATCAGTGCACGCCGGCGCTCGCGGCGCGCTTTCGCGCTGGCGATGTCTCCCATCGAACTCCCCAGGTCTTCGATGCTGTACGCACTCGCCGCCATCAGTGCCATCCGGCCATGTGCAGGTGCTGCATTCCTTTTACCGCACGCATGTATTGCGCCCGCTCGAACGCCGCTGGATCGGCGCAGCGGACCTGGCTCATGCTGCCTTGCATCTGCGCTACCGACTCGTACTCATGCTCTTCCATCCACTCGCGCAGTTCGCGCTCGACATGGCGAATGTGATTGATGCCGTGGCGCAACAGAGATGAGCACATCATCGTAACATCGGCTCCAACCATGAGCAGTTTGATCACGTCTTCAGCGCCATGCACTCCGCCCGTGGCCGCCAGACCGACCTTCACCCTGCCGTACAGAATTCCGATCCAGGTCAGGGGCAGGCGCAGCGCCTGGGGGGTACTCAAGAGAACGTTCGGCCGAATTTCCAACTCCTCGAGATCAATATCCGGCTGGTAGAAGCGGTTGAATAGTACGAGCGCGTCGGCCCCGGCCTCGTCCAAACGGCGGGCCATATTCGCCATGTTGCTGAAGAACGGGCTCAACTTCACAGCAACTGGAATCGTGACCGTCGCCTTGACCGCCCGCAGAATGTCCAGATAGGTCTTCTCCACGTCCTCAGCTGTCAGCTGCGGATCGGTGGGGATCTGGTAGATGTTGCATTCGATCGCATCTGCGCCCGCGCGCTCGATCTCCGCGGCGAACTTCGTCCATCCCCCCAGCGTTGAGCCATTGAGGCTAGCGATAATGGGAATGCCCGTCGCCTTTTTGGCCTTGCGGATGTGATTCAGGTATCCCTCGGGCCCGACATGGAACTCGCTGGCTTGTGGAAAATACGAAAGCGATTCGGCGAAGCTCTCTGTGCCCGCCGACAGGTGATACTCCAGGTCCATCTCCTCCTGGCGTAACTGCTCTTCAAATAGCGAGTAGAGGACAACCGCGGAGGCGCCAGCTTCCTGCAGCCGGCAAATCCCGTCAACCTCGCGCGATAGGGGCGAAGCCGAGGCCACCAGCGGAGAATTCAGCTTCAGGCCAAGGTAGTTCGTGCTCAGATCAACCATAACGTTCTCCTTGCGCTAGTGCGCGGCTCCCGTGGGTGCCGGTTTCTCCGCGGGCGACGTGGGCTTTTCGGCGGCTTCTTTTGAGGCTGCCGCCGGCTCCGATTTGCGGCTGGCCATGTATTCGTACATGTGATAGCGGTTCTCGACGTCCTGTTGCGCCAGCTTCCACAGACGGGTCGCGTCTTCAGGCTTGCTCTTGGTGAGCATCTTGAAACGCGTCTGCTGCAGCAAGTATTCCTGCACCTTGCGGGTAGGAGCGCGTGAGTCGAGCACCAGCGGATTCTCGCCCGCCGCGGCCCGGTCTGGACTATGGCGATAGAGGAGCCACTGGCCGGATTCGACCGCAACTTTCTGATCCGTCATGGCCGTTGTCATGTCGATGCCGTGCGCGATGCAATGGGAGTAGGCAATGATGATGCTCGGTCCGTCGTAGGCTTCGGCCTCGAGGAACGCCTTGAGCGTGTGCTCGTCTTTCGCGCCCATCGCCACGCTCGCGACGTATACATTGCCGTACGTCATGGCCATCAGGCCGAGATCTTTCTTCGGACCCGGCTTTCCACCTGCGGCGAACTTGGCGACCGCGCCTCGTGGCGTGGACTTTGACGCCTGGCCTCCGGTATTGGAGTAGACCTCGGTATCAAGCACCAGGATGTTCACGTTGCGTCCGCTGGCCAGCACATGGTCGAGACCGCCGTAGCCGATGTCATAGGCCCAACCATCGCCGCCGATGATCCAAACGCTCTTCTTCACCAGCATGTCGGCGACGGAGAGCATCTGACGAGCATCCGTGGAGTTGACCTTCTGCAGCTTCTCCTTGACCAGGTCAACGCGTTGACGCTGCTCGTAAATGTCGGCCTCGTCTTTTTGCTTAGCCGTGAGAATCGCAGTGACCAACTCCTCGCCCACGATCGGCGCCACGCGGCGAAGCAGTTCGTGGGCAAACTCGGTCTGCTTGTCGATCGAAACGCGGAAGCCCAGACCGAACTCGGCATTGTCTTCGAACAGGGAGTTCGACCAGGCCGGTCCGCGGCCGTCGGCGTTCTTCGCCCACGGCGTGGTGGGCAGGTTTCCACCGTAGATCGATGAACACCCAGTGGCGTTCGCCACAACTGCCCGGTCACCGAAGAGTTGCGAAACCAGCTTCAGATAGGGCGTCTCGCCGCAACCGGAGCAAGCTCCTGAGAATTCGAAGAGGGGTTCCTGTACCTGCTGCTGGCGAATCGTCCCCGGCTTGATCTTCCGGCGATCAAGTTCCGGAAGCTTCAGGAAGAAGTCCCAGTTTTCGCTCTCCGGCGCGCGCAGCGGCGGTTGCGGAACCATGTTGATCGCTTTCAGCCGCACTTCGCTCTTGTTCTTCACCGGGCAGACATCGACGCAGACGCCGCATCCCGTGCAATCTTCCGGAGCGACCTGAATCGTGTACTTCATGCCGGCCCATTCTTTGTCCCGCGCTTCCGTGGACTTGAAGGTTGCGGGAGCGCCTTGCAGTTCCTTGCTGTCATACACCTTGATGCGGATGACGGCATGCGGGCAGACCATCGCGCACTTGCCGCACTGGATGCAGATTTTCGAATCCCACGCAGGAATCTCAAGTGCCAGGTTGCGCTTCTCCCATTTCGCTGTGCCCGTCGGGAACGTTCCGTCACAAGAGAACGCGCTCACAGGAAGCTCGTCGCCGCGGCCAGCGTAGATCGTTCCCAGAACGTCGTGCTCAAATTTCGGAGCTCCGGGAAATGCCGCCGGAATTTCAGTTTTGCTGCTTACGCTTGCTGGAATCTTCACCTCGAACAGATGCGCCAATGTCTCATCGACTGCCTTCATGTTCTTCTGCACCACGTCTTCGCCCTTACGGCCGTACGTGTAGCGGATCGACTGGCGAATCGCCTCAATCGCTTCCTCTCCGGGCAGCACTCTCGAGATGGCGAAGAAGCACACCTGCATGATGGTGTTCATTCGCGAACCCATGCCGGTGTCTTGTGCCACTTGGTACGCGTCGATGGTGTAGAGCTTCGCTTTCTTGGCAATCAGTTGCGCTTGCACCTCACGCGGCAGGTGGTCCCAGACTTCTTCTTTCGAGAAGGGGCTGTTGACCAGGAAGACTCCGCCTTCGACCAGCGCGCTCAGCATGTCGTAGCGCTCGAGGAATATCCACTGGTGGCACGCGATGAAGTTCGCCTTAGAGACCAGGTAGCTCGAGTGGATCGGTTGCGGTCCGAAACGCAAGTGCGAGACCGTCATGGCGCCGGATTTCTTCGAGTCGTAGACGAAATATCCCTGTGCGTAGTTGTCGGTGTTCTCGCCGATAATCTTGATGGAATTCTTGTTGGCGCCAACTGTTCCGTCCGCGCCCAGTCCGTAGAACAGCGCACGTACGACGCTGTCAGGCTCGGTCGAGAACGCCGCATCATAGTTGAGGCTGGTGTGGCTGACGTCATCCTGGATGCCGATGGTGAAGTGATCCTTAGGCTGGCTCTTCGTCAGGTTGTCATAGATGGCCTTGACCATCGCCGGGGTGAATTCCTTGGACGACAAGCCGTAGCGTCCGCCAACGACCGCCGGGGCAGTTCGCAGCTTTCCGTAACCCAGCTTCAGTCCTTCGTGCAGTGCGTTGACGACATCGAGATAAAGCGGTTCGCCGATCGCGCCCGACTCTTTAGTGCGATCGAGAACGGAAATCTGGCGGACGGTTGCGGGCAGTGCCTCCATGAAAGCCTTCACACAGAAGGGCCGGTACAGGCGGACTTTCAGCAAGCCGACCTTCTCTCCGCGGGCGTTCAGGTATTCGACGGTCTCGTGCGCGGCCTCTGCTCCAGAGCCCATCATCACGATCACGCGCTCGGCATCGGGCGCCCCGACGTAGTCGAACAGGTGGTAAGAGCGTCCCACGGCCGCAGCGAATTTATCCATTGTGGCCTGCACCTTGGCGGGGCAAGCGTCATAGTAAGAATTGGCCGACTCGCGAATCTGGAAGAAGACGTCGGGATTCTGTGCCGTGCCGCGCAGCACCGGATGATCCGGCGAAAGCGCGCGCTGGCGGTGCTCGATGATGCGGTCCATGTTCAGCAGCGAACGGATGTCGTCTTCCTCCAGCATCTCGATCTTGTTGACTTCGTGCGAGGTGCGGAATCCGTCAAAGAAGTGCAGGAAGGGAATGCGCGTCTCCAGCGACGCGGCGTGCGCAATCAGTGCTAGGTCGGTCGTCTCCTGCACCGAGTTCGAGCACAGCATAGCCCATCCCGTGGCGCGACAGAACATGACGTCGGAGTGGTCGCCAAAAATCGAGAGTGCATGCGTGGCCAGGGTTCGCGCCGTCACGTGGAATGTAGTGGGCGTCAATTCACCGGCGATCTTGTTCATGTTCGGGATCATCAGCAGCAGACCCTGTGACGCGGTGAACGTCGTGGCCAGCGATCCGGTCTGAAGGGCTCCGTGCACCGCTCCAGCGGCGCCGCCCTCGCTTTGCATCTCGACGACGTGGGGCACGCTGCCCCAGGCGTTGTTCACGCCCTCGGAGGCCCACTGGTAGGCCCACTCGCCCATGGGCGACGAAGGGGTGATCGGGTAGATCGCAATCACCTCGCTCGCCCGGTAAGCGACATGCGCGACAGCTTCGTTGGCGTCCATGGTCTTGAATTTGCGCTTCATTGACATCCCCCGTTTCAGTATCGATAGCGGCCACTGGCGTGTACCGCAACGATGTTTTAAGGATGCAGGATGGGGGGTGTGGATGTCGTAGCGTAGGTTCACATGGGGGTGTGATTAGGATCACACTTTGCCCAGAGCGGGATGAATGGATTGAACTTACGAGGATAGACGGACGAGTGAATTATAGGCGTCCGATTGCCCTGCAAAATGCTCTCTCGCAGTTTCCGGATTGCCGACAATTCGGGGGCGATGGCAACGAACCCATCTACCCGCGCTATCTCGTTCTTGCGCGGAAGCTCCTGTCGATGAGTGCTTGGCCTGACTGCGCTAGGTATACCTCATTGACATCTATACTAAGATATCTATATAAAGACATCTAAATATGGCCAAGACGGACGCTCTCCAAGGTTCACTCGATTTACTCGTGCTGAAGATATTGTCACGGCGCCCGCGACTTCACGGATACGCCATCATGGCTGCCATCGCCAGTACATCCGGCGAGGTGCTGCGCGCAGAGGAGGGCTCGCTCTACCCCGCGCTGTATCGGATGGAGGAAGCAGGCTGGATTCGCGCCGAGTGGATCAAGAAAGACTCCGGTCGCCGCGCCCGCGTCTACGAACTGACCGTTGCAGGCAAAAAGCAACTGGGAGTGGAAGAGTCGCGCTGGCAGTCCGTCAGCCTGGCGATCAATCGGGTTCTCCGGGAGGTATGACATGTCTTTGTGGTCGCGTATCTGGAATGCCTTGCACGGCGAGCGATTGAATCGCGAGATCGATGAAGAGTTGCAGTCCCACATTGAAGAAGCCATTGCCTCAGGACGGGATCCCAAAGAAGCGCACCGTGCATTCGGCTGCACGCTGCATGCGCGCGAGGCGGGCCACAGCATTCGTGCTGCCGGATGGCTTGAGTCGGTTCTCTCCGATATAAGTTTCGGCAGGCGGCAGCTCTACCGCAATAAGATCACGTCCGTGGCCGCAGTGCTTTCACTCGCTCTCGGCATCGGCTCCTGTGTCGCCGCCTTCCGTCTAATCGACGCCCTGCTCTGGCGCCCGCTGCCTATCTCCGCTTCCAGCAGGCTTTACGTCCTTTCCCGCAAGTTGACCGGCCCCGAGGGCAAGCCTATCGAGGACGGCTACTGGGCCACGCCGGACTTCAACCTCATACGCGATGCCGTCAAAGACCAGGCCGACCTCATCGCCATCAGTGACGCCGACCGTACGGACATCACCTGGTCCACGGACGACGAGTTGGAGAAGGCCCACGTCGTTTATGTCTCCGGCAACATGTTCCCGCTCTTCGGCCTTGAGCCTGCGCTCGGCCGACTGCTCGTCCCCGCCGATGACCGCGGCCCCGGTCTCGCTCCCTATGCGGTCCTCTCCTGGGACTACTGGAATCACCGCTTCGGCCGCGATCCCAACGTCCTCGGCCGCTCGCTCCACATCGGCGACGAAACCTTCGAAATCATCGGCGTCGGCCCTCGCGACTTCACTGGAACCGAAAAGGGAACCGTCACCGACACCTTTCTGCCCCTTAGCATGAACAGACTCGCCACCCGGGACAGCGTCACCTGGCACCGCACCTTCCTGATGTTGAAACCCGGCGTCAACCCGGCCACCGCCCTCGAGCCGCTCCGCCAGCACGTCTCTGCCGTCAGCCGCGCCTTCGAGCTCGAGTGCTCCACATGCCTCCGCGGTGTGCCCCCGGCGACCATCGACCGCTATCTCAATAAGACCCTCGTCTTCAATCCGGCCGTCGCTGGTATCTCCGAGCTCCAGAAGGACTATCGCCGGTTACTCGGCGTGCTCGGTCTCCTGGCCGCTCTCGTCCTGCTCATCGCCTGCGTCAACGTCGCCAACGTGATGACCGCCCAGGCCGCCGCCCGCGCCCAGGAGATGGCTCTCCGAATCTCGATCGGCGCCGGCCGTCGTCGCCTCGTCCAGCTCATCCTCGCTCAGAGCGCGCTGCTCGCCCTCTTGGCTTCCGTCCTTGGCGCATTTTTTGCGGCATGGTCGGCGCCCTTTGTGCTCAGCCTCATCAATCCGCCCGACAACCCTGCACGCCTCGCCCTTCCCGCCGACTGGCGTGTGCTTCTGTTCGGCTTCGGGCTCATACTCATCGTCGTTCTATTGCTTGGTTTACTTCCTGCTCTCCGTGCCTCTGCCGTCCGGCCCGTCGCCGTCCTCAAAGGTGGTGAAGATCCGCACTCGCCACGCCGTCTCATGCGTGGAGCCATCGCTCTTCAGGTCGCTTTCTGTTTCCTCGTGCTCTATCTTTCTTCGCTCTTCGTTACATCCTTCCAACGCCTGCAGAACCGCCCCCTCGGTTTCTCCACCGACCGTCTCCTCTTGCTCGAAACCGTTGCCGGCAAGGGCCAGCTCCCCGTCGTCTGGAGTCAAACTGCCGAGGCGCTTCGTGCTGTCCCCGGCGTCAACTCGGTCGCCATCTCGCGCTGGCCGCTTCTCGGGCGCATTCGCATAAACAGCGACATCTCCATCAACGGCGCTCCTCCCAGTGCGACTCCCGCCTGGTTACTGGACGTTTCCCCGGGCTGGCTCTCGACGATGAAGATCCCCCTCGTTTCCGGCCGCGACTTTCGCCCTGGAGACACATCGCCGGGAGCCGCTATCGTCAACGAGACCTTCGCCAAGACCTTCTTCCCCGGCCAGGACCCCATCGGCCACACCTTTGAACGCGGCGCCAATCAACCGGTCAACAAGATCGTCGGCGTCACCCCCGACGTCCCTTACAACGACCTGCGCGAACCCAGCCGTGCCGTTTTCTACGTTCCCCTCGACCAAATCGACGACAAATCCGCCCCTAGTGTCGTCGACTTCGCCACCTACGCCATTCACACCGACGCCCAGAACCCGCTCGCCCTTGCCGACTCCCTCCGCCAGCTCATCGCGCAAGGCCACAACGGACTTCGGGTCTCGAACGTCACCACGCAGCTCGATCTGGTCCGCGACCAGACCGTTCGCGAGCGCCTGATCGCCATGCTCGCCGCCTTCTTTGCCGTCGTGTCGCTGCTCCTCGCCGGCGTCGGGCTTTATGCTGTCCTCAACTACTCCGTCCTCCATCGCCGCCGCGAGATCGGTATCCGCATGGCGATTGGCTCGACACGGGCTGGCATCGTGCGCATTGTGACTTTCAATATCTTCCTGATGATCGCGCTCGGAGGCTGCGCGGGCGTCGCGCTCGGATTCGGCACGGCGCGCTATGTCGAGTCGCTTTTCTACCAGGTCAAAGCAACCGACGCGGATATGATCGCTTCGCCGATGTGTGCCATTCTGCTCACTGTTCTCGTTGCCACACTGCCCCCCGTGCTTCGCGCGCTGCGCACAGACCCCACCGAGATCCTGCGCACCGAGTGAGGAACCAGTCCCGTTGATCACGAATTTGCAGATGGGGATCGACTCTTGCCATGCATGGGGTTCGTTTGATGGCAAATCGCCAATGCGCTCACCCGCCCGGATTTGTAGCGGGAAGCTGGCTTCTGTGAATCAATCTCAGAAACTTCTGGATAACGGGAAAGCGGAAACTATGGATGGAGTAAGCCGCGACCTACGGGCCAACTCCTCCCGTATGGCAGTCAGCGCAGTTGACTTGGGTCAAGTCGCCAATATCCACCGGATGCTGGAATGCGGGCACCGCTGCCGCCGCGGTCGCCCCATCCGTCTCTGACATGAGCGTGTGGCACTGGTTGCAGTCTTTGCTGATGACCCTGCCATCGGCGCTGACGTGTTGACCGTCGTGGCAGCGGAAGCAGCCGCTGAAGTAGTAGTGCCCCAGGTTGTTGGGGTGAGTCTGCCAGTTCAGCTTCATTTCGGGGAACGTGGTGCGCTTGAAAATCTGCTGCACCTCCGTCACTGCGCTGCGAATCTCGAGCTGTTTCGCCTTGGCGACATCCGGATACTTGCTCTCGTAGAACCCTGGCAATCCGCTCGCGATGCCACGTATGGCGTCATCCGTCGTGGCATAGGTCCCCGTGAGGACGGTAACAGCCTCCTGCTTGATGAAGGGCAGCGAGACGTCGAGGCGACGCGCCGCCAGAGACTGATCCACCGACTGGTCCGGAGGCACGTAGATGTGGGTTGGACGGTTGTGGCATTCCACGCAATCCATGTGGTGCCGCTCGGCCTTGGCGATCTGATCTTTGCTGAGAGTTGAATCTTTCGCGTAGTAGTCGGTTACCCGGCCCTGCAAGTCTTCCACGTGAATATAGGGAATGATCTGCCGCTTCTCATCGGCGGCCACATAGTCGATCTTGTTGCCGATGTTCATGTGCCAGTGGATGCCTTCGGGCGCGCCCGTGGCGGGATCTCCACCGCCGGTCTTGATTAGCAGTCGGATCTGGCGCATGGAATTCTTTTCGTCACTGGCGTAGTGGGTGAACACCTTCATCTGTCCGCCATAAAACTTCTTGGGCCAGTGACACTGCTCGCAGGTTTCCTGCGCCGGGCGCAAATTGTGCACCGGGGTGGGAATGGGTCGGGGAAAAGTATTGAGTAGGGCGTGAAACACCTGGCGGCTGCCCGAAAGTTTAGATTTCACAAACCACGTCGCGCCCGTACCCACGTGGCACTCCGCACATGCAACTCGCGCATGCGGAGAAAGCATATACGCGGTGTATTCCGGGCTCATCACCGTGTGGCACAGCTGGCCGCAGAATGAGACCGACTCGGTGAACTCGTAGGCCTTGTAGCTGCCTGCCGTGCTCACCATGACGAACACCACCAGGAAAGTGGTGAATGAGAGCACCGCGCTGCGCTGAGCGCGATCGTTCAGGTCGATGCGGGGATAGAATTCGGTGGATACAACCTTTTTCCGCCGCTCGAACAAAACACCGACCAGCATCAGGAGCAGGCCCAGTACCAGGAAGCCAGGCGCCACCATGTAGGCCAGGATCCCGATATAGGGGCTTGCCTTGGTAGCGATGTTATCGATCAGGACAAAGAGGAAGATGTTGGCCAGGCTTACGATGGCTAACGCCACACCCGCCAGGCTGATGGGATTGCGCATCAGCATGCGCGAACGATGCCAGGGTTCTATTGGGGGTGGCGGAGTCTTCTCAGTGTCCATGCTTGGTCTCGGTCGTTTCGGGTGCATCCGGTGACGTCGCTTCCGCCCTCGCTAGAGGCTCGGGACTGGCGCTGACGGGTTCTTTCAGCGTTGCCTCGTCGAGGCCATGCTCCTCGCGGTAATGGTGGACAGTCATTTTCCCGTCCCACCAGGCCCAGTTCATCGGGTAAACATCCGGATCGAAGAACACCTGATAGAAGTGCCAGACGATGATCGCCAGCGTAGCCAGAACCGCTTCGTAGAAGTGAATGGCAGTGGCAATATCAAGCCACCATCGCGGCATATGATTGCCGACCAGGACCTTCGCCCACAGCATCACTCCGGTCACGGCCATCACGACCATGCCCCATACTAGTGCCCAGTACTCGGCCTTCTCCGCGTAGTTGAAGCGTGGAAATTCCGGCTTGCGCGGACTCAAGCCGAGATAGTAGCAGACATTCTGCCACGCGCCCCGGACATCGTCCAGCGTGGGGAACAGATCGCGCACCAACTTCCGTCCTTCGCGGCTGAACGCCACGTCGAAGATGTGGTAGATGCTCACACCGATGAGAACGACCGCAGCGATGCGATGCAATAACCGCCGCATATGCTCACCCAGCGAAAGCATGGAACTAAACCATGAATCGGGAAATTTCAACGCAAAGCCGGTCAGCACCAGAACGATGAAACTTGTCAGCAGCGTGGCGTGCTGAATCCGGAAGCGAAGCGCCATGCGCACCACGAAGTGTTGCTGCAATTTGCGACGTGCCACAACTTTTGCCCGCCAGATCACCAGGTTGTGCAGAAGCATTCCGCCGATGACCATGAAGATCATGCTCAGGTAGAAGCGGCGAATCCAGCGGACCGCCTTGCTGCCAATGTCAGCCGACAGCGGCGCGTCCACATGCACTTTCGCGGCGGTGAATTTCTCTGTGACGCCGGGATGGCACTGGCCGCAGGTAGTCGCGAGATTCGCACGGTTGATGGTCGACCGCGGATCGCTCGACGGGAGAATGTTATGCACGCCGTGGCAACTGGCGCAGTTCGCAACAATCTGCGATCCATTGCGCGCCGCCAGGCCGTGGTAGCTGGCCAGGTATGTCGTCTCGCGGCGGCCTTCTACTCCAAATTCCTGCGAGAGTCTCATTCCCTCATGGCAGCGTGCACAGGTGGCTTGCGCCAGATTCTGCGCCGCCACCGGAGAAGTCGGGTCAAGGTGCGACTTGATGGAGTGAATGCCGTGGCAATCAGTGCATACCGGAGCCTGCCAGTTGCCCTTGGCGATGGCCTGTCCGTGAATGCTCTGCTGGAATTCTTTCGAGACTGCAGCGTGGCACTGACCGCAGGTCGTAGGCACATTGAACTTGAAGATCGGAGACTTCGCATCCTTGGCGTCGAGGATCTCGTGAGTTCCGTGGCAATCGGTGCAGACCGCAGCCTTCTCCGATCCCGCGGCAACCGCATGGCCGTGAACGCTCTGCGCATACGAAGCCACCATCTGCGCGCTCTGGCCGCCGTCTTCCATTACAAATTTCTGGCTGTGACACGCTCCGCAAGTGGCTGGAATGTTGGTGTGGTGCACGCGCGATTTCGGATCGCTGGCCGGAAGTAGCTCATGCGGACTTCCGTGGCAATCAACGCACGTAGCAGCATTGCTGTTGCCGCCCTGCACGGCTTTGCCATGAAAGCTGCGATCGTACGCGGCCTGCTCGTCGGCATGGCACGTCGCGCAACTGATTTTCTTGGGAGTCGTTTCGTGCCCGGAGCTGGTTACATCCGTGTGGCAGTCCACGCAGGTGAACATGCTGCCGTGGATCGAATCTTTGAAGGCCTGCGGATCGACATGCAGACTGGCCGGCTTGCCGTTGACATCGTGAGTCAACGACGCGTCGCTGTGGCACGCGAGGCATTCGTCAGCGGTGGGTTTGGGTGGCTGTTTGCCGGCAGCGTGGAGCGTTCCAGCGGTTAAAAGCAGGGCGAGAGCAATTCCAGACGCAAAAATATTCCGTGTTGTTCGCGTGGACATGCTCTCACCCGCCAGTTCTTTACGATGGAACGATTTTTATGCGGCCGCATTCAGGCCGCCTTTCTTTTCCTAACGCCTACTTGGCCAAAGTACGAATGTAAGCGACCAGGTCCTTGATTTCCGTGTCTTTCAGCTTACCCGTGTAAGACGGCATCTTGCCCTTGCCCTTGGTGATGATGTCGGTCAACTGCGCATCGGTTTCAGCTTTCACCTCGGCTGATGCGAAGTCGCGCGTACCCATCTTGCCGCCCTTACCATCGGCGCCGTGACACATGGCGCATTTTGCCTTGTAGGTCGCCCCGGCGTCCTGTGCCACTGCCGATGAAGAGCAGACTCCGAACATTCCGCAAGCCAGCAGAGTTACCAGGCCCATTCGAAAAGAGAGATGTTTCACGTTTGCTTCCTCCTGAGGAAGATTTTGCGCAAAGATATCACAGAGCAAGCATGGCCTGTCGTCTGACTTGCCACCTTCAGAAATCAGAACGCGCCTCAACTCGCACTTCGCTTGCGCATCCTGAATCCTTACTCGCAGTCGTAGGTTCGCATGCCCTGCCAAAGCGGCCCTAGGGCAGAAGTCACTCCCCCCTGTGATAGAGATCACACTCATTCTTAGGGATCATTGTGAGTATTATCACGGTCTTACGTGCGAGCCTGCATTGCGCCAGCGTGGCCCGAAAACTAGGATGACCGCATGCCAACGCTGCCAAATCCGCCAAGCTGCACTTCCGACGGCCCTCGCGCCGCCGAGGGATGGGCTCCCTCCCAGGCCGCGACAGCACCGAGCCAGGTTGTGAGTCCGCTCAAATCTGAAGCGCGTCCCCTGCAGGTGACCTGGGAAATGACCCAGGCGTGCAACTGGAGAGCCTCGTATTCGCGGGCGACACAAGCGCACCGCAACCGGCGGGAATTCTCTACCGCCGAGGCGTTTCATCTCATCGAGGATGTCGCCGCCATGCACGTGCCCTTGCTCGTGCTCACCGGTGGCGATCCCCTGCTTCGGCCGGATCTGCTACCGGTAATCGAATTTGCATCGCGCCGTTCCGTGCGTACTTCCCTCACGCTCCTTCCGACTCCGCTGCTGGACAAGGAGACAATCGTCGACCTGAAGGCCAGTGGGCTAATGCGGGTGGCGTTCTGGCTGCATGGATCTACCGCGGGCTTGGACGACGCCTACTGGCGCGTTCCCCGCTGCCATCAGCGCACTCTGGACGCGGTCGAAGTCTGCCACGAAGTCGGGCTTCCGGTCCAGATCAATACGATCATCGCCAGGCGGACCTTCCACGACGTAGACGCGATGATTGACCTTCTCACCCGTCTGGACGTGGTGTTGTGGAATGTCATCTTCTTCGTCCCGACGGTCGCAGGGGACGCCGCCGAAATGCTCAGCGCCGAAGAGCACGAGCAGATCTTCGCGAAACTCTACGCAGCTTCAAAGAGAGTTCACTTCCAGATCAAGACGACCGAGGGCCAGCACTACCAACGCTATCGCATGCAGCAGCGGGCTCGTGAGTCGCGCGTCAATGAGGCGGACGTCCTTACCAACGCCGCCAAAGGCATCAACGACGGCAATCGCTTTGTCTTCATTAACCACGAAGGCGAGGCCTACCCCAGCCGGTTCCTTCCTCTGTCAGCGGGCAACGTTACGACTCATCCGCTGTCGCTGGTGTTCAGCACCTCGCCGTTGTTCGTGTCTCTTCGTGATAGTTCCAAGCTGAAGGGGAAGTGCGGACTCTGCCCGGTGCGCAATGTGTGCGGAGGCTCGCGGGCCCGCGCGTATGCTACCACTGGCGACCTCTTCGCCCCTGAACCTTGCTGCGCCTACGAGCCGCCCGCAAATCTCTCAGCCCGGGCAGTCTGAGGGGCGAGGGCCCTAACCTGCCGTGTGATATCAATCACGCGCGCAAGTGGCTTCAATCACGCGATCCATTTCGGGATTCTTCCAGAATCCGGGCAATTGAGCGCGCCACGCCGAAAACTCCATCGCCCCAGTGTGACCACAATCACGAAATCCCGTGACCGAATGCACGGAGGTCCCCCAATTCCTCTGGCATTCTTACGGCTAATCGAGGTGTCCCATGGCGAAAGATGGGCGTGACGTTCTAGAGATTCTCCGGTTTGAACTGAGCTTTTTGGAAGACGGCGGCTATGGACGCTCACCTCAGGCACCATGGCGGGCTCCGGCGATATTCGAGGATTCGCCGATCTGCCCGAATTTTTGTGATCCCTCACGGCCGCATCCCTGCGAGAGCTGCCTGCTCGAGCAGTTTGTTCCCAAAGATCGCCAGGCCGAAAGCGTACCCTGCCGTTTCATCGAGCTCACGCAACAGGGACAGACAGTCGACGATTTCTATCGCACGGGAAGTCAAGTTGAGATGGAAGAGGCCCTGGGCCGCTGGCTGCGGGCCCAGATTCAGAGGATCGAACGGGAACGAGGTCTGTCGCCAAAACAAGGCGCGGCCTAGACATCGGGCACCCTAACACCTTTCAGCCTTCGCGCCATGAAGTCGATTCATTTCTCCCAAGGAGAGTTTAAAGCTATGAGTGAAGAGCACGCATATCGAGTAGCAGCATGGTGGACTTCCGGCCGCACTGGTCTGGCCAAGTCAGACTCCGCTCCCAATGCCATCCACTTCACGGCACCCACGGAATTTGGCGGCCTCGAAGGCCGGTGGACACCCGAAGAACTTCTCCTCGCCGCAATCGCTGGATGCTACACGACAACCCTGCGCGCGATCGCCGGCTCCGCACAATTCGACTTCACCGATCTGCAGGTGGAGGCCAGCGGCACGGTGCGTAAGGCCGAATCCGGTTATGCCTTCACCCAAATCGTGGTCCGGCCGAACCTCAAGATCGCGTCGGATGACGAACGGGTGCCCGCGCTAGAATTGCTCAAGCGAGCTGAGAAACTATGCCTCGTTTCGCGCGCCCTGGGCACGACTCTGAAGTTCGAGCCTCAACTCGAAATCAACAAGCCGTCACCGGTCATCTGAACGAATCGTAAAGGCGCTTTCGTCAAAGGGTCAGCGAAGCCGAAACTGACGATGGATCTTCCATCGAGCGTACGCGGAATCCTGTCTTCTTGAAGATGGCCTGGGTAGGTAGATTGTCGCGCAGAATCTCACCGGATAGCCTCTCGAACTTCTCTTCGCGAGCCACGCGCGCTACACCGCTAAGTAATTCCGTTCCCAGCCCGCGCCCCTGCCATTGATCGGAAACGAGCACGGCGGCTTCGGCCTCCGAGCGATTGATGGCGCTGAAGCGGCCAACGCCCAGTATTTCGTGCAATCCAGTCTCGGGATTGTGGCGGTCCGCGACCAGCGCGAAGCCGCGATCGTAGCTGCCAAAGCAGATGCGCACCAGTCGTTCGTGCTCTACTCTCGTGCTCAGACTGAGAGAACAAAAATACCGAAGGTAGACGCTGCGCTCTGACAGCGTTGTGTGGAATTGCACCATAAGAGGCTCGTCCTCCGGGCGAATCGGGCGAATCGTGACCGGAGTGCCATCCTTCAGCCGCCACTCCCAAACATACTGCGACGGATACGGTCGGATACTCGGGCGGGGCAATTGCTCGGCGCGCATCGTGGAATCATGAACCACAACCCGGGCATCGAGAGCTAGCAAATGTTCCGGCGTCGCCAGCAAGGGATTGATGTCGATCTCCTTGATCCAAGGCTGCTCCATCACAAGTTGGCTGAAGCGGACCAGCAGCCCTTCCAGGGCGGCCAGATTCACGGGCTTGCGTCCGCGGACGCCCTGCAGGGCGGCGAAGATTCGAGTCTGCTCCATCAACCGCTGCGCTAGCGTAGTGTTGAGAGGCGGCAGCCCGAGGGCGTGATCGCGATAGACCTCGACCATCACCCCGCCCGATCCAAACAAGATCACAGGCCCAAACTGCGCGTCCACCGTGCTGCCCAGGATTAACTCGTAACCATCACGCCGCACCATGGGCTGCACCGTGACTCCGGCAAAATGCTCCGTACCCACTTTCTGCGCGACCGAGGTTTGGATCGCCTGATACGCACTCCGCACCTGTTGTGCGTTCTGCAATCTCAGGCGAACACCATCGACGTCCGTCTTGTGTGCGATCGTGTTCGACAACAGCTTCAGCACCACCGGATATCCGATCTCCGACCCGTGCGCAACCGCCTGCTCTTCGTTCTCTGCCACGCGCGTTTCGACTACCGGAATTCCATAGAGCGCGAGAAGCTGCTTGGCCTCGAATTCATTGAGCATCGTCCGCCTGTTGCCGCGGACGCGTTGCACCATCGCATCCACCTCCGCGCGTCCTCCCACTGGAGGTTCCGACCTTTCGACCAGCGCCGGAGTCTCATATAGTCCACGCAGGTTGTATGTATATCGCCACATGTAGGTAAAGGCGCGCGCTGCCGTGTCGGGATACGAGAACGTCGGAATTCCAACCGTGTTGAGAATCGCAGTCCCTTCGGCAACTCCGTCGCCGCCCATCCAGCTCGCCAGCAGTGGCTTGCCGGAACTGTGAGCGAACGGTTTCATCCGTTCTGCCACTTGCGTGGGATCGGCGTGTCCCTGCGGAGCTATGATGGCCAGCAACCCATCGCTCGCAGGATCTTTCGTCAGGATCTCGACCGCCTTCACGAAGCGCTCTGCATCCGCGTCCGCCAGCACGTCTACCGGATTGCTGTGGCTCCAGTATGGCGACAGAAAGCCGTCAAGCGCCTGGAGAGATTCGGGCGAGAGAACAGTGAGCGCTCCTCCCGTCGCCATCAGGGAATCGGTTGCCAGAACTCCCGGACCGCCAGCATTGGTCACAATCGTGAGTCGCGGTCCGCGCGGCCGTGGCTGTTTGCTCAATACCTCCGCCATATAAAAGAGGTCGGCGATATTCTGCACGCGCAGCACGCCACATCGTCGAAACGCTGCGTCCAATACGTCGTCACTTCCCGTAAGCGCTCCCGTGTGTGATGCGGCGGCGCGCGACGCAGCTTCCGAACGCCCGGCCTTGATTACGATGATCGGCTTGCTCAGCGCGATTTCGCGCGCCGCCGATAGGAATGATCGCGCGTCCCCCACCGATTCCATGTAGAGCAGAATGCTCTTCGTGTGCGGATCGTCCCCGAAGTAGTAGATGAGATCGCCCCAGCCCACATCAAGCATCGAGCCGGTTGAAACAATCGCGCTGAATCCCACTTGCTCGCGCTGGCTCCAATCGAGAATCGCGGTCTGCAACGCGCCACTCTGGCTTAGAAATGCGACGCTGCCTTTTTGCGGCATGGACTTCGCAAACGTTGCATTCAGTCCGATCGTTGGATTCATGAAGCCCATGCAATTCGGCCCAATCAGTCGCAACGATCCCCGCCGCAAATGTCTCTGGATTTCTTCTTCCAGTGCGGCGCCGTCATGTCCCTGTTCACGGAACCCGGCCGAGATCACAACTGCCGATTTCACGCCCGCGTCGACACACTCGCCAATGATTTCGGGAACGGTCTGCGCCGGCGTCACCACGAGCGCCAGGTCAACTCCACCCGCGATCTCTCCGATGCGCTTGTTTGTTTTGATTCCCAGGACTTCGTCGCGGCTAGGGGTGACCGCATAAACTTTACCGCCCAGCTTGCTTTCCAGGAGATTTGAAAGCACGCTCCGGCCGACAGTTCCTGCTCGATCTGTGGCGCCAATCACAGCCACGGAACGAGGTAGAAAGAGCGACTCTAGCGCGGCACGTGGCGGTGGTGCCGCAGCCGTTGCCGACTCCGGTCGCGGCATTGCCGAGGAGCTTGATACTTCACCCACAGAATCCTCCCGCTAACGCGATTTGCACGTTTCTTAAAGAAAACTCATCGAAGTGCGTGTCCCGGCTTTCAGCCGCACCATCTCCATGTTCGCATAGTCTTCTGGGAACGCGAGTTAGTACGCATGTCTCCCGTCACAGGCGGGCGTGATTCTGATCACACCCGAAATCTCGATGCTCCCATCTAATTCATAGGGAGGTGCTTCATGCGCGCCCCTTACGGCCTTAATATCCTTGATAACTGCCTCACGTGCTCGGTGAGGGAAGAGCATCTTTTTTGCAATCTTTCCGTTCAGGCTGCACAACGTCTCAACGACATAAAATCTACCGCCGTCTATCCGAAGGGTGCCATGCTCTTCATTGAAGGGCAACAGCCGCGTGGTGTGTTCGTGCTCTGTGCGGGGAAGGCGAAACTTTCGACATCGTCGCGGGAAGGCAAGACTATCATCACGAAAATCTCCGATTCAGGAGATGTGCTCGGTCTGAATGCGGTGGTCTCCAACCGCCCGTATGAAGTGACCGCGGAAATGATGGAGCCGGGCCAGGCCAACTTCATCCCTCGCGATTCGTTGCTGCAATTTCTGAAGGATCATGGGGAAGTCGCCCTGCGCGTGGCCGAGCAGTTGAGCCGCAACTACTACACCGCCTACGAGGAGATCCGTACACTCGGCCTTAGCACCTCGCCGTCCGAGAAGTTTGCCAAGCTCCTGCTGTCCTGGTCGACCAAGCCGCAAGGAGACGGCTCCACACAGGTCAAGCTCACGCTGACCCATGAGGAGATTGCGGAGATTATCGGCACCACCCGCGAAACTGTCAGCCGCCTGTTTTCCGAGTTCAAGAAGAAACAGCTGCTGCAGTTGAAGGGGTCAACCCTGATCATCCGCAACCGTCCGGCATTGGAAAAAATCGTTCAGTCTTAGGTCGCCACTCACGAGTGCGGTGCCTCGCCCGGCATTGCACTCATCGTTTCTCTATCCAGCAACCGTCAGTACCGGACACGGCGCATTGCGCACCACTTCGTGGACTGCGGTCCATGGAATGTGAGCCACTGCGCGTGGGGAACCTGACCGGTTCGCACCCATCACAATCAAATCAACTCTGAATCTCCCGACCGCGCTCAGAACTCCCTCCGGCAGGAACTCAGTTCCAACGACGTATTCGGGGTCCTGCGCCAGGCCGTGTTTTGCCGGCAGAAACTCCCTCAATTCCCGGAATGCCCGCTTGCGGGACGTTCCTTCCCACTCCTCTAACTCGTCGGCCGCAGCCCCTGCCGGCGCGTACGCCGACAAGCTGGCACTGGTCGCGGGCATGGGCGCAATCATGTGCAGCAGGATCAGCCTCGCCTGCTCCGCCTTGGCCAAAGCCAATGCCAGTGGCACCGCCCGCTTGGAGCCTGGGCCAAAATCGGTCGCGAAAAGAATCGTATGAAATCCGGGTCCATGGGTGGTGGCCTGGATGTCGGCTTTCGGGCCAATGGTCATGACCGGGCAGGGCGCCACGCGCAACAGTTCTTCCGCGACAGAGCCCAGGGCCAGTTTCCGCAACCCGCCTCGGCCCCGTGTACCGATCACCAAAAGATCGATTCCTTCGGCCTCAATCAGCGCCGCCACTTTATCGGCTACCGGGCCGCGCTTTATCAAAATTGTATCGATCTTGCGCTGAGGCGCCAGTTCGCCGACCAGCCTCTTGAGTTGCCGCTCGGCGTCGATACGCTCCAGATCAAGCTCCGGCGGTTGCTCCAATGCGTCGTATTGACGATCGGGCTGCAAAATATTCACGACCGACACTTGGGCATCGCCTCCCGCCGCCAGTTCCAACGCGCTGCACAGTGCTCGACGCGAAGCTTCCGAAAAATCTGTCGCTACCAGAATGTGTCGAAAGGTCGAAACACTTCGTGAGGGTGTTGCCTGGGCCTTCAATTCTGCGACTGTCATAGCTAGCTCCTTTGCCGCACGCTCATGAATCGTTCCGGCCAGCGGATGCGGCGCGCGCTCGCGGCCATCGCTTTCTCCTCTCAAATGCAGGCGGAGACGCCAAGAGATTCTTCTTCACCTCAGCGGGCAGGCTCTGCAATTTGGCCTGCGTTCCGTCCCACCCCAACGTCATTCTTCTTGAACACTGATCGCACAGCCAAAAACGTTCCTGCAATGAAGGGCTTAAGACTCCCATGGAGGCATGAATCTCAGGGGTGGGAGCGAGGTAGAAGATCTTCCCCTGGTGGAGATACCGAAATACTTCGGAGCATTCAGGATTGGCGCACTTTGACAGCATGGCCGCACTCCCGCCAGCCGTACGCCTTAAATGCTATGCCAGACATGCCAAAAGCGAGGTGACGCCAGATACCAGCCCGGGTGACCTTCATCACTGGTTGGGTGGGCGCCGTGAGTCCCCAAATTTATGCGCCGCGATCGCCAGGCCTGAATAAGGGTATCAATCGCTCTCGCAGCCCCTCAATCGCATAAAACAGTTCCTCCAGTCCCTGCGTGTCAAAGTCCACTTCCAGAGATTGCAGGTCGATGGTGAGGTCTTTCGTGATCTGGGTGGCGCGGCGGACACGGTCCGCCGACAACGTATTGATTGCCGCATATGGATCGCGACGCTCCTGTTGCAAGCCCACCCACATCTGCACGACCCGAGCCGTGTGTCGAATGCTATCGACCGCATTGCGGAACTCGCTGAGGATACGGGGAGAGAAATCACCGGACACGATCAATTGCTCCAGTGACTTCAGGTCCTCGGTGCTCCGCTGCAGTCGGTCCGCAATTGAGCGGCTGTCGGGTGGTTGCGAATGCGATTCCATCAGGATTCGGTCCTTGGCCCTGAGCTCTTCTCGCTTAATTCATCGGCACGTGACCGAAAAACTTCAGGGGTCGCACGTTTACGCTACAATCGCTCCGGAGATGACCCAAATCCACTGCGCCGCTCTGCTCTTTGACATGGACGGAGTTCTCATCAACTCGACTCCCGCCGTTGCCCGCGTATGGCGCCGCTGGGCCGTCGAGCACGGATTTAATCCTGAGGAAGTGGTCGCGCGAGCCCATGGCCGTCCGAGTCTCACAACCGTAACCGAATATCTTCCCAATGCCGATCACGAAGCTGAGAACCGCGAAGTCGAGCGCCGCGAAATTGAAGACCTCGAAGGCGTGGTCCCGCTTCCCGGCGCGCTCGCTCTGCTCGCCAGCCTTCCGCCTGATCGCTGGACCATTGTCACGTCCTGCACCCGCCCACTGGCAGAAGTTCGCATCAAAGCTGCGGGACTCCCATTGCCCAAGGAGTTGATTACCTCCAACGACATCACGCACGGCAAACCGCACCCCGATCCCTACTTGAAAGGCGCGGCTGTGCTCGGACTCCCAGCCACGGAATGCGTCGTATTGGAAGATGTGCCCGCGGGCATCCGATCCGGCAAATCTGCCGGCGCGAGAGTGATCGCCTTCAACACGACCGTCGAGAGACCGATTCTGCGCGAGGCCGGCGCCGACTGGATATTGCATCATTGCGCCGATATTCGTTTGGTCGCCGCTAGCCAAGGGCTGAAACTGGATCTGGCAGAAGGTCCCCTGTGATCTCCGAGTCCTCTGTGGTTGTTTTTGTCAGCACCGAGGTGAAATGAATGAAGCCCCAGACTCTATCGATCGTCATCATCCTTCTTATTTCATCCGTGCTCTTAGCGCAATCCAACCCCTCCCCCGCCGACATTGAGAAACGCGTCAACTCTCTCTTATCCCAGATGACGCTCGAGGAAAAAATTGACTACATCGGCGGCATCGACGATTTCTACATTCGCGCCATCCCCCGCCTCGGCATTCCCGCTCTGCGCATGTCCGATGGTCCCATGGGTGTGCATGACTATGGCCTCACCACGGCGTATCCCGCCGGCATTGCCCTAGCCGCTTCCTGGGATGCCGACCTTGCTCTCCGCGTCGGCGTCTCGATGGGCAAAGATGCACGCGCCCGTGGCGTGCATTTCATTCTCGGCCCCGGTATGAACATCTACCGCGCTCCCATGGCCGGACGCAATTTCGAGTATCTCGGCGAAGATCCATTCCTCGCCTCACGCATGGCGGTTGGCGTGATTAAAGGCATTCAGAGCCAGCAGGTTCTCGCCACCGCCAAGCACTACGCCGCCAACAACCAGGAGTTCGAGCGCAACAAGCTCAGTTCCGACGTGGACGAGCGCACCCTCCGCGAAATCTATCTGCCGGCCTTCGAAGCCTCCGTGCGCGAAGCCAAAGTCGGCGCCATTATGGACTCCTACAATCTCGTCAACGGAGTGCACTCCACCCAGAACCATCACATCAACGTTGACGTCCTCAGGCAAGACTGGGGATTCGACGGTATCGTCATGTCCGATTGGGACGCCACTTACGACGGCATCGCCTCGGCCAACAACGGTCTCGATCTCGAAATGCCGGCCGGCAAATTCATGAACAAGGGCACACTGATTCCGGCGATCAAAGACGGCAAAGTCTCCGAAGCGACCATCGACGAGAAAGTACGACGTATTCTACGCAAGGCCATCGAATACGGATTCTTCGATCGCCCTCAAACCGACACTAGCGTTCCTGTCTACAGCCAGGAGGGCAGGGAAGTCGCTTTGCAGGAAGCGCGCGAAGGCATAGTCCTGCTGAAGAACGAGCGCGATCTTCTTCCGCTGCATAACGCGAGCCTGAAGACGCTCGCCGTCATCGGACCGAACGCCTTCCCCCCGGTTCCCGGCGGAGGCGGAAGCTCGCAGACTAAGCCCTTCAACTCCGTTAGCTTCCTCGAGGGCATCAGCAACTACCTCGGCAGCTCGGTCAACGTGCTCTACGCCGTCGATGTCCCCCCGCTGGAAGGTGTCTTCGATCACTCCGAATTCGTCGTCTCCCCCGGAGGTGAACATGGACTCAAGGGCGAATACTTCGACAACGAAACCGTAAGCGGTACTCCTGCGATGGTGCGGACGGATCCAACCGTCAATTTCAAATGGGGGGACGACAGTTTCGCAGCCGGTCATCCCACCGACCATTTCTCTGTGCGCTGGACCGGCTACTTCATCCCCACCAAAACCGACGACTACAAATTCTTCAGCAGCGCTGACGACGGTGTCCGCCTCTTCATCGACGACCAGCAGGTCATCAACGACTGGCAGCCTCACTCCGAGACCATGGACTCCTACGCCGCGCGCTTCGAAGCTGGCCATGCCTACAAGATTCGCTTCGAGTATTTCGAAAGTGTTGGCGGCGCTCGCGCCGGCTTCGGTGTCGTCGGCGCGGCAGAGTCCGTAGGACGTGAGACCAAGGCTCTCGCCGCCAAGTCCGATGCCGTAATGATCTGCGTTGGCTTCGACCCCAATACCGAAAGCGAGGGCTCAGATCGTACGTTCGCGCTTCCCGGTGGGCAGGACGAACTGATTCGCCAGATCGCCAGCGTGAACAAGAACGTGATTGTTGTTCTGACTGCTGGTGGAAATGCCGACATGACCAAGTGGATCGATTCGGTCCCCGCTCTGCTCCACGCCTGGTATCCCGGACAAGAAGGCGGCGATGCTCTAGCGCAGGTTCTCTTCGGCGAATACAGCCCCTCCGGGAAGTTGCCGGTGTCCTTTGAACGCCGCTGGGAAGATAACCCGACCTTCAAGAGCTACTATCCCGCGCCCGGCGAGATGGGCGTGAAATATTCGGAAGGCGTCTTTCTCGGCTATCGCGGCTACGACAAGTCTGGCGTGAAACCTCTGTTCCCGTTCGGCTTCGGATTGTCATACACAACGTTCGCGTACAAGAACATCTCCGTATCGCCCGCGCAGGGGAATCTGAATCAGCCAGTCAAAGTTTCCTTTGACGTGACCAATACAGGCAAACGCCCGGGCGCAGAAGTTGCCGAAATCTATGTCGGCGACTCCCACGCCAAGGTCCCGCGCCCCGTGAGAGAGTTGAAGGGATTCGCCCGCGTTGATCTCAAAGCCGGAGAGACCCGTCGTGTCACCCTGACGCTCGACCGCCGCTCCTTCTCTTACTATGATGTCGGCAAGAAGGACTGGACCGCCGATCCAGGACAGTTCGAGATCATGGCTGGTGGTTCATCGGACAAGATTCAGTTGCGAGCAGCATTCAAGCTGGAGTAGCTGTCTCGAAGGGAGCTGGAAGTTCGGAGTAAACTGGATTCACCCTCCCGGCATCCAATTGTATGGAGAAAAGCGTATGAAACCCCGCCTGATAGTACTCTTCGTCAGTTTGTTCACTCTTATCACTCTGGGCCTCGCCCAGGATGCACAGCGCGATCAACCTTCCGCCAAATCCCAGGAGCGCATCACCAAAGAAGTTCGCCACGAACTGCTGATGTTGCCGTATTTCGGTGTTTTCGACTACATCGCTTACAAAGTGGATGGCTACAACGTCACCCTGCTTGGTCAAGTGGTGCGGCCCACCCTCAAATCCGATGCCGAGAATGTCGTGAAGCACATTGAAGGCGTCGAGAAAGTCGACAATCAGATCGAGGTTCTCCCCCCGGCGCCCGCGGATGACCGTATCCGCGTGAGGCTGTACCGGGCGATCTATGGCTTCCCCGGGCTCGAGAAATATGCGCTCGGCGTGCAGAAGCCGATTCGCATCATCGTCAAGAATGGCCGTGTAACCTTGGAGGGCGTCGTGGACAGCGATGGCGACAAGAATCTCGCCGGCATTCGCGCCAACGGAGTCTCGGGTACTTTCTCCGTGACCAATAATCTCCAAGTCGTAAAGCCGTAAGTTCGACCGAACTGTTCGAAAGGGACGTGGCGAAGCCACGTCCCGTGCTTTCTTTGGCTTTGTCCGAATCCCATTACGGGACTTCCTCTGTGCCCGCGGTGTCCTCTGGGATGACGCGTTTTTCTCGATTCTCGTCAGGATCTCGCGCCGCCGCCGGGCAGGTTATCCGCTTTTCCTCCCGTCGCGCGTATAATTCTCCCGGATTCAACTCCCAACCCAGAGGAGCAATCGGAGGAACGTCATCATGAGTCTTCATGCTATGAACCGCCGCACATTTCTCGGAACCGCCGCCACCGTCGCTGGCGCAACGCTGTTGACCAGTCGCTTCGGATGGGCCGCCGACGATCACAGAGCAGATCGCATCGGCGTGCAGCTTTACACCGTCCGCGACGCCATGAAAGACGACTTCGATGGCACACTCGCCAAGGTTGCGAGTATTGGCTACAAGGAAGTGGAGTTCGCTGGATATTTCGATCGCACTCCCCAACAGGTTCGCGCCGCTCTCGACAAGAATGGCCTGAAGGCGCCCTCCACCCACGTGCAGTATGACGAACTCGACGCGAAGTTTCCCGCGGTCATTGAAGCCTCCAAGACTATCGGTTTGACCTATGTGGTCTGCCCCTGGATTCCCGAGGATCTTCGCAAGTCTCCCGACATCTGGAAGCAGGCCTCCGACAAGTTCAATCACGCTGGAGAGCTCTGCAAGAAAGCCGGACTTCAGTTTGCCTATCACAATCACTGGTTCGAATTCCTGCCAGTCGATGGCAAGCTGCCCTACGATGCACTGTTGAAGGATTGCGACGCGAACCTGGTCAAGATGGAAATGGATCTATGCTGGGTCACCGCGGCTGGCGCCGACCCTATCAAGTATTTCAATGCGCACCCGGGAAGATTCCCGCTCGTTCACGTCAAGGATCTGAAGAAACTTCCGAACATTACTCCCGGTGGTCCGCAAAACTTCGGCGACACCGTGGATCTGACCGAAGTAGGCAGCGGCCTCATCGACTGGAAGAACCTGTTCTCCCATGCCGGCAAAGCTGGCATCAAGGTCTATATCGTCGAGCACGACCATCCCAAGGCTCCGTTCGACAGCATCAAGGGCAGCTACGACTACCTCGAAAAATTGCGGTTCTAACAAGTTGATTGCAGCTGATGGCCGCCGCTTGCGGCGGCCATTTTCAATCAGTTCAGCTTAGGGAAATCCATGCAAGTCAAGCGCACGCCTAAGACCTACGACGTTTGCATCATCGGTTCCGGCGCCTCGGGAGGCACCGCGGCCAAGGTGCTCACCGAGGGCGGTCTGAGCGTCGCGCTGCTCGAGGCGGGCCCTCCACTCGTTCCCGAGAGGGATTTCAAAGAGCACGTCTGGCCTTACGACCTGCCGCATCGCGGCGCCGGAGTCGGAGGCGCCGCACGCCGCGGACTCGAAGACGAATTCCTCGCGCCCAATGGCGCATGGGAAATTGAAGGCGAACCATACGTCGCTGCCCCAGGCTCGAAATTCCGCTGGTTCCGTTCGCGCATCGTCGGTGGACGCACCAACCACTGGGGGCGAATCGCGTTGCGTATGGCTCCGGTGGATTTCAAAGTCCGCACGCATGACGGCATGGGCGACGACTGGCCGATCAGCTACAGCGACGTCGCGCCATACTACGACAAGGTCGAGTCTTACATCGGAGTCTTCGGGACAAAAGAGAATATCTCCAGTGCTCCCGATGGAATCTTTCTGCCTCCGCCCAAGCCGCGCTGTACAGAGATCATCATCAAGAAGGCGTGCGACAAGCTCAGTATCCTGTGCATACCGTCGCGCCTGGCGATCCTGACGCAGCCTCACAACGGTCGCGCGGCCTGCCACTACTGTGCGCAGTGTGGCCGCGGATGTATCACGGCGTCAAACTTCAGTTCGAGCCAGGTGATGATTCCGCCGGCGGAAAAGACCGGACGCTTCACGCTGATCACCGGTGCGATGGCGCGTGAACTCATAGTGGGAAAAGACGGCAAGATCTCTGCCGTTTCCTACGTCGATAAAGCGACGCGCAGCGAGCAGCGCGTTTATGCCCGCGCCTTCGTGGTCGCGGCCAGCGCCTGCGAATCCGCACGCCTGCTGCTGAATTCGAGGTCGACACTGTTCCCCGACGGGTTGGCGAATTCCTCGGGAGTTGTTGGCCGCAACTTGATGGACACCGTTGGCAGCGACGGCGGGGGATATTTCGAGTCGCTCGAGAAAATGCCCGCGCACAATCACGATGGCGTCGGCGGCATGCACATGTATTTGCCCTGGTGGAAGTTCGACCGCAAGAACGACTTCCTGCGCGGCTATCACACCGAGTTTGGCGGCGGACGCGGCATGCCCGGCATCGGTGACTATGACGACGTGTGCGACGAATTCGAAGGCTACGGCTCCGCACTGAAGGATGAGTGCAAGAAGAAATACGGCACCTATATCGGATTTGCGGGACGTGGCGAGATGATCCCGAACGAAAACTGCTACTGCGAGATCGATCCGTCCGTTGTGGATCAGTGGGGCATTCCCGTGTTGCGCTTCCATTGGAAGTGGAGCGACAACGAAATCAAGATGGCCCGCGATATGCAGCAGACCTATCGTGAGATCGTGGAAGCGGCGGGCGGAGTCTACCTGACCTCGACGTGCCCCGATGGCCCGCATCCCTATGGGATCGCCGATGGTGGTGTGATCATTCACGAAGTCGGCACGGTGCGCATGGGAGAACACGCCGGGACGTCGGCGTTGAACCAGTACTGCCAGTCGCATGACGTGAAGAATCTGTTTGTGACCGATGGGGCCAGCTTCGTCACGAATGCCGACAAGAATCCGACGCTGACCATCATGGCGCTGACCTGGCGTGCGTCGGACTATCTGCTCGATCAGGCGAAGAAGGGAAATCTGTAAGCAGAGCGACCATGCCCATTTCACGACGAGACATTCTGAAGTCGCTGACGATCACCGCAGTAACCGGCTCCGTGCTGCGCGTGATTCCGTTGGAAGCGGCGGAGTATGCGCATCGCATGGTGCACGCCGAAAGGGCCGCCGCAGAGACCCATGCGTACACACCGAAGTTCTTCTCGGCCCACGACTACAAGACGCTGCAGACGCTGTGCGGGACGATCATCCCGCCGGATGAAAGTGCGAAGGGAGCGATTGAAGCGGGCGCGCCCGAATTCATCGATCTGATCACCAGCGAGAACAAGGAGTATCAAGTTGCTCTGGGTGGGGGGCTGATGTGGCTCGACCACACCTGCCTCGATCGCTATGGCAAGGCCTATCTCGAGTGCACGGCCGCGCAGCAGAAAGAGATTCTAGATCTCATTGCCTATCGCAAGCATGCCAAGAAGGATCCAAGCCTCGGGCAGGGAATCGAGTTCTTCAGCTTCCTGCGCAAGCTCACGGCGGACGGCTACTTCACCAGCGAAATCGGCATCGAATATCTGGGTTACATCGGCAACACGTTCGTGAAGGAGTTTCCTGGCTGTCCGCCTGTGCCGGAGGCGTAGTCTCATCCCTAACCATCAACTCTTTCCAAATGGTTGTTCGAGCGATACGGTCTGCGGGGTGAACAGCTCTGCACCACTCTCCGTGATGTGCATGTCGTCTTCGATGCGGATGCCGAACTCGCCGCGGATGTAGATGCCCGGTTCGTTGCTGGTGGTCATGTTCGGTTGCAGCTTGGTGGTGTTGCCGCGGACGAGATAGGGCCACTCGTGGCCGTCCATGCCCATACCGTGGCCCAGGCGGTGCGTGAAGTACTTGTAGTCGGGACCATACCCTCCGTCGGTAACTACCTTCCGCGCGGCTGCGTCGACTGAGCCGCATTCCGCGCCAGGCCGTGCCGCTGCGAGCGCTGCCGATTGCGCACGGAGCACGATGTCGAACACGCTCTTCATTTTGTCCCCAGCTTTCTGAGAAGGCTTGCCCAACACGTAGGTGCGCGTGATGTCCGACTGGTAGCCCTCGACGGCGCAACCGCCATCCATCAGAACGATCGTGCCTTCGTGCACGACCTGCGGCGTGACCGAGCCGTGAGGGAATGCGGAAAACTCGCCGATCTGCACGTCGGCCCCACCAGAGAAGCCGAGCTGCTCGTGGGCCTGCTGCACCAACTCCTCTACTTGCGGCTGCGTCATGCCGTCTTTGACCGCGTGATACGCAGCTTCATAGGCCGCCAGTGTTACCTGCGCGGCGAGACGCATCAGCGCGATCTCGTTGGCGCTCTTGATCATCCGACAGCCAGCCGTCACCGGAGTTGCGCTCTCGATGGTTGTCTGACTCGCCGCCTTCGCGATTCCTTCAGCGAAAACGAACTTCACGGTCTCTTCGATCCCGAGTTTGCCGGTGGCAATGCCGCGCTCTTTCAGTCCCTGCGCGATCAACTGATACGGACTCTCATCCTCCTGCCAGATCCAGACCTCTGCTTTCTCGCCTCCAGGTGCGTTGGCAATTTGCTCGCGCGCCCGCCCTTCCTCGAATGCCGGACACACATAGAATGCGTCTCCCTTGGCGGGCAGCACCAATGCGAACGTGCGCTCGCCGCCCCACCATCGAATGCCTGTGAAGTACTGCAGAGAGGTCCCCGCCATCAGAAGAATCGCATCCAGCGAATTCTCCTGCATGAGTTGGCGGGCGCGCTCCTGGCGTTCGTGGCGCTCGTCGCGCGTGATGGGCGTGGCTTCGCTCTTGCGCGACTTCAGTCTTGCCAGCGAGGGCGGCAGGGAAGAGTCGACCTTGTTCTCTGCGGCAGTCGCCGTCAGAGAACGGGACGCCAAGGTTACACCCGCTGCCACACCTCCGACTTCGAGAAATCGTCGTCGCGAAATCAATGAGCCCCTCCTGTATCGAGGAATCGGGATTGCGGAATACGGTCCGGACATTATAGGAGGAGTTCCGAATCTTGATTTCGGATTGCAGCACACCTCAGGGTCTAAGCCCCGCATCGTTTCCGGCCCCTAGCGGCACGACTTGAGGTCGTGCCCTTCCCGAAAATCTGCGCAGTTTCTTCCGCGACTGTAAATCTTTGATTCCTTGGAGGTTGGGGGCGATCGCTCTTCTCGGCGCCAAAATGTTGATGAGCAACCGACGTTCGTATCGAGGGCTACCCAGCAGGGTGGCTGCTCTGGCACACGCCATGTTTCTTTTAACGCAAGCAGAAATCGTGCTCACTCGTTGCAGTTCCTTCTGACTCAACGCGAATGTCATTCCTCTCATGGGGTGACATTTTCACGTTGCTGTTAGGGGGTGACAGAATTATGGAGCTAAAACAACCATCCCCTCCGGTTTCTCGATGTCTCAGATCTTCTGTTAAGCTAACTTCGATGCGTTTGCGGCACATCTATTGCTGCGCACTGGTCGTTTTGATTGTCCTAGCGGCTGTGCCGGTCTTCCACGGTGGCACTCATCTCGCTATCGGAAGCCCTGGCGGTGTGTCCGCACCACGTGTTCCATGTGCGTCGGTCGAATCAGCGCCCGAAGCGCGTCCTTTGCAATCGCATTTCGACGGGTGCGCTCACACCGTGCGCCACACCAATCTGTTGCCCGGACTGCGGACCAGTCGGGCCGGAGAAGTAGCGCGCCAGATTGAGGACATCTCCCCGCCATCATACGGTCCACTGCATCGTCGTCCACCACCTAGCTTCTCCTAACAAAGAACAATCTCAAGGCACCTGAGTGGCACATACGTGTGCGTTCGGCGTCGCGTCTTGGCGCGCGCCGATCCCTTGTCATGAATTCTAGAGAACATTTGTTCAGGAGAGGCTCACCATGGAACTATTCAGAGACACACATTTTAATTTCCTTGGCAGAAAGTGGTGGTTCATTCTGCCGTCGTTGATTCTCATTCTGGCCGGACTCACCAACATTCTGGTGAAGGGGCCACGGTATAGCACAGACTTTAAGGGTGGCGTGGAAACGGATATCCGCTGGGAAGGTGCGCCACCCGTGGAACGCATACGGGCGGCCGTATCGTCGAGGTTAGCGGGCGTATCGGTGGTGGCAGCACACGACCTGACCGGCTCCAGCGAAGTGATCGTCTCGGCCGAACTCCCGTCCGGAGGAGACGTGACAACGGTTCGGCAGACGATCGACGAAGCGCTGTCGACGATCAGCCCGCGATACTCGATCCGCGACTATCAGGCGATTGGCCCACAAATCGGGGATGACTTGCGCCATCAGGCCCTGATGGCGACGGCCGGAGCATCGGGCGGCATGCTCGCGTATTTGTCGTACCGCTTCCGCCTGGCTTACGGCGTTGCGGCCGTGGTGGCGATGTTGCACGATGCGGTGATCACCATAGGCCTGCTGTCCCTGTTCCATCAGGAAATCTCACTCACGGTGGTGGCCGCCCTGCTCACGCTGATTGGTTATTCCATGAACGACACCATCGTGGTCTTCGATCGCGTCCGGGAAAATCGGCGCATCAGTGGACGCGAGTCTCTGGCCGAGACCATCAACCGCAGCATCAACCAGACACTCAGCCGCACCGTGTTGACATCAGGATTGACGCTGCTTACAGCCGTCGCGCTGCTTCTGTTCGGTGGCCAGGTGTTGCGCGGGTTCTCTCTTGCCCTGGTGATCGGCATCCTTGTCGGTACTTTCTCGTCGATCTTCATCGCCAGCCCGATTCTGCTGGCATGGGAGCAAGGGCATGCTAAATGGCGCACCCAGCAAAGAACTCTGTCCGCAGGAGGTGTGCGATGAATCGATCACTGATCCGGAAGACTCTGTTCATCCTTGCAATCACAGCGGCCAGTGTATTTGCTATCGTGCGCGCGCCCTTGCGGCTCGGGCTCGACCTGCGGGGAGGAGTCAGCTTGATCCTCCGCGTTAAGGTCGATGACCCATCCCCCGAGCGGCGGCGCGAAGTTGTCCAGCAGACCCGCCAGATACTGGAGCGCCGCATCAACGCGTTTGGACTCTCCGAAGCGCCGGTTCAGTCGTATGGGAGCCGGGGGAATGAACTGCTGGTGCAGCTTCCCGGGATCAGCGACCCTTCCCGGATTAAGAACTTGCTGCAGAGTCGGGGAATCCTCGAGTGGTACTCCGTTGAGGGCGGCCCCTATGCGAGCCCGGAGGAGGCCACGGCGCACCACGGAGGAACGCTGCCTTACAACCGCAAGTTAGTAGCGACACAACCGGCGGGCGACGGGCGACTCAGTTGGTTTCTCCTGGACAGCCAGCCCATCATTCGGGGAACGGACTTGCGTGACGCTCGTGTGGCTCTCGACGCCATGGAGCGACCTGTTACCACATTTATGTTGAGCCGCGATGCCGCGTCGCACTTTGAGCAATACACACAATCCAATATCGGGCAACGCACGGCGATCGTTCTCGACCAGGAGATTCTCAGCACGCCGGTGATCGACGATGTAATTCGCGATTCGGGGGAGATTCGAGGGGCGCGGAGTCGCGAACAGGCCGAAGATCTCGCGGTCAACCTGCGCTCGGGCGCCCTGCCTGCGGCTATCGAAGTAGTACAGCAGAGGACTGTAGAGGCGTCTCTGGGCGCCGACTCCATCCGCCAGGGGCTGCAAGCGGGTGTGGCGGGCCTTGCCGCCGTAGTTGCGGTCATGTTGCTTTACTACCGCCGTGCCGGTGCTAATGCGACACTCGCCCTGCTAATGAACGGACTACTCCTTATCGCCATTCTGTCGTGTTTCGGGGCTGTACTGACTCTGCCGGGAATCGCCGGCGCAGTCCTCACGATCGGAATGGCCGTTGACAGCAATGTGTTGATCTTTGAGCGCATTCGCGAAGAGTTACGAGCCGGTAAGTCTGCCGGGGCGGCGCTCGCAGCTGGGTTCGCAAAAGCTCTTGCCACCCTGATCGATACCCATGTGACTACGGTCGTCTCCTGTCTGTTTCTGTTCTTCTTCGGGACCCCTGCCGTGAAAGGGTTCGCAACGACTCTCGTGATCGGCTTGACGACGAATCTATTCACCTCTGTATTTGTTTCACGACTAGCTTTCGATTGGGAATTGTGGAGGCAACGGAGCCGTGCGACATTGAGCATCGGAATCGCCCGGTAGACGGGAGGGAATGGGCGAAAAGTGCGGGGACATCCAGGATGAGCACAGGTCGGGGGAAAACTCCGTTTTCCCTTGAGTCGTATTTATCGTGGATGTCTCTGAGTTTCCCTTGCTGCTTATCTCTAGCGCGCCCGAGCGGCGACGATCGCTGCAGCCATCGCGAGCTTGTGGTCGTTGTTCCAGGGCGGCCCGATGGATTTCCTCAGTTGCAGGAAGTGGGCATCGAGGTCCTCGATGCCCAGGGCCTCGCTCGCTGCATCCAATACCTTCTTCGCGTCGTACCAATGGACGGCCCAAGCGCGCGCCTCGGCAGCGGCGGCGAGCGCCTTGCGGTACATCACCCAGTCGGCGACGTTCTGCGCCCGGTAATCCCTAATTCGCTCGGCAATGGTTGGTGGCAGCACGGGGCACTGGCGAAGCGCGACGCCGCGGATGCGTCCGGGCAGTGTCGTCGCGATGGCGTCCAGGACGAGCTTCGCGTGCCGTTCCGCCGACGCTCGCACGCGCTCCACCAGGGCGACTGCCTCATCGATCGGAAGCGACTGCCCTTCGCTGTGATGCGGAATCTTCGGCAAGTCCTCGTCCACGAGTTCGACGCGGCGACGGTCGAGGAGCGTCCCATCACCCGCGACCGTAACCAGTACAGCCCAACCGCCGTGATCCGATACCCCGATGATCCCGTCATCGCTCGACATATTGTTGCCTCTAGCGCGAGAGCTTGGCGTACCCATTCATTCCGAGGTTATCAGGAGAGGCCGCCTGATGTCCCTGACTCTCCTGCCAAATTTGATCACTCAACGGACTCCGCCTGCACGTGTCCTCCCTTCACGCAAGGTTTCAAAGTTGGGCATCTCATTTTGGCTTTTCTTTGGCGTTATTTCGTTACTTCGCTTCGTGATGATTGCTACGGTGCACTTGCCATATCTCGCCGGAAATACACAACGACCGTGTTTTGTATAGCGGCATGAATAGTCAGGAGTGAATCGCTCATGAAGCAAGGCGCACAGTATTTCAGATCCCTGAGATTTCTAAGTTTGTTGCTCAGCTCGCTGACGTTATGCCTGGGCATTGCCCTCGGCCAGGCGATCAGCGGGAACCTGGTGGGCACAGTATCCGATTCAACGGGCGCGGTGGTGGCCAATGCAGAGGTTACCGCGACCAATGTTGGTACGAGCGCTTCGGTTGTGGCCCGTACCAATGCAACCGGTGAATATCGATTCGAGAATCTTCCCGTAGGTACGTACAAGATCACGGTCAAAGCCCAGGGTTTTCGAACGTTCGTAGAGCAGGCGAATGTAGAGCTCAACAAGACAGGCACTCGCAATGCCACGATGTTTCCGGGTGCAGCCAGCGAGACGGTGGAAGTTTCGGGTGCGGCACCGACGATCGACACCACTACCGCACAGCTGCAATCAACCTATGATCCGCAATATGCGCAGGATCTCGGCCTCACCTCCGCAGGAGGCGCAGGCGCTGGTGTCCTGAATCTTTCGTTGCTGAGCCCGGGCGTTGCCAATGGCAGCGCCATGGGAGATGGAGTTGGTCCCTCGGTGGGAGGCCAGCGTCCACGCGACAATAATTTTACGGTTGAGGGCGTTGACAATAACAATAAGACCGTCACCGGAGCACTGATCACAGTTCCCCCGGAAGCCGTCGAGAACTTTACTTTACTTTCCAATCAGTTCAATTCGGAGTTCGGTCATTCTTCCGGTGGGCAATTCAATACGACCGTCAAGAGCGGCACGAACAGCTTTCATGGCTCCGTTTACGAATATTTTCGAAATCGTAAACTGAACGCCGTGGACGAGACGTGGGTGCAGCAGGGGCTTACGTCGAATCCTCGTTTCGACTCCAATCGTTTCGGCGGTACGTTTGGCGGCCCGATCATCAAGAGCAAGCTCTTCTTCTTCACGAATTTTGAGCGCAACCCGGTCGGATTCATCTCGGTCGGCGGCGGGGCGGTGCAGGCACCTACTCCAGCCGGTCTCGCGGCAGTGAGTGCCGATCCCAATGTCAGTGCGACGAACTTCGGGATCTTTCAGAAGTACGTTCCGCTGGCTGCCACTCCGTCCGGTTGTATCACCTACAACGGGACGACGAACAGCGGATCGACTCCGTTAGGGGCTAATCCATACAGTGCGCCCGCGAACGGAAGCTGTGCCGCCGGCAGCGTGGAAGTCGGCAATGTTTCGATCGTTCCTGCGGCCTGGCAGAGCTGGACAAATCTCGTCCAGAGCGTGGATTACAACATGTCGGAGAAGGACCAGATTCGCGGACGCTTTATCTACAATAAGGAGAACTTGCTGGACAATGCCGCGCAGCTGGGAACTTTCTTCGCGCCGTTTTCAATCACGTTCGCCCTGGTGAATGCGAGCGAATATCACACATTTTCGCCGAACGTGACGAACGAGTTCCGCCTCGGTTTCAATCGCTTTGACGAGAACATACCGGCGGGAAACTTCAACTACCCCGGACTGGATGCATTTCCGAACGTCACTCTCTTTGATCTCGGCAGTGGACTGAACATCGGACCGGATCAGAATGCTCCTCAGTTTACGATTCAGAACTTCTATCAAGTGGTGGATAACGTCAGTTACGTCAAAGGTAAACACACCTTCAAGGTCGGGGGCGAGTACCGTTGGTATATTTCGCCTCAGGGCTTTACACAACGTTCGCGCGGTGACTACCAGTACAACGCGACCCAGGCTTTTCTGGAGGATTTGGCGCCCGAAAAGTTCGGAGAACGCGGTACGGGATCAAGCACCTACTATGGCAACGAGAAGGCGATTTACTTCTATGTCAATGACACCTGGCGCGTGAACCAGCACCTGAATCTGAACGCCGGCGTTCGTTACGAGTACACCACGACTCCGATCGGTGAAAACCGGCAGATTCTCAATGCTATTTCCGATACGCCGAGCATCCTGGTTCCGCAGGCCGGAAACCAGCCGCTTGTCTTCGGCAAGCCCCACGCTCCCAAGAACAATTGGGCGCCTCGGATCGGTTTTGCTTATTCACCGGGCAGCAGCGGCACGACTTCAATCCGGGGCGGCTTCGGTTTGGCCTGGGATACTCTTTACGACAACATTGGCGGCCTGGCAGTCCCGCCGCAAATCGGGTCTACCGAGAACGTAGCCGCAGGGTTGCAGCCTCCGAACGTAGCTCCACTGACTCCTAACTTTCTGTCGAACGGCGGACTTCCACCGAGTGGTGGCAGCGGCATCACTATTCTGAGCAAGGCTGACGCACTCGCGAACACTGCCAACTGGATTCCGGGAAAGGTGCAGGATCCTTACTCGATTAACTGGAACTTCGGCGTGCAGCATGCTTTCGGCAAGAACTACAGTGCCGAAATCAACTACGTGGGTACTCGCGGAGTTCACCTCCCGCTGCAGGACATTTTCAACCTGGCATCGGTCGTGACTCCCGCGACGGCCTTGCCGACTTACCTCCAGTCCCCAGACCAGGGAACTCTGGATGCTCTGCCGAACAGTCTTGATAACCTGTTCGCTTTGCAAGCAGCGAACATTGAACCGGCAAACTTCGTCAATGCTGGATTTGGCAGTGCGATCACAGCCTTTGTTCCGCGCGGCCAGTCCTCCTATAACGGATTGCAGGCAGGACTGACTCGCAGGTTCAGCCATGGTCTGACCTTCCAGAGTGCCTACACCTGGAGCCATACCATCGACAACAGTACTGCGGACTTCCATACCAGCGACATCACGCCTCGTCGTCCGCAGGATTTCTTCAACTTTGCCTCGGAAAAGGCGAACTCGGCTCTCGACCGTGCTCAGCGGTTCACCTTGGCGATCGTCTATGAGTTGCCGTACTTCAAGGGCGGTAACTGGATGATGAAGAATGTCGTTGGCAACTGGACTCTCAGCCCGATCTACACCTTCGAAACGGGCGAGTGGGTCACGGTTCAAGCACAGCAAGACGCGAACCTGAATGGAGATCCCGCCGGTGATCGGGTCATTGTGAATCCGGCTGGAGTTCGAGGAACGGGGAGCGACGTTTCACCACTGACGGCGGTTTCTGGACCGAATGCCGGTTCAGTTGTGGCTTATCTAGCCAATAATCCTAGTGCGCAATTCATTCGAACTGGCGTGGGCGCACTGCCTAACTCGGGTCGGAACACCTTGCAAACACCGGGGACCAACAACTTCGACCTGGGAATCTACAAGGACCTGAGCATCACGGAAACGATGAAGTTCCGGTTCGGCGCGCAGTTTGGCAACATCATCAACCATCCCCAGTTCATTCCCGGAAGCAATCCGGGCTTTGGCCTGGGAGTAAACGACGTGAACGGCTTTGCCTCGGTGGGAACCGGTTACACGGCCTTCGTCACTCCCGGGGATGCAAACTTCAACAATCCCAAGGCCGTCTTCGCCAGCAACGCTCGCACGATCGCGTTGACGGCGAAGTTCACGTTCTAGAGCACGAGCTTAATTCCAAGGATCGGGGCCGATGTCTGGCCCCGTTTTCTTGTTCCTCGAGAGCTGCGCTTAAGCCAGGCGTGGATCTGGCATGCCCGGACTGTGATTCACGGAGTTGGGCGCAATCAATTCGTCGAGCACGTCAGGCCTGTCCTGGTTCCAGACTTCCTCGAAATAGCGCTGGAGGAGGCGCTGGTTGCGTTCTTTCATGGTGAACGTGTTTGTCACTCTCCGCCTGACACATCAGGTAGATTGATGCCGATGGCATCGGCCATTGCCACCAGCGCCGCCCGGACTGTGGGGGCAATCTTCGGGTCCGAGACGATGACGTCTCCTTCCGGCTGCCTTGGGAGCGGCACAGTAATGCAGGCTTCAGGCACCAGCTTCGCCCCCATCACCGTGAGCGTTTCCATGAGTGCCGCGCGGACGTAGGTCGCACGCGGCGAGGGACTGAACAGGGCGACAGGCTTGTCATAAAGTTCTCCGCTGCCAACAATCCAGTCCAGAGCGTTCTTCAGTATGCCTGGGATGCCATGTGCATACTCCGGGCTTGAAACCACAACCGCGTGAGATTCGCGTAGTTGAGAGCGGAACTCAGCGACCGGAAACGGGGCCGGTTCCCGGTCAAGATCAGGATTGAAATATGGAAGAATGCCGAGTCCAGAATAAGTCACGATTGCGACATCTTCAGGAGCCAGGGCAACCGCCGCCTCTAACAGGATTGCATCGGAGGAGCCAGTACGAAGACTCCCTGCAATCGCCAGAATCCGCTTACGTTTCCGGTTTGTGGTTGTCATCGAAGGCCGATCTTCCCCCGCGGGCGCGGTCCGGGAAGAGGCGCATGGTCGGCGGCGGGCTGCCCGCGAACCTACCAGATCCAACCGCACGAACAACGGGCCGACTCCCGCAAACTCGCCTTTAGCATCAGTACCCTGCAAACCGCGCACAGTCTCATCCACATAGCGTCCCCCCCCACATCGGCGATTGTTCAATCATCGCCACTGCTCAAGCATTTTTCCGATCCCCCCGATTTGATTCAGGTGCCGAACTGTCGGCTGCGGGGCAGATGTCATTTACTTGTCAAATGTGTGGCGCGCCTGCCTGGGTCTGGCAGTTCCTATCCGGCTTCCCGATCGTGGCCGTTCATCGGCACCGAAGCCGTCTATCCTCAGGTTCTCTGTTCAGACCCTTAACAAACCACGGAAGCCCCTGGCGGCATAGTAAGACTCCGCACCGTTGTGATACAGGAAGACACGGCCGAAGCGGCGATCACCAAAGAGGGCGCCGCCGAGTTTTCTCATATCGGCAGGTGCTTTCAACCAACTCGATGTCTTGGCATCGAAGCTGCCAAGTTTCTGCAGCTGTTGATATTGTTCTTCCGTTAAGAGCTCAATGCCCATGGTCGCTGCCATATCCATCGCGTTGTTTTTCGGTTTGTCTTTTTTCCGGGAATCCAATGCTTCACGGTCGTAGCAAAGACTTCTGCGGTCTTTCGGACTCTCCGGGGAACAATCAAAAAAGACGTATTCGCCGGTATCTTTGTCTTGACCGACAACATCCGGCTCACCGCCCGTTTTCTCCATTTCGCTGAGGGGCCACAGTTTTTCTGGACTGGCTTCCAGCTTCGCCTTTACCTTCCCCCATTCGAGGCCTTCATGGCGGTTCCTGTTTTCCTCAAAGCGGGCTTGCAAGGCTATGAGTAGCTCTGTGCGTTGTTTTGGGGATAGCTCTTTTTTTGTTTGCAGGCTTTTCATGTCGGTTTCCTCTTGTTACAGCCTCTGCTAGGCCGAGCTTTTTTGGGCCGATCCCTTCGAAATAAATCGTCGAAGGAGATGGCCTTTCCACATCCACAAACCCGTCACGACCATGATAGGAAAAAAGACATACCGAGTAGGGGGCGCGTACTGTGGAAGTTTGTCAAACGGACTATAGATATAGCCGTATATCGGAATGCTAAGGACGATGTGAATCCAGCGAAGAATCGTACGTTGTTGGGGGATCGTTGCTTTCATAGATAAACCTCCTTTTCGATGCCGACGCTATTGCAGCCCCGCGACTACTCGTTCCAGGCCGCCGATAAACTTCTGCCAGCCATAGTTGGCACCCCGGTAGGCGGCCTCGTGGTCCGTAGGGAAACCGGATTGCTCCATGCGCACGAGTGTTCCGCCGCTGGTCGCGACCAACGTAAAAACGACGACGGTCTCCAGCCCCAGTGTGTTCCAGCTATAGGAGAGCTTCTTGTTGGGTTCGACGACCAGGACTTCGGAGTCGATTAGGCCATTCCAGTTGGGGACGGGTTTGACGCGAAAATTGAATCGATGGCCAACGACAGGTTCGAAGTTGTTGTCCAGCAGCCATTCTTTAATAAGCACGCCTTCCGTGAGAGCTCGCCAGATCTTGTCCGGTGGGTAGGGTATTTCTCTTTCGATCACAACTGAGCGTGTAGCGGCCGTAGTCATTGGCCCATCCTTTTGAGCAACGCTTCGAGGCGGTCAAACCGGTCGTGCCAAAAGCTGCTGTAGTAACTCATCCAGTCCACCAGCGGTGCGAGCGCACGCGGTTGAGCGCTGTAATGGGTCTCTCGCCCTCTGTGCCGAGAGCGCACCAGGCCAGCGTGCCTGAGGACTCCAAGATGTTTCGATACCGCAGGCTGGGAGACGCCCGAGTTGTCGGTCAACATCCGCACGGTTTGTTCCCCATGACGGCTCAGGCGCTCGAAGAGAGCGCGGCGGGTCGGGTCGGCAAGGGACTTGAACAGGGCATCGGGCGCAGTCTGCATGAGAAACCTATAGCTACCTGGTTATGGATTAAATATAACTAACCGGTTATGGATTGTCAAGAGGTTTCGCCGGGCTCTTACCAATTCACCGTCAAAAGAAAAAGGCGGAGTGCTATTGGCACCCCGCCAAGAATTGAAACAACCCTACTACGCCGAAGCTCTGCTCTTTGTCCTTGCCCTGGTCAGGCATGTGGAACGGACCTGACAAGGACGGGCATCTTTCATCGCGGTTGCGATTAGAATCTCACTCCGACGATATCCGGGTTTCCCGTAACCTGAGTCTGGAAAGTAGTGAAGAAGCCTGGACTCGCACCGCTGGCGTCGCTGCTGAGGCCGTCATAGTCGCCGATACTCGCGGGATTCATCAAGCCATCCGTCGAGTGAGCCGGAGCCCACGGCTTGGGCGTATTTTTCACGTTGGTAAAGTTTGTGCCTTGGTCGTGCGAGATCGAGCAGTAGTGGTCCACGCCATTGTTTTCCGGGTCTCGTTTTCGGTCGAAGTAGCAGATCGCGAGCGTTCCCTCATTGTCGACGGCGGTCGCAGGCAAGAATTGATCCCGGCCCGAACCTGTAAAGTTGTGAGGAGCGGGGCTCACGACTTTGGCGGAGGTCCAGGTCGCTCCTTTGTCCGTCGAGCGGCTAAACACCACGTCTCCGAAACCGTAACTCTGAGTCGGAGCGAGAAAATCAGGGATCTGGTTTCGGCTTGCGTCGGTCCAGGCAAGGTAGAGGGTTCCCCGGGATGAGGCGCTTGACCGATCGACGGATAGCGAGGGGTATGAATTCCCCTGGAACAGACTCTGCAACTTGCCGTTGCCACCTAGACCGGCGAGGACCGCGTTACCGACCGAGACCGCAGGAGAAAACGTCAAGCCATGATCGATCGAGCGGCTGAAAAAGAGCTGCTCGTCGATGCTGGTCTGTGCTGCCCAGGCGACGAAGACTTCACCGGCGTTTCCAACTACGACCTGAGAACCTTGTAGCGCCTGTCCGCGCCCCGGATTGCACAATTGATCCACAACCGCGGGCCGGCTCCAGGCCGCGCCACCGTTGTTCGATGCAACCAACTCGATTGCGACTCGAACTCCACCGTCGCAGCCGTTAGTGTTTCTGAAGGAATAATCAAAATCAGTGTAAGTGATATATAGATTGTCCGGGTTGTTCGGGTCGATTGTGAGCCACTCCTTATCAACGAAGTGCTCGTCAGCATTTTTCTTTACGGCGGGCAGAGGACCGCTCCACGCGTCGCCACGATTGTGGGACCGGTTGACACCAACGCCCGTAAGCGAACGGGGCGCACCGGTTACAGGATCGATTGGGCCCGGAAAATCAAACAAGGACGCGTAATAAAAGTCCTTCCCGGAACACGCGATCACCGGTTCGCCGGCCAGGAAGTTGGCGGGGTCGGCTCCGGCATCCAGGAAGAGAGAGGCGCGAAAGCTGGTGCCGCCGTCGTGCGACACCGCAACCCCGTTGGAGCTAACACTCGCTCCCAACACGGAGGTCAGGAGCAGGGCCTGGGAATCGTTGTACCCGACCACGATATTTTGTCCGCACCAAGCGTTGCTGCTGCCGTTCTGGGTAAAGCCGGCAAGCCGTGAGAGCAAGAAGTCAAAGTCCGCATCGTTGACTGGAACCAGGTGCGAGCCTGCGGCAGCGGTTCTAGGGAGGGTGCGCGCCATTTGCTGCCGAATTGCCTGCTGGGCCGCGGGAGAAGAGTTGATGCGGTTTAAAGCTCTGCTCTCAGTCAGGTACAGCAGGTTGTTGGCGGCGGTTGAGAGATGAGCGCGTTGATCGAGTCCTATCTTCCGGCTGATCGCGAGCTCTTCGCGGGATTCCACAACCGAGCGGGAATGATCTTGAGCGGTGGTGGAATCAATCCCGAACCCGAGCAACAACAAGGCGATGGTCGCAGGTAGAACGGATGTACGAAACCTCATGTTTGTTTTCATGCTAGAACCTCGCTCCGTAGACGCTGGGGTTGCCGTAGTTCTGAAACTGAAATCCGGCGAAGAAACCTTCATTTCCACCTGTCCAATCGGGGCTGACCAGGTCGTAGTCCTGCATGTAGCTGTTGTTCAAGACGAGGTCGGTGAAATGTGCCGGGCTCCAGCTGTTGTTCGTGAGGCGACGATCCTGGAAGGTGGCCCCGCCGTCCTGCGAAACCGAGCAGTAGTGGTCAAGCAGATTATTTTGCAGATCATTTCGACGGTCGGAGTAGCACACAGCCAATCTTCCCGACGAATCGACGGCGACTCCCGGCATGAACCGGTCCCCGTCGGCATTGCGCCCTGCCGGGCTGACCTTCGCAGGAGCCGACCAGTGGCTACCTTGGTCGCCGGATTTCACCAGGAGAATGTCTGCGAAGTTGTACGCGCCCGTGCCCGAAAACACGTCAATCTGCGAGCGATGGCGCCCATCGGTCCAGGCGAGGTAAATCGTTTCGCGGTTCGTGCCTTTCGATCGATCCACTGCGAGCGAGGGAAACTCGTTGCTCAGAAACATCCCCTGCAGCATGCTGTCGGAGCCAGCGGGAACGACCGCGGTGACATCCTCGAAGCGGCCAAAGGTTACGCCATGGTCTTCTGATTTTCGCAGCTGAACCAGCTCACGGCCATTCACATTGTCATAGAAAAGAAAGGCAACGTACACCAGACCGGTTGGACTGACGGCGACTTGCGAGCCATTCGCTGCGTTGACTGAATCGCCGCATATTTGTTTGATGAGCCGCGGGGTGGTCCACGATTGTCCGCCGTCGGCGGAGCTCACGACCTCGATGTCCATTTGGGTCTGGCCAGCACAGGGTCCCGCCGGCGCCGTGTCGAAATCGATATCGGTGTAACTGATATAGAGGCGCAGCGGGTTGGAGGGGTCGACTGCGAGCGACTCCCGCTCCAGAATGTGCAGGGAGTTCCTCAGAACCGCCGCGATCGGTGCTGACCAGGTGCGACCGCCATCGTTCGAAACGTTGATCCCGATCGCTTCCTTGAAAACAAGATTGTTCGCGCCTGCCGGCACCGCCGTGGCGAACATTGAGGCGTAATAAAAGCGCTGAGCGTTCGCGCAGGCAACCGACGGGTTCCCGACCAGGAAGTTGTACGGAGCCGCCCCGGGATCCAGATACCCGAGGTCTGTGAATGTCTTGCCCGAATCTTCGGAATGGGCTACTCCGCTGAAACTCAATCCGCCGCCAGCGTTGTTCAGCGTTTGCAAAAGAGCGGAGCTGTCGTTGTAACCGGTGACGATGTTCTGTCCGCACCACGCGGTCGAGGTGTCATTTTGACTGAAGCCTCCGCCGCGGCTGAGGGTGTAGTCGAATGCCGGAGATGAGATCGGAACCATCCCGGTTGCGTCGTTCGACAGGCCAGACGGTGCACCCTGCGCGCTTCGATTCCCCAGTATCGGAGTCACACGCAGAGTTAATACACCATGATTTGTATCGAGGACTTGTTTCGCCAATGCGAACCGGCTCCGGGTCGCGTTCGAGAGAGAACGCCGTTGCGTTTCGGTGAGCTTCTTCTCGAGACGCAAGCTGTTTACCAACGAGGCTTTAAGCGTGGGATCGACTTCTTGCGCCGCTACGGCAATTGAGCAAACCACGGCACCCAGCAGGGCACAGGCACACCCCGACCTGCGAAAGGACTTCATCATGAACCTTCTCCTCAACACAAAAGAAGTGAAATGCTATACGGCGGGTATATCTGCAAGGGAACAACAATGTAACGCATGGCCCAATATTCTGGCAAGACGCACCACGCACATCAGGACAGCCTCGCCGTGCCGCGACTAAAATGCGCACGTGCGGTGGAATGCGCGAATTCGATTGGACAAACGGATGCTTGGTATCATGACGACCATGAGCGAAGAGCTGTGGCCGGCGCTGCCGTATGAGGCTTGGAAGGACACGTACGCGACGCTACACATGTGGACGCAGATCGTCGGGAAAGTGGCACTCGCTCAGGCGCCGCCGCTGAACCATTCCTGGTCGATCGCGATGCAGGTAACGCCGCGCGGGCTATCGACTCGTACCCTGCCCTACCACGACCGCACCTTCAGCATCCAATTCGACTTCATCGATCATCAACTCGTCATTCGCACATCGGACGACGAGACAAGCACGCTGGCTCTCCGGGCCCAGAGCGTCGCCGATTTTTATCGCGAGGTGATGACCGTCCTCGACAAAATGAGGCTGCCAGTGAAGATCTGGCCGATGCCGGTCGAGATCCCGTCCCCTATTCGCTTTGACCTGGACACGGTGCACCACTCGTACGACCCTGAGTACGCGAACCGCTGCTGGCGGATTCTCTCGCAGGCAGCGAGAGTGCTCACCCTGTCGCAATGCAGGTTCGTCGGCAAGTGCAGCCCGGTTCATTTCTTCTGGGGCAGCTTCGACCTCGCTGTGACACGATTCTCCGGACGATTGGCTCCGCCGCGTGAAGGCCCCGCTTTCATGCGCGAGGCGTATTCGCACGAACTCATCAGCCACGGATTCTGGCCTGGCAGCGGCCCGGTTCTGGAGCCGACGTTCTACGCCTACGCGGTGCCTGAACCGGCTGGACTCAAGGAGGCCCGGGTGCGTCCGGAGGCGGCGTACTATCACCATGACCTCGGGGAGTTTGTTCTTCCTTACGAGGCCGTCAGGCATGCCGAGGCCCCCGATCAGGCGCTTCTGGCGTTTGTCGAGAGCACGTATGATCGAGCCGCCACGCTTGCAAGTTGGGACCGATCAGCACTCGAACGTAATTCATAGGATCCACCCACCCTTAGCGCAGGCGTACCAGCACTGCGCGTCTTCCCTGAAACAGTCTGACGAAGAACGCCGCCCAGAAGCAGTCGGCAATAACAGCAATCACGATGCATTCTTCCCCAGAATCAACGCCTTGAAAGATCACAGCCACCCAGAAAAAGCTTTCGAGTCGTGAAACAAAAGCCGGGCATGCCGCACTATCCCATTGATTGACATGTAAGGGCCACTAGTGAAAGGCGTCCAATCCCTCCGGCCTGCCGCGTGGCCACGGCACATCACCCTCCCCGTTCGGGAGCACAACTCTTAAAGGAGACCACCACATGCTGTATCAGAAGGAGCACAGTGTCCGTACTGCGTCCCGCTCATGGATAGTTCCATGCGCGCTGGCCGCAATGTTTGCGTTTACGTCTGGGACGGGCGTAGCGCAAACTGATGAGGAACCCGGCAAGGCGACACCCGCAGTGAAAATCACCAGCAACGCGTACGTGCAGGCATCGGGTATGCCGAAGGGGATCACGCCGAATGAAGTGAACAGCGGCGAGGCCCGGCTTCTGTCAGCCATGAACCCGAGCCAGAAATTAAGACTCGCGATCGCGCTTTTCACGCCGCATCGAGCGGAGGAAGAGAAGTTCATCGCGGCCCTGCATACCAAGGGATCACCACAGTTTGGCAAGTACCTGTCGGCCGCGGAGTGGAACAAGCGCTTTGCGCCTACGGCAGAATCCGAGCAGGCGGTTGTCGATTGGGCTGTAAGCCAAGGATTGACGGTGACGCAACGCTATCCGAACCGGCTGGTGGTGGACGTGGAAGGAACCGTTCCGGCGATCGAGCAAGCGCTGGGCGTGAAGATGAATATGTACATGATGGCGACCGGGAAGCAGCGATTCTCGTCTGACCGCGATCCGGTCGTGCCGTCGCACCTGGTGGGCATCGTGCAGAATGTGCAGGGTCTGAACAACATGAGGACGCTGCAGCCGATGAACCAGAAGTTCGCCGCATCGCTACCCGAGTACCCGATTTATGCGGCAGGACCGGTGAACGGCAAAGCGACCGCCACAGTTTCGGCGTCCGCCAAGGGTCCGAAGCCGGCGTCCATCACGGGTAAGAACACCGTCAAGCCGCCCATCACGGGCGGAGCCTACGATCCGACGGACATCTATAGTTCGCAGGCCTATGACGTGTCTGCACTCTACAACCAGGGTCACTGCTGCAATCCGACGGGCAATCCCAACCGAACGCCGGCAACAACCTCGATCGCGATCGTGACTGCGGGCTCGCAGGATTTTACCGATATCGCAGGCTTCCATAACACCTATCCGTATCTCGCCTACAACATGAACGAGATCTCCGTGGACGGGACGACCGTTCCTTGCGATCACACGACAATGTCGTGCGACGGAGAAGGCACGATGGACGCAGAGTGGTCGCTGGCCATGTCGAACAGCTTCGGCTCGTTTGTCGACACGGCGTTTGTCAGCATGTATGACGGCGTCAACCCGCAGTTCAGCACCTTCACCGACATGTACAACCGGGTTCTGAACGATAACAGCACGCGCATCATGAGCACGAGTTGGGGTTGCGCGGAACTGAGCTGCTACGACTCCACCGACATCAACACGACCCACGGGATTTTCAACAGCCTGGTGGGTCAAGGTTGGACGCTGGTGGCGGCATCGGGCGATCAAGGTTCCACAGCGGGTTGCGGAAACGCGAACCGGGTGCAGTACCCGTCTTCTGATCCGGACGTAGTCGGGGCGGGCGGAACGACGATGACGCTCGACAGCAACAGCAATTTCGTGAGTCACGTGACTTGGACCGGTGGTCCGGATGGCTGCGGGTCGAACGACGGTGGAAGCACCGGCGGTCCGAGCGCGGTCTGGTCAACTCCCGGCTATCAGAGCTACATCACGTTCCTGGGAGGCGCCCGCGGCGTGCCGGATATCTCCTTGAACGCCGACTGGTTCAACACTCCGCAGAATCTCTACTTTGACGGATTCCTGTCGGGCAATGGCGGAACCAGCATCGTAGCTCCGGAACTGGCTGGTCTGTTTGCACAGTTCAACGCGTATTTGATGGCCATTGGCAATGCATGCGGCGGCAACAGCCCGTGCCCTCCGATGGGACAATTCAATCCGATCGCGTATTACATGAACCAACATCAAACCTACGCTCCTCACTATCCGTTCTACGACATCACCAGCGGATGCAATAACAATGACATCACTGCGCTGTTTGGATTGACGTCGTATTGCGGAATCGTGGGCTACGACCGAGCCACCGGGCTGGGCTCGTTCAACGCGCTGCAAATGGCGCGGGCGGTGATTGCCTACTGGGCTGGCGACTTTGGCAATCCATTCGTCGTCTTCAGCGGGCCAACCCCCAACCACTGGTATAACACCGACCAGTCTGTCAACTGGGGAGTCGGCGACACGACTGGACTCACCGGCTTCGGTCCGGTGGGCGTATCGGGCTTCAGCCAGGCTTGGGATGCTGATCCGGGCGATCCATTCAGCGAGACCATTCCTGGTTCTGGAAACTCGTTCTACAGTGGTCCGCAGTTCCCGAACGCCACCAGTGGATTTGAAAACATCTCATGGGTTGGACAGGGCTGCCACACGGCTCACGTTCGTCCCTGGGACAATGGAGGCTATTCGGTCGATGCTACCTACGGTCCGGTGTGCTACGACATCACGCCACCGATCACCAAGGTTAGCCTGAAGGGAACGAAGTCAGGGAGCATCTTCACGACGCCAGTGGTGGTTACGCTGACGGCGGGCGACACCCTGAGCGGCGTGGCCGGTACCTTCTACACCGACAACATCGGAACGCATACTTACATCGGGCCGTTCAAGGTCTCCACCACCGGACACAACACCATTACCTTCCACAGCACCGACGTGGCGGGAAACGTTGAGTCCACCAGGACGGTGAACTTCACCATCGAGTCGCCGACCAAGACTGCGTTGACCTCGAACCTCAATCCAGCGAAGGCGGGTCAACAGGTTCAGTTCTTCGCAACCGTCACAGCTACATTTGGCGGCGGGGCGACGGGCAACGTGCAGTTCTACGATGGATCGACTCTGCTCGCGACGCGGACGCTGAACACCACGACGCATCAGACGAGGTTCTCGGACTCCCATCTGGCAGTAGGCAGCCACAACATCAAGGCTGTTTACCTGTCGAATGGGCATGACCTGGGCAGCACGTCGAACATTGTCGTACAAGTCGTGACGAAGTAAGCCCTGAGGGTCAGCTTGAACTGACTGACTTGGGGTTGCAAAACTCGGGCCCGGCAGGCCGCAATGGCTTGCTGGGCTTTTTTATGTTATCCGATCGTTGTTTGCAAGGCCTTAACCACAAAGGACACGAAGGTCCACGAAGGAACCCTTTGAAGTTCAGCTTCGTGAATCTTCGCGCCCTTCGTGGTTCAAGTTCTCCCTTGTCCATCGAGTGAAACCAACCCGCCACCCTCAATCTCAAAGTGATTCCATGGCGATCAACCTCTGCTAGAATGCCAGCCGTGAAACGACGAACATTGCTTCAGGCGCTTCCTGCGGCAGCCTTGCTGCCTGCATCTCTTTGGGCCGCTTCCGAAAAGGGCAAAGGCAGTCCCGCGCAAGGCGCGACAGGGGTGTATGAACTGCGGGTCTATCATGCGGCTCCAGGAAAATTGAGTGACTTGCACGCACGCTTCCGCGAACACACGATCAAACTCTTTGACCGCCACGGATTGAAGAGCGTTGCTTACTGGACGCCGCTGGATGAACCGGAGAAGAGCAACACGCTGATCTATATTCTTCAGCATCCCAGCCGCGAGGCGGCAGCCGCCAACTGGAAGGCCTTCCAGGACGATCCGGAGTGGAGGAGTGTCCACGACAAATCCGAGGAGAATGGAAAGCTCGTGGAAAGAGTTGACTCGACCTTCATGGCCCTGACCGATTTCTCCCCGGCATTGCGCTAACCGGCGGACATCCTCAAACTCCCTAGGTTTTGGGGGAGTATCACGGTTGAATGTTGCGGGATAATGCTCACGGTTGGCCTCGCCAGCCGTCCATATCACGGAACAGTTTCGGGAGTGGTGTGTCTCCGGTCAAATCGTGCGACGGTGATCAAGTGAAAACGGGGTGAGTCCTTGAAAGAAATGTCCAAAGTTGCGGTGATCTGCCTGTCGCTTCTTCCACTTGCCTGGGCGCAGGAGAGTGACGTTCGTAAGGAGGGTCGCCACTGGACGCAGGAAATCAGCGGTTCGCTGGAGAATGCGAGGAATCTGCACGTGACCCTCGACATGGGTACAGTGCGGGTTGAAGGCGGCTAGCAGCAGGGCATTCGCTACGTGATTCATACGCGTTCATTTTCGTCATCCGAAAAGTCGGCTCGGCGTGGATTGGCGTCGTACAAGGTCAGCGCCTACGTGCGGGGCGATACGGCATTCATAGCTGCAGAGTTTGCCGGCAAAGCGAAGCACAAATTCTCTGGCGAGTTTGTCGTTACCGTCCCGCGAGCGCTCGAGTTGGTGGAGATTCACACGGGCGGCGGAGGCGTGACAGCGACCGGGATTAACGGAACAGTGCATGCCGAGAGCGGTGGTGGCGCCATCCGGGTGGAAGATGTTGGTGGCTCGGTGACCGCGCAGACTGGCGGCGAAAGGGTCGAGATCGGCAACGTTGGCGGAGATGTCAAGGTGCACAGCGGAGGAGGCCGAGTCGCGATCGGCGCGGTGAAGGGGAGTGTGAATGCCTATTCTGGCGGTGGCGATCTGGTGCTCGTATCGAGCGAGCGGGACGCGGTGTTGGAGTCCGGAGCTGGAGACATACAGGTCCAGCGGTGTGGTGGGCACTTGAGGGTCGAGACCGAGGGCGGAAACATCAGCCTCGGAGATGTTGTTGGTCCTGTAGACGCGGAAACCGGGGGAGGAAGTATTCGACTGGCGTCGGCAAAAGGGCCGGTTCAGGCGGAGACCGGCGCGGGCCGTATTGAGCTCGACGGGATTCGTACTGCCCATGCGGAAACGGGAGAGGGTGACATTGTGGCAAGGCTTGTGTCGGGCGCGGATCGGTCCGATTCGTCTCTGGAAACCGCGGCGGGCGATGTGAGGGTTTTTCTAGTGTCGAGCCTGAATGTCACGGTCCGGGCCTCGATCGACATGGCGAGTGGGCATACGATTCGTTCCGATTTTCCTGAGATTCGGATCCGATCTGAAGGAGAGTGGGGGCCGAGAGAGCTCACCGCCGAGGGCAGTTTAAACGGCGGCGGTCCTCTGCTGAAGATTCGGACCACCACGGGAAACATTGTGATTGTTCGCAGCCAGTAGATGTTCTGGGCCAAAGCCCAATTACCCCGTTGCGCTCACGAGGCCCTTCGACAAGCTCAGGGCAGACTGTGAAGGACCGCTCTTCCACGTTAGGCTGAGACTGCTTCCACGGAGCCGACCCTCCTCGTCGACGGAAAGCTGAGGTATCCTCTACCCAGCCGTCGGTCTGTCTTGTCCATCCACATGGAATCCGGTTTTCAATGCGCTGCTTGCGGAGAGTGGAATAGCACTTCGGTGGACGAATCCGCGGGACGCCGGCAGAGCTACGTCGAGGATTGCCAGGTGTGCTGCAAGCCCAACGTCTTGCGGGTAGAGTACGATGTCGCGTCGCAGGAATACCTGATTGCGGCGGAACTGGAGTAGAAGCGGACCTCATGCATCACTGGCGACTGGGGCCAAGGCCCGAGTCGGCTCGGCGCCGATAACGAGGCCCCTTCGACAAGCTCAGGGCAGGTTCTGAAAGGGCCGCTCTTCCACGAAATCCTAGACTCCAGACTTCCGGCACCCTGACCTCTGCGCTCAGACCCAAGACCCGGCGTAAACACTCGTCCTCCTCTGCGCGGCGCGCTATAGTTAGCTGTTTCTAAGCGCCTCATCAGAGAAAGGACTCATCCCAATGGCAACGGGCTATAGCTCTGGCAGGATGGTGGCTCACAACATGGTGACCACGCAGTTCGAGATCGACGGCTTCCGTGTGACTCGAACGCTGGGAGTGGTACGCGGCATTGTGGTTCGGTCGCGGTCCATCTTTGGAACTATCGGTGCCGGGCTGCAGACACTGGTAGGCGGCAATATCACTCTACTGACCAATCTCTGCGAGAAGACACGGCAGGAAGCATTCGACCTCATGCTGCAGCATGCCGCCGAGCTGGGTGCGAACGCTGTGGTCGGTGCGCGCTATGACGCGACCGAGGTAATGCAGGGCGTCACCGAAGTGCTGGCCTACGGCACGGCAGTGTTCGTCGAGCCGGCGAAGTAAGATGCCGATCGCTCCCGGTCTGTCCACCATCCGCGAGGCGCAGGCGCTGCTGCGGAATTATCTTGACGTAACTCCTGTCGTGCAAGCCCGGTCGTTGGCGCGGGCGGGCGCAGAGGCGTGGCTCAAGATCGAAACTGGATTGCCCACCGGGAGCTTCAAGCCGCGCGGTGCGTTGTTCGGACTGGCGTGCGCCCTCAAACGCCAGAGGGTTGAGGAGGTCACGGCCTGCAGCACGGGAAATCATGGTGCGGCGGTTGCGTTTGCGGCCAAGATCTTGGGCGTTCGGGCTACGATTTTTCTGCCGGAGAATCCGAATCGGGTCAAGCGCAAGAAGATTGAAGACTTGGGGGCGCGGATCGTGATGACGGGAAGCGTCGATCTCGTCGATGCTGCGAGACATGTGGTCGAGTATTCGACGCGTCCCGGCGTTTACTTCTTGAATGATTCCACCGATCCGGATCTTCCCGCTGGTCCGGGTACGATTGGTCTGGAACTTCTTGAGCAGACTCCTGACGTGACCTCGGTTTATGTGCCGATGGGTGACACGGCGCTGATTCGGGGAATCGGTGCAGCGTTCAAGCAGGTCAGACCCTCAGTCAGGATTATTGGCGTGCAGGCCGAGCGGGCGCCGTCGTACGTCCTGTCCTGGCGTGAGAACAAGCCGGTGCAAACGGATTCGTGCGATACCTGTGCCGATGGTCTGGCCACGCGCATGCCAGATGCGCAAAACGTCGCCGCTATCCGCCAAGTGGTGGACGACGTCGTCCTGGTCAGCGAGCAGGAGATGATCGATGCGGTTCGCCGGCTTTACCGCGACGAAGGAGTTTTGGCAGAGCCATCCGGTGCGGCAACAACTGCGGCCTGGTTGCACCAGCCTGCAGTTTCAGGCCACGCTATTCTGCTGGTGACGGGAGGCAACCTATCGGATGCAGTCCGAGAGCAGGCCGCCATTTAGAGTCTGAATAAGCTGAGCACGGCAGGAGAAGCCTTAACCGCAGAGTTCGCAGAGGGCGCCGAGGTGAGCCTCGCCACGGATTCATTCGTCAGCTGCTATTTCTTTCCCGCCGCGGCGGCGTTGACTTTGGGAACTGTTTCCGTTGCCTGCCCCAACGTATCGGAGAGATGACGAACTACATCCGCCTGTCCGGCGCCTACCAGCAAGTGCTGCACGATCATCGTGTTGCTTATGGTCGGCTTGCCTGTTTTGCTCTTGCGAATCGTGGTGTGGGTGAGGCTCATGGTGTGGAACTGGCGGCAGCGCTCGCAGCTATCGAGCGCGACGACCAGATGATCGGTCGCCTTGTTGCCGGAGCCCAGGCTCTCCAGCGAACGGAAGTCATTGGCTTCAAGTTGCAGCTTGAGTTGGGGCACATTCTGCGGCGCGGCCAGCACAAACTTTGCGCCGCGAGAACACCAGCATCCGCAGGATTCGCAGAATGGGTGATGACCCAGGATTCCAATTCCGGCAAACACGCCAGCCCCAATCACGAGCGCGGCCTCGAAGAACCAGATCAACCAGAGCGCCCATCCGTTGGTTGCCGAGCCACTGCTGATGGCCCAGGTGCCGTACTGATTGATGAGGCACATCAGGTGCCAGAGCGCACCGGGATGCTGAGCGAGTTGCGTCCAGCTGACGTCGGTGACATGCTGAGTTTCCAGGATCGCCGATACCCACATCGCCCAGCTCAGGTAGAGGGCGAGCGCGGAGATCGCGCCGCTAACAGCCATCCCCACCGAGTCATTGCGAACTTTTCCCCAAACCAGACCCTGCCCGGTGGCCAAGCCAACCAACGCGCCAAACGCAAGGGTAGCTAGCGCCGCCAAGCGAACTTCGGGGATGTAGATGACCCCATGGCCATAGGCAAAAGCCAGAACCAGAGAGGCGGCCCCCCCGACGAGCGCTGCAATGACCAGGCCGGCCAGGTTAAAGCGCCCAGAGTGTTTGTAATACATGGTTGTCGAAGCCCTCCTGAACAGGGTGCTACCCAGAATTGTGGCCTGCCCGGGAGGAGGGTTATAGGTGACTTAGGTGTGATGAATCCATGGCTGGAGACCGGCTCGTCTGAGCACCCGTCGCGTTTTTCCACAAGAAAATCCGCGCCAGTGGCGGAGAGCAAGAGAAATCGTAGCGAATGAATGGCGAAGGAACCAGGAGCGTAAATACAATCCCTTGTGGTCCTCCAATTGGTTAACCACAAGCCTTCGTATTTTCCGGAATCAGTGCTGGAGTGGGATTGGTACCTATTAGTTTCTTCTTGACAATAAACGACTTACAGCTAAGATGTGGTAGAAAGTGGTACAGAGTGGTAGAGACAGTAAGGGCCGTGGGAACTTGGAGCTGATAACGAGGAGCCGGTGGGAAACCGACCCAGAAGCACGACAAACAGCCCGAACCTCCCGAACTTGACCCAGTTTTGCGTGATTTTTTCCTCCCTCGTAGCTGTCGCTAAGGTTGTGCGCCAAACGCGCGGCGCACTCAGATTCATTGGACGCAAAGAACAAGAACATGTTTCGCGGCAATCATCCAACCCGGGTCGACGAAAAAGGACGGTTGAAGGTCCCGGCCGAGTTCAAGCGGGTGATCGACGAGAAGTACGGGCAGCAATTCTACATCACAAGTTTGGATGGGAAGGTTGCTCAAGTGTATCCCTTCGAGGAATGGGAGCGGATCGAGCAGAAGCTGGCAGGGCTCTCCAATTTCAATCCGACGAAGAAAAAGTTTCTCGACCGGACGAACTACTACGGGCAGCAGGTCGAGATGGACGGGCAGGGACGGTTGTTGCTGCCGCAGTTGTTGCGCGAAGCGGGACAGATCAAGGGCGAGGTAGCGGTTCTGGGGAACTTGACGTACTTGATCGTTAGGAATCTGGAGCTGTTCAAGCGAGAGATCGAAGAAGAAAAGTTCACGCCTGACGATGAGAAGACGCTCGACGAACTGGGCATCTAGTGGGCGAGGGTACAACAGACACCCCTCAGGGGGTTGGGCATGGTGGTGGAAGAGTAGCGAGCCATGTGCCTGTTCTTTTAAAAGAAGCGATCGACTTTTTAGCCGTGCGGCGCGGTGGGACTTATATCGATGCCACGGTGGGTTTGGGCGGACACAGCTACGAAATCGCAAAACGCCTCGGCGCACCGGGACATTTGATTGGCCTCGATAAGGATCCGGCGGCGCTGAAGATTGCCGGCGCCATGCTTCGGGCTTCCGGCGTCGGCCCTCAGCCCTCGGACCTTAGTGGGTCTCGGAATGAGGATACCGATTGGCCCGAGATTACTTTGCTGCATCGATCGTTTGCGAGTTTGGCCGAGGTCCGAGGTCTGAGGGCTGACGGCCTGCTTGCTGACATTGGCGTGAGCAGCCTGCAATTGGACGATGCGGCGCGCGGATTTAGTTTTCAGGCGGATGGACCGCTGGACATGCGGATGGACCCGCGTGGCGAGCGAACCGCCGAACAAGTGGTAAACCACCTCGACGAGCGACAGCTTGCCGATGTGATTTACGAATTCGGAGAGGAAAGGAGGTCGCGGAGAATCGCCAGAGCCATTTGCCGGTCGCGGCCGATACGATCTACCGCACATCTTGCGGACGTCATATCAGCCGCGGCCCGGCCAATGAATCAGGCTGAGAGAAGAATTCATCCCGCGACTAAGACTTTTCAGGCTCTTCGAATCTTCGTAAACCGTGAACTGGACGATCTGAAGGAGCTGCTGGAAGCGGCGCCCCGGATTCTGAGGCCAGGAGGACGCGTGGTGGTGATCAGTTTTCACTCGCTGGAAGATCGCATTGTGAAAGATGCGTTTCGCGAGGGGAATAAAGAAGGTTACTTCAGTGTGCTAACCAAGAAGCCGGTAACGGCAACTGAAGAACAGAGCGATCGCAATCCGCGGGCACGCAGCGCGAAATTGCGGGCGGCGGAAAAAGTTTAGCTCCGGAAAACCTGCCGGAGTTCCCGGCACAGCTGTAATGGCGTGCCGGGCCTTCAGATCAGGTGCAAGACCACGGTGGACAGAGATTCGCCGGGCGAGCAGGAAACGGGTTCCGTGGTAGGAATCCAATTTTGAGGGTGCGGGAATGTACACAGGAACATTGATCAGCGATTTGATGGCGACGGTTGAGCGGGCCGAACAAAAGGCGGAGCGGCAGCAGACCGCCTATCAGCAGGAGTTGCACGCGATCTTCTCGATGCAGATTCCGGTAGCGCAAGGTGACCAGGTTCTCTTGGGGGCGGCATAACATGGCGGCAGCGGCGGCAACAATTCGCAGTGCAGGTCCGGTGGCGGGGCGGCGTCCGTTTTGGACGGGAACCCCTGAGATTTATTTCTCCAAGGCGATCGACAACTCGCGCCTGGTGAAGGTGGAAGATCCGCGCCGCAACCGCGAGATGAAGCAGTTCTGCACGGCGCTGGCTTGCCTGTTCCTGCTGGTGTTCACCTATACGTGGCAGCACTTCAAGGCGATCGAGTACGGGTACCAGATCGAAGTGGTCAAGCGGGACCTAAGCGACCGAACCGAGATGAACCATGCACTACGCTTGGAAGATGCGTCATTGCGCGATCCGGAACGCATTGACGTGTTGGCACGGCGCATGGGTCTGGTGCCGCCGGAGCCCGGGCAGGTCATCCACATGGACAGCTCAGCGGGCGATGGACAGGGTCCGGTGATGGCGAGCGCGACGCCAGTGATGGTGATCCCGGGGCGGTAAGCACGAAGCGGCAGCCGAGCTTCGCTCGGCGGACGGCCCAGGGCGGCCGTCCCCACATGAACTTCTTTGGCGGTCCGCCTTGCGGCTGGGCCGCCATGTTTGTCTGAGAGAGTTTTTGTTTTTGTGATCCTGAGAGCAGCGAAGGACCTATGCACTTGGCCGGCAGCATTGCAGATGCCGAGGAGTGCACAGGTCCTTCGACCCGCAAAAACCGCGGGCCTCAGGATGACAGAACGTAAAGCACTGCAAAGTCATGGCGGCGGCGAACTCCAATCTCGGCAAGAACTCCAGGCTCTACCTGCTGGGCGCAGTGCTCTTGTTGTGGTGCGTTGCAATCTGCGGCCGGCTGGTTTATCTACAGATTTTCAGCTACGGCCGATTCGTCAGGCAGGCTGGACATCAGCAGCAGCGCGCTATTCCGGTAGCCGCCAAGCGGGGTGTGATTTACGACCGCGCCGGCCGTGAACTGGCGATGTCGGTGCTGGTCGACTCCGCGTTCGCTGTTCCCTCCGAAGTCAGAGACTTGCCGACGGCAATTTCCCTTATCACGCGCATTACTGGCGACGACTACAACGTAGTGCTGGCGGACTGCCGTGCACATAAGACTTTCTGCTGGGTGGCGCGCAAGGCCAACGACGAGACGATCGAGCGCATTAATTCGCTAAAGCTGCAGGGGATTCACTTCGAGAAGGAGCCGAGGCGTTTTTATCCCGCACGCGATTTGGCGGCGCAGGTGCTCGGCTCGGTGGGTATGGAAGATTCCGGGCAGAGCGGGATTGAGCACGCGTTCGATGATGAGCTGCGCGGTCGTCCGGGGAAGATGTTCATCACCGTGGACGCCCGCAAGAAGTGGTTCTCCGACGTCGAGACCCAGCCCGATCCGGGCGACAACCTTGTTCTGACCATCGACAAGAACATTCAGTACATCGCCGAAAAAGAGCTCGAGCAGGCGATTCGCGATACGCAGGCGATTGCGGGCACGGTGATCGTTGAGAACCCGCACACAGGAGAAATTCTGGCGCTGGCGAACCGGCCAACGTTCAATCCGAATCTGCGCAAGCAAATCACACCGGCCGCCCTGACCAACCGTGCGGTGAGCTACATCTACGAACCGGGATCGACATTCAAGCTGGTTACGATCTCGGCGGCGCTCGAAGAGAAGGTCACGAATCCGGATGAAGTATTCGACTGCCAGATGGGGTCGATTGTTTACAACGGCATGCGCATCCGCGATTCGAAGCCGCACGGCCTGCTGCCGGTATGGGGGGTGCTGGCGGAATCGAGCGACGTGGGATCGATCAAGATTGCGCTGCGCCTGGGCGAAGACCGCTTCTACAAGTACATTCGCGCGTTTGGATTCGGGCAGCAGACGGGGATTGAATTGCCGGGCGAAACGCGCGGCATGACCAAGCCGGTGAGCCGCTGGTCGAAGGTTTCGATTGCTGCCATCTCGATGGGCCAGGAGATCGGGGTTTCGGCGCTGCAGTTGTCAGCCCTAATTTCAACTTTCGCAAATGACGGAGTCTGGATTGCGCCGCGTATTGTCGCAGGGTCCGTCGAGCCGAAGGGTACGCCGCAGACGGTCGCGTTTCATCCAGCAGCATCGCATCGCGTGATCTCTCCGTACACGGCGGCCGAGATGCGTTCGATGATGCAGAAGGTCGTGCTTGAGGGCACTGGCCGCAAGGCGATCCTCGAAGGCTATACCTCGGCGGGGAAGACAGGCACCGGACAGAAGGTCGATCCCGCGACAGGCGCATATTCGAAAACAAAATACGTCGCGTCGTTTGCCGGGTTCGCGCCGATGAACGATCCGCAGATTGTGGTCGCCGTGATTCTTGATTCCGCAGTCGGACTCCACCAGGGCGGCCAGGTCTCGGCTCCTGTGTTTCGTCGAATTAGTCAGCAGGTACTCGAATATCTGCATGTGCCTCACGATCTGCCGCTTGCTCCGCGGCATCAGCTACTGCTGGCAAAGGTGAAGGATAAGGATCTGGATGAAGAAACGCCCGATCATCCGGGCGAGCCGCTGGAAACTGCGGAAGTGAACGGAGATGGGTCTGACTCGGCAAAGCCGAGTGGGGCGCGGGCTGCTTCGCCGGCGACGGCTGGGAGTGACGGACAAGTGGTGCAGGCAGCAATGCGGGAGCATGAACCGTTGCCGGTCGTGCCTTCGGGCAAGCCACAACAGAACGCTTCGGACTCGGGTGCTCAATCGAAGCTACCCGCGAGCGGAACCGTAGTTCTCGACGTCGAACAGGGTGGAATCGAAGTGCCGTCGTTCGTGGGGAAGACCGTGCGAGGCGCCGTGGAAGCCGCGCAGGATGTTGGACTCGAACTCGAACCCGTGGGCAGCGGAATCGCGCGGACGCAGTCTCCTACTGCTGGAACGCATGTGGCGGCTGGCGCGCGGGTTACCGTGCAGTTCGGGCGATAGAAGGTCACAGTCTTTCGCCACAGAGGACGCATACGATGCCCAAGGATTCCTCCCACGCCTGGGTAATTTCTGCGCTTGTTCGCCTTCCGTTTGACCCGCTGAAAAACCGCGTGATACGGTAGTCAGTCACACCATCCCAGCAGGTCAGCCCTGCCTGATTGAGGTCGATTTGTCATCTGCGGAGGCGACGCCCGCCGGCATCCAACCGAAAATCCGCAAAACTGCGTTGAACGCCGTCCATCGCCAGATGGGCGCGAAGATGGTGGAGTTTAACGGTTGGGACATGCCGGTGGAGTACCCGGCGGCGATCGGCTGCGGGATCATCAACGAGCACATGGCGGTGCGCACCCTTGTGGGCATTTTTGATGTCAGCCACATGGGCGATATTCGCCTGGCGGGACCGCAGGCATTGGCCGCGGTACAGCACATCTCGATGAACGACGCGTCGCGGCTGGCTGTGGGCCAGGCGCAGTATTCGGCGCTGCTTTATCCCGAAGGGACGTTTGTCGACGATGTGATTGTTCACCGCCTCGCTGAGGACGATTACCTTCTGGTCATCAATGCTGGGACACGTGAGAAAGACTTCAGCTGGGTACGTGACAATACGCGCCAGTTCGACTGCGCCGTGGAGAACCTCTCAGACGATTTTACGCAGATTGCGATCCAGGGGCCCAAGGCTGTCAATCTTCTGCAGAAGCTGACCGACACCGATTTGAGCGCGGTGAAGTTTTACTGGGTCACGCGTGGCCGGTGTTGTGGCATTGACAATATTCTGATGGGTCGCACCGGTTACACGGCCGAGGACGGATTCGAAATTTATGTTCCGGCCGACGAGGGCACGAGCGCACGTGTATGGAATGAAATTTTGGCTGTGGGCAAGGAGTTCGGTGTCGTGCCGTGCGGCTTGGGAGCGCGCAACACGCTGCGCCTCGAAGGCAAACTCCCGCTCTACGGACACGAAATTTCCGATACGATCAATGTGTGGGAGGCGGGTCTCGATCGCTTCTGCAAGATGGAGAAGGCGGAGTTCGTCGGGCGCGGCGCGTTGGAGAAGGCAAGAATTGTGAGCGTTAAGCGAACGCTGGTGGGTCTCGAGATGACGGAACGCGGCATCGCGCGCGATGGACATAAAGTGCGCGACGGCGACGGGCGCGAGATCGGGTACGTGACCAGCGGATCCCCGGCACCGTTTTTGAAAAAGAATATTGCGTTGGCGTATGTGCCGGTGGAGTTCGGAGCTGTTGGCACAGCGGTGAAAGTGGAGATTCGCGGGCAGGGAATAGGAGCGGTGGTCGTGCCTACGCCGTTTTATAAACGACCTAAGAAGAGCTCTTAACCGCAGAGGACACAGATGTTTTTGTTAGAAGCTAGTTGCTAGGAGCTAGAAGCTTTATGGCCTATCCAACCGATCGCAAATATACGAAGGAACACGAGTGGATTCAGTTGAGTGGAAATACCGCTACCGTGGGCATTACGCACTACGCTCAGGAGTCGCTGGGGGACATCGTGTTCGTTGAGACTCCGAAAGTAGGTGCGGAGCTTACCGCGGGTAAGACGTTTGGCACGGTTGAGTCGGTGAAGGCGGTGTCGGACTTGTTCGCGCCCGCGTCTGGAACCGTAACCGAGGTTAATGCGGATTTGGCCACCTCGCCCGAAAAGGTCAATAAGGATGCTCACAGCGCGTGGATGGTGAAGCTGACGCTGAAGAATCCGGGCGAGTTGGATGGCCTGCTCTCGGCTGCCGACTATGAAAAGTTTGTGGCAGAAGAGGCAGGTCACTAGAAAACCGGCGTCAGGCTTCGGGTGTTAGGGCTTTCTGCCGAGGTCTGGCGGCTGAGGTCCGACGCCTGCTTTCTTAATTTCTTATGCGCTATTTACCTAAATCTCCTGCCGACCGCGAAGCCATGCTCAAGGCGATTGGCTTGCGTTCGGTCGATGATCTTTTTGCGCCGATTCCGGCTGAATATCGCCTGACACGGGATCTCAAAATTCCGCGGCAAATGGCGGAATCGGAAATTGTCGATTTTTTCCGTCAACGCTCTCGCGAGAATGGCGATGGTTACACCAGCTTTCTGGGGGCGGGCGCGTATTTTCATTACCGGCCCGTCATTATTGACTCGCTGATTTCGCGCGGCGAATTTCTGACGGCGTATACGCCTTATCAGGCTGAGATTTCGCAGGGCACGCTGCAATCCATCTTCGAATTCCAGACGATGATCTGTGAGTTGACCGGGATGGAGGTGGCGAATGCCTCGATGTACGACGGTTCGACGGCTGCAGCCGAGGCCGTAATGATGGCAGTGCGCCTGACGGGCCGACGGTCGGTCGTAGTGGCGCATAGCCTGCATCCTGAAT
>Ga0265338_10000632_pt1 | contig 61074 bp, 67 predicted proteins | sample 42126metaG_FD_193579 | JGI IMG/M metagenome (GOLD analysis project Ga0265338, IMG submission 193579) | Rhizosphere microbial communities from Carex aquatilis grown in University of Washington, Seatle, WA, United States - 4-21-26 metaG | ecosystem: Host-associated > Plants > Roots > Rhizosphere... | reverse complement strand
TCTGTTTTTCCATCACCATCATAGTCACCACTAGTGACAAACTTTGTATTGCTAGAGCCCCACCATGAGCCGGACTTCCAAACTAGTGATGGAGTGAAACCTCCATTACCATCATTCTGAAAAACCCAAAGTCCTGTTACTGAGTTGCCGTAATCATAAACCATCGCCAGATCTGTTTTTCCATCACCATCATAGTCACCACTAGTGACAAACTTTGTATTGCTAGAGCCCCACCATGAGCCGGACTTCCAAACTAGTGATGGAGTGAAACCTCCATTACCATCATTCTGAAAAACCCAAAGTCCTGTTACTGAGTTGCCGTAATCATAAACCATCGCCAGATCTGTTTTTCCATCACCATCATAGTCACCACTAGTGACAAACTTTGTATTGCTAGAGCCCCACCATGAGCCGGATAGATAATTTCTAATGGGATCCGGTTTTGTACTAGGAACGTCAATAACTAGAGTTCCCGTCGCTATTGCAGCATTGTGATACGTGTCGGAAGCACTCGTTGCGATTACATTATATGACCCAATGGCAGTAGGCGCACTTGCGGAGCCATTATAGGTAACCGTGACAACGGTCCCAGGATGAATAAATGGACTACTAATCGGCTTAGGAGTCCCATCATAGGTCACATTTGTCACACTAGGAAGATTGGAAGTTGGGGTACTTTTACCAATATTAAGTGCTTGCGGCACTGGTGTTGCGGCAGAGAATATACTATTTCCAACTTGATTGGCCGTGATAGTAACAGTGCTAACTGTATTTGGAGTAAAAATGTTTCCAGCAACTCCGGTAAAGGTTCCTGCATTTGATGGTGCAACCGTATAAGAGACTGGCAACCCAGACGAAGCAGTTGCGTTAAGTGTTATCGGAGACTTATAGGAAGCATCAGAAAGTGGTCCAAAAGTGATTGTTTGTGGGGCCTGAACAACGTTATAGTTTATCGTCAGTATAAGGGGGGTGGGATTATTATCGTAATATTGGAAGGTTGTCGTAACTAACGAGTGCGAACCAAGCGCAAAAGAAATATTTTTCCCAGGGTCTGGAACCAAAAGCCAGTTAAAACTGCCTTGATACTTAAGATTTCCTATACTACTTAAATCTCCATCCTCATAGACGGGGACGTTATCGGGTTTCAGATCACCATCAGAATCGGTGACTACTACCATTAATGACGTTAGTTGATCATTTGCGTACAAATCCGGAGTAATGGTGTATACGCTCTCAACTGGGTTTGTTGTAATCCCCGATTGATTATTGGTTGTTGTCAGAGTCAACTGTCCCCCGACTGGAGCATCGGCTAGGACTGGGACTACGGGGATTAGCGCGAAAGACAATAAAACAAGGCATGTAAAAATAAAAGAATTTCTAAGCTTATAAATTAAAGACATTTTACCCCCTTCATATCTACATCCATTACATTATATGTTGAATAAAATGACTTTTCAACGGCTAAAGCTTACTTAGATAATCCTTGAATTCTTTACCGAGTTCTTCGTGTTTAAGCGCCAGGCTAACTGTAGCCTTCAGAAATCCAAGTTTATCACCGGTATCATAGTCATCTCCCTCATAAGTGGCTCCGCAAACACCTTCGGCTTTGATCATTTTAGCAATAGAGTCTGTAAGTTGAATTTCCCCACCCTTGCCAGGCTCGGTTATGGCTAAATACTTAAATATCTCTGGCGTAAATATATAGCGTCCAACAATAGAGAGGTTTGATGGAGCTTCTTCTCTAGACGGTTTCTCAACCACAGCGCGAATGTTAAAACAATCACCGTCAGTTTCTGGGTCAACTATGCCATAGGAACTCACTTGGTCCCATTCCACCTCTTTAACTCCAATCACGGATTTTCCAGTTTCTTCATAGGCCCTGATTAACTGTTTTGTGCAAGATTCTTCACTGTCGATGAGAACATCTGGGAGAATAACCGCAAAAGGTTCGTCACCGACCCAATCGCGGGCCCGAAGCACTGCATGACCAAGCCCGAGGGCTTCCTTCTGACGAATATAAACTATGTCGGCCATATCAGATATTTGTCTGATCTGCGCTAAAATTTCGGTCTTTCCCTTGATTTCAAGTAGATCCTCTAGTTCATATGAATGATCAAAATAATCCTCAATGGCACGTTTGCCGCGTCCGGTGATGAAGATGATCTCCTCAATGCCAGCTCTCACAGCTTCTTCGACAGCATAATGAATTGCCGGCTTATCAATAATCGGCAACATTTCCTTCGGCATTGATTTTGTCGCTGGTAGAAATCTGGTGCCAAAACCGGCTGCAGGAATAACGGCTTTACGAACTTTCTTACTCACTGGCTTTACCTGGTTTAATCGTAAGTTTCCTTTCGCTGCCATAGCCCGTAGATTCGCTAACTAAACCTTCTTTGGTTGCGACGCTGTGAACGAGTCGCCTTTCATATGAGTTAAGCCCGGCAAGGGTCTCTGGGAAGCCGCTACGTCTCACCTTTTCGATAGCCTTCTCTGCCATCTCCGTAACTCGCTTATCTTTATTCTTTAGATATTCCCCAGCATCAACCCTGAGAGAAAATTCTTTCTGAAGGTTGTGTCTCAGGATATTGCCGAGAATATAAGAGAAATCAGTCAATGTTTCCCCGTGAAATCCAATGATGATAGCGGTGTCTTTACCTACAAGATTCACCTTAATGCCTTCGGTATCAGCACTAACCTCAGGTGTTAATTTCAACTTCATGAGCCTTAGGAGTTCTAGGGTAATTTCCTCGGTCTTTGTAATGTCAGAATGACTTATCGGCATAATTATTTCTCCGACTTTGGTTTTTTCACTTTCTTTTCTGGCACGAGAACTGCTTCCTCTAGTCCTTCAACGTCGTGATGAATCACGAGGTATTGCTGCAAAGCAGCCGCTGCACTAGTCACAATCCAATATAAAGGTAGTGCGGACGGAAGGGTTAGTCCAATAAATACTGTGAGAGCCGGGAACATATAGAGCATAAAATTCATCGTTTGGGCTGCCCCACCTGAATCTGGGGTTTTGGCAGGCATCATAAGCTTCGTTTGAATGTACTGAGTACCACCAGCCAGTAGTGCGAAGACTATATTTGCTTTTGAAAGGTCAACTAGGCCAAGCAAAGTGGTAGGAAATGTCCCAGTTAAGGCACTTTTGACAAAGCCAAGATCCTTTACCCAAGTATAGAGATAGCCCGGAAGACCGGTATTGGGATTGGCAAGCTTCAAAAAGGCTGGATCACGGAACTTGATAAGTGCATAAAAGAGAGCTAGAAGGAATGGGATCTGAATGAGAGACGGCAGACACGAAGAAAGCGGATTAACTTCTTTCTCTTTGTATAACTCTAGTGTAAGCTCTTGTATTTTCTTGGGGTCGTTTTTGTATTTATCAGAGATTTTCTTTATCTCGGGTTGTAACTTATTTAGTTCCTTCTGGCTACGAAGAGTCTGGCCCTGAAGCGGCCAAAGGACGGCTCGAATTACCACTGTTACGAGTATAATAGCAAGTCCAAAGTCATGGATGGGTAGTACACTGTAGAAAAAGATGAGCAGGTTAATAAGCGGTTTTACCAGGATAATGTCAAAAATATTCATTCGTCTCCTTAATTGCAGGCCTTATTGTAGCACAAATAATTGAAAAGACTAAGAGAAATCCACTGAAATGTGTATAAGATAAAAGGGTTGTGGAAAACTTTTCTTTGTACTATAATTCCTCATACAAACAACTAATTTGGGGTATGGGCTACCCTAAGACAGAGGTGGTAAATGGAAAAAGAACAGGTTTGGAAATCCGTTCTTGGCGAACTTGAGATTTCTCTTTCAAAAGCCAACTTCACGACTTGGTTCAAAAATACCCAGATTGTGTCTATTGAAGATGACGTCGTAGTGGTTGGTGTTCCAAATGTTTTTACCAAGGAATGGTTAGAAAAAAAATACCATCCTCAAATACTAGAAGCCTTAGCACACTCACTTCCAAGCGCTAAAACAATTGAATATCGAGTTGGCTCACTAAAAACTCTTGAAAAAGAAGTAACTCAAAAAGAGGCTATCAAAAAAATAGAGGAAGAAGTTCACGAAAACGAAGAACTTGAGGATGTTCGTGTCAGTACTGGCGATATGAATCCGAAATATACCCTTGATACTTTTGTGGTTGGAAATTCTAATAAACTTGCTTTTGCCGCTTGCCAGAGTGTCGCTGAAAACCCAGGTACAAAATATAACCCCCTCTTTATCTATGGTGGCGTTGGTCTCGGTAAAACTCACCTGATGCAAGCTGTTGGCAACGCTATCCACAAGAAGTCACCCGATAAAAAAGTGGTTTATGTCACAAGCGAGAAATTCACAAATGACTTCGTGGCCGGGATTACTAATAGAAAAACTGACGCCTTCAAAGATAAGTATCGTAAAGTAGATGTCTTGCTCGTTGACGACATTCAATTCCTCGCGGGGAAAGAGACAACACAAGAAGAATTTTTTCATACTTTTAATGCACTACAACAAGCTAATAAGCAAATTATTCTCGCTAGTGATCGCCCACCGAAAGCTATCCCCACTCTTGAGGAACGCTTGCGTAGTCGTTTCGAATGGGGTCTCATTGTCGACATTCAACCGCCAGATCTCGAAACCCGTATCGCCATCTTGCAGCGCAAGAGCCAACTCCGCGGTTATGCCGTCTCACTAGAGGTTCTCGACTATATTGCCCGCAACATCCAGAATAATATCCGCGAACTCGAAGGCGCGCTTAATAGAATCCTTGCCTATTGCGAGCTAAATGGCAGCCAACCGGGTCTAGAGGTTGCCAAAACCGTTCTTACTAGTTTGATCGCCGGTAGCCGTAGGCGCGGTTTTACAGCTCGTCAGATTGTTGAAAAAGTAGCGAATTTCTATGACATATCTGTTAACGAGATCCTTGGGACGAAACGCGATAAAGAAATTGTCCTACCTCGGCAAATTGCCATGTATCTGATGCGCGAGGAGCTTCAACTAAGCTATCCCAAGATTGCTAGAGAGCTTGGGAAAAAAGACCACACTACCGCTATACATTCATGCGACAAAATTGAGAAGGAACTTGATAATAACGAAGTGCTTCGTCACGAAATAGGTTTAATTAAAGAACGACTATATGGATAAGCCTGTGGATAAGCCTGTGTAAACATTGTTTACTCATTGTGCTTCTCTCCCGACTCAAAAGAGAAAAAACATTATTTAAAGAATCTTTACACAAGTAGACCAGTCCAAAATCAAACGTTTGTACAGTTATAAATAAACAGGAATTGGTATAAAATTAAGATAGAAATTCACGATTTACACAGTATACACAGCCCTTATTACTACTAACACTAATATATAAATACTAAAAATATAATACCAAGCTGTGGAAGGAGAAAAAATGAAAGTATCAGTATTAAAAGAAAATCTAGCTAAAGCACTTTCAACTTGTGGACGTGTAGTAAGTACAAGAGGAAGTTTAGAAATATTAAGTAATGTAATGCTATCAACAGAATCCGGACGACTTAAGATTTCTGCAACAAACCTGGAAGTAGGTGTAAATTATTGGCTTGGGGCAAAAGTTGAAAAAGAAGGTGCTATCACCGTACCAGCTAGGCTTCTCACTGATGTAGTAAACTCCCTCAGTACTGAGAAAGTTGAACTTGAGATAGAAGAGATGAATCTCCATGTAAATTCACAAAATGATAAACTTGTTATAAAAGGTATTTCTGTAGATGAATTTCCCCTTATACCAAGTATAGAAAATACCTCATTCAAAATTTCCTCTCGTGTTCTACGTGAGGCACTTAATTTAGTTAATTTCGCGGCTGCACTCGATGAAGCTAGACCGGTACTTTCTGGTATTTATTTCAATGTTGATGGCGATAAGCTTACCCTTGCCGCTACCGATAGTTATAGACTTGCTGAGAAAATAGTAAAACTGGATAAAAAAGTAACAGATAAGTATGAAATTATTATTCCCGCCAGAGCTCTTATAGAACTCGCTCGAACTCTCGCAGATATCGATGAGGATATAAAAATATGTATCGGTGATAACCAGGTTTTATTTGCTGCTAGTGAGCTTGAATTTACTTCTAGATTAATAGAAGGAAATTTCCCAAATTATAAACAGATTATCCCTGAAACAAATGACACAAAAGCGATAGTAAAAGCCTCAGAGCTTACTAGTGTTCTTAAAGTCGCCTCACTCTTCGCTCGTGAGAGCGCGAATAGTGTAAACATTTTTGTTAGATCTAAGGGTAAAATCGAAGTGAACGCTACTTCATCTCAGATTGGTGATAGTACTTCTGTAATAGAAGCCGAAGTTAGTGGTAAAGACGGTGAGATTTCGTTTAATAGTAAATATATTCTTGATGTACTCTCAAATATCAAAGAAGAACGGGTAGAATTTGAAATTAGTGGCAAACTTAATCCTGGTGTTGTTCGTCCTGAAGGAAGTAAAGACTATACCTATATTATTATGCCACTCCGCTCCTAACTATGAGAATAAAAAACCTACAACTAACGAACTGGAGAAATCACGATAAATTTAACTTTGATTTCAATGGAGTCACTATCTTAGTTGGTTCTAATGCCTCTGGGAAAACAAATTTTTTAGAGGCAATCTACTTTCTGGCCTGTGGTCGTAGTTTTCGAACAAAAGATGAGAATTTAGTGGCCTGGGGCGCAGATTTCGCGAGAATTAGTGCAGATATTGAAAAGAAGGATAATAAGGAAGATCTGCTGGTTGTACTCGAGAAACACGAAAAAGTCACTAAAACTGTGAAAATTAAGGAACAGCGAGTCCCGTCCAGTAAACTCCTCGGTCACCTAAACTGTGTTCTTTTTACTCCTGAGGAAATCGAACTGATATCTACCCTACCGGAGGCGAGAAGAAGATATTTGAATCTAGTAATTAGCCAAATCGATATGAATTACGCTTATAATATAATTCATTTTAGACGGACACTTGAACACCGAAATTCACTCTTGAAAAGGATAAATTTTGGTCAAGCTTCTCCAGAAGAGTTAGAAGTCTGGGATGGCAAGTTTGCTGAATATTCATCGTTTCTTATCGAGAAGAGGACGGAGTACGTAAATGAGATAAATAGATTCTTATCGAAACATTATCAGAAACTATCCGGAGACGCACAAAAACTGGAACTCGTCTATTTGCCGAGCGTTGAACCCACGGAAGGATGGGCCGGGATGGTGTTGAAACTCACAGAGAGGCGCTCCAGTGACATCTTGTCACGTGTGACCAGTATCGGTCCACATCGAGATGATATTGGCTTTAGGTTGGATGGCCGCAACGTGACAGAATTCGCTTCTCGTGGTGAATTTCGAACCGTAATACTCGCCCTTAAACTTGCCGAGGTGGATTACTTTGAAAGTAAAACCGGAGAGACGCCGGTATTACTTCTTGATGATGTCTTTAGTGAACTTGATGAATCGCGGCGTGATCTACTCTCACAAATATTTGTGAGTCAACAAACGATTGTAACGACCACGGACCTAGATCATGTCAGTAAAAATGTACTCAAAAACGCTAAAGTTTTGGAGCTTTCAAAATGAATGAAGGACTATTTGCAAAAAGGCTGACAGAGCTTGGCATAAAGAGACAAGTTGATGCGGCGATGATTGTCACAAAATCGCAAAAAATTATCAACGAAAAATTTGGTGAACAACGTGGTGACGATAATTTACATGTAATTTCCTATAAAAAAGGTGTACTCAAGGTGGCAGCAAGTTCAAATGCCTGGGCCGCTGAATGCCAGGGTCTAGTCGGAAAAATAAAAACACCACCAGTTGAGCGGGTGGTGTTTTTAGTGGGTAGCTTAAACGAAGGCGAGTCCTAGTTTTTGGCATCCTCTTCCTCATCTGTAGACTTAATAAAATAGGCCTTCACATCTGCGGGTAGATTTTGCTCATCATAACCAGCGTAAGATTCTATTACTTTTTCTAACTGGGTTCTCACGTTATCGGGTATATCTAGTGTGCTCCCCGTGGCTGTAAATGTGACTTTAGTCTGCTCTCCAGCAATACCCAAGGAGTTCACGGGGTTAACGGTGATCGTGTATGTTTGCCCGGGAATAAAAACCTCATTATCAGTCGGTGTTATTATAAGATCTCCATTATCAATGCTTGTTTGATAGGCTGGGACGTACAACCCATTTGAGACGGAGAGACCGTCTTTGCTTTTGTCAGACAGGTTTTTGTCAAAAGATATCTTTATAGAATGTCCGGTTGTAATAGTTTGACTGATGTTGTTATTCTTCACAACAGGTGGTCCTAAGAACATTTGATATAAGACAACGGATATTATAAGTGTCGCTGTTACTATTCCTGATATAATAGCTATTATTTTCACTCTATTTACCATCTTCCTATATACTCCCAAGTGCCACGGCCATAATTGCTGTAGGTCACCATGCTAACCTTATCCCCAGAGTTTCCTTCTATTGTAATTATTTTTGTTCCATCAACTTTATATACAATTCCGATGTGACCACAACCCCCTGTGCGGCTATGCCAGACGGTATCCCCTGGTTGGGGAACATTACTACTGAGTGGAAGTTTTTTGTGAGGACTTTTACTAAAAAAATCTATCGCAGCGCAGGAAGAACAACTCCGGGGGCCGTTCGCTCCGGCCTCTTTAAAGACATAGCTAACGAAAGCGGCGCACCAAGGATTCCCGGCAGAACAACCACCGGCAGAAAAGTATTTATTTAGTTCACCCCCCGTGTTACTGCCAAGAGGAGTTTCTTTTACGCCTTTTTTATATTCTGCATAAGCAATTTGTGTTACTTTGTCTGGTATGCTTCCACTAACTGACGATGTGGTGTCGTTTGTTGTAGCACTGGCTGTATCTGGATTATTCCAAGCAATAGCCGTGAATATTCCTAAAATCAAGAAAAAGAGTACCACAATTGCCAATATTGGCAACCAAACCTCGGAAGTTGCTGCCACGACCGCACCACCTTCAACCGCAGCCGCACCAGCGGCCTCGGCGGCTACAGCAGCTTCTCCTGCAGCAGCTGCTGCACCGGCACCTTCCGCGGCGGCACCTACTCCTTCAGCGGCTTCGCCAGCCCCGCCTAGTCCAGTGGCTAGGTTAGAAGCGCCTTCCTCTGCGGCAGAGGCACCTTCGCCAGCAGCATCGGTTCCCATGGCGGGCTCACCACCAGGTTCTGATTCGGGGCCAGGTTCGGCTTCTTCGTTTTGTTCCGGGCTATTTTCGTCATCACTGCCCTCAGACTCTTCTCTCTCTGGTTCTGCTTCTTCTTCGGGTTCTTCGTCTGGCTTGCGGTCATTATTTTGATTATTGTCTTCCTGCTCTTCTTCTGGTATCTCTTCTGTTGCGCCTTGATCAAAACCTCCGGTGCCAAAGTCATCCCAAATACCGCCAGGATTTGCTCCCTGGGCGATTTCTTTCTGGGCAAGAGCTTGCCGATCTTCATAAGTTGTGTCGTCTTTGAGATATTTACTTGCCCTAGGATCATTTGCATAAACGGATGGATTTCGACGGACGCCATTATAAATGTAGTTATCAATTGTCTTTCTTTGTCCATCATCAATCTCACCGCGCTTTGTGCCGGGCCTTATTTTAGCTTGGTGGTAGGCCAAATCCTCTAATTCGTCAAATGCACTCGCCATTTTTATGGTCCTGTCGTTTCTGGTCCAACGCCAGCTACGGCGCCGAAAATTACGATGTCCCTATTTAAGTCGACACCTAGACTTTTGAGCCAATTTGTCGCTTCCGCTTTATTTTCTTCATATGGTTCTGAATTAATAATAACCGTTATGGAGTCAATGTCAGCACTATAGTATGCACTCCATTTGTCGGTGTTATATGGGAGTGCGTCAATGAACTTTTGTTTTAATGAGGTTAGTGTAATTGTAAAATTATTATGTCCATAGCTTACTGATATATTTTTTATCCCATCACCGTAACCACTTTTTGTGCCTTTTATCGTGTGATTACCCACTAGAAGATATTTTGTGGTTGTACCCGTATTGCCTTTTCCACCATCAATCGTTATGAGACTGTCTGAAGGGACGGGACTCACTGTCGTTTTAATAAAAACGAACGAAAGAACCAACCAACTGATTAATCCAATGATACCAAGGATTGTGATGATAATTATTATTCTTTTATTTTTTTCAATTTCCATATTCCTGCTCAATCCTCACTATTTACAAGTAACGGCACTACCCGCCATAGTGTTAATTTCATTCATCCAAGATATAACCTGCTTAATGTATTTGTCTGTTGCGTTTTCGCTTGGTGGTGCATATTTATAGACAATGTCGTGAATACTTGTCAGTTTTTTATCAATATACATCCTTTTGATGTAGTCAAATTCGGTGTCGCTTGATGTACTTAGACTAGCTGCCCAGGAGTCCCATTTGTACCAATTTCTACCATTTACTACTACATGTGGTTGTGAGCTCGTCGCGGTCCTTCCAAATGAGTTATGCGAACTACCGGGAATGGCCGTGCCGAACGATGACTCCTTCTCTGCGATTGTTACTACATAGGCTGGGTTTACTCCCGCAGCCTTACCGCCCGCAACGAAGTAAGAACCCATTCCTTGAAGTGGTGAGCTACCGCTCGCATGCTTCTTTATGTATTTATTAATTGCATCCGCATATGCCTTTTCATCCGTAATGTTGGGATATTCGCCAGTCGTGCAACTATCAACTCTTACTTTTGCGTCGCCGGTATCCGCACTTGCCTGGTCTTGGCCACTACTCGGTCCACCAATAATCCCAACGATTAAAAGAAATACAAATATTCCAATAGCCGCCTCGGCAGCACAACAAGTTAGCCATATTTTAGCAGCCGGTTTTGCTACTTGTGCAGCGCCCTGGACAGTATCCATAATAGCCGAAGGATCAACGTCTCCTCCTGCCAGTCTGCCCGCCCCCTCTGCTAGTTTTGTCCCTCCTTGGACGAGATTTTTGGCATCGTTAACAACCTCCCCTTTGTCTGGCATTATTGCCTCCCGAGCTCATTCAGCTGCTCTGGATTAGTTGTGATGAGTAGGTCTTCTTGATAGCTAGGCGTAATCTTGATGGCGACATGGTTGAGTCCCGCGAAGAACAGACCTTCACCAACCTCACAATTGAGTAGGAACATTTTCTCAGCTTGAGTAAGGTTAAAGACCTTCGCAATCTGATCTGCTGTAGCCGGATGTTGTTTGAGCAGTAAAGTCAGAGACGAGTTGTTTATAATAGCGCGGCCATAGGCAGAACTTACAAATTCGTCCACGTCCTGACTGATTGTGGTAAGACCCAGATAATATTTACGTGCTCTCTTGGCGATAGAATAGATAAATTGGGCGGAATCCTCATATTTCATCATTAGCCAAGCCTCATCAACGATGAGCATGCGTTTCTTGCGTTCACTCTTCACTCTATTCCAGATAAAATTCAGGATGATGTGCATCGCAATTGGACGAAGTTCGTCCTCTAGGTCGCGAATACAAAAAACAATGAATTGATTATCCATATTAATATTGGTTTGCTGATTAAATAGACCGGAGAATGTACCCGTAGTATATTTCTGTAACCTCATCCCCATTGTCTCGCCGCCCTGAATGCTCTGAAGTATCTTTTCCAGGTCACCCATTGATGGCGGAGTCAGACCGTGGGTCGATACGTCACTTGTGATACCACGTGAAGCATAAGCCTCGATGAGGGCTCTATCCAGAATATTGTCCTCAAGCGCTGTTAGCTTGCCACCGAGCATTATTCTAACTAAACCGTGTAGCACAATGACGTTACTTCTCAGAATGTCTTCGCCTTCAATTGATCCAGCAGCACTGCGTGGCAAATCAAATGGGTTGATTCGATAATCAGAGTTCAGCGAAACGTTTAGATAAGATCCTGCAACAGCATCTGAGAGTGCTTGATATTCATTTTCTGGGTCTATAATGATGACCTCTGTGTCAAACATCATCGAGCGCAAGGCTTCTAACTTAATGGCATAACTTTTACCAGAACCGGACTTCGCAAGCACCACCATGTTGGCATTCTCAAGGGTAAATCGGTCGAAAAGTACCAGCCCATTATTATGGCGATTGATGCCATAGAGAATTCCCTCGTTATTACTGAGTTCGCTAGAGACAAAAGGGAAACTTGTAGAGAGTGCTCCTGTGTCAAAGTTCTTAGTAATTTGCATTAGGTCATTACCGAGTGGCAAGCTTGAATTGAAACAATCCTCTTGTTGTAAGCTGGCCTGCTTCGTATAGACGAGCATACCACCGAGATTAGTCTCCAGCATGTCTGTTAGCTGCTCCAGTTCCTCCTTGGACTTTGCATAAATTGTGAAGTAAAGGGACATTTTGAAAAACTTTGATTGCCCGGTTTGAATGAGATCACGGAGTTCCTCAACATCACCGTATGCGGTTTGTAGCACAGGATCACGGACCTGACCCTTTTCTTGCTGTTCGGCGACGGTTGACTCTATCTGTCCCACTTTTGTCTTTAGTTTTTCCATGATTTCTTGGCTGTTTATCGGGTAGATAAACATGGAGGTGTCGGACTCGAAGTCAGCGTTGATAATTGGTGAAAGCCACTCGGTATAAAGATATCGAGGATATGTATAAACGAAGAATGAGCGTACGAAGTAGCTACCAAGCTGAATATAATTAAATTGCACATCCACTGCAGCTGGAGCAATAATATCTCGAAGAGTGGCCACGCCCTCAGAATAAACCCGCTGGGCTTCTTGTTGTTTTTGCTGAGCTTCTACTTGAGCTTTCTTGGTAGCTGCTGCTTGAGGATCTAATAAATTATCAAACATTTGGTCCCCCAGCAGGTGCCTGTGTACTCACGATTGGCGCTTCCATTTCATCAACATTCTTAATTTTTTCCTCACCCGAAGTATCTGGGTTATAAACTGTGTAGTAGAGTTCAATTAATTCCTCGGTATTGAGGGCAGCACATCTGACGCCGATACCCGTCAGACCAGTAATAACTTGATCAACTCTAGCCATAAGCTCTGTTTTTTGTGTTTCAAAGGATGTATCAATAGGTGAAGCACCACTAATAAGGCCTTTGATTAAGCCCTCTTTCTTTATACCCGAAGGATAGAAAGGTACAATCACAAAAAAACGTTTCTCCATAATACTGGCATATTGTAGTAATTCGCCTATAAAGTCTTTGTACTGTGAAGTTTGCAAGCGTAAAAGTTCGTTAGTTTGCTTGGCAAGTTGCTGATCTAATGTGGCTAGATAGCCATCCAAATGTAACTTTCTGGACTTTACGTGTATTTGGATTGGAAAAGGTAAAGAGTTTAGAAAACTTTGGTAAGAGCCGATGATAGAGTTTTTCTCTTCCTCACTTTTTAATGCAAAGTTGATAGATGACAACATAAGAACAACACGCAACGAACCGTCACGCATCACAACTATGCCCTCTTTTATCTCCTTGATAGGGATAAACTGTTGGGTTGAGGGCCCTTTCCCTTTTTTCTCTGGTCTGTCTGTAGGCATAACCCCCCAATTCTATGTATGTATTTTAGCACAAAAATATTCTATGAAGTAGTTGAACATTTATTAATTATGATCGAACTTTTCAATCTTCGCGTTCTCTATCTCGGCTTCCTCGGCCTTTTGTTTTTGCTCAGTCTTTTCTAGTATTTCCTCAAGCTTCTTCTCATCACTGAGGGTAATGGCGTCATATTTGAAGTCAGAAGGCTTTGTCTGTACCGTTGACATACTACCGACCGTCTCTTCTTTTTTTGTTTTGCCGACATATTCTTTGGCTTGTTCGAGGATTTTTGTCAGTTCAGCGGGCTTCTTCTCGGTCTCAGCCAGGACGTCACCTAGGCGTGAAGTATCTTCAATCTCTTGTGGCTTCACGTTAGTGATATGTGTTTCAGAAATATTTGTCTCATGAGCACCGCCGGAGTCAACGATAGTAGCTAGGCGCTCAAGGTTACTTTTCACTTCACCGAGGCTCTTTTTCTTTTGTATTTCCTCTGCTTTTTTTACTGTTTCAGGGTGTTGAGGCTCGATCTCAATATCCTTAGACCAAACTCTCCTACTAGGGGTGATTAAAGTTTTTGCAGCGGAGGTAAGAAAGACTTCAAATGGTCTATCATTGATTTTCACGAATGCGAGTGCAACTCCAAATCCGCCGACGATTATGGCAACAGGTAGGAAAAGAAAGCTGATAGCCCCAACAAGTATATATTTCAGCATTAGAACAATACCGCCAGCAATCATAAGAAACATAAATTGTCTGAGGGTTAGTCCGGCAATTACCTTGTCTTCAATATCTACGTTTTGAGGGACTTTGTACTGCATGGATAATTAAAACCTCTTATTTATAAGGTTCAGAAGACTAGAGTCATCAAGGTGTTGAATGCCAACGTCCCCAAAATCACGAGCAGCTCTTTGTCTTATAGCGTCTAAGCTAGCCCTAACTGCCCCTGAATTTTTCGAATCAACTGCGGCGAAAAGTCCATCTCTGAAGCTTTTACCACTCGCGCCTGGCCTATTTAATGTTTCTTTTAAGGCCCTAGTATTGTTATTATTTCCAGTAAGTGCATCGATTTGTTCGGGCTTAAGGGATTCGGCCCTCTTCTCAGTTAAGGCCAATTTTGAAGCAACTCCCATTCTTTTTAGTGCGTCTTTTTCAATATCTGGATAGTCGGCATCTGACATAGCGCCCATTAGGCTTGCTGTCGTAAGTTTAGGGTTCTCTGAGCCACGGGCAGTTGTTATAATACTTTCAAGTTGCGGATGTTTCTTCCTGTTGCCCCAATATAGAGAATCGCCAGCCTCTACGCCGTTGTCTTTATAATATTTACTCCACATGGCTTGTGTTACATCAGCCTTGTTCCTTCCATCATCTGTCGTCCCTTCTAGATCGGAAGGCATCCAGTCCTTATCTTGTAGTATTTGCCAAGCGGCCATGGCCTTTGGACCGTTTGAGTTCATCGCATAATTATTTAGTTCATCCTTAGAGACTCTTGCCTGTTCAAATTGTTTTCTATAAGTTTGTACTTCAGCATCCATCACACTTCTCTTCATCGCTCTTGGGTCAATACCTGATCTACCCCCAGTCGCACCAAAGGCCATCTTATTCTCACGCTGTTTTAGTCCGCGATTCATCCAATCGGTGACAGAACCCTTTATTGTGCCGGCAGCGCCAGGAACACCGGTCGCTTTCCAGCCCATACCGGCACCCTTCTTTGCGAGACCCCAGGCTCCTTTACCAACCTTGCCCCAACTCTTCATAATGTTTCCACCCCATTGTAAGGGTAGTGTTGCGGCCATATAGAGAGATGCGGCAAGGATTAATATACCAATTAACATTTCTCCGCCATTTACACTATTTAGAGTGAGTGCCGTATTGATGGTCCCAGAATGTCCCTGGACACTACTAGCTATGACTGATCCTAGTGCTATAATTATCACCGCTACAGGCCCCATAAACATCCATTTCCAGAATTCATTCCACCATTGTTTGTATAGATTGGAGGTAAAGGGAGCAATATTAAGAATGAAGGCCAGTGGGGCAACCGCTAACAAAAATGAAAGCATCACCACTCGCAGTAGTAATAAGAATAATAATACTATTGCACAAACGATTGTCCCAAAAACTATAACCAGTAGTAAAAGTGCTGCGCCAATACCAGCTGCTGAATCCAATAAGCCTGAGGTATCAATTGTTATTTTTCCAAGTGCTCCTAAGCCGTCAGGGCCGTTAATCAAGCCTAATGCTTGATTTTGTAAAGCCCTTGTAAAATCAAAGAAAAAGATAAAGATTATCCAGCTAGCGTAAGCCATAATGATTGATATAATTATCTTTGGTATCATTCTGTTTAAGCCGTACTGTTCAATGTCTATTTGCAAAACATTAGCAAACGCTATTATTAATAAGGCTAAAACCAGTAGGGTAAGGGCAATGTTTCTCATGGCAAGCCATGGCCCTTGGACGCCATTTGTGCTCTTGTCTTGTTTGCCAATTACATAGTCTTCCGTTGAATTTAGGAGACTATTTACGGAAGATACAGTCCAGCTTATTGTGCCCTGGGCCCACACGCCAAATGTTTGTATCGCGGAGGTGATGGCCTGACTGAAGGCATCGATAGTTACTTCAGTCACTATTATGTCAGGATCACCCTCAATAGTGCCATCAGCTTTAATTGTTACTTCTGTTTCTCCTTTTAGCCAGATTTGTGTTGTCGCTTCTTGAATTAGAGCAGCAGCATTTGGCGCACATATTGCCCATCCGAGTGGGTTACTGGAGCATGCGGCAATTTTCATGGCAGTTAGAAAGTCACTGTCTACTCTTTTATCGACATAAATTTTATAAGTGGTGTCTTTGAAGGTGGAACCGATTGGCACAAAGTTTCTTTGGAAGTTATCAGAATATACTCCGTTAGAATCTGTATTTAGAGACTTGTCGGCGAGATTAAGGGTTTTAGAGTAGTCATCCGTGCCTTCTTCTTTAATCCAAGAACTTTCGTTTCCCATCTTATGATCTTCGGCCTTGCTGCTCATATAGACAGTACCACTTATGCTTTGTGTGGTTATGCACTCGCTTGCTTTACCGTTTTGATCATAGCAGATTTGACTATTTGGGTTGGTGGTTGTAGCGGGAGGAGTGACCGTAGTTGTTGGTCCTGTATCACTACCATCTACGGCATAGGTAGAATTAGGAATCATTAAAACGACCGAGGAAAATAGTATCCCAGCTAGAAGTAACGCCTTTACTCTATTAATCCTTTTACCCTCCATTGTCTTAAATACTATCAGACTGATTAAATATTTACAATATACGAAAACCCCCCGATTCCGACAAGGAACCGGGGGGCCGTTAACGCTGTGCAACCACTGTTAGTTGGTGATTCGTCCACTGAAGGATGCGGTCGGTGGTGCTCCCCATTCCCTTAGAAGCTCGTCAACCGATGTGTTTAAGTCGGGGGAGTCTATACCGGCGACACCATGGCCGTAGAAGCCCTGTACTACGAGCATCTGGCTCAGTGACCCAGTTGTGCCGTCCTTGTACAGAATAACCCAGAGTACCCTTTCGGGAGGGCCTTTGTGGAGAAGCTTGTTCGCGTCTTCAGCTTCGCCAATAGAGGTTGTACCAACGGCCTTGTTGGCGGATGCGATCACCTTTTGGAGCATCTTCTGCTCCAGGGGATCCATTGAAGATACACCGAGCTTGTCTCCGCCGGACACCAACTTGCTATAGATCTCATCATCAGACAGACCGCCAAACGGGTCGGTGGCCTTGTCCACAGTCTTCTTGACGCTGCTTGCAACTGCCTTACCGGTCTCGTTAACTGCCTTAGCGCCCTCGAAAACCTTCGGCAGAACGATGACCGCTGCGATGAGTGCAAGGAGCACAAGGCCGATGATGATGGCCCAACGGTTGAACTTGTTGTTGTCAGTGCTAGCGAACGGAACCTTTGTATCTGTGCTCATGGTACTTGCCCTCCTCGGGTCTCTGGCGGTTCCCCGCCATTTTGTGTGGCGAAGATGCCTAGTGCTCTCCGGGAAGTTTACGGGGTAATTCTAGCACAAAAAGTCATTTTTGTCAATGATAACAGAAAGGAGCCTTTGTGGGGCTCCTTTAAGGACAAAATCTCGTAACTAATTATTGCGTAATTTTGCTGACGTTCTGGGCAACGAAGGCCACAATCACGAATGAAAGGGCGATAACCACTAGACCGATAACTGCGTAGAGAATAGTTTGTTTTGCGGCTTCGGCGCGATCTTTGTTCCCAGAGGATGTGATGTATTGCAGGCCACCTAGGATTAGGAATAGCACTGCTACACCACCGGACAGACCAAGAATCCAGTAGATAACAGTGGTTAATACACTAGCGATACTAAGGTCTCCAGTGGGTGTTACTGGCGTTACGGTTGGTAATGCGTCTGCCGCAAACGCCCCAGCTGGCAAAAGTGCTAAGGTTGCGAGACTAATTTTTGTTAATTTTGTCATTATTTCCTCCTTATTTTTCTTATGTTTGATTTAATATTGAGCCGGCCGTATTTGTGACTAATGATATAATAACTCTTGCCAATACAATGATGACAAGACCGATCGTTGCATATAAAATAGTTCTTTTGGCTGAGTCAGCTCGATCTTTATTACCTGCCGCAGTGACATATTGAAGTCCGCCGTAAATCAAGAATAGGACCGCGACACCGCCTACCAGCAATATAACCCAATCGAACAACTTTGTTAACAAGTCGCTTACTTTTAGTCCGGAATCTGACCAGGCGACACAAAGTCCGGTGGAGTCTTTTTTTTCGCAGGTTGCCGCAGCGACTGCCTGAGGAGCGATGACAGACAAGAAAACGGCTGGAAGTGCTCCGAGCGCTACTTTCGTGGCTGAAAGTGTAATATTTGAGTTTATCTTTTTAAATGACATATTCCCTCCTGAAATCAATTATAAAATGCCTTTTATGGAGTTTGTGACCAAGGACACAATGATCTTTGCGAGAATAACTATCACTAGTCCGACAACAGCATAAGTGAGCGTTCTTTTTGCGGATTCAGCCCGTTCTTTATTACCCGCAGAGGTAACATATTGGAATCCGCCTAGTACAATAAACAGAACAGTTACACCGCCAACAAGCAGTAATACCCAACTGATTACTTCGTTGATTATGGTTGGCACATCAGTTGTTCCTGGGTCTATGATGCCGACATGGGGGGCAGAATAAGCCAAAACAGAGGCTGGTAAAAGCATCACAATCCCCAGAGTTATTTTATTAAAAAGTTTTTTCATATATTCCCTATCCCTACCTATCATAACGACTTGGAACCAAAAATACTAGTTAGAAATCCACCTGTAATAATACCGAAGATAAGCCCAATTAGAACTACTAAAACCAAGCCGAGTATAGCGTAGGTGAGTGTTTTCTTTGCGAGTTCAACTCTCTGTTGATTTCCGGCAGAAGTAATATATATAAAACCACCATAGATGATAAACAAAATAGCCAGACCTCCAACAATACTGAGTAGCCAGTTCTGTATTATAACCAAGAAACTTTTGAGACTAGAACTGGTAGTATTTTGGGTAAGGTTTCCAGAAATGTCCGCGAAGGTAATAGATGGGATTAACGCTAAAACAGATAAGCTAAATAATTTCTTTTTCATGAAATACCCCCGCCTATTACCCCGGCAAATATTGCGATTATTGTGTAAGAAAGAATAACGATTAGGAGTCCAATAATTGCTGCGGTCAAGGTTTTCTTTGCACTATCAACTCGCTGTTGATTTCCAGCAGAGGTAATATATAGTATTCCACCGAAAAGCAACATAATTGTGAATAATACACCAACGCTGGGCAGTATAAATTGGAAAACAATATTTTGAACAAACTTAAGAACAGTATTTAAATCGCTAATAGGAGCATTGCAGGGAAGACCTTTTAGAATACCATTAGGATAGGTTTTTCCGTTTGGACAGCCCTGAGTTGTTACCAACGAGGCAGCGTATGCCTTTGTGGCGAAGAAATCTAAAGCCATGGAACTCCTATCACTTTTGTTAAGAAAAAATTACCCAGAACAATTACGGCTATAGCCGAAAGTGCGCCAATAATTATTTTCTTTGCCGTCTCGATCTGTTTAGGGTTACCTCGGCTGGTCATATATATAACTCCTGCTACAACAAATGCTGCTACCGAGAGGATAAGTATTGCTCCCTCTGAAAAGCTCCAAACCCTTCCTATCCAACAAGTAAGGGGTGCATCACTTGGGCAACTGAGATCTGGGAAAAGTCTAAACTCAGACGCATTTGATTTCGATCCGACACCTACGTTTGCATTTGGATCACTACCTTTGCTAACGGAATCAGCAACCACTTTGGGCGGAGTCAAGTCCTCGTTAACTGTAAATGTGACAGCGTCATCAATTGAATAATTGCCGGAGGTAGGTTTTACGGTATAGGTTGAATATCTTTGGTCATTGGAATAATTAGAACCCCTGTCAACGCTTATGGTTATTGTTCCATCCGAAGCAACTTTTGTAACCGTCCCATCAAAACTTTGAATTCTAACAGCGAAAGCTAGTACAGGAATTAGGACGAAGGCTAATAATAATCCAGGAAGAAATTTCCAAATTCTTTTCATATTTCGATTATAGAAACCTTTTATCATAACAGCAATAGAAAAACCGCCACGAGTGGCGGTTTTTAAGTTTATTAGCCAGCATTTACCTTTATTTTCCTCAGCTTATTAGTTTCAGCTTTTGGTATGCGGATTGTCAGAATGCCTTTGGAGAATGATGCTTGAGCTTCATCAGCAAGGCCCTTTTGAGGGAGACTAACCGTACGGGAGAATGATCCCCAGTAACATTCTTGTGCATGATATGAACCATTGTCGACTTCTTTAACGTCTTTACGTTCGCCGCGGATGATAACCATTTCGTCAGTAACAGTAATATCGATGTCATCGCCATCTACGCCAGCAACCGGTGCCTTAACGACAATGTCTTTGGCGGTCTCATAAACATCAACGGCGAGCTGACCATCTACGGTTGGCTCTTCTGCTGCCAGAGTCTCGGGCATTTCCATCCAGTCACTAGTCAGAATGTTATCCTCAAGGAAAAAGCTCTCCTCTGTGACAGGATTTGGTGTGATTTTACTCTTTAACTTTGGCATCATCATAATTCCCTCCAGAATTAGTGCGTTAATTTCTGTAAATAATTCTAAACTAAACCAATTTTTTATTCAAGACCAAAATAATTTTGTGTAAATTAGCTTTCCGTGTGTAAATGAGCAAAAAATATGCGATAGCTTTTATTTTGCTCATTATTTTGTATACTAGAAGTACAGACTTTTTAGAGCATATTATTCTAATAATATAAGGACAGAGCATGACCCCAAATCATATTAAAAAACACCAATATGAAGCCACAAAACAACTCGTGATCGATCTTCTAAAAGCGGGTGGCAGCGCTAAAATTTTGCTTGCCAGGCCCACCGGTTCAATGTTCAATCTCAAACCTTTTATTGGGCTCGAAGGTTTTGATCGCAATAAGTTTCGCCGTGCTCTCAGGCACGCAAAAGACTATGGCTATGTCGGGATCAAGGAGAAAAATGGTGAAGTAACCATTTCTCTCTCCGAGGCTGGGCATGAGAAAGCTCTCAAGTACTCGCTAGAGGACATACACATCGAAACGCCTACTTATTGGGATAAAAAATGGCGTTTGGTGCTTTTCGATATTCCAGAGAATCAAAGGTTGGCTCGAAGTGTTTTTAAAGAGAAACTAGAAGATATGGGCTTTGCATTGATACAAAAGAGTGTTTATGTCCATCCATATCCTTGTCATAATGAGATAGAATTCATTCGTTCTCTATATGAGATTAAACAATATGTAAAACTACTTGTTGTAGATAAAATTGAGGATGAAGAAGAGTTACGAAAACGTTTTGGACTCTAAACGATGGTCGAGCACGAACAAATGAGCAAAATAAAAGCTATCGCATATTTTTTGCTCATTTGAGTTCAAAAGGTTTGGGCGATCATTTTGGGGACTAGTACTAGTAGGGACTAAGATTCCGTCATAGCTAGACAAAGAGGTTGTTCGGACGGTAGTTATTCGCGGACAACCCTCAGGACTTCTGTAATCGTGGTGTCTCCAGTGATAGCTTTTAGGACACCATCCTGCTCCATTGTGATAAATCCGAGAGAGTTTGCAGCTTCACGAAGGTCAAATATTGATGCTCTACTATTAATTAGCTTTTGCATTTCGCCGGTCATTTCTAAGACTTCAAAGATGCCAAGCCTCCCTTTGTATCCGATATGCTGACAATCTAAGCAACCAACCCCGTGATAGAAAGTATAAGGTTCGGCGGGTTTTAATTGTGGTGGAACCTTCTCCATAATCTTATTAAATTCCCCGAGTTCGAAAGCGGTTGGTTGGTATTCTTCCTTACACGAAGGGCAAATACGACGGACCAGGCGCTGTGCGATGATAATGTTGGTGGCAGCTGTAATCAGGGTCGGGTCGCCAACCATATCATATAGACGCGTAATAGCGGTTATTGCATCATTGGCATGAAGCGTCGAGATGAGCAAATGCCCAGTCAAAGCGGCTTGTATGGCCGTTTCTGCGGTGGCCGCTTCACGAATTTCACCAACCATGATGATATCAGGGTCTTCTCTGAGCACAGCCTTTAATCTCTCCGCGAAGGATTCACCGTCGTTGATTTGAGATTGTGTTGTTCCTGGCATCTCATACTCGACCGGATCCTCAAGCGTGATGATCTTCACATCTTCCTTATTCAGCTCATTCAAAATGGAATAAATAGTCGTAGTTTTACCGGCGCCAGTAGGTCCAACAACTAGAATCATCCCGTGTGGACGAGAGATAGCGTTACCGATTCTTGGCATAGCATAGCCAGAAAAACCAAGTTGTTCTAGTTTCAGGGTCTGGGACTGGGTATTGAAAAGCCTAAGAACAATGTCATCACCATGCATTGATGGCATTGTCTCTATACGGACGCCAAGGTCTTTGTCTTCGAAACGAATAGAGAAACGACCACCTTGTGGGTAAGCAGCGCTAAGTTTGATGTTTGCGTTGAGTTCAACCTGAGAGAGTACATAACCATAACGTTCCGCATCTAGCGTGGCAACTTCGTGTAAAGTACCGTCGAGACGATAACGAATACGCGCCCAATCTTCCCTTGGTTCTATGTGGATGTCGGACGCTCCAACGTTGAAAGCCACGAAAAGAATCATTTTTAGTAAATCCTGAATTGGAGCTTTCTGCAATTTATCGGCAAGTTCCTCGAAAGTATTAATTGATTTGACCTGAGTTAAATCGATCTTTTCGTCATTTTTGTTATAAGGTGTCATTTTTTCGAGGGAATTGTATCTCGGCAGCCAATCCAGATATGATTGCTCTGAAATAAGAGCGATAGGAACTTCTCGAATGCCATAATCACGTTTTAGCTCCTCGATGAGTATGGAAATGTCTTTAGTGGGATCTACGATGCCGATCGCTAGCTTTTTTGGATCAGACTTGAGCGGGATGGCCTTGTATTTGATGACTTCGTCTCGTGACAAATATTCAAGAACTTCATTCGGAATCGTGACTTTTCTGAGATCAGAATAGCCAACACCAAGATCACCTGCCTTGGTACGCACTTCAGCCTCTTGTCCGTCACGATATAAATCGCTAGCAACATCGTTTAGTTGTGATTTGTCGTCCAATTTCCCTCCACTATACATGTATTCTAGCACAAAATAAAAAAGCCCATAAGAATTATGGCTTTTAAATCTGGCGGAGAGGGTGGGATTCGAACCAATTTTCTATGCCTCTTTAGACATCAGATCTAGTTCTGCGTTCAAATCGGTTGACAATCGTCTCCTATTCGTCTATTTTTAGCATAAACAAGTTATTTATTCATGCACGGGAGGAAAAGTGTTTGAGCCTAAGTATAATATCACACCGAAGCTACTCGCGAACATAAAAAGAATTGGGATTATTATCTCCGATTTGAACAATCGTCATTTTGATAAGTTATCACTTGTAAGGCTCGAAAAAAGCGCTAGGGAACTCTCTGCATATTCCTCAACTAGCATTGAGGGTAATCCCTTGCCCTTGACTGAGGTCAAAAGGATCATAAAGAATAGGCCCGAATATATCCGCGACAGCGAAAGAGAGGTCTTAAACTACAATAGAGCGCTAGAAATCCTAGCAGACGACCTTCAAAGCAAAAGTGTTACATTTAATCTTGGATTAATCCTGCAAATCCAAAAAGTTGTGACCGCTGGCCTGATTAATCGCTTTAACTCCGGTAAGATTCGGAAAGAGCTGGTTTTTGTGAATGACCCCCAGGTTCAGAAGCCAATCTACCTGCCCCCAGATCACCTGGATGTACTCTCCTTAATGCAAGACCTAATTGATTTCAGCACTTCGAATGAAGAGAAGATCGACCTATTAATAGTGGCTGGTATATTCCATAAACAGTTTGTGATCATACATCCCTTTATTGATGGGAATGGTCGTACCGCTAGACTTACAACAAAGGTCTTGCTGGCAAACATGGGGCTCAATACTTTTAATCTGTTCAGCTTCGAGAATTATTATAATCAAAACGTTACGAAATATTTTGAAAATGTTGGAGAGCGAGGCAACTATTATGAATTGGCTAGCCAAATCGATTTCACGAATTGGCTTGAATATTTCACGGACGGAATAATCGATGAGCTCCTTCGGGTCAAAAAATTACTCGCAACAGAGACGGCATCTCCAGAAACAACTCTTAAACCGTATCATCAAAAAGTCCTCGATTTCATCAAAGAAAACGGTTTTATTACTGATCGAGATTATGCCAAGTTAACTGATCGTGCTAAACCGACTAGAAACAAAGATCTGAACAAATTGATTGACCTTGGCTTGATTGAGAGGATCGGCAACGGTAAGGCAACTTACTACAAAATTAGGGGCTAAAAATACAATTCTTATTCCCACTCTTTCCTAAATTTATGAATTTTATTTTGTTTTGTAACTATATTTTTTAGGGCTGACCAGTCCATGTGGGTGAGAGTCAGATCAAGACCTTGAGACAACAAAAAGGCCCCAGTTGGGACCTTCCTTCTTCTTGATTGTTTCTGTGTCTTTGGAACCTTGCGAAAAAGTTCCACTTTCTATCTGGCGGAGAGGGTGGGATTCGAACCCACGATACCTTGCGGTATGACGGTGTTCGAGACCGTTCGATTCAACCACTCTCGCACCTCTCCGTGCTTGCGGTAAATAAATTGGTGCGCCTGAGAGGGATCGAACCTCCGACCTTACGGACCGCAACCGTACGCTCTAATCCCCTGAGCTACAGGCGCATGTAATAAAAAGCCATCTGATTATACCTTAAAGATGGCTAATATTCAATGATTAGAGTCTGAACAGTCTGACAAGCCTGTCCAGAATTGTTTCAGTTCGATTGCTTTCCTCTGGGATGTGTTTACTGAGGACATTTCGCACTGCAATAGGGTCAGTGCCGTTCAGGAGTATAGTGAGTTGTGGCAGATATTTTTTGGCAAAAATAATGTTCAGTGTCTTGTACTCTTTATCAATCAGAAACCAGTATGAGTATATTTCATTAAATTGATAAAATTTATTATCCTCATAAACACCGAGTTGTGTGATCTTATATTTTTTATTCAGTGGCTCTTTCTGTTGATACCAAAGGATAAAACCGGCTACGATAACGAAGATTCCGATTACAAACCAGTCACTTGAATAGACGCCGTAGGCTATTACAGCAAGAAATAAAAGACTTAGTAAGGAATAATATTTCCAGTCTCTAGTATAAGACAAAAACTCAGGCGCCTCCCACTCTAAAAGTGTTGTTTCCTTATCTGTTGTCTCGACCATTAATAGACCTCGCTCTTCAGCTGATAGAATGCTTGTGGATGTTCGCAAACCGGGCAAACCTTCGGAGGTTCGGTACCCTCGTGAACATAGCCGCATTCCCTACAACACCACCATACTTTTTCCCCACGTTTGAAAACCATGTCTTTCTCGAATAGGTTTAGAAGTTTTGTATATCTTTCTTCGTGATGTGCCTCTGCTTCAGAAATGTCTGTTAGGCGATCTGCTATCTTGTCTAGGCCTTCATCCCTGGCTGTTTTTGCGAATTCTGGGTACATTGTGTTTGTTTCCCAATGCTCTCCGGCTATGGCCGCCTTCAGATTCTGTGCGGTTGTTCCTAAAACGTTCGGAACTTCTGTTGGAATAGAAATCGCAGGGTAATTAACATCGTTTTTCTTGAGTTCTTGAATATGTTTCATCAGCATTTTGGCGTGAGTTTTTTCCTGATTTGCAGTTTCCTCAAACACAGCCGCAACCTGCTCATAGCCTTCAAATCTGGCAGTAGAAGCATAAAAAGTATACCTATTTCTTGCCTGGCTCTCACCGGCAAAAGCTTTGGCTAAGTTCTCGATAGTCTTTTGCATTATTTGGTCCTCCTTAATCTTCACTATCATTCTATCACCTTTTTCAACTTGCTAAAAGCAATCTTTACCTTGTTTTTGGGCACGAAATCGAGTATAATATGTCGGCAACACACATTTGCATTGTTCATGCGGAGAGGTACCCAAGAGGCTGAAGGGGCGGGTTTGCTAAACCTGTAGGTCGGGGTAACCTGGCGCGAGGGTTCGAATCCCTCCCTCTCCGCCAAAAGTGAATAATCCCTATTGTGGAAGGGTGGCCGAGTGGTTGAAGGCAGCAGTCTTGAAAACTGCCATACCTGCAAGGGTATCGTGGGTTCGAATCCCACCTCTTCCGCCAGATAGAAAACGGAACTTCGTCGGAAGGTTCTAAGACGCAAGAACAAATCAAAAGAAGGAAGGATCCCAACGGGGGGTCTTTTTTTGTTGTCTGTGACCATATATGAAACCGCGTTGCCTTTAGATAGATACATTTTAGCATAATGCATACTTATGTATACATTTGACAAATATGTATACTATGGGAACAGTGAGAAAATCCCAGGCCATCAACGATTTCTGATGTTCGAAACCCAACTCTTCCGCCATTTAATTTGTTTCTACTCATCAATCTTTGTTCTATAATCAGGTCATGACCAAACAAAACAAAATAACTCTAACAATACTCGGAATACTTCTTGTTATCATTTATGGCTTTGGAACGGCCTTAGCTATTAAGTATGTCGATTCCTGGAGAGAGGTAAAATCTCAAGAATACCTTAACAAAGCCAAAAAGGAACTGAGCGTGGCGCAAAAACTTCAGGATTCTGAGGTGGCACTGATATTACATCCTACTGAGGAGGCTTATTTGTTGGCTGGGACTGCGGCAGTTGATCTAAACAAGGGACAACTAGCGGAAAATTATCTGTCGAAGGTGAAGTCGAGTAACGGTTTGCTTGAACTAGGGAAGTCACAATTACAACAAGGGAAACTCGATGAGGCAAAGAACACCCTGGCGAAAGCTTATACTTTGGATAAAACGAACGAGGTCAGCGTACTGTTGTACCTTAGTGGTGGGGGTGGAACTGATCCGGATGTTTCACGTGAAACAGATCTGGCTAATCGAGCGATACTCACCTATAACGCACTGATGAGACTCGATTATCCACAAGCGGCTACTAGCGTACTTGAGAATGCCCTTCAAAAAGGATTTCTAAACAGAAGTAGCTATATTGCGCTTGCCCAAAGCCGATTTGAGGACGGGGATTATCAGACCAGTTACGATATGCTACTCAAAGCGAAGCAAATCGACCCTTATTATCCACAGATTTATCAACAATTGATTTCTGTTGCAGAGAAATTAAAAAAAGAGACTGAAGCTAAACAATATCAGAATTTTTTGAGCAAGATAACATTCTAAATTGTTTCACGTGAAACAATTACTATTTAGGCCACTCAGAGACTATTAAAGGCGTCTCTTTACCAAGTCCTGTCCAGATAGCTTCTGTGACGAAAGGAACAAAAGGATGAAGCAGCTTAAGGGATGTTGTGAGAACCGTATCTAGCGTATATTGAGCAGCCAGCTTACTGTCAGCGTTTTCTCGAATACGAACTTTAGAATCTTCAATACATTTATCACAGAATTCATGCCAGAAAAACTCGTAGAGCAGCTCAACGGCGTGTTGGAAGTCGTATTTCTCTAAATATTTATCGGTTTTCTTGGTAACTTCAGCAAGTTTGGTCAGAATGTCTTTATCTTCCTTAGTCAATTGTCTTTCGATTGTTTCACGTGAAACAATTTTGTAACCCTCTAGGTTCATTATTGTAAACTTAGAGGCGTTCCAAATTTTATTAACGAATCTCTGAGACATCAATAGCGCGTCTTCGCTAAACTTCATATCCTGACCTTGAGCAACCTGCCAAAGGAGACCGAAGCGTGTGGCATCGGTGCCGTATTTCTCAATTAAGTCTAGTGGATCTACTCCAGTACCGAGTGATTTAGACATACGGCGTCCTTCGTTATTAAACACGGTAGCGTGAATATAGACATCTTTGAATGGAACTTCATTCATAAACTCAATTCCGGACATAATCATGCGGGCGACCCAGAGGAAGATAATGTCCCTGGCAGTAGAGATGAAAGTGGTTGGATAAAAATCCTTCAAATCATTCGTCTTTTCTGGCCAACCAAGTGTAGCGAAGGGCCATAGGGCACTGGAAAACCAAGTATCAAGCACGTCTTCGTCGCGTTTTAACTTGTTTGAATTGCATTTGGGACATCTCTCAGGTTCAGATTTGGCCACAATTATTTCACCACAGTCACAGTACCAAGCTGGAATCTGGTGTCCCCACCAAATTTGACGACTAACACACCAGTCACGGATGTTTTCCATCCAGTCCATATAAACCTTATCCCATTTGGCTGGGTGAAACTTCACTTTGCCTTCTTTCACTGACAGTATGGCTGGTTTGGCTAATTCTTTCATATTTACGAACCATTGCATCGAAAGAAGTGGCTCAATCACAGTGTGGCAACGGTAACAGTGGCCAACACTGTGGATATGTGGTTTGGTTTTAACAAGCCACTTGCCCTCTTCCAGAAGACGTAGAACAATTTCCCTGGCTTCAAATCTATCTTTTCCGGCGAACTGAGGGCCAGCCTCTGGAGTCATGTTCCCATCGAGGCCGACAACTACAATTTTCTCAAGATTGTGTCTCTCACCCATTTCGTAATCATTTGGATCGTGCGCAGGGGTAACTTTTACGGCGCCAGTTCCGAATTTCATATCCACGTAATCATCGGTAATAATCGGTATTTTACGGCCTTGTATAGGCAAAATAGCCATCTTTCCAACTAGTGCCGAATATCTCTTGTCTTTTGGATTTACGGCCACAGCGGTATCTCCAAGCATCGTTTCTGGGCGTGTGGTGGCGACCGTTATTTCACCACCGTCTTCAACTTCATAGCGTATAAACCAGAGCGAATCTTCTCTGTCTTCATGCTCAACCTCGAGATCGGATAGGGAGGTGCCGCAACGTGGGCACCAGTTTGTAATACGGTAGCCTCGATAGAGGTACCCCTTTTCATAGTAGTGGACAAAGGTGTCTATAACTGCCTCGGAATAACCCTCATCCATGGTAAAGCGGGTATGTTCCCAATCACAGGAACACCCCATCGTCTTTAACTGACTAAGTATTCTAGATTCGTATTCTTCTTTCCATTTCCAGACTTCTTTATTGAAATTGGCTCTGCCAAGGTCAAATCGGCTCTTTCCCTCAGCTGCAAGTTTCTGCTCAACCTTATTCTGGGTCGCAATTCCGGCGTGGTCTGTGCCTGGAATCCAGAGAGTTTCGTCGCCATTCATTCGATGCCAACGTACGAGGACATCCTGGATGGTATTGTTGAGCGCATGACCCATGTGCAAAACCCCCGTTACGTTGGGAGGTGGTATTGTCACTACGAAAGGTTTACTACCTTCTCGTTTCTTTGGCTTGAAGTAGCCATTTTCTTCCCAAGATTTGTAGATTAAGTTTTCTTCGGTTTTTGGATCAAATCTCTTTGGCAGTTCCATACTTACTCCTTTATAACAAAAATCCCCACGTGCTCAGGAGCCCTCTCGGGCGGTACCATCCTGATTCCGTGCGGATACTTACTTACTGCTATGACGGGCTTACCCGACAGGTTCTACTCGACTTGAAGTCTTTCTTCCTGTGACTCGCCGGTGACTAACCGGTTCAACGTCAAATATTGTGGCTTCATTATATCAAAAGATGGAATTATGTCAATTTCAGGTTCGGATCAGGAACCAAAGTTTCAGGATCAGTAAAATCCTTCTTTTGAGCATGGAAATAAGCGGCAGCCGCAATCATAGCGGCATTATCTGTACAACATTTTAGCTCTGGAAAGTAATATTTTGCATTTGGATAATTCTTTGCAAGGGTTTCGCCAATCTTTTCGCGCAGGACCAGATTGGCCGCGACTCCGCCGGAAAGTAAAACGGATTTTGGTTTATATCTCTTTACCGCACGCATCAAATTACGTGTTAACATATCTGTCGCAGCAGCCTCAAAAGAGGCTGCAATATCATTAATCTGGCTTTCTGTCAGCTCTTTATTGTCTTTTGTTAAATCTTTTACAACTCGTAGGACTGCCGTTTTAAGTCCGGAATATGAGAAATCGAGACTTTCCTCGGCTTTCACAAGAAAACTCTCTTCATTTCTGGTTGGTCTACCGGTGAGATCAACCCGAGGAAAGTTAAAAGCCTCAGAATTACCGAGTTTAGCATTTCTGGAGATGATTGGACCCCCGGGATATCCAAGTCCAAGCATCTTTGCTACTTTGTCGAAGGCTTCGCCTGCGGCGTCATCCTGGGTTTCACCAATTATTTCGTAATCCAGATGGCCTTTCATATAGATAAGATTTGTATGTCCGCCAGAGACGGTCAGACAGACAAGCGGAAACTCAGGAACTTCACTTTCATCTTTGCTAAGCCAATTAGCGTAGATGTGGCCCTCAGTGTGGTGAATGGCTACGAGTGGTTTATTATAAAGATAAGATAGGGTTTTGGCCGTATTTACGCCGACAATTAACGAACCGATGAGGCCAGGACCTTTAGTTACCGCAAAAACGTCAATATCTTCCATTGTGACTTCCGCAGTTCTGAGTGCATCGTCAAGTACCGGAATCATATTCTTTACATGAGCCCTAGCGGCGACCTCTGGAACGACACCACCAAATTGACTGTGTTCAAGCTGAGATGAGACGATTGAACTCAAGATAAGTGAGCCATCCTCAACGATGGAGACGGAAGTATCATCACAACTGGTTTCGATAGCTAAAATATTCATGAATCAATTCTATCATATCGCCTCTGGTTTTGCTGAGGGAACTGGACTATAATTGTGCTTATGAATAAGCTTTTGACCGTTTTTACTGATCCGAAGAACAACTTGTTCCAATCTGATGTCTGGAAAGATTACGAAGAAGCATTAGGGAATAAGACTTTCCACGTTTCCTGTGATGAAGGCTCTGCACTCCTTGTTAAAATGCCTTTATATAAGGATAAAAGTTTTCTTTATTGTCCCCGCGGTCCAATGTGTACCAAGGAAGGTTGGCACGTCTTCCTTAGAAAAGCTCGTGAAATAGCCGCAAAAGAGGACTGTATTTTTGTTCGAGTGGAACCATATTCCCTCCCAAACGGTATTGTCAAAGATCTAAAGTTCCGCAAAGTGGGACAGTATTCTCCACTTAGTCATCAATATTCACCTATGGATACTCAAATATTGGATTTGGCCAAAAGGGATGACGTTTTACTTGAGGAAATGAAGCCAAAATGGCGCTACAACATCAAACTGGCCTATCGCAAGGGTGTCACAGTCCGAACGAGTACAAATCTCTCTGATCTAAAAAAATTCCACGAGATGTCTATGAATATGAAAGAGCGTGGTTACACTCCATTTGGTCTGACACATTACGAGAGGCTGCTTTATACTCTCTCACAAGGTAAGCATGTCAAACTTTTCATTGCAGAATACCAGAAACAACCACTTTCAATGCTACTAGTAACTCAATATGGTGAAGTCGCGACATATTTACACGGTGCTAGCAGCGACGAATTTCGAGATCTGATGCCAAACCATGTCGCTCAGTGGGAAGCTATAATGGATTCACAGAGAAATGGCTGTCTTGTTTACGATTTCTGGGGAGTTGCTCCAGAAGGAGCGGAAAACCATGGTTGGGCTGGAATTACGAGATTCAAGACTGGTTTTGGAGGCGAGGCGATACACTTCGTGGGAGCATTTGATTTCGCATTTTCACCACTTTGGTATAATATTTTATACATCTACAATTTGGTTCGTAAGATAGTAAAAAATGAAATTTGACCCACTACTAAATTTTGGCCGAAAGATAATCCCGAAACCGTTGTTCCGTCTCGGACAGCCGGTTTATCATTGGCTTCTCGCCTTTACGGGCAATATTCGGTATGGTTTTCCTGGCCGAAAAATGATTATGATCGGAGTCACTGGTACGAATGGCAAATCCACAACTGCCGAACTAATTAGTGCTGTTCTCAAGGCGAACGGCCTAAAAACGGGTATGCTTTCTACGGTCGCAATAGAAATTGCTGGGAAGAGGACCGATAATGTGACAAATCGGACAACGCTCGGACGTTGGCAAACGCCAAAATACCTTTCAGAAATGGCGAAAGCTGGCTGTACTCATGTAGTCCTTGAAGTCGCTAGTGAAGGTCTTATAATGTATCGCGTCTGGGGCATCCCATTTGATGTGGCAGTTTTTACAAATTTAGCGCCGGAACATCTAAACACTCACAAAACGATGGAAAACTATCGTAATGCGAAGGGGCTACTGTTTGTGGGGCTAGCAAAATCGAAGAAGAAAGGCGTCCCAAAAACTATTGTTGTGAATGCTGACGATCCAGAATTTAAATATTTTCATGATTTTAAGGCCGATCAGAAAATCAGCTATGGTATTTCAAAAGGCGAAGTTTGGGCTAATAATATTTCACTCGGTGAAAAAGTTGAATATGAGTTAGTTGATGAAGAATACAAGCATAATGTGGCTTCAGGACTGCCGGCAAAGTTTAATATTTATAATGAACTCGCTGCTTATTCAGTCGGAAAAGCATTGTCATTAGATCCCTTGAAGAGCATTGCCGGGATCGAATCAGTTGAACAGGTCGCTGGCCGTATGCAGGAAATATCAAATAAACGAGGTATCAAAATTTTTATCGACTACGCAGTGACACCTGATGCCTTTGAACTACTTTTCACTGAACTTCGAAGGATATCTCAGGGTAAAATTATCGCAGTTTTCGGTGCTACCGGTGATCGCGATAAGGAGAAAAGGCCTAAACTTGGCGCTGTAGCCGGGAAAATGACGAATTATACAATTCTCACTGACGAAGAATCTTACAGTGAAAATCCTAGCGTTATTGTGGATTCAATCGCTGAAGGTCTGGAAACTGTGCGTAAAGGGAACTATGAAATCATTCTCAATCGTAAAGAAGCAATACAGCGAGCTATAGAAGTTGCAGAACCTGGTGATACTGTCGTGGTGACTGGTATGGGACATCAAAAGTATAGAAATATGGGCGGAAACAAGAAAATTGAATGGGATGAAGCGAAGGTTATCACTGGGGTTCTAACCGAACTTGGACCAAAGAAAAAGAGATAATTACGTTTCGGTAAATAAAAAGGCCCCTCAAGGGGTCATTTTTATAGTTGGAGGCCGCAGGACCCCTAGTGCAGGATCCTGCGGCCAGTGCTCCAGGAGACGGAGCGGTCGGTTGGGTACGGTCCGGAAACTGTATCACGAGTCGCGGGTGCCAAAACCGCTAGGCTCGGATCACCTCCAGTTGGAAGGCCGCCAGGGATTGCAGAACCAGCAGGTTGTTCCTCGTGTCACGATTCCCCCTAGGCCGTTCGCAGTTCTGCCGACAGTGCCGCTTGTACGAGCTGGGTCCTCCTTGTCTTCACTTGACGCTTGGTCGGTACCAGCTCGGGCTCTTCAGAACTAGGTACGTAGCCGTAAGAGATACCGCCGTACGGGGTGCTTTTATCGCGGCCATCTCTCTCGTCACGGAACATCTTGCTCCGGACGATTCGTTGTGGATCGCTCTTCGGACGTGCTCCGTTTTGCCAGCCTGTAGACGTGCTACCACCCCCATGGTCTGTTGGTCGGGGCTTTCCTTAAATATAATATACAACCGTTAGACTTTCGCTGACAATAGCTTTAAAATGATTGTTATGAATAAAGACATTTTTAAGGCCTATGACATTCGTGGAGTATATCCAACAGAGATAAATACTGCTGATGCGAAAGCGATTGCAAAAGCTTACGTTTCTTGGTTATCGAAGGAATCAAAAAAAACAGCATTAAGAATCGCAGTCGGTCGTGATGTTCGACTCAGCGGTCCAGAACTTGAGCACGCCGCAATCGAAGGTTTTCTAGAAATGGGTGTAGATGTAATTGATATTGGACTTATATCGACAGATATGTTGTATTTCGCGGTGGCTAATTATGGCTTTGACGGCGGTATTACTGTTACGGCTTCACATAATTCCGGTGAATATAATGGCATGAAACTTGTGCGCGAGAATGCTAGACCGATATCCATAGATACCGGTATTGCAGAAATACGCGAGATCGCCTTTTCAGCAGTCTTTGATGACTCCAACCAGCCAGGGACTGTTGAAACCCTAAGTATTCTCGACGATTATATAGACAAAATGATTTCATTCGTCGATAAAGAAAAGGTACGTCCACTTTCTGTAGTCGTGAATCCGAATTTCGGAGCTTCGGGAGCAGCAATACAAAGAATCGCGGATTACTTTGGTGTTACGATGACAAAAGTGAATTTTGAACCGGACGGTCATTTCCCAAAGGGAAAACCAGATCCTCTGCAACCTGCCAATCGTGAAGAAACCGAAGCACTGATAAAATCAGGTAGTTATAATTTCGGCGCAACTTGGGATGCCGATGCAGATCGCTGTTTTTTCTATGATGAAAAAGGTAATTTCATACAGCCATACTATATTACAGGTCTATTGATCGAATATTTTCTCAAAAAGAATCCAGGCGCCAAAATTCTGACCGATCCGCGGCTTCGTTGGTTGCCGAGAGATTTGATAGCGAGTTTTGGTGGCGAACATATCATAAGTAAATCCGGTCATTCTTTTATTAAAGAAAGAATGAGAGAAGACGATGTTCTTTTTGGTGCAGAAACCTCGGCTCACTACTATTTCAAAGATTTATGGTACACGGATAATGGTATGGTACCATTCATAATTATGCTTCAAATCCTTTCTGAATCTAACAAGTCGCTTTCTGAATTGGTATCAGGCTTTCAGAAGAAATATTTTGCGATTCCAGAGATGAATTTCACGGTATCAAGCCTTGTAGACAATATTGCAAGGATTAAGGAACATTATTCTAACGGCAAAACCGATGAAATTGACGGCTTTTCATGTGAATACCCGAATTGGCGCTTTAATGTTCGGGGCTCAAATACCGAACCACTACTAAGACTCAATCTAGAAGCGAAAAACCAAAAAATAGCAGAAGTTGAGCTCGAGAAACTTAGAAGACTCATAAATGGCGAATAATAAGAAAAAAAAGTATGACGAGGGTGCAATCAAAGGAAAGATGGTTTACCTTATTGGTGCCGCTCCAGTTTTGGTTCTCCTAATCTTTGCCGTCGTAATCGCACTTGTGATGAACAACTTTGCGCAGAAAATGTCAGTCAACAAAGATGACAGCGTGTGTGGCACGGTTCGTCAAAAATACGCCAGCAGTATTGACTCTAGTTGGCCTTGTGATATTACGGACCAGGGAGATCACTTTTTAGTTACTTTCAATGAGTCTGCGAACACAAATGATGTTCCCACACTTATGAGCTTTAATTATAACAAGACAACTAAACAGGTCGAACCCGCAATTACTCTTGAAAAATAGTCAGATTGTGGTAGAATCTGGCCAATCGGCGGATAGCCGGTAGTAACCACAGACATGAGGAGGCCAGGTGGTCACGTTCATGATTGATGGCGAACGGTGCCATCAAGACGCAGAAGTGCTCGACCTGTCGCAGCCTTTCATAAGGGATGCGGACGGTGCTCAGTCCAGTATCAACGTCGCGCAACTCGCCTGGTGGGGAGTCGCGGGAGTGCTTCCAGGTGGCGACGTGTCTTACAGGACCGTTCTAGGCCTCCACGACGCCAAGATTATCGAGGTCAACGACTCGATATCCGGCTACGTCGGGCCTGTTACCGCAGTGGCAACAACGAAGCACGTCTATGCCTTCGTGGTCAAGACAAAGGAGGGGAAATGAGCTTGGAGACCGAACGGTCTCCAAGCTCACCACTTTATAAGATTTGACAAGAGGCCGTTTGGGCCTTTTTCTTTATATTCCCAGTCCGATAGCTTCTTTAACTCGTTTGAGAGTAGCCGCAGCTCTAGGGGCAACCTTCTCGGCGCCTTCACGAAGCGCTTTCAATACAAATTCGTCAGATATCTCGTTATAACGAGCCTGGAAAGGCGTGAGGAGCGTCACAATGGCGTGAGCGACGTCTTTCTTGAACTCCCCGTATGTTTTACCTTTGTACTGCTTCTCGAGTTCTGGGATGGTCTGCGCAGTGCACACAGCCATTATATTGAGTAGGTTGCTGATTCCTGGCTTGTTTTCCTTGTCAAACTTGACCTCGGAGCCTGAATCGGTCGTGGCACGAGAGATTTTCTTGCGAATTATTTCTGGTGAATCTAGTAGTTCAATGCGGCTATTCTCATTTTCGTCAGACTTAGACATTTTTACTGTAGGATCTGTGAGACTCATGATTCGTGTGGATTCTTTCACGGTGTAATAGGCAGGAACTGTAAATAATTTGCCATATTTCTTGTTCATTCTCTCGGCAATATCACGCGTGAGTTCGACATGTTGCTTCTGATCTTCTCCGACAGGAACTTCGTCAGTATCGTAGAGCAGAATGTCTGCAGCCATTAAGGCAGGATAATCGAAGAGACCGACCGAAATGCTAATCTTTTGGTTAATTTTCTCCGTTGGATCATTTTCCCAATATTCATCCCCGAGTTCTGCTCTTGTTTTGTCTATGGCCGTGAATGCTATTGAACGTGATTTGTCTTTGAATTGGGTCATTCGGCTAAGCTCGCCAAAATAAGTGTTACAGTTCAATATCCAGGCAAGTTCTGCGTGTTCTGGACGACTGGATTGGACAAAAATACTTGATTTGGCAGGGTCAATGCCGGCTGCTAAGTATGCTTTGGCAACATCAATAATTCGCTTTTTTAAAATCTTTGGATCTTGGGGAACTGTGATGGCGTGCTCATCAACAATACAAAAAATATCTTCTTTTTCATCTTGTTCACGCACCCAGGTAAGTATCGCTCCAAGATAATTGCCGATATGCAGGTCACCACTAGGCTGAATTCCCGAAAAAACACGTTTTTTTGCCATAAATGCTCCTTTTCATTATTTTAGCATACTTTTTCTGTTAAACAGCCCGGTTTTGTGATAAACTTTAGCTTGCGTTTTACGTGTGAAGGAGAAAATGAAGAAAACTAAGATTATCGCGACCCTTGGCCCCGTCAGTGAATCAGCTGAAATGATAGAAACTCTAATAAAGTCGGGAGCAAATGTATTCCGCCTGAACTTTTCTCATGGGAGTCATGAGGAACAGGGCAGAAGAATCGATTTGGTCCGGGAAATAAGCAAAAAGCTCGGTTTGCATATCGGCATTCTGGCAGACTTGCAGGGGCCGAAGATTCGAATTGGCGAATATGATGGTTTTCTGAAGAAAAACGAAGAAGTTGTTCTGAGTTGTGATTCTGCAAAAGAGAATGAGATACCCGTCCAATATGCTGACTTATATAAAGACGTAAAGCCAGGGGACGCGCTACTACTGGACGATGGTCTCCTTGAACTCAAAGTAATAGCCATGAACGGTAAGAAAATTGCTTGCAAAGTTGTAAACGGTGGCAAACTGACTTCGAAGAAAGGGATTAATCTGCCAACGAGTACTATCTCAGCAGAAATTATCACAGATAAGGATAGGAACGATGCTGCCTTTGCCCTCTCAAAAGGAGTCGACTTCCTAGCGCTTTCATTCGTGCGGGATGAAGGTGACATAAATGATTTACGCAAAATTGTTGATGAGAGTGGGACAAAGGCACAAATAATTGCCAAAATTGAACGTCATGAAGCTGTTAATAATTTTGAAAAGATACTTGAATCTACCGATGCCATTATGGTGGCTAGAGGAGATCTCGGAATCGAAATCTCACAACAAAAAGTCCCCTTGATCCAGAAACATATCGTTAAGCGGTGTCTCGCGGTTGGTAAACCTGTAATCGTGGCAACGCAGATGCTTGACTCTATGATTCGAAATCCACGGTCTACGAGGGCGGAGACTAGTGATATTGCGAATGCAATACTGGATGGTGCCGATGCTATCATGCTCTCTGGTGAGACCGCAAACGGTAAATACCCGAAGGAAGCTGTGCAGGCGATGAACAGAATAGCTTTAGACACAGAATCTTGGATAGTGGAGAACAAAATTGTTATTGGTGAGCACGTAAAACACGATGTTCATAAATTACCAGAAGCAGTAGCGCAAGCTGCATTTATGCTCGCTAAGGAGACTGGTTCGCGCTACATTCTAGCCGCTACTACGACAGGGAGAAATGCCAGGGCAATAGCCAAATTCCGTCCATATCAACTCGTTATAGCAGGCACTGATAGTGAGGTTACTGCAAGAAGATTAGCACTTACCTGGGGAGTATGGCCAGTCCTGGCTCAATTCTCAGACAACAGAGAACTTACTGACAAGATTACTGAAGTGCTAAAAGAGAAAAGAATGGTTAGAAGTGGAGAGTATATAACACTCGTTTCAGGCATTACGAAGGGAAAAATCGGTGGTACGAACATGATCCGTATGCACCAAATAACAGAATAATAGGGTTGACAAAAACAGCTTTATGTGCTAGAATATGTTGGTCAGAAATGCACCATCAACAACTCGGGGAAAGAAGGGAATCGGCATGAAGCCGTCTAAGGCACAGAGCAGGTTTCTCATCAGCATGCTGGCGGTCTTCATCATCGTTTCTTCCTGGGTGATCGTGGCGGCAGCGAAGTTGCCTCCTGTTCACTAGAACTAGCCGTAGTAGGTGTCCATTTGGACACAGTCGTAGCAAGGGAGCCGAAGATGTCAAAGAAGGACAAGGCTATCTGCATCATCATCGTTGCTGTGGCAGTTGTCGCAGCTCTGCTGCTTGTGAACTACGAGTGGGACCGAGACCCCAGCTTTGCTGGGAGCAAGGCGTACCAGCCGAACTACATCGGTCTGCATATCAAGTAGACCGCAGTAGATCAACACTTTCTCCGAGAACGAGATCATTCCGCAACCGCGGGACGGTCTCGTTTTCATTTTCGGAGGAATTTACTGTATAATTGTTTTTATGAAGAATTATAAAGAAAAATCAGGCCTCGACTTCTCTCTCGGAGAAGACAAATTAGTTTACAGGAAAGAAGATTTCATACCCGCTGTCGATTGGGTGAAGGATTTCCAGTTTGCCAAGTATGCCTATAGAGATAAATCCGTAAAAACCGGAAATACCTATTTTGGTTCACGCTACATGGAGAGGACAGAGGATCAAGATTTACTCCACAAATTTAAGTACGAGTATGACGTTACGGCACTTGAAGCAGGTAAAATTGGCGGTGAATTTATCAAAACTGTCGGCCACTATCACAGCCACGTTCCCGGTATGACACTTTCCTACCCCGAGGTTTACGAGGTAGTTGATGGAAAAATCGAATATCTATTGCAGAGTGAACTAGATAAGGACGGATTTGTTGACGTAATCTGGGTTATTGCCGAAGAGGGCGACAAGTCTGTTATGCCGCCAAACTATGGTCATGTAAGTATGAACACTACGGGCTCTCTCGTTCTGGAATCAAATATCCAACTTCGAGATTTGCCAAAAACTTCTGACTATTCTCTGTATAAAGAGCTGGACGGTGGGGCAATCTACAGAACAGGCCAAGGCCTCGAAGAAAATCCTAATTACAGAATCAAATCACTTCGTATCGTAAGACCTTTAGAGAGACCCGATTGGGGTCTTGTGAAGAATAAGCCACTCTATACCTCGATGATAGAAGCCCCAGAGAAGTTTGAGTGGCTGACTAAACCACAGGAGTATGATTTCAATCTGAATGAACTCTTTGAGGATGTGGAACTCTAAATCCAGGCTTTAATAAAGGCTCAAAACAAGGTATAATGTGCCTTGTTTTTGTTATCTGGAGAGGTCGCATAGTTGGCCTAGTGCGCACGCTTGGAAAGCGTGTATACCGCAAGGTATCGAGGGTTCGAATCCCTCCCTCTCCGCCAGTTTTAACTAACGCCGATAACTTAAGGAGATAAATGGCTAAGAAAAAACCTAATTATTACTTGTATATTCTGAGAGGCATCCAAGTTTTGTTAGTTCTCTCAATCATTACGAGTGTTGGAGTCATAATTTACAAAGTCACCGCTAGTAATCCTCTGACGCTGGCCAATAAGATCAATCAAGCACATAAGAATGTGGAGCTGTTAATATCGGCTCTCTTAACGCTGATTCTTGTTTCGGTACCGGGGCAGATGGGCAAAAGGAGAAATATCAGGTTCCCAGACATTCTCGCCGGTGCAATCGTTATTTTTATATATGCATCTATATATCTGAGCGCAAGGTTTGCCCTCTATGGCAGGTTTTTCTGGTGGGACGATCTCCTACATTTAATGTTTGGGATCATCACGGGTCTCATAGGGTTCCTACTCATATATAAGTTAAACGAGCGCTACAGCATGAATATTAACCCATTATTTGTGGCAATTTTTGCAATTTGCTTTGCTGTAACTGTAGGAGTATTCTGGGAGATTGCCGAATTTTCATCTGACGCCCTCTTTAGGACGTCAACGCAGAGATGGAACGAATCTGCTAGCGATACACTTATTGGTAAACCATACCAAGGGAGTGGACTTAGAGATACTATGGAGGACTTAATCCAAGATGTAATCGGCGGGTTTGCTGCCTCAGTTGTCGGCTACACCTTGTACAAAAATGAAAAAGATAAAACTATCAAAGTTATGAAACAAGTGTTTCCAAAGAAATAGTTGTTACCTCTCGACTTCCTGTCCTTGGAATAGAAGTATTGACGCACTAACAGACAAAATAATTACGCCTAGGGCGATTATGGCCGGGATAACAAAATTGTTGTTCCAGCCACTGGTTATTAAGTCTTTGTAATTTGAAAAAACATAATTCGGAGAATACTGCGTGATTTTTTTGACCAGTCCGAAAGTTATATCAATCAGAATGTAGGTACCATATCCAATGCCGGCAGCAGCGAGACCGTTTTTAACAAAAGTACTTGCAAGGATGGTAATAGATAGAACCATCAATATGCTTAATAACGCTAGCAGTGACATCATCATGAAGTTGCCAAAGCTAAAACTAGCGAAAGTGGAGGAGGTGTACACATAAAACCCAACTGCACTGAGAACAAACAAAACCGAAATCGGCCCCAAATAAGAGGCAAACTTAGAAAGAATAAACTTCGCCCTCGTGACTGGTTTCGAAAGTAGAATTTCTAGGTTTCTCCGACTTTTCTCGTCTGCTACACTCCCAGCGACAACAAAAACAAGCACAATTAAAGCAATTTGACTGATGTTTTTCACAAACTGGTCAATTGCATCCATGAAAGTAGGCTCAGGAACCTTGATAGTTAGCCCTGGGGTAGTCGGAATAGATTTGAGCAGAAGTGGCGTAATTTTTGCCAGTATAGGTGAAGAGATAGCGACAAAGAGGAAGACAACAACTACGATAAGAAGTTTCTTTGAACGGGTAAACTCAAGTAAGTCCTTTCTTGCTAAAATTAGAAACTGTTTCATTTTTCACCTCCAATGAGCCGTATGAAAAGATCTTCGGTCTCAGGTAAAGTTAGTCCATATCTTAGAACACCAAGCTTCTGTTTCGAAAAGAAAAGTAAAGGCGTGTTTGAACCGAGCGCGGTTTCATCCTTAAGCCAGATCTTGAGTCGGTTTCCATCCTTTTCAACCTTTGAGACCCATTTCTCGGACTCTAAAGAGGTGAGAATAGTAGTGGGTTCGCCATCGAATTCGACCTCAAGGATTGGTGAAGCATATTTTGTTTTCAGGTCAGCGAGTGATGATGAAATAATGAGTTTACCTTCATTTATCAGGATTATGTCATCACAAATGCGATCAACATCAGAAAGAATATGCGTTGAGAAAAAAATGGTCTTATCTTTCTTGAGATTTTCGATTACGCGGAGAACCTCTTTTCGGCCGACTGGATCGAGGGCAGATACGGGTTCGTCTAGAATGAGTACTTCAGGGTCGCCGATAAGAGCTTGTGCAATACCTAGACGCTGTTTCATGCCACCCGAATAGGTGGATATTCTCTTATTTTTAGCAGAAGATAGATCAACTAGTTTCAGAAGTTCCTCAAGTTTCTGTATTTTCTTGTCTGGGGCCAATTCGAAAATGTCAGCGATGAAACTGAGGTACTCAAACCCGGTCATCCATGAGTAAAATGCAGGCGCTTCCGGCAGGTAACCAACTTTTCTGTTTGATTCGGATTGGCCGAAAATAACTGGTGTGTCACCAATTGAGATGAAACCCTCAGTTTGTTTGGAGAGGCCGACAATCATTCTGATTGTCGTTGTTTTACCCGCACCGTTTGGACCTAGAAAGCCCACAACATGGTTCTTGGTGACATTAAAAGACAAGTCATCTACTGCTGTGAACTTCTTAAATTTCTTCGTAACGCTTTTTACTGAGATAGCATTCATTACTCTTCACTTCGTCCAAGTATGAAGTACACAGCTGGACCGATTATCTCACCTAGGACAATGATAATGCCCCAAATAAGTGGGGTTAGATTCCTAGTCTTTCTGCGTTTGACCAGATCATAGAGAGCATATACTTGGAGCACTATCTGTACTAATAATAGTGGCCAGATCAGTTTCAATAATTCCGTAATGTTCATATTTTCTCCTCAAAACAATAATACAACGACTTTTCTAGATAGAGAAGAGTTCGGCTCTCGCTGGCTCTGTGGTATAATCTGTTTGTGATTAGCAGCAATATAAAAGCAAAAAAACATCAGAGTGAAGCCATTAAGTTCACTTATATCCTTGATAATGAAGAAGTTGGACGAGCTTTCCTTTATCTCATTAAGAACGATTTAAATCCGAGACCTTATGGTTTACTCGAGGATGTTTTTGTTAATGAGAAATTTAGGCACAATGGTTACGGCAAGGAGATTATAAGGGCTGTAATTGACGCATCAAAGAGCGAGCGATGTTATAAGCTGATTGCGACTAGTCGTTTTGAAAGAGAAAAAGTTCACGAGTTATACAAAGGTTTAGGGTTTTCGGAACATGGTCTAGAATTTCGGATGAATTTTGATAAATAAAGGAGAAAAATGAACAAAAAACTTGTCGTTAAAACCCTAAAGCAATGGATTCCATTAGCAGTCTTAGCTACATTACTTTGTGGAGTAGTCTATCTTGTAGTTCAGCAGAATGACAGATTAGGGGCAAATGATCCTCAAGTTCAGTATACCCAAGACATTAAAGTTGCCCTTGAACAAGGGACAACACCTGATCAAATAGTTGGCCAAAATAAGGTTGATATAGCAAACTCTCTCGATAGTTTCTTCATTATTTATGGCACAAATAAAAGCATTACAGCCTCCTCGGCAACTTTGAACAATGGTTCACCATCAATTCCCTCTGGAGTACTAGATGGCGTTGCCAAGCGTGGAGAAGCCAGAGTTACGTGGCAACCCCAAAAAGGAGTTCGTATTGCCGCAGTTGTACTGAAATATAAAGATGGATATATTCTCGCTGGTAGAAATATGAAAGAAGTTGAAAAAGGCATCGATCTACAAGGCAGAAACATTTTGATTGGCTGGATTCTGACACTTGCGGCCACACTTTTCACAGTTGCTGCTGTACGTGTGGTATATAATAGAATGAGCGAAAAGAGCTAACGAAAGGGGCAAACATGAGCTATGACTCATTTGTCGTAAAGATCCCAGGAGAAAACAAAGGGAACATTTTTATGTTCACACTCAGTACTTGTATTTGGTGTCAAAAGACCAAGGAGTTACTGAAGAAACTCGGTGTCAAATATAGTTATGTTGACGTTGATCTGGTAGAAGGTGAGGCCAAAGGTGAAGTTGTTGCCGATCTCACCTCCAAGAACCCTGACTCATCTTTTCCGACAATCGTACTTAACGATTCCCGGGTTATTCTCGGATTTCAAGAATCGGAAATTCGTGATTTTGTAAAAGGAAAATAATGGCTGACCAGGCAAAAGTCGATAAATTATATGAAGATTTACACGCTTTTAATCAAAAACGTGGCTACTTCTTGAACCCCGACGTTGAGTTTACGAAGGCACTTGTAAATAGCCTCGTTACAAATGAGGAGAGATATGGGTATCAGGCTTGTCCTTGTAGACTGGCAACCGGAGTACGAGCCGAAGATTTAGACATTATCTGCCCTTGTGATTATCGTGACCCAGACATTACTCAGTACGGCGCTTGCTATTGCGGATTATATGTTTCACAGAATGTTTCACGTGGTTTACAAGAATTAAAACCAATACCAGAAAGAAGACCAACTAAAGAAATGAGGACAAAAATGGCAGAAGAAAAACAAGAAGTCGAAACCGAAGACGGAAAACTTCCAGTTTGGCGCTGTACAGTTTGCGGTTATCTCTGTGCGCGTGAAGATGCGCCGGAGATTTGTCCGATCTGTGGCGTAGCACATGATCGCTTCGAAAGATTTATGTAGCACACACCTGGTCTATAATATATAGGGAGGTGTTCTATGGTTTTTGAATCTAGAACATCGGCGGGGAGGCTGCTTGGTGCGGAGCTCGTAAAAAGAAAATATGCGAATCCGCATATTTTTGCTCTGGTCCGTGGTGGTGTGCCGATTGGTAAGGAAGTAGCGAAGAAGATGAAAGCGCCACTTGACGTGGTTGTTGTTCGTAAACTTGGCTTACCTTCTTTCCCGGAACTCGGGTTTGGTGCCATTGCACCTGACGGAACCACTGAAATAGATAATACGATTGTAAATCGCTATATGCTTCATATAGATGACATAAAGAGTGTGAAGAAGTCTGAAAAAGAGGAATTAGAACGTAGAACTCAAATGTATGACGCGAAGATGCCTGAGAATCTAGCTGGGCAAACGGTAATTCTCGTTGATGATGGTATTGCAACTGGGATTTCTATGATCGCCGCAATTAAATATTTGAAAAAGTTTAACCCCGACAAGATTGTAGTCGGTATCCCAGTTTGTCCAGACACTTCGGAAAGTCAGTTTAGAGGTCTCGTCGATGACTATGTGTGTCTGGATTATGAAGAATACTTTGGTGTCGTTGGGGAATTTTATGAGCAGTTCCCTCAAGTTACTGACGAAGAAGTCATCTCAATGCTTAAGACTAAATAAACCTTTAATTTAAACCCCTTTTGAGCTATAATGCGAGCACAAGAGGTGGATTTGGAAGAACTGAAAATAGGTAAATATCAGCACTACAAAGGTAATTTTATGAAGTTATTGGAGTTGCTACTCATAGTGAAACTATGGATAAAGTAGTGGTTTATTGTGCACTCTATGGGGAAAAATCACCTTGGGTACGACCTTTGAAAATGTTTACTGAGAATGTTTTACTAGATGGCAAAGAAGTGCCAAGATTTAAATTTGTAGAAAATGACTGAGCTAGAAGAAATCAAAAATAAGATCGATATTGTCGAATATATCGGCAAATATGTTCCGCTGAAGCAGTCTGGACGCAATTTCAAAGGTTGTTGTCCTTTTCATAATGAGAAAACGGCAAGCTTCATGGTTTCTCCCGAGAAGCAGATTTTCCACTGCTTTGGTTGTGGCAAGGGCGGCGATATTTTCACTTTCACTGAAGAAATCGAGGGTATAGACTTCCCAACTGCACTTCGTGAAATGGCTGAAAAAGCTGGCGTGAAGTTGCCTGATTTTTCGAAAATCAAGAAAGAGCCGACCGATAAGCTCTTCGAAATTAATGACCAGTCTTGTGAATTGTACGAAAAAGAACTCTGGAAACCTACAAACAAGAAAATCCTCGATTATTTGTTGAAACGCGGCATGGAGGAGAAAACGATTAAGACTTTTCGTCTTGGTTATGCTCCTGTCAGTGGCGACATTATCGTCAAGGAATTAACCGCACTTGGTTATTCAGCTGAAGATTTGATAAAAACCGGTGTGGCCAAGGAAAGAAATGGCAAAGTTCTGGACCAATTTTTCAATCGTATTACTTTCCCAATTATGAATGCCGGTGGACGAGTGGTAGGCTTCACAGCAAGAGTTTTAGACGATTCGCTACCAAAATATGTGAATACACCAGAAACACCTATTTATCATAAATCACAGGTTCTTTTTGGTTTCGATAAGGCTAAGGAGCAAATCCGCAAGCAAGATCACGTGATAGTCGTTGAGGGGCAAATGGATGCAATTTTCTCCTATCAAGCTGGTGTAAAGAATGTGGTTGCCACCAGCGGAACCGCTCTTACCGAAACACAGCTAGATCTGATTAAGCGTTTTACAAAGAATATCAAAATGTCTTTTGATGTTGATATGGCTGGGCAGAATGCTACTAGACGTGCCATTGAACTCGCTTGGGAGCGAGAATTTAACATCAAGGTTATTTCCGTTCCTGAGGGTAAGGATCCTGCCGACCTCGTGAAAAGTGATCCCAAGAAGTGGGTAGAGGCTTGCCGAAAGGCAAAATATGTGGTAGACTATATTTTCGACAGCACCTTCGAAAAATATAACATTACGAATATTCTCGATAAGAAACAAGCGACCAGGGAGTTGCTTGTCACAATAAAGAAATTGCCTGATCCGGTAGAAAGAGATCATTATCTCAATCTCCTGGCCACACGAGTTGGCGTTAGTGTAACAGCTCTAGAAGCTGCCCTCGCCAAAGTAAAAAGTGTTGTGCCAAAGGAGAGAAAAGCCGTAGATCAGAGTGCAGCTGCTGATAAACCGGCAGCTCAAACTAGAGAGGAGTATACACTGTCGATGCTTCTCATCGGCCCAAAATATTCCGAATTTTTCTTTAATAAACTCGATCTCAACGATTTTCAGCAAGAAAACGTTCGAAAACTCGTCGTTTCCATTCAAAAATATTGTGATGAAAATGATAGTTTTGATGTGAAAAGCTGGATGAAAATGCTGGAACCTGGTGATTCAAACCACGTAAAAGAGCTACAACTTTTTGCAGAAAATACCTACGCAGATGCTAGCGATGAAGTTCTGGGAGAAGAAGTCTTCTATGCTGTTACAAGGCTGAAACGGGAAGTTATTGAGAGCGAGAAAAAGGCTCTTAGTAACAAAATGGCCTCGGCGGATCGTGGTAATGACAAGAAATTACTTGGGGAACTAATGATAGATTTACAAAAATTAATTGAACAAGAACGAAATATTTAAGGAGAAAAATGGCCAAAGATAACGATTTCGATAAATCAGTCGACTCCCTCGTTGCTAAGGGACGCGAACAAGGTTTCGTAACGCAGGAAGAAATTCTAGGTAAGTTTCCTGAGGTTGAAGATAACATTGAAAAGCTAGATGAACTCTACGCTACTCTTGCTGAGCAGGGCATTGATGTCATGGATAATCGTGAAAAGATGATTTGGGGCGAAGAAGAGGAAGATGGACTAGGAACAGAGACCTTTGATGACATTTCTGAACTTGCTGACGACTCCGTTCGCATGTATCTCCGTGAAATTGGTAAAATTCCACTTCTGACAGGCGAAGAGGAAGTAGATCTGGCAAAGAAAATCGAAGCTGGTGATAAACAAGCAAAGAAACGCCTCGCCGAAGCCAATATGCGTCTCGTGGTTTCAATTGCGAAGAAGTATATTGGCCGCGGGCTTGACCTCTTGGATCTTATTCAGGAAGGTAATACGGGTCTTTTGCGTGCTGTAGTCAAGTTTGACTATACCAAGGGTTACAAATTCTCGACCTATGCTACCTGGTGGATTCGCCAGGCTATTACTCGCGCTATTGCCGACCAGGCCAGAACAATTCGTATTCCCGTACACATGGTTGAGACCATTAATAAGCTTATCCGTACACAGAGACGTCTACTTCAAGAACTTGGACGTGAGCCGTTACCAGAGGAAATCGCTCTCGAGATGGGCATCGAGGTAGAAAAAGTGAACTATATCCTGAAAATTAAGGAGGATACTGTTTCCATCGAAGCTCCGGTTGGTGAAGAGGAGGATTCTCGTCTAGCCGACTTTATAGAAGATCGAGATTCTGTCACGCCCGACGAAGCTGCTACTTATCAACTTCTGAAGGAAAATATCAGTGATGTTCTCCAGCTTCTGACGCCGCGCGAGCAGAAAATCCTTCGTATGCGTTTCGGTCTCGATGACGGACGAGCTCATACACTTGAGGAAACTGGCCAAGAATTTGGGGTTACCCGCGAACGTATCCGACAAATTGAGTCGAAAGCTCTGCAAAAATTGAAGAAACATAGAGAATCCAAAAAACTTAGAGATTATCTGTACTAAGAAAAAATAATAGAGCCCTCAGTCATTGACCGAGGGCTCTATTTGTGCTAGAATATCACCCATGAGTAAAGCAACTTTTCAACCAAAAAAAGCAAGAGTCGGTAAAGTCCACGGCTTTCTTACGCGTATGGCAACCAATGGTGGTCAGAACGTCATCAAGGCACGTCGACTGAAGGGGCGTAAGCGCCTTACGCCAAAAGCAAGTGCTTAAGCGCGAATTTCGACTTACAGATAATAAGGACTTCCAAACTGTTTATAGGCGTGGTCGATATAATGCGACCGCGCTTTTTAGTGTAAATGTGCTCCCTAACCGATTTGGTTTCACAAAGATTGGTATAGTCGTGAATAAAAAGGTGGCAAAGAAAGCCAATGAACGTAATACAGTCAAACGCCAGGTACGAGAAATTGCGAGATATCTTTTCTCAAAACTGAAAAAGGGCCAAAGCATTATTATTACCGTGAAGCAGCCAGCACTTGCAGCTGACTATAAAACAATGGAGAATGACATCTCCGCTTCTTTCAAAAAGTTGGGGCTTTTCGTAGATGAAAACACTACAAAAGATAATTAGGTGGCCGTTTTTAGCTTTAATACGTTTGTATCAGCACACTCTTTCATTTGATCACGGTCCAATGAAGGCTCTCTTCCCTCATGGATATTGTCAGTTTTATCCGACCTGTTCGGAGTACACATATCAAGCTATCGACAAGTATGGGGTTATTTCCGGGTCTGTGCTAGGTGCGTGGCGCATTTTGCGTTGTAATCCATGGGCCAAGGGTGGGAACGATCCAGTGCCTACAAAGTTCAAACTTCCACGTTTCGAAAAGCGTTGAAGTAGTACTCGAAAAATGTTAATATTGTGCCGAGACAACCGCTGTCAATGATGGGAAGTGGCGATTATGACACATCCGGCCTGCGGTTTCTGTCCCAATCCCAAGGGCTGTGGGGCAGGGAATTGCCCGACTCGTAATGAGGCCGCAAAGGCGGCCTCGACCGTCAAGGTGGTTCAGATCGAAAGACACCAGACCGGAATCGACAAGTGTGTCCCTCTCTCGGCTTGCAGCTGAAACGGTTCCAGCTGCTTTGCTGATCAGGCGCTAAGGGCTGCTTGCGCGGTCCTGAGTAGGTTAGGTGGCCTTGCCGAGGGTTCTATGCCTGACCCTCACTCCTCCTTCCTGCGCGTGGACCCTTTCCCTGGGTTCACAAACGGATGCTACGGCTGACAGTAGCGATCAAAAGGCCACAAGTCAGCACAGTACGAGGTCGAACTCCCGCGAGGGGGTTCGGCCTCCCTCCTTTTTTGAGCATATTCGTGCTAAAATATACCTATGAAAAGACAAAAATTTGTTCTTATTGATGGCCATGCTCTGATTCATCGGGCCTATCATGCTATACCGCAAACCCTGACTACCAAAAATGGAGAACTAGTGAATGCTGTTTATGGTTTTTCTTCAATTCTTTTGAATGTTCTTCGTGACCTGAAGCCTGATTATGTCGCCGTAGCGATGGATTTGCCCGGGAAAACCTTCCGTCATGAGGAATACAAAGAGTACAAAGCTACTAGAAAAAAAGCTGATGATGCCCTGATTGGTCAATTCGAACGAGTTCGAGACGTTATCCATGCCCTGAATATTCCTATTTATGAGAAGCAAGGTTTCGAGGCGGATGATGTTATCGGTTCTGCTGCTGAGGAACTCAAGAAAGAGTATGAAGTATATATCGTTACTGGTGATCTTGATGAACTTCAGCTTGTCGATGATAACGTGAAGGTTTATACCATGAGAAAAGGGTTCTCTGATACTTTCATCTATGATAAAGAAGCCGTCATGGAACGTTTTGGCCTGACACCTGAGGAATTTGTTCAATATAAAGCGCTTAAGGGTGATACTTCTGACAACATCCCAGGAGTTCCTGGCATTGGGGACAAAACAGCTTCTGATTTAGTCGTTGAATATAAAAATCTCGACAATTTATATAAACATTTAGACGAGCTGAAGCCGGCTCTTGCCAAGAAGCTTGAGGAAGGCAAAGAAAGCGCTTACCTTAGTCTTCATTTGTCCCAGATTATCCGTGATTTACCGATAAATGTCTGTGTGAAGAACTGTGTGACTCATGAATTCGAACGGAACAAAGTGTTCAATCTTTTCCGTGAATTAGAGTTCAAATCATTACTTTCGAAGTTACCGGGACAGGAAGTCATTCAATCTAATCTTTTTGATTCCTCTGCTCCAGCAGAAGACAACACTAGACCAGGGAGGGAGCATTATTCGACCGAGAATTACCACCTCGTTAACGATGAGAAAGCACTCGCGGAACTTGTGCAGAAGCTTCAAAGCCAGAAACTAATTGCCGTTGATACCGAAACCGACTCTCTCGATTCTATTTCTGCAAATTTAGTCGGCATCTCAATCTCTTTCAAAGAAGGCGAAGCATATTACATCCCGGTTTGTGGGATTGGAAAGTCTTTGGACAAAGAAATTGTGAAAGAAGCACTCAAACCGATTCTCACGGATAGAAACATCGCCAAAGTGGGACAAAATATTAAATTTGATTATGAGGTATTGCTTGGGAATGGCTTCAGTCTAGACCCAATCAGTTTTGATACAATGGTTGCAGCTTATTTAGTTAATCCTAATGCCAGAGCCCAGAGCCTCGACGAGCTCGCTTTCTCAGAGCTTGGCTTAGAAACAACGAAGATACATGAGCTAATTGGGAAGGGTAAAACTCAGAAAACCTGTGACCAGGTCAATATCGAGGATCTTGCTCTTTATGCAGCAGAAGATGCGGACATTACTTTCAGATTATACAATCACCTGTCGAAAGAGCTGGAGAAAGATGGTTTCAACGAGCTCATGAACAAAATCGAAGCACCATTAATACCGGTACTCGCCAGGATGGAGATGGCGGGAGTCCTCGTAGATACCAAGTTACTTGCAGGTCTTTCAAAAAAATACGGAGATAGACTAATAATATTAGAAAAAGATATCTATAGATCCGCTGGCGAAGAATTCAATATTGCTTCCCCCGCACAATTGCAAAAGATCTTATTTGAGAGACTAAGATTACACGAAAAATTAGAGAAAAATGCTATCAAGAAGCTGACCTCTGGTGGTTATTCGACGGGAGCTGAGGAGCTTGAGAAGCTTCGTGATACGCACCCGATTATTGAAAAAATATTTGAATATAGAGAACTCGCTAAACTTAAGAATACATATATTGATTCATTGCCCAAGCTGGTAAATCCAAAAACGGGGAGAATTCATACTAGTTATAATCAAACTATTGCTGCCACTGGGCGATTGTCATCTACTAACCCTAATCTACAAAACATACCTATTCGGACAGAGGCTGGAATGGAGATTAGGAAGGCTTTTATTGCCGATCCGGGTTATAAGCTGATGTCGGCTGATTATTCACAGATTGAACTTAGGGTAATCGCCCATATGTCAGGTGATTTAGAAATGACCAAGGCCTTCAATGAAGGCAAAGATGTTCATTCTGCCACAGCCGCCAAAGTTTACAGTGTCAAAGAAGCTGATGTGACGAAGGAGATGAGACGGACCGCGAAGGTTGTAAACTTTGGCATCGTTTATGGCGTATCTGCCCACGGTTTGCAACGCCAAAGCACTCTCGATTATGGCGAAGCCAAAGACTTTATAGAGAAGTATTTCATCACTCACAAAGGTATTAGAGATTATATGGACGATATAGTGAAGGTTGCTAGGGAACGTGGTTTTGCAGAAACTTTGTTTGGTCGCAGGCGCTACTTACCGGAAATAACCTCATCCAGTTTTATGGTTAGAAATGCAGCCGAGAGGATGGCCCTCAATATGCCGATCCAGGGTACTGCTGCGGATTTGTTGAAACTCGCCATGATTGAAATTGATAAAGAATTGCCTGCTATTAGTGAGAAAACTAAGATGCTTCTCACAGTTCATGACGAACTTGTATTCGAAGTGCCGGTGGACGAAATTGAAAAAGTACGCGATTTTGTCAAAGATAAAATGGAAAATGTAGTTAAACTAGACGTTCCTATTGTCGTCGAGATTGGTGTCGGCGATAATTGGGGTGATGCAAAATAAGGAGGATTATGAAAACTTGGCACAAGGTCGGTCTCGTAGTTGCTGGTGCGTTAGCTCTCACTAGTATAATAATAGCCGCATATTATTGGACAAAACTTCCAGGTTTAATCCCAACTCACTTTGGGTTTAATGGCCAACCTGATGCTTGGAATAATAAATCTGTATTTTACGTATTTCTAATCCCAGTTCTGCAAGCTCTTATGCTAGCCGGTTTCATCTTCCTCTATTACAAGCCCCAATATTCAGATATGCCGACGACTCTTTGGTTAATGACCCTTGAGGAGAGCAAGAAGGAACATGCATTCGCTCTTATTCGTACTATGATTGTGGGTATTTCACTCTGGATTGGAGTCCTTTTCACTTACATTACATATGCCATGAATCAGTCAGCGTTGAAGAGCAATGGCGGTCCTAGTCCTTGGATTATGCTGTTGCTTATTGGTGGCATACTCATCTGGCTCGTCTGGTGGATTGTCAAAGTTTATAGAGTTACAAAAGATGTGATGAAAAAAGAGGCTTAAGCCTCTTTTTTTGTAGTAATTTTCTTAGTTGTAGTTAGTTTTTTGACTGGAGCCGCTTTCTTTGCAGTTGTTTTCTTGGGGGTGGCTTTGACGGCAGATTTTTCAGTCTTTACCTTAACGGCTTTTGTGACAACAGACTTGCCATTTACTTTGTTTATCGCAAGCATAAGTCTTGATTTACGTCGTGCAGCGGCTTTCTTGTGGATCACGCCTTTCTTGGCGGCCTTGTCGATTGCTTGAACAGCACTAGCAAGTAGCTTTTCGGCATCCTTACCGGAGGTTTCGACTTCTTTGCGGACAAGTTTTACCTTACCACGAAAATCAGCCTTAGTGGCGCGATTGCGTTCACGAGCAGCGTTGCTTTGCTTCATTGCTTTGATGGCGGATTTGATTACTGGCATAAATTCCTTAAATGTTTACTTTTACGCTTACAGATTCTAGCACAAAATCTCGGCTCTGTAAAGAAAAAGGTTGTCACTTTTCCACAAAGATTTCTTGACATGCGAGCTACACGAGCCTATAATAATACCCGCGTTTAAAAACGCAGAAGTGAGGTAGGATGTTACCATTACTCATGTGGGGAGCCGCGTTTGCGTTTACCTACAAGGTGCTAAGCGTACAGAATAACTAGTAAGCACTAATAATACCGGCCACGACATATGGTCGGTATTTTTTATTCCCTATTATCTAATGCTTTTTTGATAATGTCGTAACTAAAACCACGTCTGGATAATAGACCACCAAGTTTTTTGAAACGTTCGTCCTGGCTATACTCTGGTTTGTCTTTACCTCTCACTACTTCACGGGCTGCCTCTAGTTGCTGGTCCGGTTCGAGTTCCGCCAATGCTGTATCAATGATTTCTCGTTTCAGGCCTTTTTTGATAAGTTCCGTACGTAGAGAATTCTGTCCATGCTTGTGAGAGCGGGATTCTATCCAGAGTTTCGCAAATTTCGCATCATCAACGTAGCCAAGTTCTTTTAGACGAGCAATTGTTCGGTCAATATCTTTCCTTAAAGATTTTTTGCCTAGTTTCTCCCACAGTTCGTGCTCGGTCTGCATTCTTATTGAGAGTAACAGAAAGGCTTTATCCAAGCACAGCTGATACGTTTCTTCGTCAGCAAGCTCAGAAAGAGTACTTTCATCGATTTCCTTACCAACGAAAAGGCCGAGGATAGACGCCGTTCCTGCGTCTATCCCGGCCTTGAATTCGTCATCTACGAATAGATTGAGTCTATTCTTGCGTTTTTTCTGGGGTTCTAGGCTTGTTACCTTCACGAGCAGCCTCACGAATTAGTGCTTCAATTTCGGTAGCAATCTTCGGATTATCTTTCAGATATTGCTTGGCTGCTTCACGACCCTGGCCAATTTTCTCTTCTTTGTACTCATACCAAGCGCCTGCTTTGCTTACAATACCGAATTTCACGCCTAAATCTACAATTTCACCTACTTTAGAAATACCTTCGTTAAACATAATATCGAATTCAGCAGTGCGGAATGGTGGTGCCACCTTGTTCTTCACGATTTTCACCTTCACCTTGTTGCCAATTACATTGTCGCCGTCTTTAAGCTGCTCCATTCGACGAATATCCATACGAACCGAGGAGTAAAACTTCAGTGCTTGGCCACCGGCCGTGGTCTCAGGATTACCAAACATGACGCCAATCTTCATGCGGATCTGGTTAATGAAGATAACGACGGTATTGGTCTTCGATATAATGCCTGTAAGCTTGCGTAGGGCCTGTGACATCAGTCTTGCTTGCAAACCCATATGCGAGTCGCCCATATCGCCTTCAATCTCAGCACGGGGCACGAGAGCGGCTACGGAGTCCACCACTAGAACGTCGATTGAGTTGGAACGCACTAAGGTTTCAGTTATTTCCAGTGCTTGTTCCCCAGTATCAGGTTGAGAAATAAGTAATTTGTCGATATCAACACCAATGTTCTTGGCGTATTCAGGATCAAGGGCATGTTCAGCATCGATAAAGGCGGCGATGCCACCATTCCGTTGAGCTTGAGCAATGACATGATAGGCGAGAGTTGTCTTGCCGGATGATTCTGGACCATAGATCTCGATAATTCTGCCTTTTGGTACGCCACCAGCGCCCAGAGCTAGGTCGAGTGATAATGAACCAGTGGATACTACCTCTACGTTAAATTGGCCAGCTTCACCGAGCTTCATAATAGAACCTTTGCCGAATTGTTTCTCAATAGCATCTACCGCTATTTGGATATTATCAGTGCGTGCGTCATCACGAACCTTTTTTGCATCCGCGATTTCTTTATTGGCCTTGGCTACCTTGTCTTTTTCTTCTTTTGCAGTCATTTGTCCCTCTCTTACAAATTATTCTTCATTACACCGATGACTTTGCCTTGAATCATGAAAGTACCCTGCTCGGGGATAATAGGGGTATTGAGCGGATTGTTGGACATAGGCATGAACACAACCCTCTTCTTCTCTTTAACAAATTTCTTCACAGTAGCTTCTGAGCCGATCAGAACGACGACTTTGTCACCATTCTCAGCGTTATTCTGCTTGTGAAAGATGATGTAATCGCCCTCATCGATGCCACCTGAGTTCATACTGTCACCTTTGGCACGCAGCATGAAAATGTCCTGCGTGTAGTGGACAAAAGCTTTTGGCACAGGAATGATGTCCTCGATCATTTCCTCAGCCCAAATGGGCATACCACAAGCGACATTTCCAACTAGTGGGACCTGAACGATGTCATCATTGGCTTGACGGACATTTTCCATGGAGTTAATCAGAATGCCACGAGCCTTACCATCAACTTTGGAGATGTAGCCCTTGGCCTCAAGAGCGTTCAAATGGGACACGACTCCCATAGGGGATGCACAGCCGAGCTTCAGCTGAAGCTCACGCACCGTTGGAGCCTGCCCTGTATACTGAACAGACTGTTCAATCCAGTCGAGGACTTGCTTCTGTTTCGTAGTTAAATTTCGCATTGGACCCTCACAAATTATGTATACTAAAACTGTACAGTATACTTATCCACATGTCAAGATATTTCTTTCTGCCACTTTTGGCAGCAAAAGTTGCGCAAAACTGCCGCTCCGTACAAAATCGCCAGACTCACTCCTGCTTCGCTTTCTCGCAAAAGCCAAAACTCACTACGTTCAAACATTGTCTTTTGTGATAGTCGCTCGGGGTGTCGCTCGCTGTATTTTGCAAGTCGCGTTCAGTGGCACAAAAGGGAAAACCCGCTCGCCGGAGACCGACGATTGGGTCTCCGTAGAACGGGTCATGTTGGGGGCTCAGGGACGCTTGTCGTTTTCCTCAGTGAGGACAGCGATGATTCCCCTGAGGAAGTTCCGAGCCGTGTTGTTCTGGTACATGAGATGGACCATCTCGATGATGGATTTGCCCATGTCACGTCCAGCTTTTTCGGCTCTTGGCATTCGTGGCTCGGCCAGCCTGCTCACCTCCTCAGGTGCGGTTGGGGTACAGCCAGGGGAAGTCCGCGTGGCTGAACCACTCGAACAACCGGTCTGCACACGCCTTGTCGTTGTACTCGAACCCCACAAGAGCGTAGCAACGCTCGTGATAGGGGCACTCGTCACAACCTGCGAAGCGCAGGAAGAACTCCGAAACGAGTCCCGTGAGGATGGCCAAGGCCGATGCCTCGATTGCGACAGGAGTGAGATGGATGGTGATACCGATGTCTTCGTTGAGCTCGTTGATCTTGGCCAAGGTGGCCTGAAGCTCACGGATCTTGTCGGCGCCCTGGTTGGCGGCGCCTTCCGGAAGTGCCTGGATCTCCTTGATGATCTCCCTGGCATCTACCAGGAGCTCTCCCAGCCTTGTGCTGAGGTCAGGCTGAACACCTTCAGCTTGTGACTCCTCGTGACCATCACGTTCAAACCAGGAACCGAAGGCCCCGTCTCTGCTCTGCATTTTCCCACCTCCTAGGCGATTTGGGCTTGCTCGCCGGTTTCTTCTTGGCTTGTCTCGTCTTCGAGTTCTCCCTCAAGCCAACGTTCATGTTCATCGTCTGGGCAGTACTCGTGAAATCTTCGTACTGTCACATTCGTTACCCAGATACCGGAGAGATTGTAACTCTTGAAGAGATGGACTTTTCTGATGTATTCCTCTCCCGCGAAGATAGGGCAGATACAATTGCTGCACTCGTAGTCACGGGCAGCCCTCTGAGAGGAACTGCTGATGATGCGTGACACTGTTCTCTTGAACCTACCAATTATCACGGCTCCCATCGAGGTTCCTTTCAGAAGGGAATATCTTCATCGGTCTTTCGGCAACCTCGAACGACTCGTAGTGATGGCTTCCTATTGGGCAACCGTTCAAAGTAGCTGGGCCAGCAGACTGGACATCGTTCTCCCTGGAGAGAACGAGAAAACCTCATTCTGGTGGTTCCGATTCCACAAACCGTGATGGCTCTGAGATCTGGCCTGACGCAGTTACCGATCCCAAAGGTGTTTCTGGGAATATCCACCCAAGAAGCCACTTTGTGTATCAGGTTGTCCTGGGACACTTCGATAGGATCATCGACTGGGATAGCGTGAAGTTCGTTCGAGACAGGCGAGAGCCTGCCGCTCTTGTGCTTGCGGGACATCTCGTCTCCTTAGTGTATAGGTGCACATACAGTAATGGCCACGAAAAATCGTGGCCCCTCCATGAATCTGTACTTACGAAGAGATGTTATCATAAAAAAGACGTTCCGTGAAGGGAAAGAGAGATTGCTTCCGGCTTCGCCAAAGCTACGACGGACAGGTCGTGCCTCGCAATGACGAGGACGATTATTTAGTTAAGTAGAGCATGTCGCGGCCTTGGTTCATCTTGGCCGTTTGGGCGTCGATGGCCTGCCAGAGGACAGCCCAATCATAATGATGATCAACACCGTTACCGACGCCTGCATCATTTGTGATTACACCAGTGGCATCGTAGCCCTTGATGAGAAGGACGTGATAGACCGAAACCGGTCCGTACATATTATTCTGAAGTGAATGTGTCATTACTGGCACAACGACAGGATGGCCGCTCGCAATTGCCTCTTCGATGTCGTCTTGAGTAATGTTATGTTTCACCGTGGGAGTGTAGCCATAATAACTCTTGGCAAAGTTGCCAAGGGCGGTCATGGTGAGATCGGGTTCGCTACCATAATTTGTGATTTCCCAGCTCTTCATAGCACGATAAGCCGTATCGGCTTCAGCATCGGGAATACGGTTGTTTGGATAGCTAATACCTTCTAGATAAGCACGATACATATATGTAGCGGCTTCCTCACAAGATTCCTCATGCACAGCCCAATTGGAGAATGGGGCCTGTGGAGCGTATGGAACTGAAAGATTATAAGAGTCGGGCAGCGTCGTGGCGGCCTTCACCTCGGTTGAGTCTGAAATTTGTGGCAAAGATTCGGTTTCTAGGCTGGCAATAGTAACCTTGCTCTCCTGCCAATATCTGTAGCCTTGATAAAACGCAGAGACCACTAAAAGGAGCGACAGATAGACTGCGGCCCACTTGAGTGTACGAATTACTTTTTTCTTTGTCTCAAGCTTCATTGTTGACATATGATACCATAAAAAAAGGTAATTGTCAAGAGCTAGAGGCACATCCCAGCTACAAATCTCTGCAGCAAAAGCTTTGGGTCCGTGCTGGAGGATTTGAAGGCAAGATCGAGCTCTATCAGGTTACCGTGGAGTGCGAGAAGCTCATTGGAGGTAAAATTACGCGATTGTTGTAAGGATTTCTTGACTACAAATGGGTGCAAGTGAGTCTTACCGACAATCTCACTCTCGGAGAGGCGATGTTCGCTGAGGTCTTTTATTATTAGAAGGTTACGGACCTGTCGGGCTAGCATACTGAGAAGATAAACCTCGTTTTCGCCAGTATCGAGAGATTTATTCAAAATATCGAGGGCGCGTTTGGTTTTTCTTTCTGAAATAGCGTCCATGAGCTCGAAAATCGAGTTGAAAAAGCCGGCATCAACCAACTTCTCGACATTCTTCTTCGTAATGTGAGGGTCATAGGAGGCCAGTTTGTCCAGTTCAGTGCCAATGCGGGCCAAGTCGCTGCCGCAATAGATCTGTAGAAGAACCGCAGCATCGGGATCGATTTGAGCTTTCCTATCTGGTACGACTTTTTTGATCCAGTTCACGACTTCAACCGGCTTCAGCTCAGCGAAAATCTCAACTTTGCCGTTTTTCACGATGTTTTTGTAGAGAGAAGTACGCTGGTCTGGAACGTCATCCTCGGTAAAGATAATATCAGTGGACGCAGGAGCAGATGGCAACCATTTTGCTAGGTTCTCGGCTAGCGTCTTATCCTTAGCCTTTAGGGCGTTTTTGACGACCAAGAGACGCTTGTCGGAAAGAAAAGGTAAGGCCTCGGCCTCGTTTTTGATTCTTGCAAAATCAAATTTGTCTTCTAAATTTGAAGTATTAATATCGCCTGCATCGCCACGGTGGGCGTCAAGAAGCTCGTTTACTCTAGCCTTTAGACGGAACTTATCCTCACCATAAAATAAATAAATCATACTTTCTCCTTCTGACAAGCAGGGCAGAAATGAGTGCCGCGACCGCCAACTACTATCTTTTCAATTTTACCGCCGCAACCACCTGGACAAGGTTCGCCAGCGTGATGGTAAACCTTCAGAAAGTCCTGCATGCCACCCTTCTTACCATAGGCATTCACGTAATCACTATCAGTTGTGCCACCTTTTGTGACCGCAAAAGCGAGTATTCTCTTTGCTTCCTTCACGATTCTCTGCCATTCGACATCTGTGATGCTTCCAGCTGATCTGAGGGGGTGAATCCTGGCAGCGTAAAGAGTCTCGTCAGCGTAAATATTGCCAATGCCGGCGATAATGCTTTGATCCATCAGGAACTTCTTGATAGCTGTTTTGCTGGACCCCACAGCTTTCGATTTCAAATATTCTAGTGTGAAACCAGAATCTAAAGGTTCCGGACCGTAACTGGCTAAATATTCATTAAGTTCAGATTTAGTGAGGAGCTTGCACCAACCGAACTTGCGCATATCGTTGAAATACAGTTTTTGGTCATTCCCAAAATCGAAGATAATGCGGGTATGCTTGTTTGGTAATTCAGCGTGCCAATCATGGTCGGCGTGACCGCCGGCAATCCGTTTATTGTGACCCACCAAAATGAGTTGTCCGGTCATTTTGAGATGAAAAAGCAAGAATTTCTCATTTTCTAGTGCGATAATTGCAAGTTTTGCTCGTCTGGAAACAGTTTTTACTTTTTGACCAATGACTTCAGTCTTTTTGCCCTGGAAAGATTTTCCATAGAGAACACTCAGGCCGACAATCGTTTTGCCGGCCAGCACGCTCCCTAGCTGCTTTGTAATCGTTTCCACCTCTGGTAGTTCTGGCATATGACGTGAATTTCCAAATTACTAATTACTAATGTCCAAAATAATTAGTAATTGTTACTTAGTAATTATCGGAGGTACGGACGTCCTGTAGTTCCTTCAGTACCTTCGATGCTTGACCATTCTAACGCTTTTATGATGCTTTCTGCAAGCTCTCTAGTCGCGTAAGGGTTGTGCGCAGTGATAATTTCACCGTCTTGTTCTATTAATCTACCGGTATAATAGGCCCCCGCATCTTCGACTTCGCTTTGGATACTGTCCGGACCAGTAACTTTACGTCCGGTCAGTTCGCCTGAGTATGTGAGAATTGGAACCGCAAATCCAATGGCGGCGACGACCTTGTGAGTGACGAGAGCGTTGGTGACAAGTTTCGTTATTTCTGGATCGGCATAATATTCTTTGGCTGCTTCCTCGCCGATGAAAATAAAGGCATCATAGTCTCCTGAAGAGACGTAACTGACTAGAGTGTCTGGAGTTAATATGGTATCGAATTCACCCTGAATTTCGGATAGGTGAGACGAAGCGACTTCGCTTGTGATTCCAGCCGTACTTAGACGTTCCTTGATCCAGAGATATTCTTTGTCTCTAAAGTTATGATGGGGCAGAATAAATAGTGCTTTTCTATTCTGAGAGTTCATTCTCGACTTCTTTCCTCAGCTCTCTCTTGGAAGGGAATTTCACAATTTCACGTGTTTTCTTGCGACGGCCATGGACTAGTGTGTTCACTGTCGTGCGCAAACCAGCTGGTAAGAAGAAATAACCGTAACGAAATAGGCCAAAGAGATCCCATTTGTCGTTCATGGCCTGAGTCTCATGTGCCAGGATTGCTTCACGGAGATCCTCAGCTGTCTTGCCTTCAAAAAGCGTGTAACCCTTCCCAATAGCTTGAAGTATATGAGCGTCACTGGAGCCCGTTTCTGAACGAAGCAAGATAAGACGATTTAGGTATTTGGCTCTCAAATTCTCTTCTTCAAAAGTCGGGGTCGCATTCACGGTCTCTATCGCGTTCCAATGGTTTTTCTCTTGAATAAGAGTGGTGGCACCAACGCCGCG
>Ga0265338_10000631_pt1 | contig 61153 bp, 38 predicted proteins | sample 42126metaG_FD_193579 | JGI IMG/M metagenome (GOLD analysis project Ga0265338, IMG submission 193579) | Rhizosphere microbial communities from Carex aquatilis grown in University of Washington, Seatle, WA, United States - 4-21-26 metaG | ecosystem: Host-associated > Plants > Roots > Rhizosphere... | reverse complement strand
CCCGCTTCACGTCAGCTCAACCAGCCTCAGGCGGATGCCTTGTCCGATCCCGCCCGAGTGCTGTCTGATCAGGACACTTGGAATCCCGGGGCGATGCCCGGTCCACACTTGGAATGATGATTTTGGACTTCCCGGAATCAGGGGTCCTCGTTTGCCCAATCCACCGCGTTGTGCCAAAATGGCGGGAATGACCTCGCTGTTTTTCAATCAATTCCCGGTCGCAGTCAAACCCATGCTGGCTTTTTGGCCAAGCGCCTGATAAGATCGAAAATCTTTTATGAACACGTTGATGCACACCCTTCGAGTCAAAAATCGTTTTTTGGTGATCGCTCCGGTCATGCTGTTCTTTCTTTCGTCCGGCATTTTCCTGTATGCCGCCGATCCCGGGCCAAAGGTTTTTGACGTCCGTCTGTCGGGCGCCAGGGGCGATGGCAAAACACTGGACACCGGGGCCATCCAGAAAGCTTTGGATGAGTGTGGCCAGGCAGGCGGTGGAACGGTGAAATTTCCCCGGGGAATCTATTTGAGCCAGCCGCTGACCGTTCACTCCAAAACCACGGTCCTGCTCGAAGAGGGCGCCACGTTATTGGCTTCGCCCATCCAAGCGGATTTTCTCAAGGACGGCGGCGACTGGCTCAAGGCCAAAGGCGCCGACTTCGTCCCGTTCATTGGCGGCAAGGATTTGACAGACGTGACCCTCACTGGCAAGGGCACCGTTGATGGCAACGGCGCGGTCTGGTGGGAGGAGGCGGAAAAGGCCCGCCAAAAAGTTTCCGGTTTTACGCTCCCGCGCCCGAATCTCATCGTGTTCAACAAATGCAAAAATGTGCGGCTGGCCGGCATCAAACTGGTCAACTCACCCAAGTTCCACTACGTGCCGACGGACTGCGAGGACGTCACGGTTGACAACGTCACCATTATCTCCCCCGTCGGCGCCGCCAATACCGACGGCATCGATCCGAGCAATTGTCGTAATGTGACCATCACCCGTTGCACCATTGATACCGGTGACGACAACATCGCGATTAAATCCGGCAAAAAAGTGGAAGGTCGCGAGTTCGGTTGTGAAAACATCACCGTGACCGACTGTGTTTTTCTCCACGGCCACGGCATGTCCATTGGCAGTGAAACCGTGGGTGGCGTGCGGAATCTGGTGGTGAAAAATTGCCGGTTCGATGGCACCGAAAACGGCCTCCGGATCAAATCCCGCCGCGGCAAAGGCGGTACGGTCCAGGATGTGATCTATTCGGACATCACGATGACCAACGTTCACCCCGCCATTTCCATGGTGTGTTATTATCAGGACAGTTCCCAGGCCAAATATCCTAAAGATGATCCCGCCCAGCCAATGACGAACACCACCCCCATCTTTCGTAACATTCACATCTCCAATGTGACCGCTGCCTCCACCCGGGATGCCGGCCTCATCGTTGGTTTGCCGGAAAGCCTGGTCACCAATGTCGTGCTGGAAAATGTCCATATCACAGCCGAAACCGGGCTGACCATGGCCAATGCCAGGGGAATTCAGTTTAAGAATGTGACCGTGATAGTGAAGGACGGCCCTCCGTTTGTGACCGACAATGCCGAAGTCAAAGGCCTGGCACCCGCTGATAAAAAGCAATGAAGCGAATACGATCGGCTCGCTGGTTGAGTAACCCTGATTCAAGCATAGTGCATTAATTTCAAAACCATTTGCAAATCACCAGGATTGAGCAACCTATATTTTCTGTTACCCTGAACCAGACCCTTTCCACATATGTTTAAGCTCGAAAAGGATTGCGCCAGCAATCCCGCCAAACCGCATAAATTCGTATGAAGCACCTTGGTCAATTTTCTCTTATTCTAACTTTTCTGCTATTGCAGAATGCCAATGCTACCTTGTGGTTCGCAGATGGGATTACCGGCACAGTGGGAAATAACCTGGGAGCTGCAGCGCCTTATAGTCCGAGCAGCGCCCAGATTAAAATCGCCGCCGGGAATCTTACTTATCCCAATTTAGCCAGTCCGTCGCCAGTGGGAAACGAGTTCATCATTTTGGGAGCATCGGCCAGCAGCACTTTTTGCACAAACAACGGCAGCGCAACTACGGTCGGAAGCGTTTATTATGCGTTCCTTGCGCAATGCACGACCCAGCCCAGCCTAACCGGCAACTATGTTACCGATCTCCACACGAGTGCTACTATTGGGTCGTCTGATCCGGCAGATGTTTATGTAAAGGCATCCGGGGCGGGTTTTGTAATGGGTGTAAGAAAGAATGGGGGGAGTACGACTTATGCTTCATCTCCCACGGCGTTGAATTTGAACACGACTTACCTCGTGGTTCTAAAATATACATTCAATGGAGGCCCAGGTGACGACACCGTCACGCTCTATATCAACCCGACTCCCGGTGGTCTTGAATCTGGCGCGACCCCCGAGGTTGCGGTTAGCGGCGGGACTGACGCCGCCGCTGCCTTGCAGTATATCGGATGGAAATCACAATCCAGTGCAACGGGTGGAGCTTGGATATTTGATACGCTCCGTGTGGCTTCAACCTGGGCTGAGGTGATACCGGCCAGCACCGCGCCGCCGCTCATCATTAATGACCTGACGAACCAGGCAGTCTCGTTGGGACAGGATGTCACATTCAGCATCGACGCCAGCGGGACGCTGCCGTTGAGCTATCAATGGTATTACAATACCAATACCCTGCTATCCGTCGGAACCAACTCAACCCTGACCCTGACCAATGTCCAGCTATCAGACGCCGGCGGTTACTCCGTAATCTTGACCAATTCCTACGGTGCGGCGACCAGCATCGTGGCCCAATTGACCGTGGACATTTTCCCTCCTTCGATCGGCAATGATCCGCAAAGCCAGTCCGTCCTGGTGGGCCAGGATGCATTTTTCAGTGTTCAGGCCAGCGGGACAGCGCCGTTGAGCTACCAGTGGTATTTCAACACCAACACGCCGGTGGACAATGCCACCAATTCTTTGCTGACGATCAACAACGCCCAGCTTACGGACGCTGGTGCTTATTCGGTTGTGGTCACCAATGCTTATGGTTCGGCGACCAGCGCCGTGGTCCAACTGACGGTGAACCTCCCGGTGGCCCCCTCAATCATCACGCAACCTCAGGATCAGAACAACATTCTGCCCGGGACCACCACCACCTTCAGCGTTCAGGCCAGCGGCACCGACCCGCTCGGCTACCAGTGGTATTACAACACCAACACGTTTTTGCCCAACGCCACCGATTCCGTTTTGACCATCACCAATGTTCAGCCGGCGAATGCGGGAAGTTATTTCGTCGTCGTCAACAATCCGGCCGGATCCACCAACAGTGCCAATGCTTTCCTGACCGTCAACACCAACCCCGTGGCGCCCGTCTTCAGTTCCCAACCTGCTTCGCTGGTGGTGTTGGCTGGCAGTGCCGCCAGTTTCACCGCGGTCGCGGGCGGCACCGCGCCCATCGGTTATCAGTGGAACAAAAACGGAACACCGATTCCGGGTGCGACCTCATCCACCCTCAGTCTGTCGAATGTGCAGATCGCCGATGACGGCAGCTACACGCTTACGGCCTCCAACAACGTCGGGAGTGTGACCTGTAATCCCGCCCAGCTTACGGTGACGGCCACCGTCCCGCTGGTCAACTCCGAGTACAATCTGGTCGGCTTTGGCCGGGGAGCAACCGGCGGCGGAGTCCTGGCGGACACCGACCCGGCTTACGCGAAGGTCACCAATGCGCTTCAGCTTGCCAATGCGGTGCTCGCCTTCAACAAGACCGGCAGCATCAAGGTGATCGAGATCATGAACGACCTTGATCTGGGCTGGAATGAAATCGGTACCGCGGTGCAGACGCTCGGTTCAACTCCATTTTCGGCCGCCGCCACTCCGCAATTGCATCCGCGTTTGATCACGACCGGCGTGAGCAAGATGGACATCAAATACAAAAACGGCGGCCTGACCATCTTTTCGGCCAATGGCGCCACCATCCGGCACTGCACCTTCAACATCAAGAGCACCTACAATATCATTGTCCGCAATCTGAAGTTCGACGAAATGTGGGAATGGGACGAAGCCACCAAGGGCAACTATGACAAGAACGACTGGGATTTCATCGATTTGGGCAACGGCGGCGCCGTCTCCAATGTCTGGATCGACCATTGCACGTTCACCAAATCCTATGACGGCATCGTTGATTTGAAAGCCGGCAGCACGAGTGTCACCCTCTCCTGGTGCAAATACACCGGGGACGACGGGGCCACCAATACCAACAGCTTCGTCTGGCAGCAAATCAACGCGCTCGAAGCGAACCGGTCGGCCTACACGTTCTATAATTTCCTTCGCAATAATGGATTCAGCACCACCAATATTGTCCAAATCATCCAAGGCCACGACAAAACCCATCTGATGGGTTCCAACTCACTTAAAACCGAGAACCAAAATTTGTGGGCCACGTTCCATCACCTGTGGATGCACAATTGCTGGGACCGGGCCGTGCCGCGTTTGCGGGCCGGCAACGTGCATGATTTCAACATTTACGTGGACGACACCGAAGCGCTGGCCGCCAAGCGCCTGCGTGACGCCATTCAACGGACTATGAGCGTGTCCAGTTCCAATGCCCTGAAAAACACCTACAGTTTCAACCCGCCCCTCAACGGCAGCATTTCCACTGAGAGCGGTGCGATTCTGGTCGAAAAATCAGTGTATATCGACTGTCTCACTCCTTTGCGCAATAATCAGACCGATCCATCGAATCCTGTTTACACCGGCAAAATACTGGGTTTGGACATGATTTATCAGATGGACAGCACGGTGGTCCGCGGCAACAGCACCGACCCCGGCAGTCCGCTGGGTCCGTTCCAGGCCCCGATCATTGCCTTCTCATGGAACCCAAATTCAGGCGCGCCCGGCGGCCAGCTGCCTTATACTTATACGCCGGATGATCCGAGCCAGCTTCAGGCCATTGTCACCAGTCCCACTGCAGGGGCCGGCGCTGGCGTGCTCACTTGGAACAAGACCAACTGGTTGATAACCTCCTATCCTCCTACCGCGCCAACCATCATTGCGGATCCGCAGGGTCAGACCAACACGGTTGGCAGCAGTGCCACGTTTACGGTGGCAGCGGGTGGCAGCGTACCTTTGAGTTACCAGTGGTATTACAACACCAATTCGGGGATTCCCGACGCCACCAATGTCTTTCTGACACTCACCAATATCCAAACCACCAACGCCGGCACTTATTCCGTGGTCGTGTCCAACACGGCGGGGGCCGTTACCAGCGCCTATGCGCCCCTGGCCGTGCCGCTCAGTGCACCCTCCAAGCCGCAACTGTCCGGCGCGGTTTACCATAACGGGACTTTCAGCCTCACCATCAATGGCGACACCGGACCGGACTACATCGTGCAGGTATCCACCAACCTCACGGATTGGGCCAGCATTTTCACCAATCATTTGCCCTTGCCACCCTTTGTCTGGACGGATCTTGACGCGAGCAACTTCAGCCAGCGGTTTTATCGGATTCAACTCGGGCCCTAGAAATCGACCGGCAGGATTTATCTAAACCATCCCAACCTCACGACCGGTACATTGTGAAAACCTCAGCGCTGCTGTTCGTCTTTGCACTTGGCCTTTCGGTTTGTCCCGCCGCTCCCGGGCCGGGAATTTTTGAGGTGCGCCAGTTCGGCGCCTGGGGTGATGGAAAGACTTTGGACACGGTGGCCATTCAAGCCGCACTGGACGCTTGCAACGAGGCTGGCGGTGGGACCGTGAATTTTGCCGCCGGCACGTATCTCAGCCAACCCGTCCGGATCCATGCCAAAACCATATTGTTGCTTCAAGCCGGTGCCACGCTGCTGGCCTCGCCAACGCAATCGGATTTTCTCAAGGGCGGCGGCGATTGGCTGACGGCCAAAAGCAACGATGATTTTATCCCGTTCATCAGCGGAAAAAATCTCACGAATGTCGCCATCACCGGGCAGGGAACGATAGCTGGCAATGGCGCCAACTGGTGGGGGCCGGCCGAGCAGGCCCGCATCCGAAGCCCTGGTTTTCCCGCCCTCCCGCGTCCTGACCTCGTCGTGCTCGACCATTGCCAGAACGTTCACCTGGCCGGCGTGAAATTGATCAATTCGGCCAAATCCCATTTGGATCTCATCAACTGTGAAGCCGTGGTTGTCGAGGGCGTGACCATTCGGTCGCCCGCCGGCGCGGCCAACACGGACGGCATCGATTCTGTCGATTGCCGCAACGTCATCATCACCCGTTGCACCATTGACACCGGCGATGACAACATCGCCATCAAGTCCGAAAGAAAGGTGACGGGCCGCAAATTTGGATGCGAAAACATCACCATCACCGGCTGCGATTTCCTGCATGGCCACGGTATGGCCATTGGCAGCGCGACCGTTGGTGGCGTGCATCACGTGGTGGTAAGAAGCTGCCGCTTCGAGAATACTGACAATGGTTTGCGCATCAAATCCGGTCGTGATCGTGGCGGGCTGGTTGAGGACATCAGCTATTCCGACATCACGATGAAGAATGTACATCCGGCGATTTCCCTGGTGGGTTATTATCAATACAGCACCAACGACAAATATCCGAAGAACGACCCCGCCCAGCCGATTTCTGAAACCACACCGTGCTTTCGCAACGTCTGTATCTCCAATATGACTGCCACCTGTACCGGGGATGCCGGGCTGATTGTCGGGCTGCCCGAGAGTCCGGTGGCGGACATCGTGCTCGAAAATGTCCGCATCACCGCCGAAACCGGCTTCACGATCCGCAATGCGAAGGGCATCCGGTTCAAAAACTCAACCGTTTCAGTCAAAGCCGGTCCGCGGTTTAGCGCTGAAAATGCGGAGGTTGCCGGCCTGGAAAGTTCAAACCCATAAAGCAAAACCAAACGACCCAATCAAACCATGAACAAAGCGGTTTCTATTTTTCTATTCACTTTGCTTGCCACCTCGCTGCTCCGCGCGGATCAGGCCGGCTGGGCTCAGGTTCCCGAAATTCTGGCGCGCATTCACCCGCCGGTGTTTCCCGCACGTGATTTTGTCATCACGAATTACGGTGCGGTGGCCGGCGGCCAGTCCGATTGCGCTGCGGCAATCGGCCAGGCGATTGACGCTTGCGCCGGGTCGGGTGGAGGCAGGGTGGTGGTCCCGGCTGGGGAATTTCTCACCGGCCCGATTCACCTGAAGAGCAACGTGGATTTGCACCTGGACAAGGGCGCCACGCTGAAATTCAGCACCAATTTTGATGCGTATTTGCCTGCCGTATTCAGCCGTTTTGAAAGCGTCGAATGTTATAATTATTCGCCGTTCATTTATGCCTTCGGCCAGAAAAATGTCGCCGTAACCGGTCCGGGCACGCTGGACGGCCAGGCTACCGATGAGAACTGGCTGGCGTGGAAAGGCAAAAAGGGCGGCAGTGCCGGCACGCAAAAAGTCGCCAATGAGCGGCTCAAAAAAATGGCCAGCGATGGGGTGCCGGTCGAGCAGCGCCGTTTTGGCGCCGGGGATTATTTGCGCCCGAACTTCATCCAGTTCAATCGCTGTTGCAACGTGATGGTGGAAGGCGTCCGCATCCGCCGCTCGCCGATGTGGGAGATCAATCCGGTGCTTTGTACCAACGTCGTTGTGCGCGGTGTGGACATTGTTTCCCACGGCGCGAACAATGACGGTTGCGACCCGGAAAGCTGCCGCGACGTGCTGATGGAAAAATGCCTGTTCGACACCGGGGATGATTGCATCGCCATCAAGTCCGGACGCAATGACGACGGCCGCCGCATTGGCGTGCCGTCGGTGAATCTGATTATTCGCGACTGCACCATGCGGGACGGTCATGCCGGCACCGCCATCGGCAGCGAAATTTCCGGCAGCTGCAGCAATGTGTTCGTGGAAAATTGCGAAATGAGCAGCCCGCAGTTGAGCTGTGCGTTGCGGCTCAAGTCCAATGCGGTTCGCGGCGGCGTGTTGCAGAACATTTACATGCGGAACGTGAACGTGGGACAGGTGTCGGATTCCGTGCTGCAAATTGATTTTCTTTACGAGGAGGGGACCAACGGAATTTATAAACCGGTCGCGCGCAATGTGGCGATGGAAAACATCACCGTTGAGCATACCCCGCGGGTGCTGAATGTCCGGGGCTTCCCCGGTGCGGAGGTCAGCAATATCCGGATTTACAATTCAACCTTCAAACAGGTGGCGAAACCGGATGTCGTCCAGGACGCCGACGTCAAGCTGATAAAATGTTCGCTGGAACCGGCAAAATGATGTAAACTGTGGTATACTAAGGAGATACAGCTTAACCCTGGAAATTTGTCGCAATCAATTATGACGTTGTCTAATCGTTTCCATTCGTTTGTCCCAATCCTGTTGGTGTCGGTCGGCGGTTTGGTGTGCCCGGACCGGGCGTTGGCGGCGCCGGCATTGCCGGTCATCAACACCAATAACAATGTCAACATCACCAACTTTGGAGCCATCAGCAGCACCCTGCTGACCAACACCACCGCCATTCAGAACGCCATCAATTCGGCGGCGACCACCAACGGCGGCTGCACCGTGGAAATTCCGGCCGGTACATTTATCAGCGGCCCGCTTACCCTTAAAAGCGGCGTCAACCTGCAAATGGACAGCGGGGCCCTGCTGCAAATGCTGCCGATGGCCAGTTGGCCCAATGCCAGCACGGATTTCATCCTCGGTTCCGGCCTGCATGATGTAGAAATCAGCGGCCCGGGCACGATAGACGGGCAGGGTGCGGCCTGGTGGGGGCCGCCTACCGCCGGAACGCGACCAAACTTTATCGAGTTCAAAACCAGTAACCGGATATTAATTCAGGACGTGACACTGCAAAATCCACCGACGTTTCACATCATGATCAAGAACAACAATCTGAATATCACCGTGCAACGCATCACGATTAATACCCCGGGGACTTCACCCAACACGGATGGCTTCGATATCGCTTCAACGAATGTTTTGATCCAGGACTGTTTTATCAGCGACGGTGACGACAATGTTGAAATTGGAGGCAGTTCACCCGCCGCCTTCATCACCATTACCAACTGCACGTTCGGGACCGGACATGGGGTATCCATTGGCAGCATCACCTCCGGCGGCGTGTCAAACCTGGTGGTGGCCAACTGCACCTTCAACGGCACGGATTATGGCATCCGTTTGAAATCCGACAATAATGCCCTCGGTAACAGCGGAGCGGGTGGCATTTGCCAAAACCTTTCTTATTCGAACATTGGGATGACCAACATCATTCATGGTGCGATTGTCATTTACAGCTATTACAGCGAGTTTGGGACGCCCACCTCTATCACGCCAGCAACCGCTGCCGCACAGACGGTTGACCCGGTGACGTCCACCACCGTCATCTGGCGCAACATCACCATCAGCAACGTCAATGCGACGGTAATCGGCAGCGGTATTGGCGGCATCATTTGGGGACGAATCGAAATGCCGGTCACCAACCTTACCTTGAGTCAGATTACGATTTCAGCGCCCAAAACTTTTGAAGTCTACAATGTCAGGAATTTTCAATTTCTTAATCCCAAAATCACCGTGCCCAACGGCAGCAGCACCTTCACACTTTTTAATGCCCAGATGAACCTGACCAACGGTGTGTTCGCAACCAACCTGGTCACGTTTGACGGTTTGACCACCAACGGTTTGGGCAACACCCTGGGTCTTTACAACGCCCGGGCATCATTGAAAAACACCAACGCCTTTGATGACGGTCCGCTCACCCTCGCCGACAGCCTCCTCACCATCAGCAACAATTTCATGCTGTTCCCCGGCACCGTGCTGAATTATACGCTGGATCCCAACACCAACCGGGTGGCCGTGGTGGGCAACCTGGCCTTGGGCGGGACCGTCAACCTGACGAATGGCGCCGGGTTTGGCCCGGGCACCTACACGCTGTTGACTTATACCGGCACCTTGAGCGGCAGCACGCCCACGCTTGGCACGACGCCGGCCGGCGGTTATAACTTTTCGCTCGATACCAGCATCGCCGGACAGGTGAACCTCATCGTGACCTCGCCCGCGCCTTCGGCCCCGACGAATCTGGTGGCGGCCGGCACGAACCTGTTGATCAATTTGAAATGGAACGCGGTGGCGGGTGCGACCAGTTACAATCTCAAGCGCGGTGTGACCGACGGCGGCCCGTATCCGACGGTTTACAGCGGGCTGGTGGCGACGAATTATGCGGACGCGGCGGTGACCAATACGGTGACCTATTATTACGTGGTGACGGCGGTGTCGGGAGGGGAAAGCACCAACTCGTTGCAGGCCAGCGCGACGCCGTTGCCATCGGCGCTGGCGACCAATATTGTGGCGCAGGTCAACGGTGGCCAGTTGCAATTATCGTGGCCGCAGGATCACCAGGGCTGGCATTTGCAGATGCAAACGAACGATGTCGGTACGGGTTTGACGGCCAACTGGGTCGATGTCCCCAATACCACGGCCACCAACCAGGTTGTCATCCCCGTTGATCCCGCCAACGGGTCCGTTTTTCTCCGGCTGACGTATCCGTGACCTCGGGTAAAATCTTTTGACTTTGGAATGTTCAACCGGGGCAGCCCGGCAGCACGCGAACCTGGTCAGGGCTGCTCATGGTAAGGGGCATTGGCTCCATAGAGTTTAAGGCGTGATTGGATGGCTTCAGCCAGAGGCTGGTTGTTTTGGGTGGCGTTGAGGTTGAGAGCGCGCTGGGCCGTTTCGATCGCTTTGTCAAATTGTCCGGCCTCGGCATAAGCCGCGGCCTGGGTGTCCAGTAGTTGCGGTGACTCGATTCCGGCCAGCGCCCCGGCTTGTTTGGCCAGTTCCACCGCCCGGTTGCCATCCCGCAGCGACGCGTCCGGGCACGTTGCCAGCAGCCACGCCAGACTGATGCGGACCGGCAGATGGTGGAAATCCAGTTCGAGGGTCTTCTGGTATTCGGCAATGGCCGGCTGGAAGCGGTGCTGGGCTTGCAACGCCTGGCCATACCGGAAGTGGGCCTGGGCCGAATTTGGAATTAGGGCCAGGGTTTGTTGGTACTCCTGAATAGCCTCATCCAGTTTGCCTTGGACGGCCAGCACATTGGCCAGGTTGCCGTGGGCGTCGGCATAATCCGGCTTAAGGGCGATGGCATTCCGGTAATGCGCGACGGCTTCATCCGGCCGGTCTTGATTGAGGAACATCTGGCCCAGGCGGTAGTGGGCTTCCGCAAGATTGTCATGGGCATCGGTGTAGTCGGGTTTGTATTGGATGGCCCGTTCGTATTGTTTGATGGCCGCTTCCAGCTTGCCTTGCCGGTCGAATATGCAGCCCTGATTGTAACACGACTCGGCATAGGCGGGATTAAGCACCAGAGCCTTCTCGTAATGAACCATCGCTTCGTCCAACCGCCCGAGGCGCATCAGGACAACACCGAGATTGTTCTGAGCTTCCGGGTAGTCAGGCCGAATTTCCAGCGCCCTCTGGAACTGTTCCATTGCTTCAGTGGTTTGACCCTTTTCGAGAAGAGTATTACCCAGGTTGTAATGCGAAGTGGCAACGGTGGGGGCAACGTTGATGGCTTTCTCAAAGGAGGCGATCGCCTCTTCCGTTTGCCCGGCTTTCAGCAAGGCATTACCGAGATTGTTGAGAGCTTCGAAGGAGTTGGGACTGATTTCGAGTGCCTTTTTGGAATAAGCAATCGCCATATCGAGCTGTCCTTTTTGGGAATAAACATCACTCAGGTTGTTGTAAGCAATGGTGGCATCGGGATTTCTGGCGATGGTCGTCCGCCACAGCGTTTCGTTATCGGCATACATCCCGCATTGATGCCAGGTTAGCACGCCCAGCACCAATAACAGGGCGCCGTAGAACCCGGGCTCCAGAAACGGCCTTCCTTTCCGGAAAAAGCCAAGGCTAAAGGTGGTGGTTATTCCCGCCGCCACCAGCGCCAGTGGACCAATGCCGGCGAGATATTGGAAATGATCACCCACAAACGAATAGCGGAAGAAATAGATCTTGAAAAAATCAAGCACCGGAAACAGTGAAACGACAAAATAGGCAAAGGCAAAAAAAGCCGGTCTGAGCCAGCCATTCCGGTTCAGCCATAAAACAAACAGCGCGATGATGACCGCCAGGGTGGGCAAGTACATCAGGGGTCGGGCTGCCTCAATGGTCCAGCGCGGATAAACAAAAATCAACGGGTACGGCCATGCCAGTTTCCCCAGATAAAACCAGATGATTTTGCCGGCAACCACCAGGCGCTCGGGCCAGGTCTGGGCCCATTCGGGGCCGAGTGCTCCGGAATGGAATTGTTGTTCCCAAATTGTCCAACCGCTGGCTGCCGTGGAAATCAACAAAAATGGCACAAGCCTGAAAATATTTCGCCAGCGCCACTGACAGTCTTTCCACCACCAGCACAAGCCAAGCACGACCGGCAGCATCACGGTTGACGCCTTGCTGAGAATCGCAAGTGTCGCACACAGCAATGCCAGTCGGTAAAACCATTCATTTCTTTCCCCCGTCGGCGCCTGGCTCGCCCGCCAGCTTAGAAAAAAGAGAATTGTCAACAGATAGAACAAGCACGATTGCGTGTTTTTTAATTCGGTAATCCAGGCGACTGATTCCACCTGCACGGGGTACAACGCCCATAGGGCAGCTCCCAACCAGGCACCGCGCACATTCAAACGGAGCAACACCTGCCATAGCAGAACGGTACTCATCGCATGCATGGCGATGTTGACCAGATGGTATGGCATGGGATTGAGGCCCCAGAGCGCGTGTTGCACCCAAAAACTGGTCAGCACCAGCGGGTAATAAACCGCCGCACTGCTCGTCCAGATTCCCTTGAACCCAATCGGGCCAACAACGCAGGGATTTTTCGTCAAATGAGCATCATCATCCCATATAAAACCCCCGTGCAATGCCGGAAAATAAGCGAGGAAAGTGGCAGCAATCAGCAGCACCCCGGGGAACCAATCCCGTTTCCAAAAAGATGGCGCCGTTTGTGTGATTCGGTTCACAGCCGGATTAAATCATGGGCGACTTCAAACGTCAGGTCATTCCTGGTTTCGGCCTCGGTCCGGAGCAAACTTCCGACCGCACCCTTCCGGCGGGCTCTCCATGATGAAGACGCGGTGAAGCTATGGTTTTTCGTGATAGGGGGAATTGGCTTCATAGAGTTTAAGCCGGGATTGGATGGCCTCCACTGAAAACCGGTCGTTTTGGGTGGTATTGAGATTGAGTGCTTGCCGGGCCGTTTCAACCGCTTCCGGAAATCTTCCGGCTTCCGCATATGCCGCTGCCAGGGTGTCCAGAAGCTGCGGCGACCGGGTTCCGGCCAGCGCCTCGGCCTGTTCGGCCAGTTTTACTGCCCGACCGCCATCCCGTAGGGACGCGTCCGGGCACGTCGCGAGCATCCAGGCCAGGGTCAGATGCGCCGGCATGTGCTGGGGGTCCAAGACCAGGGTCCTTTCATATTCCGCTTTCGCACCCGCAAAATTGTGCTGTGCCTGCAATGCCTGACCATACCTGAAGTGGACCAGGGACAAGTTCGGCAACAACGCCAGTGCCCGCCGGTAATGCTCGCAAGCTTCATCCAGCCGACCGGCCGACACAAATGCCACCCCCAAATTGAAGTGTGTCTCCGCGTTGTCCGATTTGAGTCGAAGGGCATTCTGATAATGCTCGGTGGCCTCCGATACGCGCCCCAACCGGAACAGAACGTTTCCGAGATTATTATGGGCCTCGAAATAATCGGGTTTGATCCGCAGCGCTTCTTGGAAGTGGCCAACGGCTTCGTCATTTCTGCCCAATTGTGCCAGGGCAGTTCCCAAATTGTAGTGCGTCTCGGCGCGTCGGGGGTTGAGTTCCAGCGCCCGTTCGTAATATTCCATTGCCTCAGCCGATTCTCCCATATCGGACAAAATGCTCCCCATGTTGGCGTAACCTTCCGGGTAATCAGGGGCAATTGTCAGCGCTTGTTTGTAGTGTTCCATCGCTTCCTCCCGCTTGCCTGCCTGCCTCAGGAGGAGACCCAGGTTGTTATGAGCCAGCCAGGCATCCGGGTTCTTGGTCAAGGTGTCCCGCCAGATTGTTTCCTCGTCGCGATAAATGTGCGTTTGTTTCCACGTGCCCATGCCCAGTGCCAGGATTACAGCCATGCCGGTCAGCCAACCGACTAACCGCCTCCCTTTTCCGGTTCGCCGTCCCAGCGCAATGCTCCCACTGACCGCCAGGGCGATGAGGCCGATGAGGGAAAAATACTGGTAGTGGTCGGCCACCAGGGAATACCGCATGAAGTAGATGTTTACGAATCCCAGAGCGGGGAAGAGCATCAATAAATAATAGCCAAAGCCGAACAACCAGGGTTTACCCCACTGTTGCCGACGGATCCAACCGGCCAGCAACCCGGCCAGTATGAGCAGCCCCGGAACATATGACAGCGGATTTTGCGCGGTAATCTGCCATCGCGGATAGACAAAACTCAGATTCAACGGCACCACCGCTTTATAAACATAGAACCATACGGCCCAGCCCGCTCCGGCCAGCCGCGACCAGAAACTGTCGTGTCGCACCACATCCACCCCCACGGCCCGCAGGGGGGCGAACCACAACGTGATGCAGCCCAACAGCCCTGCCACCGCGAAAAACAGGAGACTGCGCAGCACATCCCTGCGATCAATCTTGCCCCGGCGCCACCATCCGATTCCCAACAGCACAAAGGGGAACATCACCACCGCTGTCTTGCTTAACAGTGCGAGGATAAATGCGCCCAATGCCAGCCAGTACCAGCGCCGATTTCCTGTGTCGTCGAATCGGATGTACCCCAGCAGCGCCCAGGCGTAGAAAAACATCGCGAGCGTATTTTTCTGCTCGGCAATCCATGCCACCGATTCGACGTTGACGGGATGCACGGCGAACAGAGCGGCGACAAACCAGGCGGCCGGGACCTTGAGCCTTGCCAATATCCGCCACCACAGCATTGCATTCAGCGCGTGCAAGAGCACATTGACCAGGTGGTAACCCACGGGGTTGTCCTCCCACAGGCGCCACTCCAACCACCACGTGCTCGAGGTCATCGGCCAGTAATCGGGAGCTTCCCTCGTGCACCAGAATCGGTACAGGCCGTCAGGGCTTTTTATGAGAGGATTGTTGATTACCAGATTGTAATCATCCCAGATGAACCCGCAGTGCAGGGTGGGGAGGTATACCAGCAAGGTTATGGCGACCAGGCCCAAACCCAGAAGCCAGTTCCGGCGGTTGGAAAAAGGGTCGCCTTGCCGGGCCGGAGTTTTTTTCACCGGGGCAACCGCCGAATCCGGACGCGTCTTGGAGACCAGGTCAGGGTTCTTCGTGATAGGCCGAATTGGCTTCATAGAGTTTAAGCCGGGACTGGATGGCCTCGGCCAGGGACTGGTTGTTCCGGGTGGCGGCAAGACTCAACGCCCGTTTGGCGATCTCGACCGCTTCTGGAAATCGTCCGGCTTCGGCGTAAGCCGCCGCCAACGTGTCAAGAATCTCAGGATATTTGTCCCCGGAAAATTGCTCGGCCTGTTGGGCCAGTGTCACCGCCTGGCTGCCGTTGCGCCAGGCGGCATCCGGGCAGGTCGCCAACAGCCAGGCCAAAGCATTCTGCGCCAACACCAGGTGGGGTTCCAACTCCAGTGCTTTCTGGTAGTGGACGATGGCTTCCTGGAAATTTTGTTGATTTTTCAATGCCAGGGCCAGCTGGTAGTGGGCCTCGGCGTAATTCGAGTTCAGTCGCACCGCCTCCCGCCAATGCGTGATCGCTTCCGATGTCCTTCCCATCCGGAGCAGCGCAATTCCCAGATTGTAGTGCGCTTCAGCAAAATCAGGTTTTACCTGCAATGCCTTTTCGTAGTGTACAATGGCATCTTCGAACTTGCCGGTCTGCATCAAGGCCGCCCCCAGGTCGTTGTGAGCCTCAATCATATTGGGGTTGATTTGCAGTGCCCGTTCCCAATGTCCGATGGCCTCTTTTATCCTGCCCACTCGTGCCAAAGCGATGCCCAGATTGCTATGCACCTCACCATCGTCGGGATCGACTCGCAAGGCCTGGTCCCACTGTCCGATGGCTTCGTTTACCCGGCCCTGTCGCACCAAGGCGGTCCCCAGGTTATTGTAGGCCTCCACATTGTCCGGGTTAATCCGCAACGAGGCTTGGTATTCAACGATGGCTTCGGAAAATCTACCCTGGTCAGCCAGGGCGCCACCCAAATTATTATGCGCCATCCAGGCCTTTGGGTTCTTTGCCAGCGTATCGTTCCAGAGGGTTTCGACATCTTTGTAAATTGTGCTTGGCGACCAGGTAAGGGTGCCGAGGATGAGCAACAGGATGCCGCAAAGCGTCGGCTTCAGGAACCGGTTCCCGCTTCCGGCAACATCGATGGCCCCGGTAATCCCGGCTGCCGCCAGCGCCAATGGGCCGGTACTGGCAAGATATTGGAAGTGATCTCCCACAAAAGAATAGCGAAAAAAATAAACGTTAAAAAAACCAAGCACCGGAAACAGCGAAACCACGAAATACGCAAACGCGAAAAATGCCGGTCGCGGCCAACCTTTGCGGTTCAACCATAAAACATAAAACGTGCCGACTGCCGCCAGAACGGGCAGATACGCTGCCGGCTGCGATGCATCAATGGACCAGCGAGGGTAAATGAAAATCAGCGGGTGTGGCCAAAGCAACTTCCCGAGATAGAACCAGATCACCCTGCCGGCAATCACGATGCGTTCAGGCCAACTCTGCGACCATTCCGACCCCAGCGCCCCGACATGGAATTTTTGATCCCAGATCGTCCAGCCGCTTGCCATCGCTGAAATCATCAGAAAGGGCACAAGCCGACGGACATTCCACCAGGTCCAGCGGCCATCAGCCCACCACCAGCACAAGGCAAGGATGACCGGCAACATTACCGTGGAGGTCTTGCTTAGAATCGCCAGCGTGGCACAAAACAGCGCCAGCCCGTAAGACCTTTCATTCCTTTTTTTTGCCGTCGGTAATTGGCCCGCTCGCCATCTCAGAAAAAAAAGAACCGTCAAAAGGTAGAACAAGCACGACTGCGTATTTTTCAATTCTGTAATCCAAGCCACGGATTCCACCTGTACCGGGTGCAATGTCCAGAGGCCGGCACCAAGCCACCCGCCACGCACGTTCAAGCGTCGAAGGATCTGCCACAACAGAATTCCGCAAGCGCAGTGCATGACGATGTTGACAAGGTGATAGGGCAGTGGATTGAGTCCCCAAACGGCGTGTTGCGCCCAAAAACTGGTCAATACCAGCGGATAGTAAACAGCCGCGTTGCTCGTCCAGATTGCCTTGAATCCGGATGGACCAACGATGCAGGGATTTCTCGTCAGATGAACGTCGTCATCCCACACAAAGCCGCCGTGCAAAGCCGGCCAATAAGCAGCCATGGTTGCTGCGACCAACAGCAGCGCCAAAAAAGCGTCCATGGCCCGGGTTGGCATTGCCCTGAACGGCAGGACCCCTTTACTTTTTGATATGGCCGTGGCCATCTCCGGCTGGTCTCTCTGGGGCATGTTCATGGATTGGGCCGGTTCCCGGTTCCGTTCGTGAGCTGGTTTAGTAAAGCCAGGGCAGCGTCCAGGCTTCGGCGGGCTTGCGCGTCGTCGGGCTTGATCTGAAGGGCCCGTTGGAAATGCTCAATTGCCTCCGGATATTGGCCTTGCATGGCCAGCGCATTTCCCAGGTTGTAGTGCGCTTCCGCAAAGTCAGGTTTGATCTGAAGGGCCCGCCGGTAATGCGCGATAGCTTCCGGGTATCGACCTTGATCGGCGAGCGCATTGCCCAGATTGTTGTGAGTGTCGGGGGCATCGGGTTTGATCTCAACGGCTTTTTGAAAATGCTGAATTGCTTCCATAGGCCGTCCCTGCTGCACCAGCACATTACCAAAGGAATTGTGCGCCTCGGCAAAGGCCGGGTTGATTTCCAATGCCTTTTGGAAATGCTCAATGGCATCAGCAAATCGTCCCCGCGCTGCGAGCAAAAGCCCCAGACTATAATTAGCATCAACGTAATCAGGCTTGATCCGCAATGCTTGTTCATACTGCCCGATGGCATCATCAGGTTTTCCTGCGCGTGTCGAGGCAATCCCCAGATTGTAGTATACTTCGGCATAGTCGGGTTTGATTCGGAGTGCCTGTTCCCAATGTTCCATCGCTTCCCGTGCCCGGCCCAATTGAGTCAGGGCGACGGCCAGATTGTAATGTGCTCCGGGGTAGTTGGGTTTGAGGCGTATTACCTGCCCGTACTGCCCGACGGCATCCTCATACTTGCCAGCTCGTTGCAACGCGATCCCCAGATTGTAGTGCGCGAGCCAATTATCTTGGGTCACGCTTAAGGCATTACGGAACAGCGTTTCGCTGTCCTTCCAGTACCCGGCTTGAATCCGGGCCCGTACCGCGCAGACTGCCAGGGCCGCCCCGGCCGCCAGGCAAGTGATTATTTTGAATGTCCCTCTGTCCAGCACGCTGCGCGGTACACTCCAGCACAGCATTATAAACAACCCGATGAAGGGAAGATAGGTATAACGATCAGCCATCGACTGTCCACCAACCTGCACCAGCCCAATGACCGGCACCAGCGTTCCCAGGTACCAGAACCAACCGGTGGCAAGCCATGGCTCGCGTGGTGCCCGCCAAATTGCCGCCGCTGTCAAACCCAACAATCCGATACCTGCGCCGACGGCTGCTGCCGCAGGTAACGTCACAGGCATCGGGTAAAAAACGGCCAGTCCCCTCGGCCAAAACGCCTTGCTCAAATAGCGCATGTAAGAGAGCAAGCTGTTGGCTATTCTCATTCCCGGCGGAAGGTTTGCCAGCGGCACCACGGTGTCTCCTCCGCGTTGTGCCAAACAAGTCACTACGCATACCACCGCAGCCAGTGCAACAAACGGAAGTTTCTCTTTCAGCAACTGGTTGAGAGATGTCTCGACGTTCATGCCTGGCGCCAGTTTGGCCCATCGAGTCCGTCCCAACGGCCAATAATCCAGCAATAGCAATACGATTGGGAGTGTCACCAGCATCGGCTTACTCATTAATCCCAAGGCAAAAAATAACAGGGCCAAACCATAGAAGACCCGGGACTTTGGATTATGAACACCGGACTTCTCCACGTACCGCGCATACATCAGGAGTGTCAAGAATCCGAAGAGAGCGCTTAACACATCCTTGCGCTCCGATATCCATGCTACCGATTCCACATGCAATGGATGCAATCCAAACAGCCCTGCCACCAAGGCGCTCCGCCAAAGAGCGCCGGTTAACCGGGTCAATAAAAGAAACAACAACACCGTGTTGGCCGCGTGCAACAGCACGTTGGTCAAATGGGGCCCGGCCGGACCCGTGCCGAACAATTTTGCATCCAGCATGAGGGACAGCCACGTCAGCGGGTGCCAGTTGGCGGCGTACATGGTCTGAAATGCCCACGTCAGGCCGCTCCAGGTCAGTCCTGCCTGTACCCTGGGGTTGGCGGAGAAATATTGGTCGTCATCGTAATTGAGAAATTGATACTGCACGGTCTGGCCAAAGACCAACAGCACCGCCAGCACCAACAGGACGCACACGCCAAGTGTCGTGTGCTTGCCGTTCAAACGTGTCGCACGTTCCGTTGATTGGGGAGCGGCCATGCTTATCGGGCGATTTTGTCCGGGTAGATTCGTCGAGACCATCTTTTTCGCTTCTTGCCCGGATGTCTTCCGGCTCAAATGAGGCCCCAGCTAATCATGGTGTTTCCACGCCCAATGCGCGTAACTGGCGCCTCGCCGTATCGTGGGCCGGATTCAACCGTAACGTCTCCTGATAATGTCGGATTGCTTCGTCCGTGTGTCCCTGCATGACAAGGACGTTGGCGAGATTGTTGTGTGCCTCGGGATAGGCTGGTTTGAGCTGCAAGGCTTCCTGGTAGGCACTGACTGCCTCGCCCAATTTGTGTTGCATCACAAAGATATTACCGAGGTTGTAATAGGCGTCTGCCTTGTCCGGATTGTAATGAATGGCATCGCGAATCCGGGCAATCGCTTCATTGAGTTTTCCCTTTCCGGCCAGGGCCACTCCGAGATTGTTGAGCGCGTCGTCATAAGTGGGCCTGAGTTCGATGGCCTTTGAATAACAGTCCAGGGCCATGTCAACGCGGCCTTGGCTGAAATAGTATTCGCCCAGGTTGTAATAGGCGACGTCGTTGTTTGTTTCCACGGTGATGGTATGGCGAAAAAGGGTCTCGGTGTTTTGCCAATAACGCAACTGGTCCATTGTGCGCGCTGCGCAGGCCGAAAGCATTAAAATCGCCATGACGGTAATGGCCGGTCTTGGCACTCGCCAGCGTTCGAGCCCGATGCCCGCTCCCCAGGCCAGCACAATAAACATGCCGATGAGCGGCAGGTAGGTGTAGCGATCGGCCATGGATTGCGTTCCAACCTGTACCAGTCCGATGACGGGAACCAGCATGCCCAAATACCAGAGCCAGCCGGTAACGAGGAACGGCAACTGGCGCCCCCATCGCATCACCACCAGGCTCGTTGCTAAAATCAGCGTGACGGACAGGCCGAACAACCATAACGGTGGATAGCCATAGTGCGGGTAGGGAATTGCCAGATTCACCGGCCAGCACATTTTGTGCAAATACTGCGCATATGAAACGATTGCATTCATTGTCCGGATGCTCAGGGAGATGTGGGCCAGCGGTTGAACGGCTTCTTTCTGTGCCACCAATGTTGCTGCCGAGGAGGCCGCGCTCAAGGCAAAGAAAGGCAGCTTCTCGAAGCACAGGTGCAAAATATTTGAGGAGTGAGAGTTGGCTCGTGATGACCCGGGGTTAAGGGTCGGAAATACAATGCGCCTTAGCGGCCAGTAGTCCAGCAACAGCAGGCCGAAGGGCAGTGTTACCAGCATGGGTTTGCTCATCAGTCCCAATACAAAGAACAGAACAGCAAGCCAATAACTGCCCGACACCCACGACCGCACACCTGACATCTGATGTTTGGCATCACTCTGCACGTATCGTGCATACATCAACAGCGTTAGCATGAAGAAGAGACCGCTCAATGTATCCTTGCGCTCGGATATCCAGGCCACCGATTCCACGTGCAATGGATGCAAGCCAAACAGTGCGGCGACCAGCGCGCTCCGCCAATATGCGCCTGTCAGCCGTTTCAACCATAGGAACAGCAATACCGTGCTGGCGGCATGCAGGAATGCGTTGGTCAGATGCGGCCCGGCCGGATCAGTCCCAAACAATTCCACGTCCAGCATCAGGGACAGCCAGGTCAGCGGATGCCAGTTGCTGGCATGCTTGGTCTGGAAAGCCCAGGCCACATTGTGCCAGGTGAGTCCTGACTGCACGTGGGAATTGGAGAAAAAATAATCTCCGTCATCATAATCCACACATTGATAGCGGACGGTCTGGCTGAAAACCACCATCACGGCTACCGCAAGCAGGAGGCACATGTTCAAAACCACGTGCCGGCCATCAGGCGGTTGTGATTCCGAAGCGGACATGCACCTAGGAAAGCAAAAGGGCGCTGGAATTACCAGCGCCCGTTCTGAAAACGTGAATGATGGACTAACGTTGGGGGCGGCGATACGCCAACACCAAACCCAACATGCCCAAACCAGCCAAAGTTAAAGTCGCAGGTTCGGGTACGGTGAAGTAATCGACCCGGAACAGACTGGTATCAAAAAGACCGGCGGCAGAAGCTGAACCGCTCGGACGAATGGCAAAAGTATCGAACGCAAAAGTGTTGGCGCTCGTATCGGTAACAGAATCCGTCATCGTCCCGGTGCCATTGACGGTTCCACCCGACATCGTGCTGATGATGTTAAGGTCGGTTCCGTTACGGGTGATTGACATCGTATAGGTATATTGCGTGCCGCCATCGTAACCATGATTTCCACTGGCGGCACCATTCGCCAGGTTTGCACTGGCTACGCCGTTGGCGCCCCAATTTCCTGCAGTCCCCAACAAGGCGCCGGAGCCAACCACCCATTCCCGCAGAGCAAAAGGACTGGCATTACCCAGCGTCTGGCCCATGTTCATAAACATGGAATATCCGGAATAGACTCCAGAACCCGGAGAAGCATCGGATATGGCCCTTGAACCCGAGGGAGTATTGGCCACCGCCAAATTAAAGGCCTGGCTGGTGTTGTTTAAGTTAACAGTCGTAGGAGTAAAAACCCAGGTGATGAGCAGTTGTTCCTGATCGGCCAAGGTGACCGGGCTGCCAGACGGCGTAAAATAGGTTGTCCAAAAAGCGGAACCGGAAGGCACTGTGCCGCGGAGGTCGCCCGCAGCCGGAACACTCAATGATGCGCCACTGCCAAACCACTGTGAGTCAATTCCACCACCATCAGGACCAGTGCTGGTACGGTCACCGTCCGCCCAGGTATCATTGACTAAAATGTTGTCTGCAGCATAACTGGAAACTGCAAACGCACAGGTAGCCGTTAAAGCGACGACAATTGGATTGAAGCGTTTCATGGTATTACAACTTTCTGAGTTTAGGGTTCTCTGAATTATTAGTTTGTTGCTTGACTTAACTCTACGCTATTTCCTCAATTTGTCATCACTATTTTTGTGCAATCGAATTTGAAATTTAAGCACTTTCGCTGGCTTTTTGGCTGAATTTGTCGTTTTTGACCTATAAGACATGTGAAGAAATTGTGAATAAGTCCACCCTCCCAGGGCACCCATTCAATTGAAAGCACAATGAATTCGACAATAAGTATTGTGAATAGATGTGAATAACCTGCTAAAAATCACCAAATCCGATGGTGGCCCGTACTGCCGGGCTGAAAATCCGGCGTGGAATGGCGATGCATCCCACGTTTTTGATTTATTGGCCTGCTTTTGGGTTCCAGCCGTCCGGACCGCCAAGGACCTTTTCCAGCGTAATCCCGGCGGCTTCGGCTGCGGTCAACTGCCGGGCCCAGTTCGCGCGCAGTTTTGAGCTGCCGCCGGGGCCGGTACTGTCAAATTCAGCATAACGGGCGGTTTGATGTGCCTCGGGTTTCTTCCAATCGTTCCAGCCCTCCGGCTGGACAACTTCAGACATTTCGGTGTTCAGGAAGAGGGTGCTGGCGTGAACCCGCCAGGGACGGCCCAGATAGGCCCGCGCTTCGGGCGGGTTTCCGGTGATGGTGCAATGGGAAAAAACAAACCCATACGGTTGGTCCGCCGGTGTGGAAGCCGCGGCGATGTAACCATCGCCCAGGCATTGAATGCCGCATTGGTCGAAGAATGCCGTTGCCGCACCAAAAATGAAATCCACGTGGCCGCAGATATAACAATTCTCAAAATATTGCCGGCCACGGTTCAGCAGTATCGTGTCCTGCCAGCCGAGAAAACGGCAGTTGCGGAATACGGCGCGGTCGCCATCCACGCGGATGGCCAGCGCCTGTCCGACGGCGCCCGCGGAATTCTCAAACGTGATGTTTTCCGCCGTGAAGTCGTCCGCGTCAATGAGCGCCGACGGGGTACGGAACGTGCCCAGTGGTTTGCCGTCAAAATTGGTGAGGTTGGCATACAAACCATACGTGATGACGGTGGTGGCCGGGTCTTCGCCCACCAGTTTGAAAAATCGCTTCTCGCGCTGCACGTACACCAATTCCCGGTACGTGCCGGGTTTGATATGAATGACGACCGGGTTGGTACGGCTGCCAGCCAGTACGGACATGATGGCGGTTTGCACATTGGTGAACTGGCCGCTGCCATCGGCAGCAACTACCAGGTTGGTGGGCTTGACCGCTGGCGGGTTGGTCATCTCCGACCGGCAACCCAGGATCAGGAACGGCAAAACCAGCATGACCGGCACAACCGTTCCGGCAAAGCGAATGATTCGTTTCATATCCGATTGGAAACTGTTCCGATTACTTCGCGCCCGGGGGAATTTTTACCCGGTAATCCGGCGCAGGATGAAACCTGACCATCGCGCCCCGGATTGGCAAGCGCGAATTGACGGGCGGGCAGGGGAAGAATGGCTATTTGGTGACGACCAGGGGCTCAAAGAGCTCGGTTCCATTCCTTTCAGGGGGGGCGAAGCCGGCGCCGCAGTGTTCGCACTGTTCGCGGTCCACCACCCGGAGCTTCTTACAGTTGGGACAGGGTTCCCGCGCCGGCCATTCTTGCACACACAAAAAGGTGAGCAGGCCGGGGATGCCGAAGGCCAGGTGAAACGCCGCCCAACCCCAGCATGCCGGGAGTGCCAGGCTGTACCGCCGCCCCAGCCACCAGCCGATCGGCAGGCAGACCAGCGCCGCTGCCAGGCTGTACCAGAGCAGCCCCCAGGGAATGTCACTCATCCGGGGATGCTCCTGAAGCAATGGCAGCACCACCATCAACACCGGGGAAATCGACAAACTCATCAATTTTTCCTGAGGCTGCCATTCGTGACCATAGTGGGCCAAATCCGGCAGGTCGGTGTTTTTCAGCACCCCTTGCACCCGGTCGAGCCAGGTCACCCGGATGGGGAGTTTCCCGCCGGCCTTTTCCTGTGCGGATCGGGAGGGAGTGAACCAGAGCGCGAACGAGTTGGTTGTTTCCAGAATGGCAACCTGTACCTGATTGTAATCAGGATAGCCGGGTTTGTAATCAGCCCGCCACACTACCTTGCCCTCCGGCGTCAGCAGGTGGACAAAATGCCGGGTGACCACCAGCGTGTAGTCCCAATCATAGTTGTTCAACGACACTTCGCCAATTCTCCCAATGGTTTCATTGGGTATGTTTGTGACGGTGAAGAGGGTCCTGGCGGTGCGGTGGTCCAGATCCAGTTCATACACTGATTGGGCGGTGTTGATGATTCGCCGGGAGGCCACCACGTAGTAATCACCCTGATCGGTGCCAAAACGGGTCCCATCGCCGGGCACATCCAGCGCGAAACCGTCCGGGCCCAGGCTGCCAATGAATCGTCGGGTCGCAATATCATAGCCGACCAGCCGTCGATATCGGTCCCAGTAGTACCAGAGCGTGTCCGGAGTCGCCTGCCAGAAGAAGACCCGGTCGCAGCTTCGGTTGAGCCATCGCCCATGGGAAACAGAGCCCCCGAAGTTGAGATTGATTTGTGCCGGGTTGCATACCCGCCGGTTAAAATCTGCCATGGCAATCATTCGCCCGGTCTTTGAATCCAGCAGCGGTTTGCCCGCCAGATCCACAACGCTCGATTGCTCGCCATTTTCCTGGGTGACCTTGTAGAGGGTGCCGTCCTTGGTCATTTGATAGCGCGACCACGAATAGGAGCTTCGCATCAGAAATGCAATCGACATCACGGCAGCCATGGCGAGGACAATACCGCATCCCGGCATCAGCGCTCCCGTCAACGCCAGTTTGCCCGGAACCGGCTGGCCCCGATAAAAACCGTGGCTGTGAAAGCCGCCCCAAACGGCGGTAGCCAGGACGATTACGCCAATCAGGATGAAGACCAATGCCAGACCCAGGTATGGTTCCTCCCTCAACGAGAGGGAAATAATGAGCGCCAGCCCCAGGCCGAGCGCGCGGCTGACATACCAGCGCGCCTGCCGCAAGCCCGTGAGCATCCCGGCGAAATAGTAAACGATGCCGGAAAGGAAAAGGACGGTGACCGGCCAGAGCATGACCATTTCAAAAGGGGCGGCTACCTGCCCCGGGGCCAGCGCCCAGGCGATGAAGCCGGCCAGCGGCAGACCTGCCCCCAGAACATAAAGTGTCAATCCCGCAATGGTTTTGCCGACAAAAATTTCCGTGCGCGTCGCCGGCCGATGGATCAGAAAAGCCCAGAGGTCACGGTGCCGTTCGTTGTGGATTTGGAACCAGCCGAGAACGGCACCGAAGATGGCGCAGAAAAAAGTGGTGATAGCCAGGATGTCCGATGAAACCAACGGTTGCCAGGGCAGGGATCGCTGTTGGGGGTTGCTGGATCCGCTCAGGGCTTTCAAATCGGTCGAGTAGCCGTGGGCATTCAAGACCAGTATCAGCGTCAGAATGCCAAAACCGAGGACGGCCAGTTTCACGTTTTCCCGCAATTCCTTGAGAATCAGCGTTTTCATGGTTGAGCCTCCGTTTCCGACAGGATAAATGATTTCTCGCCCCGTTCGCCCAGGTAACTGATGAACGCATCCTCCAGGCTGAGGGGTACCCGTTCCATCTCCGTCGGCGCCAGCGCTCGCAGCGCCTGTTCGGTCGCGCCGTTATAATGCACGCAAGTGACCCGGAGTTCGCCTTCGGCCCGAAAGGCCTGCAACAAGCCGGGAATTTTCGGCATCGGCGGCGGCGCTCCGGGAAAACGCAGTCGTACCTGTTGCACACTGTTCCGGAACGTGTCCAACGAACAACACACCCGCAGGACACTCCGGTCAAGAACGGCAATGTAATCGGCCACGCGCTCGACGTCGGCCAGCTGGTGCGACGAAAAGAAGATCGTCCGGTCCGACCGGCGGGTGAGATAAATCATGGATTCAATCAGCGCCCGATGCGCCACCGGGTCCAATCCGAGCGCCGGATCGTCCAGGATCAGCAGTTCGGGCTCCGGCGCCAGTGTCAGTCCCAGGCAAAGACCCGCGCGTTCACCCCGGGACAGGTCCTTCACCCGGGCCGCCGGCTTGAGGCCGAAATGGCCGATGACCCCGCGGAAGATTTTTTCATTCCAGCGGGGATAGAACCGCGATTGAAATTCGCCGCATGCCTCGACACTCATCCAGCCGTAAAGTTGATGTTCCTCGGTCAGATAGCCGATGCGGGCCCGGGCTTCCGGCGGCAGGGCACGGATATCGTAGTCGAGAACGCTGCCTTCTCCCCGCGTCGGCTGGAGCAATCCCAGCAACATGCGGATGGTGGTGGTCTTGCCGGAACCATTCCGGCCCACGAAACCAAAAACACTCCCCCGGGGAACCTCCAGATTCAAGTCGTGGACGGCTGGTTTGGCGCCAAAATACCGTGTCAGACCGCGGGTTCGAATGACGAGTGGCTCATTCATGCTTCATTCTCCTCCTTTGGCGTTTTTCCATTGGCCGAGTTTCTTCTCAAAGGCCTCCCGCAGTTCCTGCGGGGTGAAATCCAATACCATCGCCTCGCCGATCATCGCGTCCATCAACGGTTCCAGCCGTCGCCAGCCTTCCTCGCGCATGAACATTTTGCGTTTACGGGTGACGAAGACCCCGCGGCCGGCCCGGGACTCGATCAACCCCTCCCGGGCCAGGTCGGCATAGGCGCGGGCGACGGTGTTGGGATTCACGACCAGGTCCTCCGCCAAGGCACGGACGCTGGGGAGCTGGTCGCCCACCGCCAGCCGGCCGGTGGCGACCGCCAACCTCACCTGATCCGTGATCTGTTTGTAGATCGGCGTATTCGAACCGGTACTGATGTTGATGCTCAAGGTCACACGGCTTAATTGCTGTACTATTACAATTAATACAGTGACACAATTGCGTCAAGAATTATTTTTGAAAAGGTTCGGGGGCGGGCGATTGGCCGGAAATGCCCCAAGGCATTTCTCGTCCCTCTGAGGGTGCGGGCGGGGCCAAATTCCCGCTTTGAAGTCGCCGCGCCGAATTGTTACGCTGCGGTCATGTCACGCAAGACGTCATCGGATGTCCATCATGGTTTTGACGACCTCATCGGTTGGGGGCTGCTCACGGTAGGGTTGTTATTGCTGATTTCGCAGCTTTCTTTCGATCGCTTTGATCTGCCGTCCACCAGCACAGCGCACAACAATATGGTGCATAACTGGATTGGGCCATTCGGTGCCTATGGCGCGTCCGGTTTCTTTTTCATATTCGGGGCCGGAAGTTATGTGATTTCCCTGCTGATGCTGCTCTTCGGTTTCGCCTGGGTGCCGTATGTCTTGAATTTCCTCGGGTTGCGGGTTGTGGCGGATGCGATCGAGCACCTGCGCGAGCGCTGGAAATGGCACCTGATCTGGGCGGGGTTGCTGGTCGTGGCCTTTTGTGGCTTGCTGAACATGGCCGACATGGCCGGTTGGCTGGTTTCCTGGCGGACCAACATTCAGGCGCCCAGCCTGGGCGGCTGGCTGGGGCGGACGTTTTACGATTATGGCTTTTGGATGTTGGGTGTCATCGGTGCGGTGATCGTTTATGCGCTGTTGTGCCTCGTCGGACTTCTGTTTCTGACGAATTTTCAACTGGGCGGCTGGATTCGCGGCTTCACCCGCAGTGAGTCCGGCCGGGAGCCCGCCCGGGATGAACCCGCATCCGCCGAGGAAATCGCGCTCGACCGCCGTGCCCGCGAGCTCGAGCGGCAGGCAAAAAAATTACAGGAGGAAGTCGCCCGGTCCGGTCTGGGCGCGGACATGAAGCCGGTGCCGGAACCGACCGTGCGTGATTTGAGCGTGCCGCAGGCCAAACTCACGTCCGCCCGCGTCCGAAAAACCACCCTGCCGGAGTCGTCCCGGGAGCCGGAAGCCCTCCGGGAAGCCGAGCCGGCTGCGCCTCGCGAAGCCGTTGTGGCCACCACCGAAGAGGTCCTGGGCAGAAAACCGGCAGCGGCAGAAAAGCCGGCTGTAACCAAAAAGGAAACGGCCGGCACGGAAAAGGCTGAGGCCGAGAAGCCCAACGGAGAAAAAGCGGACCCGGTCGTTCATATTGCCGATGGCTCGGTGCCGGCGGCCCCGCCCAAACCGAAGGCGCCCCGGAAGCCCAAGCCGCTCACCGTCGCCGCCACGCCCATCATCGGCAATTACCAGCTGCCGCCGCTGGATTTTCTTCAGCACCCGGATTTGACCGTCAAGCCCACCGAATCGAAGGAAGAGCTGATGGCCAATGCGCGCCTCATGCAGCAGACGCTCGCGCAGTTTGAGATCGAGGTTTCGCTGGGTGACATCACCAAGGGGCCGACCATTACCCGCTACGAATTGCATCCGGCGCCGGGCGTAAAGCTGGAAAAAATCACTGCGCTCTCCAACAACATTGCCGCGGTGCTCAAGGCCGAACGCATCAACATCCTCGCGCCCGTGCCCGGCAAAAGCTCCGTGGGGGTCGAGGTGCCCAACCATGTCAAATCCAAGGTCATCGTTCGGGACCTGTTCGAGTCCGACGAATGGCGCAACTCCAAGGCGAAGATCCCCATCGCGCTGGGCAAGGACGTCTATGGCCATCCCATCATCGCCGACCTGGTTGAAATGCCGCACGTGCTTATTGCCGGCAGCACCGGCTCCGGCAAATCGGTCTGCATCAACTGCATCATCACCTCGCTGCTGTACAAGTTTTCGCCCGACCAGCTCCGGTTCGTCATGATTGATCCCAAGGTCGTCGAGCTGCAGCAATACAACGCCCTGCCGCACCTTGTCGTGCCGGTGGTGACCGACCCCAAAAAGGTCATCCTCGCGCTGCGCTGGGTCGTGAATGAAATGGAAAAGCGCTACCAGATTTTTGCGCGCGTCGGCGTACGCAACATCGCCACGTTCAATGGCCGCCCGAAAAACAAGCCGCTGCGCGAGACCGAACCCGAATTGCCGCTCACCTCCAAACGGGAAAAAGTCGAGCCGGGCGCTGAAGGCTTTGCGGTTGAGGTGGACGAGGAGATTGTCGTGCCGCGCGAGGACGACATCGTCATCCCCGAAAAACTCAGCTACATCGTTGTCATCATCGACGAGCTGGCGGATCTGATGCTGGTGGCGCCGGCCGACGTGGAAATGGCCATCGCCCGCATTACCCAGATGGCGCGCGCGGCGGGCATCCATTGCATCGTTGCCACCCAGCGGCCGAGCGTGGACGTCATCACCGGCGTCATCAAGGCGAACATCACCGCGCGGATTGCGTTCCAGTGTGCGTCGCGCGTGGACTCGCGGACGATTCTCGACGCGATGGGCGCGGACAAGCTGCTGGGCAAGGGCGACATGCTGTACCTGCCGCCCGGTTCGGCGAAGCTGATTCGCGCGCAGGGCGCGCTCATCACCGACCAGGAAATCAACAGCATCGTTGAGTTCATCGCCAAGCAAGGCAAACCGAACTACGACGTGGAAATTCACAAGCAGCTTTCCCAGCCTGCCGCCAATTTCGGGAACGAATCCGGCATCGATGAGGACGAGGACCTGATCCAGCAATGCATCGAGGTCATCCGCAGCGAACAAAAGGCGAGCGTCTCATTGATGCAGCGGCGCCTGCGGCTCGGCTATACCCGCGCGGCGCGCATCATGGACGAACTGGAAAACCGCGGCATCGTCGGCCCCAGCAAAGGCGCCGAGCCGCGCGACATCCTGATCGATCTCGACGGCGGCGGCGCGGATGGCGGCGGGCAACAGGCGGTTTAATGAAACAGTTTCTGGCCACGGTTCCGCGCAACCTTGTTGGTTGCTTCCAAGGCCGGAGACTCATCTGGCATGTCATTGCCATCCTGCTCACTTTCATCCTCGTCACGTCCGGTTTTGATTGGTGTTATTTGCTCGCCACCCGCAATCCGGCGCTTAGTTCCTGGATGTGGCCCGCCGTCGGGCTCGGTGCGTTGCTGCCCCTCGCCGTGCCGCTGTTCCTGCTCGTCGTCGGCTACATTATCGAAAATGCCCGGGCCATCCGGACCGGCTGGGCGGTCGGTCAGGCCGCGCTCCTCGGCTCGTTGATTTCATCCACCTACAAGGCATTTACGGGTCGCGTCGATCCGGTGCACGAAGTCAGTGCGGACATCAGTCAGGTCTTCCGCTTCGGTTTTCTGCGTGGCGGAGTTTTCTGGGGCTGGCCTTCGTCGCATACCACCATCGCTTTCGCCATGGCGGTGACGGTCTTCATGCTCTATCCGAAGCAGCGGTGGCTGGGCTGGCTGGCCCTTCTCTACGCTTTCTATGTCGGCATCGGCGTCTCCATGACCATCCATTGGTGCTCGGATTTCGTGGCCGGAGCGATCATCGGCTCGGTCATCGGCTCGGTGGTCGGGAAAAATTTTAGTATCGATCCAATGGCGGTTCAGGCTGGCGGCAGGCGACCGTCAGTGTGACGGGAATGCGGCTGTCCCGGCAGGGGATTCGTTGGTGAGGCCGGCATCCAGTTCACAGACTGTGCCCACGCTGGTGGCGTGTATCTGATGGGCATGCTCTTGCAACAAACGCTTGAAGGCCTCGTCGTCCATGCCCTGTAGATAGCCGTAATTCGTGCGCAATCGATGCCATTCGGAAAAATTTATATACACATGCGTTACCCCCCGGGCGCGTAAATCCTGGAACAATTGCCCGGGGTCCGTCGGCGGGCGGGCGAGCGAGTCGAGCAGATGCCGATCGAAGGCCGTGCTCCACAATACCCGGTGACGCGTGTAATACGTCCGGGCCTCGCCGACGTACAACACCGTCGCATCGGCGGGCAGGTGTTCATTCATCCACAAAATCGAATCGAACGTCCCGCTGTTGATGCGTGTGAGAAATTCCCGGCGCGACACCTGGCCCAGCGCGCAATTGGCGAAACCGACCTGGGCGGGGACGTGATTCGTATCTCGCATGTCAATGAAACAGCTGACCCCCCGCCAGCTCAATTCGAGCAGCATCATCGCCCCGACCACGATTCGCGCCGGCCGGGCCACGATTTCGAGCGCCACCGCGCCAACGATCGCCGCCAGGGCAAAACCCGGAAACAGAAAGCGCCACGGCCGAAACGTCAGCAAAAACCAGCCGACATACGCCAGCACAAATAACCAGCCGGCGCGGCGCGCATTGCCCCGCGCGTCTTTCAACAACAGGATCAACGGCGCGGTCATCAACAATAGCAGCGCGCCGGTATCCTCCTGGAATGAATATTGCACGATCAACGAACCAAACTGCCGCCAGCCTTCCGCGTCGAAGCTGGCATAATGTTTCCCGGCGAAAACGGCGGCCTGGCCGGCGCTCCAATGGGGATTGCGGAATATGCCGTTGAACAACGGATAAACCGGGTTGTCCATCAGCAGCCAGTTTTTGGCCACCCAGGGCAGCACGGGAATCACGGCCAGCAAACAAAAAACGGACAACGTACGCAGGGATTTGGTCGTACTGGCAAGAAAAACAACCAGCGGCAACATCACCACCGGCACAGCCGTCCATTTGGTTGCGACCGCCGCGCCTGTCGCCAAGGCTGACAACCACAGTAGGCGCGAGCCGGCTGCAGCCGGGCTCCCGCCGCGCACGGTATTTTGCTCCACCCATAAAAGCCCTGCGCCAAATGCCAGCCCGGCATAAAACGCTGTCGCCAGGTCGATATCAGCCATTTTGTCCAGGGTATCCACGCAGGGCAGGCAATAGAACAACGCCGCCGCCGTCAGTCCGGTCCGTCGGGTCCGCCAACGCGCTGCCAGCGCGTACGCGACCGCTGCCGTGCCCAGTCCGAAACCCCAGTGCAACAGTTTCGCCGCGCTGTCCGACGAAAGTTTCAAGGCCAGCAAATACAACATCTCGGTCAACTGCGGCAGGTTCGAATAAAAATTATGAGGCAGAGCGATGATCCGTCCGGCTTTGAGATACTCGGCCGGCGCTCCCAGGTGATATTCCAGGGAATCGTAGTCAATTGTCGGCGTCAGCACGCCGGGCAGACTCAACAATGCCGCCACCGCCAGGCAGGCCAGCATGAATTTTTCCCAGCCATCCAGATTTCCCGGGACGATCACGTGGCGCGGCGCAAAAAACCGGCGTGGTGCCGGCAGCAGCCAGCATCCCGCCAGCAGCAACGCCAGGGGCAACCAGGCTGTGGAGAAGAAGCCAATGACCAGGATGGCCAGCGACAGAATCCAGAACCCCGCAGCGAGCGAGAACAATGCCGACCACAGGTTTTTTTCGGGAATCAGCCGTTCGATGGCCACGGCGCCGGCCGCAAAGGCGGTGGCGGTCATCGCCACGACGCAACCGGTATCCACCAGCGCCACGCGCCAGAATTCGCCGAAGTGGGGACCCATGGTGAACGTGGTCAAGGCACCGTGAAGGAGCACGGCAAAGGCCATTGGCGCCTGCCAGCCATCGTATTGAAGCAGGAACACCAGCGCCACGGTCGTGACCCAGCCGACCACCAGCAATTGGGTCAACCGGGGAGCCAACCGCCACGACGTGTCGTTTTGCGGTTCGGCTTGCATCCGGCGAAAGCTTAGCCGGAGCGTGCCCGGGCCGCAAGAAACCTGCCGGGTGGTAGCATTTTAATTGGTCGGGCTGGCCGCGGTGCCACATCGCCCTGCCAACAAATTACTGCAAAGGTTAATGCCAGACCCAATCACCATGCTTTGGGTCAGATAATTTTCCCGGCACGCCACCATCATCCGTTTCATTCCAGCCGACGGAATAGAGGAGGAATTTGCCGTCGCCCGTGCGGTGATAATGCAACGGCTGGCCGCCGATGATGTCGTGCGGCAGCTTTTCGATGAATGGCGGCACGAGGGCATCGAGCGTTTCGGGATAATTTCCATTTGCCAGACGGAAGCGTTCGAGCGCGCAGACAATTTGAGCTTCGTTCACAAGCGTTTGGTTGTAGGCGAGTGTCTGCGTTGCTTTGGCTGTATTGGGAATTGCAATCGCCGCCACAAGATTGAATGGTGATTTGTGATCGAGAAATTGATTCAGATCGCGCGCATCCGCGTCGAAGATCCGGGGTGAAATGGTGGCATGTTCCAAATCAAAACCGTCCAAAGATTTCGCCTTGAGCACGGCGCAATTGACCAGGTTTTGATACCACCAGCCGCGAGGAGCGAGTTTCAGGAACAGATACATAGGATTTTGGAGTAGCTGCCAAAAAGTCCCGGACTTGGTTTTGTGGCCGTCAGAAATCACCACCACCATTGAAAACAACTCAGCGAGCTTTGTCCTGGGAGTTGTTTCGAAAGTATGGATTGAAGCGGCCTGTCCCTCCTTAAAAGCCGCCACCACGAGTGGCGGCAGGTTGATGGTCTTGAATTGTTCCTGGAACGCGGCCATTTGCGGTTCCTGCCAGCCGTGCATCTTGAAACCATCAGCGACGGTGGCGACGTAAAGCCCGGAAATCGCCACGTTGATCATCGCCTCGACCAAAGTAATCGGCTTGCCGGTCGGCGGCCGTTCCAAAATCCGGCATATGTCGTGCATCAAGGTCACTTCCCGCAACGCCTTTTCGGGCTGGCCAAGCAGCAGGTAGCACTGCGTCCGTTGTCCTAGGGTCTGCGCCAGGTTTCGCATCAGCACGAAGTTCGGAGTGGGCATCAGATACGACTGCGAATAATCACCGGGAATCACGGCGCACGGCCGTTTCAACGCCTCGCGGACTTCATCGAAGGCCGGGACAAACCGGTCGCTCCATTGCAGATAATCCGCCGCCGCCGTGATGCGTCCGGCAACGAGCTTCACCCGGAAAGCCTTGGGATCGGCCGCCGCCTCAATTGCCAGCCGCCCAATGTTGGTGATGAGGTCGGAGGGAATCAGGTTTTGAAAATCACCGATGGTCGGCGAGGCGTCCGCCTGCAAAACAATTTTCACCGGCGCAAGATTGCTGAGTTGCAACTCGGAAAATTGAAAACCTTGATAACCGTTTGCACTCCGGCCGGCCGCGGTTTGGATCAAATCTTGAAGCCGGCCGCGCGCGGCGGGGTCGTCGAGCCTGATGGTAAAATGGGTGGTGGCGGAAGCCGGCGCGGCGTCGCCGGGCAAAAGCAGGGTTAATTCCGCCACGATCGGTGATTTGGCTTTGGCGAAGTCGAGTATGGGAAAGGAATTGGAACTGGACAACGAAAGGTTCAGCCAGGTCAATTGCGCTGCCGCCTCATTCTGCTCCTGCGTCTGGGCCTTCACAAACCGCAACAAAATGTTGGTGCTGGCCTTGAAGAAATTCTGGTCGTCCGGCACGGGCGGTGGGATGAATTGCTCCCAATCCAGTACCGCGCCTTTGGCTTCCAGCTCGCGTTTGCAGTTATCCCAGGCCCGTTTGCCGCGCCAGTCCTCCTCGGTATAAAAAACGGCCATGAGCGTGGCAAAAATGGCCGCGCCAATCAAAATCCGGCGCGAGATCCGCCGCCGTCTGCTTGTATTTTTTGGCGTTTCGTTCATGTCAAATTCACGCGGTCAAATGTTCCATCCGCCTCTGGCTTCGGGGTTGCGGCAGAAATAATTTCGACGGTTCGGCATTACGCGTCTCTCTGGGTCCGATAAGTTCAACGAGCAAGCGTTCTTGTTGTTGAAACGCCATGATCATTTCTGGCGACGATGGTGAAGATTTCATGGCCCTGGTTTGAGCATCGGCGCGCATCGAAAAATTCACCGCAAGAATCACCACCCAAATGACTGCCAGGCCTCCCCAGATACGGCGGCACGGCCAGATCATGTCCTGCCCCCATTCGAAGATGGCGGTTATCGGCGCGGGCCGCCGAACCGGTGCCGGCGCTGCGGCCGCTTCGATCGCCTTCGCCCAGCGCATCCGGACTATTTGATCCGGCTCAAGGTGCCGGAAGTTTTGTTCCCAGTTGGCCAGCGGTACGGCCATTTTGCTCATTTCCTCATGATATTTTTTGCAATCCGGACACGCGGCCAGGTGGTTTTCAACCTGGCTTCGCTCCGGTTCCGAAAGGGCGCCGCCGGCCAGGAGGCAAATACTCCGACGATAACGTCCGCAGCGGTTCGGAAACCAGTTCATATCTGTGTATCCCCTTTCAGATCCGGAAGGTTCATTTTCATTTTGCGCAATTTCTCTAAAGCGTGATGTAACCGGGATTTGACCGTTCCCGTCGAACAGCCCAGCACCGTTGCCATGTCGGGCAGCGAGGCGTCTTCAAAGAAGCGCAGCAAAACCACCTGCCGGTGTTTTGCTGGCAGCTCCTCGACGCCCTGGCGCAGCGCGCTGAACCATTCATGCCGGGTCGCCGCTTCAGCAGGTGAAATTTCGGTGGCGACAATATTTTCATGCCGGTCGCGCAGTTCCTGTGTTTCAGCCAGCGGCAAGCGGGCCAGGGAAATCGGGCGTGACTGCGCCCGGCGGACGGATTTCTGATGGCGATGGAGCAAGATGGCGTAAAGCCAGGTGGAAAACCGGCAGGTTTCATCGTAACGCGCCAGGCTTTTCCAGGCTTCAACCAGCGTCTCCGAAACCAGGTCTTCCGCCGTGCTCACCTCACCGGCCAGGGCGGCGGCTTGCCGCAGGAGGCGGGCTTGCAATGGTTCAATTAAGAGGCAAAACGCCTGCGTTTCTCCCGTCCGGGCGCGGGAGAACAGGTTGGGTTCGATTGTTAACCCAGGGCGGTCGTCCGTAATGACCATCTAGTTGTTAATCCCCGCCCCAGCCGGAAAGGTTCAAAGTTTCCAATCACCCGAAAGATTACGGTCCCGGAGGCCGGGAAATTCGTTTCCTCACTTTGCTGGATATTGCCACACCCAGTCGCCGTTTTCCCGGTCTTCCGCCCCGTTCTTTTTCAACGCCACCTGTCCACCTTCATCCGTTTCATTCCAGCCGACGGAATAGAGCACGAATTTGCCGTCGTCGGTGCGATGGTAGCGCAGGGGTTGTCCGCCAATGATATCGCGCGGCAGCCTCTCGATAAATTGCGGTGCGAGCGCATCGAGCGTTTCGGGATATTCGCCGTGCGCCAGCCGGTAGCGTTCCAGCGCACAGCCCACACGGGCCAGATCTGCGCTGGATTGGATTGACGCAAACCGTATTATACTTTTGGAGACGGAGGGAAAGGCCAGCAGCGCCTGGATTTTGTAAGCCGATAAATGATTCGTCTCTTCCTGGAAATCTTTCTGGCCCGCACGGTAGGTGGCGATGGAGACCATCCGGTTGGTCAAGTCAGCCAGCGGCAGCACGAAATGCTCGTACATCCGGGCGAAGGCGAGTTCAGTCCGGTAAAAATAGGCGCTCGGCATCCAGCGCAGGCTGTTCGTGACACTCAGCTCGGCATCGTTTTCCCAAGTGGAGAATTTTATTTCGCGGGTGAGCCGTTGCGTCTCGAACTCATCGATGGCGCAGGTCCGTTCGCCGCGCATGGCCAGTTGGAAGTCGGCCAGAAAGTCCTGCGTGGCGAGCGCCGCTTCGAGTTCGGCAAGCTGGGCATCATTCCAGCGGTGTTGCGCGAGCCCTTCGTAGATGGGTTGCATCGCAATGGATTGCATGGCGACGCGCACCAGATGCGAAATCAAAAATGGTTGGTCGCGGATGGCGTCCGTCACGCGCAATGAAAGCTTTATGTCGTCCAGCGCCGGTTCGCTCTGACCGGCTTCCAGTTCAGCCAGAATTCGCAACTGCAAAAACTGGGCGCATCGTTTCTCATTGGCCAGCCAGGGCAGAAGATCCCCGACGACCCCAAAGCCTTTTTCGTAATCGAGCGGCAACCGTGCATAGGGACGCTGGCTGGCCTGGCGCAACTCTTCGAGAGCCGGATTGAAGCAACTCAATGCCAGCAAAATGTCGGCGGCGGGGGTCTGCGGCCGGGCGGCGATCGGAAAACCATTCGTCTGGCCTTCGGGTGATCGGCTGAATGTCCTGAAATAGCGCTGCCAGGGTTCCAAATCGGTCAATCTGCCCTTTTGCCAATTGCCGCCATTCGTCGGCCAATTCGCGGAATCGCCGCGATAGATGTTAAATTTCAGCCGATTAATGCCGTTCGTTCCGCGCGGCTGCGGAGCGTCCGGGTTTTGATTCCGTTCCGACTTCAACGCTTCGGCCACAATCGGCGCGGCAAAAAAATTCTGGTCGTCCGGCACGGGTGCCGGAACAGCGAAGGCCAGGTCCAGCCGCTCGCCGCGCGCTGCGGCGGCGCGCCGGTAATCTTCCCAGTCGCGTTTGCCGCGCCAGTTTTCTTCCGTGACCAAAATGGCAACCAGGGTGACCAGGCCAGCCAGTCCGATCAATCCCCAGCGCAACAGACGCCAGGTCCATTTGGTTTTGGGTTTGTCATTCATAAATCACACAGCGGCGTTCGGGATTATTTCGGTTCGGGGCCGGGGCACAAAGTTTCGCGGCCGATCAGCCTCCGGCGGGAGTGAGCGATCGGCGAACAATTCATTCATCCAGCGTTGTTGGGCCTGCAAGCTCATGATCATCTCGCCGGAACGAACGGGTTTTCCCGTGACGCTGCTCACGTTATCGCGCTGGGCGAAGTTGACGACGAAGATCAAAACCCAGGCCGCCGCCAGCCCGGTCCAAATCTGCCGGCAGGGGAAAATCAATTCCCGCCAAAGCGTAAGGGGACCGCCCAGCAACCGGGCGCTAAAACTGACCGCCCGGTGTTGCGCCTTTTCGGCCTGAGTGTTCAACTGCGTTACAACCTCCCGGCGGATAACATCGAGCTTCGGGGTGGCGGCCTGATGGCGGGCAAACAAGATGTCACGCGGCGTTTTCATTTCTTTTCCTCCACCAGTTTGCGCAGCGATTTTTTGGCGTAATGCATCCGGGATTTCACCGTGCCGATTTGTGCGCCGGTGATGCCGGCGATTTCCTCAAGCGAAAAGTCCTCGGCGAAATGCAACAGCAACACCGAGCGCTGCGGCAGCGGCAGTTGGTTTAGTAAATTCATGAACTCGGTTTCCTGTTCCTGCCGGATGAGAAGGTCGTCCGGGCGGTCCGCGCCTTCATCCGTGGCCTCGGCGATATCGTCGGGCAATATTTCCTCCCGGTTTGGTTTGCGCCAGAGCTGGAGGCATTTCTGGTGCGCAATGCCGAAGAGCCAGCTTCCGAATTTCGCGTCCTCGCGCAGGCTGCCGATATGCCGGACGGCGGCGATGAACGTCTCCTGCACGAGGTCGAGGCTCGTCTGTTCGTCATGGACCAGTTCAAAAACATAGACATACAGGGGCATTTGGTAGCGTCGAAAGAGATGGTCCCAAGCCGCCGGGTCTCCGGTCTTGGCTTGTGGCACAGGCAATTGTTCGCGTTCAGCCACTCCCAGCATTTACACTGAGTGGAATGCACAAAGCGAGAAAAGGTTCAAAGGGCCTGATAGGGCCTAAAAATGACCGGAATTGGCCTGTTTCGTGCTATTTGGATTGCTTAATTGATTGAAACCACTGAAAACTTGACTCATGTCAACGGTCGCTGAACAACTTCGTGCCGCACGCGAAGCCCGGAACCTGACGATTGCGCAGGTGGCCGAGGCTACGAAAATCCGCACCGACCACATCCGCGCGCTGGAGGAGGGGAATTTCAATGTGTTTTCCGCGCCGATTTACATCCGCGGCTCGGTGAAAAACTACTCGACCTTGCTCAAGCTTGATGTTCCGTCAGTCATGGCCGCGCTCAACACCGAGTTGGGCCAGACGGAAAAGTACAGCGAGCCGCCGCCGCTCACTGAGGAATCCAGCAAGCCGATTGACCGCCTGATGTTCCTGCTCTCGAAGCTGAATTGGAAATTCGGAGTGGCCGGCGCCGCCGTTTTGGGAATCATTTTGATCGTTTTCTTCGTCAGCTTTGCCTGGCGGCACCATAAACCCGGTGATGCGCTCGCCGGTCTGCCCCCCGCGGTTTATCAGTCGGCGAATTCCGGCCAGACGCTGCCATTGTCGTCCCATCATTGAAAGGCAGAAGGTGGAATGCAGATTGCCGGATGAAGATATGAACTCCGCCGGCCCGGGTTTTTTCCGCCCTCCGCCTTCTTCATTCTGCCTTTGCCTTCAGGCATCGTTCAAATAAAACGCGCGGTTGCGCCAGAGGTATATCAGGCCGGACGCCGCGGTCAGCACGATCGTCACCCAAAGCATGAGTTGGGCGAACCCGACCACCCACGGTGTGAAAATGCCCTGCAACCACGACGGCCATTCATGGCAGGCGTCCACCACCAGCAAGGCATTGATGGCCACGATTTGCGAGATGGTCTTGTGTTTGCCGAAATTTTCGGCGGCGAGCACGATGCTTTTTGACGCCGCCAGCAGCCGCAGACCGGTGATGGCCAGTTCGCGCGCGACGATGATGACGACCATCCAGGCGGCGACCTTGACCGGCGCCTCCGGGTGCAGGCGGGTGCTCTCGACAAAGGCAATGAACGCCGAGCAGGTCATGATCTTGTCCGCCAGCGGGTCCATGAGGATGCCGAAATTGGTGATGAGGCCCCGGCTGCGCGCAATCCGGCCATCGAGAAAATCCGTGACGCCTGCCACGAAGAAAAAGGCCAGCGCCAGCGTGCCCCGGAACGGGACCGGCCACGGCCAGAACAATGCCCAAAGAAAAAACGCCGTCAGCGCGAAACGCGAAACCGTCAACTTGTTCGGCAAATTCATGATTGCCGAAAAGTTCAGGCGCCAAACTTGTCGAACATCTTGGCGTTCGCCTGCATCAGGCGGATGAGATATTTCGCCTCAAACACCCCGAGCGAACCCGAGTTCGCGCCGGTTTCCGTGAAACGTTCGAGCTTGTCCGAACCGCTCACCGCCGAGGTCAGCAGCAACGGTTGCGGATGCCAGGAATGGCCCTTGACCGCACACGGCGTCGAATGGTCGCCGGTGATGGCGAGCACGTCCGGCCTTTTCTTCAGCAAAATGGGCAGCGCGGCGTCGAAATCCTCGATCGCCTTCTTCTTCGCGGCAAAATCGCCGTCCTCGCCTGCCTTGTCGGTGTATTTGTAGTGGATGAAGAAAAAGTCGAAGTTGGCGTACTCCTTGAGGTAGCGTTCGAACTGCTCGGCGATGGTCGTCGGGCCTTCGATTTTTTTCATGCCCACGAGTTGCGCCAGGCCTTTGTACATCGGGTAAACCGCCAGGCAGGCGGGCTTCAATTTGTAGCGGTCCACAAACAGCGGGATGTGCGGCTGATGGGCAATGCCGCGCATGAGGAAACCATTCGCCGGCTTTTCTTTCGCAATGATCGGCAGCGCCGCCTTGTAAAATTCCGCGATAAGCCCGGCCATCTTTTTCTGGCCGGCATTGTTTTCATCGCGCGGATGAACAGTTGGAACGGCAAAACCTTCGCGGTTCGGGTCGGCGTCCGTCAGTGGGCCTTCCAGTCCCTTGCCTCGGAACACGACCACGAACCGGTGTTCCTTGCCGGGCTGGATGATGATTTGCGTGTCGCCGATTTTTTTGATTTTGGCGGCGAGCATCGCGCAGAGTTTTTCGCAGGTCTCGGTCGGGATGCGTCCGGCGCGGCGGTCGGTGACGATGCCTTTGCCGTCAACCGTGGCGAAATTGGCGCGGGCGCAGACGTCGCCGGTCTTGAGTTCGACGCCCAGGCCCAGGGCCTCGATCACCCCGCGGCCGACCTGGAATTCCAGCGGGTCATAGCCGAACAGGCCGAGATGGCCGGGCCCGCTGCCGGGCGTGATGCCGGGCGCAGCCGGAATCATGCGTCCTTGCGCGGCGTCCTTGGCCAGCTTGTCGAGGTTTGGCGTTTTAGCGGCCTCGAGCGGCGTCAGGTAATTTTGTTCCTTCGTGGCGATATCGCCCAGGCCGTCGAGCACGACCAGCGCGAGCTTAGTATTGGTTTTGAGAGTCAGTTCGGAATAAAGCGCGTCCAAATTCATCCCCTCATTTTGCCCCAAGCGCGCCGAAGCGCAATTCGATTCCGATTTGGGTGGTGGGTCAGTTTGCAGTCATGGTGGGCGAGCATCCTCGCGAGCCGGCCTTGGTGCGACGAAACGAAAACGGCTCGCGGGAACGCTCGCCCCACCAAATCTCCTCACACTCCGAATCCCAAAACCCGTCAGGGCTGACATCTTTGTAGTCCAGTGGCTCCAACCGGAAAAAACTCCGTCAGGAGCAGCATCGTTGAGAAATCGGCGCGGGATATGTAGCTCCTGACGGAGTTCGAGTTGATTTGCGCTGGAACTAGAAAGACCATTTCGTGCTTTTTGCGGCAGTGCGTCAAAACGCACGTCCGGAATTGTTTCACAAGAAGGAGGACGTGACGTATGTTGCCGGACGATGAAAACTTCCGGGTCAAAATCGGCGTTCACTTTTATTGAAATGCTTTTGGTGGTTTTTGTCCTAACAGTTCTCGCTGCGATTCTTTTACCCACCGGTTTCGGCAACAGACTGCCCGCTCATCGAGTGATGTGCATGAGCAATCAAAAGCAGATCGCCCTTGGTATTGCAATGTGGAAAGAAGATCACGGCGGACAGTTCCCGTGGCAGCTTTCAGCCACGAATGGAGGTTCGATGGAATCCATTTCGCAGGGCCTGGTATTCCCCCATTTTCAAACTTTACCGGCAGAATTTGCGGACCGGAGAAATATGTTTATGTGGCTAACAGATAGGGACAACCGCGCAGCCACAAATACCCCGCAAGTCCAAAACGAATACAAGAGCCTTTATTTCAAAATGGATCTCTCAACTAACAAGCCTCCCATCGTAGTGCTGGTGAATGGTCAACCTGCGAAACCGGGTTCCTTTGTTGTTGTCACAAACTTCGACTCCGATGTGAAACTGTTTACATGTCCAGCTGACAAGGGAAGGCACCCGGCCACAGACTTGTCGCAACTCCGGGACGCAAACATCAGTTATTTTCTCAATGTAGATGCTTCAACGAATCAGTCTCCAGTCACGATGCTGTTGGGTGATAGAAATTTGCAGGTGAATGGTCAGCCCGTAAAGCCAGGATTATTCATGCTTACCACAAACTCGGATATGAGTTGGACACGCGAATTACATTCGAAAGGCGGAAGTATAACTTTCTTGGATGGCCATGTTGAATGGGTCGGAACTCCTCGATTGAACGCCATTGTCCAGGACCAACCCCTAGCTACAACCCGCCTCGTCGTTCCTTAACTTCTACTAAATTTTCTCGCCCGTGCGGCGGCTTGCAGGTTTAATCCCCGGGCGCATGAAACAAAAAGCTTACGCCCGCGCGGGCGTGGACATCGATCTGGGCAACAAAGTCAAAGCCACCCTGCCGCAACTGCTCGCGTCCACCCATCGCCGCGAGGTGCTTGGCAAGGTCGGCGGCTTCGGCGGCCTCTTCGCCCTCGATCTCAAAAAGTACCGCCAACCGGTGCTCGTGTCGTCCGTGGACGGTGTCGGCACCAAACTCAAGCTCGCCTTTGCCATGGACCGGCACGACACCATCGGCGCCGACCTGGTGAATCATTGCGTCAACGACATCGCCGTGCTCGGCGCCGAGCCGCTTTTCTTCCTCGATTACCTCGGCACCGGCAAGCTGGAGCCGCACGTTTTCACCGACATCATCAAGGGCTTCGCGCGCGCCTGCGCGGAAAACAATTGCGCGCTCATCGGCGGCGAAACGGCGCAGATGCCCGGGTTTTACCAGAAGGGCGAATACGACGTGAGCGGCACGATTGTCGGCGTGGTCGAAAAATCGAAGATGCTCAACGGCCAGAAGACTGTCCGGGCCGGGGACGCCGTCATCGGCATTGCCTCGAGCGGGCTGCACACCAACGGCTACTCGCTCGGCCGCAAGATTTTCTTCGAGCAGTTGAAATTGAAGACCTCCAGCCGTTTGCCCGGACTGAAAGGCACGGTGGGACAGGAACTGTTGAAGGAACACGTCAGCTACGGACCGCTGGTGCAGAAACTGTTAAAGAAATTCAACATCCAACGTCCAACGTCCAACATCCAACATCCAATCAAAGCCTTCGCGCACATCACTGGCGGCGGGTTTGTGGACAACATCCCGCGCGTGCTGCCGAAGAACCTGGACGTGGTCATCCGCAAAGGTTCCTGGGACATGCTGCCGATCTTTAAAATCATCGAACAGAAGAGCGGCGTGCCCGACGCCGAGCTTTACCAGGTGTTCAACATGGGCATCGGCATGGTGGCGATTGTGTCGGCCGCCCGGGCGGAGGCGACTCTGAAATTCATCCGCGCGCAGAAACACCGGGCGTGGCTGATCGGTAAAGTTGTCAAAGGCAAAGGCAAGGCGCGGGTGGTATAACATTTTGGACTGCGGTGGCAAGCGGAGCGCGACACCGCTTTTGGAGCTCATTGAACACTCGAGCACCTGCGTCGTTCGAAAGCGCCGTCGCCGCTGCGCTTTGCCGGCGCAGTCCAAAAGGCATTCGCCAGATTTGTGACCGACTCGTCAATAGCTCATCCGGTCCATCTTCACCTTGCCGCGGAAGATCCAGTAGATGCAGACGGTGTAGGCAATCACCACCGGTACGCCAATCGCCGCAATGACCAGCATGATGCCCAGTGTTTTCGGCGACGAGGCGGCGTTGTAAATCGTCAGACTGTTGTCCGGGGCGGGCGGGATGAACGGGCTGTAAACCAGATACGGGAAAATATCCACGGCGAACAGCGCCATCAGCGTGATGATCGCCGCACACGACGACAGGAAGGCGCGCCAGTCGCGGCCATGATGGAATTCGCGCGGGATGTTGGCGATGGAGAGCATGTTCAGCAACGCGATGCTGAAGAGCCACGGATTTTCCCGCACGCGCGCGGACATGTGGGGCACGAACAGCAGCGTGGCCATGGTGAGCGTCACGGCGCAAATCACGAAGAAGATGATGCTGTTCATCGCCCAGCGGCGGAGTTTGTCGTGCAACGCGTCCTCGGTCTTCATCGCCCCGTAAATCGCCCCGTGCATCATGAACAACGCCACGGTGGTGATGCCGACCAGCACCGGATACGGCTTCAGCAGGCCGAGGAACGTCCCGGCGAATTCCCCGCGGTCATCGATCGGCACGCCCCAGGCGATGTTGCCCAGCGCCACGCCCAGGAGCAGGGCCGACAGCACGCTGCCGGCGGCGAACCCGACGTCCCACATCTGCCGCCACCAGCGCATCGGCTGCTTGCTGCGAAATTCGATGGCCACTGCCCGGAAAATCAATGACGCCAGCAGCAACATGAGCGCGAGGTAAAAACCGGAGAACACGGTGGCATAGACGTTGGGGAACGCGGCAAACAGCGCCCCGCCGCCGGTCACGAGCCAGACTTCGTTGCCGTCCCAGACTGGCCCGATGGAATTTAGCATGACGCGGCGTTCCTGGTCGTCCCGCGTGAACAGGTGCAGCGCGCCGATGCCCAGGTCAAAGCCGTCCAGCATCGCGTAACCGGTCAACAGCACGCCGACGAGGATGAACCAGATGATGTTAAGATCGAAATTCATGGGGTGGAAGCGTGAACGGTTGAACCGTTGAACCGTTGAATCGCCGCTGCCGTACGGTGGTAAACCGGCTCGACGGTGCAACGGTTCAACGATTTAACCTGTCGGTTCATACGTGGTTAATTTTTCGTTGGCAACGCCAGCTTACCTGATGGTGTCAAGTCCTGTTCATCCGGGCCGTGCTGGATTTTGTCGTTGAGCAGGTAGATGAACACGGCGAACAGCAGGAAATAAATGAACGTAAACAGGATCAACGACGACAGCACCACGTTGGCCTGCACGACGGCCGAGAGACCGGCCGGCGTGCGCATCACGTGATAAACAATCCAGGGCTGACGGCCAACCTCGGCGGCGAACCAGCCGAGCTGGTTGGCGATTTGCGGGCCGAGCACGGAGAAGACAAGGATCCACAGCAGCCAGCGCCGTTCGTGCAGCGAACCGTGGCGGAAATAGAGAAAGCCCAGCGCGGCAATAGCGATCATCGCAAAGCCGATGGCCACCATGCCGTGAAAAAATTGGAAAGACGCCTGCACCGGCGGGCGGTTCTCGGGCGCGTAGGCGTCCAGCCCGGTGACGCTGGCGTGCGTACTGTTGAACGCGAGAAAACTCAGCATGCCAGGGATTTCGACATTAAACAGAAAACCTTCGTTCTTCTCGTCCACCCATCCGAACAAGGACAGCGGGGCGTTGGTGCGGGTGGCATAACGTCCTTCAAATGCGGCGAGCTTTTCCGGCTGGTTTTTGGCCACGCCCTGCGCGCTCATGTGGCCGCTGACCAGCTGCAGCAATGAAGCCACCAGGGCCACGCTCAATCCGACGCGCAAAGATGCGCGGGCAAAATCCGGGTGCCGCTTCTTCAGCAGGTACCACGCGCTCACGCTGACGACGAGAAACGCGCCCGCCTGCCACGCACCGCACAACGTGTGAAACAAACGCTCGACCATGGACGGATTGAACACCACCTGCCAAAATTCGGTGACTTCCGCCCGCGCCTTCAGGCCTTCTCCGACGATGTGATAACCGGTGGGCGTCTGCATCCAGGAATTGGCCACGACAATCCAGATGGCGCTGAAATGCGCGCCGAGGCAGACCATGCAGGTCGAGAAAAAGTGCACCTTGCGGCCGACCCGGTCCCAACCGAACAGCAGCACGGCAAGAAAGCCGGATTCGAGGAAAAACGCGAAGATGCCTTCCGCCGCCAGCGCGCTGCCGAACACGTCGCCGACGAACCGTGAATACGTGGCCCAGTTGGTGCCGAATTCGAATTCCATCACGATGCCGGTGGCGACGCCGATGGCGAACGTGAGCGCAAACACCTTGGTCCAGAACCGCGCCATCTGGTGATAAACCGGGTTTTTGGTTTTCAGCCACAACCCTTCCATGACGACGAGCAGGACGCCCAGACCGATGCTCAACGGCGGGTAGATGTAATGAAACGCAATGGTCGCTCCGAACTGGATGCGGGATAGAGTTAGAACATCCATGAGACGAAAAATTGCAGCCGCGGCGCCCGTTGGTCAAGCGCAACACAATGGGGTTGAGAGTGTTTCATTTTATTTACTTTTCAACATTAGTAGAAACCGGTTCAGCCTTTCCTGTCAAAAATTGCCCAATGCCGGCTGCATTTTGCGGTTGTAATGGTCTCCGCGTGGCTTCGCCGCCTGCGCGGCGTATTCTGCGAAAAACCTGATGCGCGACTGCTCCTTGAGCCAATGTCCGCCTTCATTGGCAACCGGTTCAGGAGTTAATTTTGGCTCCAAAGCGACCGAGTGTGACCGCGTCCGGCCATCCATAGTTCTGGTGACTGTCCCCGGGGAAGGTCATCGGCTAAACTTTCTTACCCGATTTATATTCATGCGTGAAGGCAGCTTGAGCATCAGCCTCGCGGTTGCATCACCAGTGCCGGCTGATGATCCGGATTGATTTTTGCACATGTCCCAATTTGTCATGTTCCGGATTGCCGCTGCGTCATGGTTGTTGGCGTCCAGCGCATTTGTTTGGGCGCACGATCCGTTTGAGGGCGCGGCCACCGTCCGGTTACGGGCCAACTCCATCGACCTTGCCGTCACTTTGAATGGTTCGACGGCGATGGCGTTGTGTGAGGGCGACGATCTCAAATCGGCGCGATTCAGCCCGGAGGTGTTTGCCGGCAACCTCGCCGCGTTCCAAAAGAGCGCGGGCAGCCTGTATGAAATTTCCGTCGCCGGCAACCGGCAGGCCGCGTTTGAAACCAATGCGTTTCTCGGCCAGGAGAACGATGCGGAGTACCGTCTGCGTTATCCGCGACCGCCGGGTGCGATCAACTTACGGGCGATCTACCTGGAGCGGCTGCCGCACGAGGGTTATGGCGCCACGTTGACCGTGCTGGACATGGAAAACAATGTCGTCGTCGGCCAGAAATTGCTGACCGGCGGCGACCTTGCCTTTGCCGCGACGGAGTCGCCGGTGCCGATGCCCACGCCGGCCAACGCAGCAACGCCAACCAGCACGGCGATGACTGCGAATCCGGCACCGGAGCCGCCGAAGTCCATACCCCTGCCGACTTTCGGGGATTTTCTAAAGCTGGGCATCAAGCATATTTTGACGGGCTACGATCATCTGCTGTTCCTGTGCGGACTGCTGGTGGTTTGCCGGAGCGCCGGCAAGATCGCCGTCATCGTCACCTGCTTTACGATTGCCCATTCCCTTACCCTGGCGCTGGCGGCCCTGAATGTCGCGACCCTTTCCAGCCGCGTCGTGGAACCAGCCATTGCCGGGACCATCGTCTTTGTCGGGGTGGAAAACCTGGTCCGGCCGGGCGGGCCCCGATACCGGTGGCTGCTGGCGTTTATTTTCGGCCTGGTGCATGGATTCGGATTCGCGGGCGCGTTGAAGGCGGTTGGGCTGGGCGCCCACGGCACGCCGCTGCTGATGCCATTGTTTTCCTTCAACCTCGGCGTTGAAATCGGGCAACTCGCCGTGGTTGCCATTCTTTTGCCGGTGCTGTGGCAGTTGAGAAAACTGAAGCCGTTTGAGCGTTACGGAACGACCGCGATTTCCTTCGCTGTGGCGGGGATGGGAACGTATTGGCTGATGCAAAGGCTTTTCTTTTCGTAACCGTGATAACCGGCAGCTTTGATTTGAATTACCTGAAAAATAAGGCAAAATAGAAAGACCACCCATGAACTCACGCCCAACCCTTTTGCCCTGGATTTGCCTGGCCCTGATGCTGGCCGGCCCGGCGGCGTACGCGCAACGCCAGATGGAAAAACTCGGCCGCGGGGTCGTCGCGATGCGCACCAGCAGCACGCAGGTTTATGTCGGCTGGCGGATGCTGGGTTCCGACCCGGAAAACATCGGCTTCAAACTGTACCGCGTCGCCTCGGGTGCCACCAACGTGCTCAACGGCGGCAACTTGCTGACCAACACGACGGATTTCGTGGACGCGCCGCCGAACTTGACGGTCGCCAACACCTATTTTGTCCAACCAGTGACCAACGGGGTTGGACAGGCCCTCAGCGGCACTTACACGTTGATCGCCAATGCGCCCGTACAACAATACATTTCCATTCCGCTCACGCAGCCGCCGGGCGGCACCGAACCGGCCAGCGCCGACGGCACGGATGCGGGCGGTCCTTATACTTACAACGCCAACGATTGCAGCGTGGGCGACGTGGACGGCGACGGCGAATACGAAATCATCCTGAAATGGGATCCGACGAATTCGAAGGACAATTCGCAGAGCGGATTCACCGGCGACACCTACCTCGATTGCTACAAACTCAACGGGACCCGGCTCTGGCGCATCGATCTGGGCCCGAACATCCGTTCCGGCGCGCATTACATGGATTTCATGGTTTATGATTATGACGGCGACGGCAAAGCCGAAGTCATGTGCCGCACGGCGCCCGGTTCCCGGGACGGGTTGGGCAACTACGTCGGCGGAGCCGCCAAATGGCAGAATGCCAACGGCCCGCGTCCGGCTTTCAATGACACGGATGATTACCGGACCACCGGGCCGAACGGCGTCAACGGTTACGTCCTCGCCGGCCCGGAATTTCTCTCCGTCTTCAATGGCCAGACCGGCGAAGAACTGGCCACGGCCACGTTTTATCCCAAGCGCGACCAGGACAACAATGACGACAATCCGACGGCGACGCGCATCAACACGATCTGGGGCGACGGCTACGGCAACCGCCTCGACCGTTTCCTGGCAGGCGTGGCCTATGTGGACGGCAAGCAGCCCAGCGGGATTTTTTGCCGCGGCTATTACACGCGCGCTTTCATCACGGCGTGGGATTGGCGCAACGGCCAGCTTACCCGGCGCTGGACGTTCGACAGCAACGACGGCAACCCGGCCAACCTCGCTTATCGCGGCCAGGGCGCGCACAGCCTGACCATTGGTGACGTGGATGGGGACGGCAAGGATGAAATCACCTACGGAGCATGTGCAATTGATGACAACGGCACCGGGCTTTACTCGACCGGTCTGGGCCATGGCGACGCCGAACATTTGTCCGACATGGACCCCTTGCGGCCGGGACAGGAAGTCTGGATGGTCCATGAATCACCCACCGAATATGGCCCGACCGGTCTGGAGTTCCGCGACGCGAAAACCGGCGCGTTGATTTTTGGATTGGACGGCCAAAATTCGGATATCGGACGAGGGGTGGCGTATGATATCGATCCGCGTTACCGGGGATATGAAATGTGGGGTGCCCGGGGCGGATTGATGAGCGCGACCGGCGTCCAAATTTCCAGCACGCATCCGTCGCAGGAAAATTTCTGCGTGTGGTGGGACGCCGACCCGCTGCGCGAGACGCTCGATGGCACGACCATTTCCAAGTGGGATTGGACGGCTGGTGCCAACAATTCCATCCTTTCACCCGCCGGCCTGTCCTCGAACAACGGCACCAAGTCCACGCCCTGTTTGAGCGCGGACATTCTGGGCGACTGGCGTGAGGAGGTCATCTGGCGTACGGCCAACAACACCGAGTTGCGCATCTATACCACTACTATCCCGGCCACCAACCGCCTTTACACCCTGATGCACGACCCGCAATACCGTTGTGCCATCGCGTGGCAAAACACCGGCTACAACCAGCCGCCGCATCCCGGTTTCTTCCTCGGCCAGGACATGCGTCCGCCGCCGCTCCCGCCGATCTCGGATGCCAGACTGCTCTGGCGCGGCGCGACGGTCGGCAACGACTGGGACACCACGACGGCCAACTGGCTGACGAACGGTGTCTGGACGAACAACAACCCGGCAACCACGTTCAGTTCGGGCGACACGGTGCTGTTCGACATCAGCGGTTCGAACCAGGTTCCCGTTAATCTCCCGGCCGCGCTGACGCCCGGCAAAGTCACCGTCTTTTCGCCGAAGGACTACATTTTCAGCGGTAACGGTTCCCTGGCGGGAGCGATGGCGCTGGTCAAAGCCGGGCAGGGTAGACTTAGCATCAACACGACGAACAGCTACACCGGCCCCACGACGGTCAGCGGCGGCACCCTCATCGTTAACGGCGGCCTGGATGGGAGCCCGGTGACGGTTGAGCGACGTGGCACGCCCGAAGGTTCCGCGCAATTCGGCGGCAGCGGGCGATTGGGCCAGGGTTTGACCGTGCAAAAGGACTGCGGACTGATCATCGGTCCCGACACCAACTCCGCTGGAACCCTCATCGTATCCAACCAACTTACCGAACTAGGCAATGTGTTGAACCAGTTCGACCTTTCCAGCGACCCGGCCGGTGTCACCAAAACCAACGACCGGGTTACCATCATCGGCAACCTCATCGTTACCGGCACCAATGTCATTCAAGTCAGCCAGCCCGACGGTTTTCTGGGTGGCGGTATTTATCCATTGTTGAGTTACTCCGGCACCTTGACCGGCAGCGTGGCCAATTTTGCCTTGAGCGGCACATTCATCCAACCCGTCGTGCTCACCAACCCGCCGGGCATGATCGCGTTGCTCGCCGTTGTCCCGGCCGCGCCGCCGAATGCCCCAACCAGCCTGGGGGCGACCGCCATCGGCGCCTTTCAAATCAACCTGGCCTGGCAGGACAACTCGTCCGACGAAAACGCGTTCCTGCTCGAGCGTTCCACGGACAACGTAAGCTTCGCTCAAATCGCGTCCCTCAGCCCGAATGCCACGAACTATGCGGATATGGGCCTGCTCGCCAATACGACGTATTATTACCGGGTCCGGGGGACCAATCTCGCCGGCGCCTCGGCTTATTCCAACACGACCAACGCGACGACGACCGTCACGCCGCCGTCATTGACGTGGCGGGGCGACAACATCGCCAACGTCTGGGACATCGCTACCACGGCAAACTGGTTGAATGGCACCAACGTCACCCTGTACGCCGACGGCTCGTTTGTCACTTTTGATGCCACCGGCTCCAATACTCCGGCCATCAACCTGTCCACCGTGCTGCAGCCCGGTTCGCTCACCGTCACGGGGACCAAGAATTACACCTTTGGCGGCACCGGCTGGGTGGCCGGCCCGACGACACTCGTCAAGTCCGGCACGGGAACCCTGACCATCAATACGACCAACACGTACAGCGGCGGCACCATTTTGAGCAACGGCACGGCCATCCTTGGCAACACCGCGATGAACCTGGTCGGGCTGGGCTCCGGCCCGGTCACTTTCTACGGCGGCACCCTGGAATTTACCGGCTTCAGCGGCAGCACCACGCCCGATTACCTCGGCAATACCAACGCGCTCATCGTCCCCGCCAACCAGACTGGTACCATCCACATCCCGTCACGGTTCCTTACGCCCGGACTCAATGGCACGCTTTCCGGCAGCGGCACGCTCAACCTCGTCGTTAATTTTGTCCGCGACGACGTCTCCGGCAACTGGACCGGTTTCACCGGCAAAATCAATGTCGTCAGCAACGGTTCCGTGACGAACGATTTCCGGGTCGTCAACGCCCTCGGATTCCCGAACGCGCGGCTGAACCTGGGCAACAATGTATTGATGTATTCGCGGGCGTCGGCCGGTTCGGTCATTCCCATCGGCGAATTTTCCGGATCCGGCAGCGGCTCAACCATCGCCGCCGGCGGCGGCACCAGTGCCGGTACGCAGAATTCCGTGACCTGGCGTGTCGGCGGTCTCAACACCGACGCCACCAACGCGGTGCTGATCCAGGGTACCACGTCGCTCATCAAGGAAGGCGCCGGTAAATGGACGCTCACCGCCTCCAACACCTACACCGGCACCACCCTCGTCAATGGCGGGACCTTGCTCATCAACGGCAACCAGTCCGGCTCCACCAGCCAGTTTACCGTTGCTGCCGGCGGGACGCTGGGCGGTTCGGGAATCATCGGCGGAAACACGACGGTCAACGGCACGCTCTCGCCCGGGAATTCCATCGGCACGCTCACGTTCAACAACAACCTCGTCCTGTCCGGGAGCAGCACGGCCTTTTTTGAGTTGACCCGGGTGCCGTTGACCAACGATGTCGTCCGGGTGCTGGGCACCGTGACTTACGGGGGCACGTTGAGTGTCGCGAACCTCAGCCCGGATTTCCTCCAGGCCGGCGACAACTTCCGGTTGTTCAATGCGGCCGGTTACAACGGCGCGTTCACCAATTTGATTCTGCCGGACCTCAACGACGGATTGGCCTGGAGCACCAACCAGCTCGCCGTGAACGGCCGGTTGTGGGTGGTGAAAACCACGCCGCCGGCAGTCGCCAACGCCGCCCTGTCCGGCGGCAACCAGTTCACCTTCTCGGGCGGCGGCGGAACTCCGGGCTGGGATTACTACGTGCTGGCTTCGACCAATATGACGCTGCCGCTGTCGCAGTGGCCCCGCATCCGGACGAATCAATTTGACGCCAGTGGCAACTTTTCAGTCACGAACCCGGTTATTACGGGCTGGCCGTGGCAATTTTACCTGCTGCAAACACCTTGATGACCGGCTTGACCGGTCAAAATTCCGGCTCCCGGGTTTGATTTTCCCGCGGTCCAGCCGCTGGTAGTGGTGCGTTTTGCAACTTTCGGTGGGGCGAGCGTCCTCGTCCCGCATTGCGGGATCAGTAGCCTCACCCCACCAAAGAGTACCCAACCGCCTGCCCAGCGCATTGCTTCGACATCTCCGGGCGCGTAAGCTGCCGGCCGCCATCTCATGAGAATCCTTGTCATCGGTTCGGGCGGACGCGAACACGCGCTGGTTTGGAAACTGGCGCAGTCGCCGCACGTCACGCAAATGTGGTGCGCGCCGGGCAACGCCGGCATCGCCCAGGAGCGGCTCGCAAAAAGTTCCGCGCCGGTCGAGTGCGTGAACCTCGGGGCCGAGGATTTGCCGAAGCTGCTCGCGTTCGTGCAGGAAAAGAAGGTCGACCTCACCGTTGTCGGCCCGGACAACCCGCTGGCGCTGGGTATAGTGGATTTGTTCCAGAAAGACGGCCGGCGGATCTGGGGGCCGAACCAGAACGCGGCCCAGTTTGAGTCGTCCAAGGCCTTCTCGCAGGATTTCATGGACAAATACGGTGTGCCGACGGCCCGTTCGGGGGTGTTCACCGCCAGCGAGGTGCCGGCGGCGCGCGCCTTTGCCGGTTCGTTGGCTGGTCGTTGTGCGGTAAAAGCCGATGGCCTGGCGCTGGGCAAAGGGGTCCTGATTTGCACGAGCGAGGCGGAGGCCAATCGGGCCATTGACGAAATTCTGGTCGGCAAATCTTTTGGGATTGCGGGTTCAAAAATTGTGATCCAGGAGCTTTTGGAAGGGATCGAAATTTCATTGCACGCCATTTGCGACGGCAAAACCGCAAAACTTTTTCCCACCGCCCAGGATCACAAACGGGCGCTCGACGGTGACGCCGGGTTGAATACCGGTGGCATGGGGACCTATTCGCCCACGCCATTTTTGAGCGAACCTGCCCTGGCGGATGTCGGCAAAAAAATCCTGACCCCGTGGTTGCAAGGATGCCTCCAGGAGCGGATCCATTATTGTGGTATCCTTTATCCGGGAGTGATGCTGACCAAGGACGGCCCGAAGGTGTTGGAGTTCAATGCCCGCTTCGGGGACCCGGAGACGCAGGTTTACCTGACGCGGATGGAAAACGACCTGCTGGAGGTGCTCGCCGCGAGCGTGAGCGGGACGCTGGGCGGCATCACGCTGAAATGGAGCCCGCTCGCGAGCGTGTGCGTGGTGATGGCCAGTGGCGGTTATCCGGGCAACTACGCGAAAGGCAAGGTTATCTCCGGCCTCGACTCTGCCAATGCGCTCCCGCACACAAAAGTTTTCCATGCCGGAACGGCATCGAAGGATGGACAAATTTTAACCAACGGCGGCCGCGTCCTGGGGGTGACGGCACTGGGCAAGGATCTTCAGGCTGCCAAAACCGCCGCTTACGCCGCAGTGGAGAAGATTCGTTTCGACGGCGCGCATTTCCGTCATGACATTGCCGCCAAGGCGCTGAGGTAACGGTTTTCAGGGCAAGGCGGTCGGGTGTGGTGGCATTACTCGGACTCGTTGAATATTTCGGTATGCAGAACCCCATCGGGCGAGATGGCACCTAGAATACGGGTGGCTGGCGTTCCCGACTCGTGAAGGGAGACCCGGAGACTGAGAACGATTTTGTTGCCTTGCGGGTCAACCGATCCGTCTTGTACAAATTCAAAATCACTCAATCCCACGTGGTCCAAAAAATTGGTGGATTTCAGTTTGCCCGCCGCCATCAACTGTTCATAACCGGTCGGATATTGGCCATTATTGTTGGTTGCGAAATCCTTGACCGCGGCGAGCAGGGTAGTCATCGCGTCATTGGCGTGGGTCTTCAGCAGGGTAAGCTGGTCGTCAGATGATATCTGATTGGTCGGATCCGATGTGGTCGCAACCTGTGACCGGAGATCGCGATTCTCCTGTTTCAGCCGGCTGAGGTCGTTGGTTTGTTGCCGGAGTTTTTGAACGTCCCCGCGCAGTTTCACAAGTTCGGTCAGGTTCGATCTTAAAAGCGAATTTTCCCCGGACAATCCGGCCAGCCGGTTCGTCGCATCATTGCGCTCCTCTTGCAACTGCTGGATTTGCTCAGTCAGCGGCGCTTGCTGTTGCTGAAGCGTTTGGTTTTGTTCGCGCAGTCGGGAAGCTTGGTACGATTCGTAGATTCCTGCACCAGCGAGAACAGCAACGGTGGCGGTGACGAGAGTTTTTTGGAGTGTGGTCATGGCAATGACTTTGGTTGTGGCAATCACGGCGGAAGTGGAAACAGTGGTTCCGGCCAGCGCAGCGGCAGAAAGGGTGGCAGCCAGGCCCGTCGGCGCCGCCTGCACGGCGTTGGCAGCAATGGCGATAGCGAGCCCGGTGGCGCCGGCGGCAACGCCGCGTTTGGCAAAGACTTCGCGCAACCGTTCCACGGCGCGGCTGACACGCTTTTGCGCGGCGTCATCGCTGATGCCCAGGGCTTGACCAACGGCGCGGTAATCCTGGTTTTTGAAATAACGAAGCAACACGGCTTCACGATCTTCATCGCCGAGGCTGTCGATGGCTTCGTCGAGCGCGGGACGGATTTGTTCCCAGTTCGCCGGCGATTCGGAATTGACCAGCAGTTGTTCCATGGCCTGCCTTTCGTTGATGCGGCGACGTCGGGTGTCGCGCAGGTGATTCAGGGCCGCATAACGTGTGGCGCGGTGCAACCACCCGGCGAGGCTTGGTGACGACGCGGCGGCGCAACCCGGTGCAAGCGCGCCGGCCTTGTGAGCGAGGTCGGTGAATACACTCTGCGCGATGTCGCCGGCAACAGCGGAGGATTCGACCTGGCGCACCGCGGCGGAATAAACCAGGTCGGTGTAGCGGGTGACAATTTCGCGAAAGGCGGATTCCTGGCCGTTTTTGGCGTAGTCGCCAAGCAGTTGGATGTCGGGTTTTTCCTGCATCTCACCCATTAAACAACCGCTCCGGTGCAAATCCGACAAGGATTTTCAAATTTGAACCTGACGCCGCAAAAATTGCAGTTTGACGGCGCGCACCAGCATCGAGATATTAGTATCTTTAAATGCGTACCCACCTCACGGCCGCTCGTGCTAAAGCTGTTCCGGCTTCCTCCTGGGACTTGAAAGTGCCTGAGTTCTTCAATTTTGCCACCGATGTAGTGGATCGTTGGGCGAAGGTGCAGCCGGATGCCTTGGGGTTGTGGTGTGTGAGTGCGGCAACCGGTGTGGAACAAAAATTCACGTTTCAACAACTCTCCGGGTTGAGTGTCCGGGCGGCCAATGTCTTCCGCTCCGCCGGCGTGCAGCGCGGCGACCGGGTGCTCATCATGCTGCCCCGTGTGTCGCAATGGTGGATCGCCATGCTCGGCCTTATCCGGCTGGGCGCCGTGCCGGTGCCAGGCACGCTGTTGCTGACGCCGCGCGATGTGGCCTACCGGATTCAGTCCGCGCGCATCAGCGCGGTGATTGCCAGTGCGGAAGGCATTGCCAAGCTGGATGGATTTGCGGGCGTGCGTTTGGCGGTGGGAGAAACCCCATCGGGCTGGATCGATTTTGATTCCCGGTTACGGGTGGCGGACATGGCGTTTGACACCGAGCCCACCCGCAGCGATGACCCGGGCATCATTTATTTTACCAGTGCCACGACCGGCGAACCAAAAATGGTGCTGCACACGCAGGCCAGCTACGGCCTCGGCCACCGGCTCACCGGCGGGTTATGGCTCGATTGCCGGCCCGGCGAAGTGCATTGGAACATTTCCGACCTGGGCTGGGGCAAGGCCGCGTGGTCCAGTTTCTACGGCCCGTGGCACATGGGCGCCTGCGTGTTCGCGCTGGATGTCCGGGGCAAATTTGATGCCGTTCAGACCCTGGACACCCTGGCTCATTTTCCCATCAACACCTGGTGCGTGCCGCCGACGGTGTTGCGGCTGATTGTGCGGCAGGACCTTTCCCGCTGGAAATTTCGGCATCTGCGCCATTGCGTCACCGCGGGCGAACCGCTGAATCCCGAGGTGCTCAAACTCTGGCAGGCCACCACCGGGTTGGTCCTCCATGAGGCCTATGGCCAGACGGAAACCGTGGTGCTGATCGGCAACTTCCGTTCCCTCGACCACGAAGTGCGGCCAGGTTCGATGGGTAGACCCACGCCCGGTTTCACCGTGGCGCTGCTGGACGATGATTTAATCGAGGTGCCGGCCGGGCAGGAAGGTGAAATTGCCGTGCGGGTAAAGCCCCACCGGCCGGCGGGATTGTTCCGCGAATACTGGCTGAACCCGGGGGAGATGGCGCACCAGTTCCGTGGTGATTGGTATCTCACGGGCGATCGCGCGGTACGGGATGCAGATGGCTATTTTTATTTTATCGGCCGTCGGGACGACGTGATCAAGAGCTCGGGCTACCGCATCGGGCCGTTCGAGGTCGAAAGCGTGCTGCTCGAACATCCGGCCGTGCTGGACGCGGCCGTCATTGGCAAACCGGACGAACTGCGCGGACAGATTGTGAAGGCATTTGTCATCCCGCGTCCGGGAGCCGTCGCCGGCGAGGATTTGAAGCAGGCGCTCCAGCAGCATTGCAAACAGACCGCCGCGCCCTACAAATATCCGCGGGAAATCGAATTCGTGAAGGAGCTGCCCCAGACCCTCAGCGGCAAGACCCGGCGCGTGGAACTGCGCAATCGCCCGGCGAATGAGGTCCGGGTTTGACCAGTCAGGGTAAAAAAGCCGTTCTGCTTCTGTGTCAGTGCAATCCGGTAATAAGCCATTGGTTATTCGTTTTTATGAGAGACCAGCGTTCCACAGTTTGATTGGTAGTCATTTCCCCATTATCAATAGTCTGTGGCTCTTCAAGAATGGCTTCGATTTGGGCCATGTCGTGTGGTCCGTTCTCCGTCAGCAAAACAAACTCACCACAGCTGACAATTTGAACGGCTGAAGCTGTATCCCAACTGATTTTTGGAAGGGTAAGCTGTTCAAGTGTATAGGATGCGTTCATTCGATAGACAATCTGGTTGAGCCTGTTTTCATCTTTCCGCTTGATTGCCGCGAGCATGGTAAACAGTGTGTCCAGAGGTTTGCTGGTTCCTTTCTCGGACCATTCGTCCCTTTGGGAATAGGGGAGATCGAATTTGATATGCGGTGTGGTTTGTTCCGGGTTGGCCTTCGTTTGGCTTAATTGTTCGCGAAGCAAGCGGACCTCGTCACGCAGCTTGAGCAATTCCAGATTATGGCTTTTAATTTTTGCGGTTTCGGCGGCCAGCAAGGCTTGCTGGTTCGTCGCGTCATCCCGTTCCTGCTGCAATCGCCGGATTTGTTCCATCAACGGCGCTTGCTGTTGCTGGAGCAATTGGTTTTGTCCGCGTAAGGTTGACGCCTGGCGCGCTTCGTAGATTCCTGTTCCGGCAAGAACGGCCACGGCGGTGGTGATGAGAGCTTTTTGCAGGGTGGTCATGGCAACGGTTTTGGTGGTGGCAATTACGGTGGAAGTTGAAACGGCAGTTCCTGTCAACGCGGCGGCGGTCGAAATGGTAATGGCCAGACCGACTGGGGCGGCTTGAACGGCATTGGCGGAGATGACGATAACGAGCCCGCTGGCGCCGACGGTGACGCCGCGTTTGGTGAAAAATTCGCGCAGGCGTTCGACGGCGCGGCTCACGCGCTTTTGCGCGGTGTCGTCGGACGTGCCCAACGCTTCGCCTACTTCACGCAAACTCTTGTTCTCAAAATAACGGAGCAGGACGGCGCCGCGATCGGTTTCTTCAAGCGCTGCCATCGCGTCGTCGAGCAGGGGCTCGATTCCCATCCAGTCGGAAGCGGTCGCATTCATGGTGTTCATCTCCACGGCAATTTGCTCGCGCAACTGGCGACGGGATTCGCGGCGCACGACGTCAATCGCCGCGCGGCGAGTCACCTGATAAAGCCACGCGGTCAAAATCGGCGTGCCGCCGGTGGGGTTATTCAATTTGCCGGCGTTGCGGGCCAGGTCGATGAAGACGGATTGGGCGACTTCCTCGGCCAGTTGCGGCGAACGGACCTGGCGCAATGCCACTGAATAAACCAGGTTCACATGGCGGCCGACCAGTGCCGCGAAGGCGTCCTGTGAATGGTCGCGGGTGAATTGCCCCAGCAAATCCAAATCATTCGTCATCGTTTGACAGTATATCGACACCCAAGCCGGAAATCCGACAGAAAAGAATTGCGGTTGACGGAATATATTTGCGCGCCAAAAAGCGATAAGACGGTGGATGCGCATATTGCAGATCGTAAATCGTGACTGTCTCGCACCTTTACTTTCCCCCGCTGGTCGCGCATTTTGGGCGCAGCATGACCCGACGCTTGTTGAGTTTTTTCACCCTGGCTTTGACCGGTTGGCTGGCCGCGCCCGGTTCCTTGCGGGCGGACCCGACCAACCCGGCCCCGGATTTCAAGGAAGTCTATGAATTGCTCCGGACCAACCTTCCGGGCACGACGGACGGCGCCCTGAATCGCGCGGCGGTCGCGGGCCTGGTGTCACAGTTTCCCGGCAAGGTGGTGCTCGTCGGCGGCACGATGGACGGGATGGCGGGGGCGCCCGCCGCCTCGGCCCTGGGCAAATGCGCCATCATCGAAAACAACGTCGCCTATTTGCGCGTCAACCGGGTTACCGGGAACCTCGTCAATGAACTGGGCGCAGCCGGGCAGGCCTTGACGGTGACGAACGCGGTGGCCGGCGTGGTTTTGGATTTGCGTTATGCGAGCGGCGAGGATTACGGGGCGGCGCAGGCGGCGGCAAAATTACTGGCCGGCAAAAAGAACGCCCGGCCTTTCGCCGGACCGCTGGTCGTTCTGGTGAACGGCGGGACGCGCGGCGCGGCGGAAGCGCTGGTGGTGGCGTTGCGGACAACCGGCGCGGTGTTGAGCCTCGGGAGTCCCACGGCCGGCGCGGCAATGACCTTCAAGGAATTTGTCCTGAAAGACGGCGAACGGCTGCTCATCGCGGCCACGCCGGTGAAAGTGGACGGCAAAGTCATCCCGGCCGGTGGTTTGCAGCCGGACATTGCTGTGCCCGTAAAGGCCGATGACGAGCGCGTTTTCTGGGAAAATCCTTACGGCCCGCCGGCGTCGGGTACCAATACTGTCCGGCTGACAACGAATGTTTTCCTGCCGTTTGTGGACCACACCAGCGAGGCGGATCTGGTGCGGCAGAGGCAAAAAGACGGGAGACTCATCAGTCCGCCCCCGGCGTTGAAACCGGTCCGGGGCCGTGGGAGCAACGATGACAGCGACAGCGATGACGATTCACCGTCACCAGGCGGTGCCGGGCCGCTCAGGCCGGTGCTGCGCGATCCCGTCCTGGCCCGGGCGGTGGATTTGGTCAAAGGTCTCGCGGCCATGCGTGAAGCGCGTCCCTGATTTCGGGTTGACGATTGGCGGTTCAGAATTCACCTTGAACCCTTGCGCGGCATGAAAACCATCTTGTTCGTTTGCACCGGCAATGTCTGTCGCAGCCCGATGGCCGAGGCGCTGTTCCGGCGGGCGGCGGCCGGACGCGGGGAATTTCGCGTGTTTTCGGCGGGGCTGGGCGCGATGGACGGCCAGCCGCCGACGGCGCATTCGGTGACGGCGATGCGGGAGCTCGGCGTGGACATTTCCAGCCAGCGCAGCCGGATGCTCACGACGGAGCTGGTGCGGCAGGCGGATTATATTTTCGGCATGACGCACAGCCACGTGGACGCGATTGCGCTCCTGTACCCGCCGGTGGCCGAGAAGACCTTTCTGCTGCGCGAATTTGACGACACGCTCGAGGAATTTGAAAAGGACATCAGCGACCCGATCGGCGGCTCCTACGAAGTATATGAGAGTTGCCGCGACCAGATCGAACAGGGCATCGCAACCTTGCTGAAATTTATGGAACAACACGAAATTCTGTCAGCTTCGCTGGCGGCCAAACCCGTGGGGGTCACCCGCTTCGCGCTCGGCGCGGACCACGGCGGTTACGAACTGAAGGAAGCGTTGAAGCAACACCTGCAGCAGCGCGGGCTGAGCGTCACCGACTTCGGCGCCAAAACGAAGGATCCGGCCGACGATTACCCGGATTTTGCCCGGCCGGCCGCCCTGGCCGTGGCGGCGGGAAAGGCCGAACTCGGCCTGCTCGTCTGCACCAGCGGCGTCGGGGTGAGCATGACCGCCAACAAAGTGCCGGGCGTGCGCGCCGCGCTCGTGGCCGATGAAGCGGCCGCGGCATCGGCGCGGCAACACAATGACGCAAATGTCCTGTGCCTCAGCGGCAAAAACACCCCGCCGGAACTGGGCCGGAAGATTCTCGACGCCTTCATCGGCGCCCGGTTTGAAGGCGGACGCCACGAACGCCGGGTCAATAAAATG